>ERZ1292637.791-Hain-H14-01um-R3-791-length-15370-cov-22_pt1 | contig 10572 bp, 13 predicted proteins | sample MGYA00564405_ERZ1292637 | MGnify/ENA primary metagenome ERZ1292637 (study PRJEB36523, sample SAMEA6512645) | groundwater metagenome | collected 2019-01-09 | study: AquaDiva: Metagenomics assemblies of 32 groundwater samples | reverse complement strand
TACAAAGAGGCTTCGGTTCGACCCGGGACGCTGAACGAATACGAAATGGTGGTCCGTTGCCATCTGAAGCCGAGCTTGGGGCCGATTCCCTTGAAGGACTTGCGGCCCGAATATCTTCAAGAGCTATACACCCAGAAGGTCAAAACGGGGCTTTCTGCCGGGTCGGTCCGGCTTATCCATGCCGTCATTCATGGCGCCCTGGAGCAGGCCATGAAGAACCAGTTGGTTATCCGCAACGTGAGCGAAGCTTGCGTGTTGCCCAGGAAGGAAAAGAAGGAAATCAAACCCCTGACCCAGGAAGAGGTGAGGCGACTACTGAACGCCGGCAAAGAGGGTCGGCTCTATCCGGCGATCCTGTTGGAGTTTGGCACGGGCCTCCGGCGCGGCGAGCTGCTGGGCTTGCGCTGGCAGGACGTGGACCTTGTCCGGAGCTTGTTGCATGTCCGCCAAGCCCTGGTTCGGGTGGGGGGCCAGGGCGATGGGAACAAGAAGAGCCGGTTGGCTTTCCAGGAACCCAAGACCCCTTTGTCCAGGCGGACCATTCCCATCCCCGAGGATGCCCTCGAAGAGCTCAAGCGCCACAGGGCCCGGCAAGCCCAGGAGAAGCTCTTGCTGGGGCAGGCGTACCAGGACCACGGGCTGGTCTTTTGCCGGGCGGATGGGAAGCCCTATGACATCAAAACCCTCAACAATTACTTCATCCGGATGTTGAAGGAAGCGGGGCTTCCCCATGTTCGTTTTCACGATGCCCGGCATACCTTCGCTACCCTGATGTTGGAGTTGGGCGAGCATCCCAAGACGGTTCAGACCATGCTGGGCCACAGCAACATCGCCATGACCTTAGATCGCTACTCCCACGTTTCCTTGGAGCTGGAGCAGCGGGCAGCGGCCAGGCTCAATGAGGCCCTCCGAGGGTAAGCAAGAAAGGGGGTACAGAGTTGGGTTGGTGTCAGGTTGGTGTCAAAACCTCATCGGAGAGCCCTTGGGATCGCCCGAAAGCCTTCACGTTATTGGGCTATTGGCGAGGGGTTTATTAATTTCCCCCAAATCGACTATTTGGCACCCTTCATACCACCCCGTACTCCCAAATATCACGAAGTATGAAAAATCAATCACTTAGACCCTTATCCCCTGCCTCTTCCTGCCACCGGATATCACCGTTTCTCACCCCGGTTGGTGTCCGGGTTGGCGTCAAGTCTGGTGGCTGGAGAAGGGCGGCGGAGGGCGATCATGATCATCAACCAACCTTATTTTGAGGAGGGAGCACAAGATGGAGCTCTACGTTAAGCAAACGAGCAACTGTCCCAACGGCTTACCCCTGAACCGGTTCGAGCTGCTGAGCCCGACCTGGGAGGGCGAGAGTCTTATTCTCCCGTTCGGCGAAGGGGCGGGGCGAGACTATTACCAGGTCGTGGGCTGGACCGACCTGTTCATGGGCCGGCCCTGCGGGCTCAAGGTTGCCCGTGTTCAGGCCCCACAAGGGGAAGAGGGCTTCCTGGTCTGGGGCGGAAACTCCGGCCTCCGGGTCCTGGATGACCGGGTGGAGCCCGAGGAGTGGGAGGCCCATCTGCCCCCCGGGTGGGGCATGCCAATCGTCTGGATAGACGATCCCGGCGATCTGCCTGACGACGTGAGAGGAGCGATAAAATGGGGGATCAAAAGATGAAAAAGGTTATTGGCGGCAAGGGCTACGATACGGCCACCGCGGACCTGATAGCGGAGTGGTCGAACCATTATTTCAAAAATGACTTTCACTATTGCGAGGAGGATCTCTATCGCACGAAGAGGGGGAGCTGGTTTATCCATGGCCAGGGCGGGGCCATGTCGAAGTACCAGGAGCCGGCCGGCAGCAATTCCTGGACGGGTGGAAGCGATATTACACCGTTGAGCCAGGACGAAGCCTTCGTGTGGCTCCAAGAGCATGACTTCGTGATCGAGGTTGAGAAATACTTCGGCGATCGGTTGGAGTCTGCATAGGGAGCCCGAGGAGGCCTCCCCCGGCCGCGTGATCGAGGAGGCGTGATATAATAGTCCATTAACAACTTCGGGCGGAGACGGGGAGCGCGACCCCGGGCCGGTGTCTTACCCACCGGCCCCCGCCCATCGGCCTGGTAAGGAGGTATCATGGAAATTTTCAAGAACAGCATTGAAGAGTTAATCTTCAAGGGCTCCCCGGCAGAATTTGGGGTTGCTGCTCAAAAATTTTTTGAGAAGCTTAAACGAACCCGCCATCCCTCCCAGAAGCGTGAGAAAGACCCCGCTACCGGGAAGAAAAAACCGATAAAGCCCCAGGCCTTTGAGCTGAGCAGAGAAGACGAAGATAACTACTTTTTCAGCCGCACGTTTTGCTTTGCCATTTCTCCGGACCCTCTCTTGCCGGATGCCAATCCGGTACGTTTAATGATCGAGATCCCATTACACTCTGACGCCCAAGCCCTTGACCAACCTGACCAATCTGAGGTCGTGGCTCATCGGGTCCCGGATGGAAAGTCGCAGCTCGCCATGTCTTCCTGGACCCTGAAAGGTCCTTATGCTGATGGCATCCCCAATTCAGCTTTCTGGTGGGAGATGCTGAAGGCCAGGCTGAAGGAAGAGGGATGGTTTGAAAAGCCGTTGGAGACTCCCGTTGGTGATGGGCTGCGACCTCAAACTCCGGTGGCCTCCCCAGTAAAGCAAAAGGGCAAAGGTGGCCACCCTCCCGAGGAGATTTATGATTGGGCAGCAGAAGAGGTGGGTAAAGGCAGGTCTCCGAGAGCTGTTTATGGTGACGTAAAGAAAAAGGCTAAAGCACAGAACAAGTGCATTTCCTATGATGCTCTGAAGAAGGGCATTAAAAGACGACCAAAGAAATAGTCCATCAGAACTTTTTCTCCACTCATATCCCTGTAGTTTCCCCTCTCGCCCTTAACCCTTCCACATTGACTTAAAGGAAAAGGGACGAAACCAGGACAAAACCCTCTGGGAGTTTCGTCCCTCCTCCCTTTAGAGCCTTGCCAGTCAAGCATTTTCCTAAAGCAAAAAACTTTTAGGATACATCCCCGTTTCGTCCCTTGAGGCATTGGCAAAGCATGGTATCTTTTGTGTCAGCTTATGTTTAAAAATCAAAGCATAACAACCAAACGAAAGGATATATATATGCAAACATCAACCGCGGAAACTATGCAAACGGCAACGGTTCTAACTGTTGCGCAAGTCGCTAAAATTTTACAAATAAGCAAGACGCACGCGTATGCGATCGTCCATCGGCGCGGATTTCCTTCAATTCGCGTGGGACGATGCCTTCGAATCCCACGCACGGCACTTGATGCATGGCTTGAGAGGCAAGCGGGGGGAGGCAACGGCGAGCGATGAGCGAAATGGTAGCGATCCTAAGTACTCCCGCAGAGATTCGAGCGGCTGTCGAGGAGCGAACCGAGCAAGAGAGAAAAACTTTTGGCGCTTCTGACGCCTCTCCGAACGGGAACAAAAATCTCTCATGGCCGGATACTCAGCCGATCCCCGATGGCTTGCCCCCCGTCGCATCTTTCAGCGATAAGCTGCTCCCAGAGGCATTTCGGGGCTGGATCATGGACATCTCTGACCGGATGCAGTGCCCCCCGGATTTTGCGGCGGTGGGGGCCATGGTGGCGGCCGGGGCAATAGTGGGTCGGAAAATTGGCATCCGGCCAAAGCGAAGAGACGACTGGTTCGTTATTCCAAACCTATGGGGCGCGGCGGTCGGCCGAAGTGGTCTCATGAAGAGCCCGGCCCTGGAGGAGGTTTTGAAACCGATCAAGCGGTTGATTGCTGAGGCGGACAAGGCTTTTCGCGAGGAGAGCTTGAGGTTCGATAGCTCTAAATTGATTGAGAAAGAGAGGAGAGATCTGCTCAAGGAGAAGGTCAGGAGAGAGCTCAAAGCCGGTAAGGACCCCAAAAAGCTGGAAGCCGAGGTCATGGCCGCAGAAGGCGGGCAGGAACTGGCTCCCGTTCAACGGCGATATCTTACCAATGATACCACAGTCGAAAAACTGGGGGAGCTTCTGGCTGAGAACCCCAATGGAATTTTGGTGTTCCGCGACGAGTTGACGGGCTTGCTGCGTTCGCTGGACCGTGAGGGGCAGGAGTGCTCCCGGGCCTTCTATTTAGAAAGCTGGAATGGTGGAGGCTCTTTCTATTTTGATAGGATCGGGCGCGGCACGATTCTCATTCCAGCGGCCTGTGTGTCGATCCTGGGGGGAATTCAGCCCGGCCCGCTGGCGGACTATATGAGAGATACCGTCCAGGGCGGCAAGGGAGATGATGGCTTGATCCAGCGGTTCCAGCTGGCGGTTTACCCGGATATTTCTCCAGCCTGGAAGAACGTGGATCGCTGGCCGAACAGATCGGCGAAGGAGAGGGCCTTCGAGGTCTTCTCCCAGCTGAACCAGCTGGATCCCCCAGCGGTAGGGGTTGAGGAAAATGGGGATAGCGCCATACCCTATCTCCATTTTGATAATGAAGCCCAGGAGCTTTTCGACGATTGGCGTGGAGAGTTGGAGGCCAAGCTTCGCTCTGGTGATGAGTCTCCGGCTTTCGAAAGTCACCTAGCAAAGTACCGATCACTCATCCCTTCCCTGGCTCTGTTAATCCATTTAATAGATGAGGGCGTTGGTAACGTGACCCAGCGGACCCTGCTCCAGGCCCTTGCTTGGGGCGACTACCTGGAGAACCACGCCCGAAGAATCTACTGTCCCGCGCACTACATGGAGGCGGCAACGGCCAGGAGCTTGGCGAAACGGATCCAGGCCAAAGATTTATCCAGCCCATTTACAGCTCGGGATGTTTATCGACATGAATGGTCTGGCCTTGCGACGGAAACCGATGTGGCGCCTGCGTTAGAGCTGCTGGAGGATTTAGGTTGGTTGAGATCTGAGACTCAGCAAACCGGAGGCCGCCCGAAAACGCTCTACAACGTCAACCCTAAGCTGTGGAGAGCGATATCATGAAATATTTCAGGGCCCTAGAAGGTGAACCGACAAAACCGACAAAAGGAATAGGTGAAGAGGTAGAGAAACTTTTTTACCCTCCAGAGCAACCCGACAAAACCGACAAAAGGGAGGACAGAAAAGACGAAAGGGCTTTTGTCGGTTTTGTCGGTGCCCTTGGGGGGGATAAAAAAAGTTCGCAGGGAGATCAGGAGCAAGTTGAGTTCCTGATCGCCGAGGTGACCCGTTGCCGGCATTGTGGCAAAATTGCCTGGCGGTTGAATGAAGCGGGACGCTGGTCCTGCTGCGCCTGCCATCCTGAAGGGGCTTGAATCTATGGAAAGCATCCTTGCCCTGATCGAAGAGGACGTTCATCTCCGGCGGGTGACTGCCCACGAGCTCTCTGGTCCCTGCCCGGAGTGCGGCGGTGATGATCGCTTTCGAGTATGGCCCGAGCAGGGCCGTTGGTGGTGCCGTAGGTGCGAAAAGGGCGGCGACGCTATCCAGTACCTCCGTGAATTTCATGGTATGGGATACCGGGAGGCTTGCGCGGAGCTGGGCATCGAGCCCCAGGCTCCCCGACAAAACCGACAAAAGCCCCAATGGACGCCCAAGCCGGCCGATACCCCTTGCCTCTTCTGGCAGGAGAAGGCCAGAGAGGTCCTGGCGAGGGCTGAGGAGGCGCTGTGGTCTTCTTCCGGCGAGCGGGCGAGAACCTGGCTCTCGAAGCGGGGCCTCTCGGAAGAGACCGTCCGGGAGGCCCCGCTGGGATATTTGAAAGAGGATGAAAGGCCTGCTCGGGAGCGCTGGGGATTGGTACGGGAGTTGAACGATGACGGCAAGCCCAAGAGACTATGGCTTCCTGGGGGCATCTTGATCCCGCTCATCCGGGGCGTTCAGCTTATGCGCCTTCGGGTGAGGAGGCCGAAGCCGGATCCTCCTTATGTGATGATCTCGGGCTCATCCTCTTGTCCGATGGCCCTGGGGAACTGTGGCCTGGCCGCAGTGGTAGTCGAGAGCGAGCTTGACGGCCTTCTCCTCCACCAGGAGGCCGGAGACCTGGTCACTGTGGTGGCCCTGGGCTCAGCCTCTATCCGGCCGGACCAGGAGGCCTTCGAGATCCTCGCCCAAGTTGAGACCATCCTGGTGGCCCTGGACAGCGATGATGGTGGCGTCAAGGAGGCTTGGACCTGGTGGCGGGAGCACTTCTCACAAGCCCGAAGGTGGCCCGTGCCGATCGGCAAAGACCCTGGAGAGGCTTGGCAGGGTGGGGCCGACCTGCGAGCCTGGGTCCTGGCCGGCCTGGTGGGCGACGCTCAAGAGGCCTTTGAGGAGCGGGCGGCAATCATGGAATACGAGGGGAACCTTGAACAGAGAGAGGCCGAGTGGATGGCCTTAAAGATCATGGGAGGAGAAGCGAATTGAGCATCAGGCTATCGACCGAAGACGAGGCCCGGGCGGAGATCAAGTCTCGCATCGACTCACGGCAGTGGTGGGTTTTTGTGGTTGGACCGGGATTCACGCATTATCTTGAGCTAGTTGAGGACCGATTCTACGCCGGCGAGCGCGGCCGCTATTTCGATATCGCCCTCCTGCCCGGTGGCCTGGCCGTGGCGATGGCGGACAAGCGTTTTCTCTCACCTTCCGCCCTTGCGGCAATCACCGCGGAAAGTGGCGGGCTAACCCTACCGGCGGAAGCTTTCGAGGATCGGGACATCATTTTTCCCTGCAACCCCACCCCCGAGGGCCTGGCGCTGGCCCTGAGCTTCCATGAATGGATCATGGGCCGGGCGCGGATTGATGTGGAGCCTGATCGGCCCCGGGCGGGGAGGAAGCGATGAAACGCTCGAAATTCACATGGAAATGCTTCCCCCCGGGAACTGACTATGGCAATGTGACCCTGATCGAAGGCCCACCCGGAGCCTTAAGGGATGCCCTTGAGGATATTGCGTGGGCCCTGGGATCCCTTGATCCCGACTATAACGATGTCGAGGTCGCGGCCGGCTGCCTGAATGAAGCTCTCAGACGCCATGGCCTGGCCTGGAAAGATGTGGTCTATCCTGTTAGCTCTCCAGGGACCAAAGGAGTGAGATATCAGCAATTTAAAAGCCGGAAAGAATGGCCCTGGGACAACTCTGATCGGCCCTTCGCCGGCCCGCAAACTACACTAAAAGAAGTGATTAGAGATATCGACGAAGCCCTCTTTCAGATCGTGGAGATTGAGGAGATCAAGGAGGGCGCGTATATCTTGATCGATGTGCTTTCGAGGCACGGCCTGACCTGGGAAGGCTCAATCTCCCCCTCCCCCGTGATCGAGGAGCAGGTACGATGAGGTCAAAGATCACCGGCGCCACGTTCATCCGGATCCCGCTGGCCCATGGTTGCCTGCTGGTGCGGAGTGCCCATCGAATATGCCCGGGGCATCCGCAGAGGAAAGCTCGACCGGAGGCGCCAGGCCAACGAGAAGCGGACCCGGGGCGAGGGAAACATTTTCAATGCCATCAAGGAGGATTCTTAGTATGGGACGAAGCTGTTCTATCTGTGAAAGCGAAACCCGGCAAGGCATCGAAGAGGCTCTTGCTGCTGGAGAGGCCTTGCGGGACATTGCGGAGCGCTACGGGAAAAGCAAAAGCTCGTTGGGGAGACATCGGGATCATATCGATATTGCCAGCGTGGCGGCCCAGGAGGAAACCGGCGCCGTGGCGGTCGAGGAGGTGGAGCCCCTTCAAGAGGATGAGCCCTCCCCCCGGCCTGCCTGGACGATGCGGGAGCTTTTTGAGAGGCGCCCGCGCAAGGTAGAGCCCCGGTGTACGATCTGCGCGCTTGACGCTTATTACCGCGACCCGGTGGAGGCAGCACTCACCGCGGGCAAGGACCCGAAGGCGGTCAAGGAGGAGTTCGATTATTATTTTAAAAACTCCTCGCTTTGGGTCGATCCTGCCTTGCATCAAGCAGAGCACATGCCCGGGGCCATCATAATCAAGGTCCTGGCCGAGGTCGAGGACCGTTTCTCCGAGATCGAGCGCACCTTCCGGCGTTTCTCCGAGGAGAGCGCCCGGGAAACCCAAAGGCTCTCGGCGCAGCTCCACCACCTACGTCAGGGCCGGGAGAAACTGGGCCAGGAGCGCAATGGGCTGGAAGTCAGGCGCCGGGAGCTGGAGGAGCGGCTGTCCGGGCTTCGGGCTGAGGAGGTCAAGGGCTTGACCGCTGGGGAAGATCCCTCGGGGATCCGGGGAGCTATGGAAACGGCCCTTGATGAGACCCGGTCGATCAAGGAAAAGCTAGAGGGACTCGCCGGCCGGCCTGAAGCCCTCGCCGAGGAGATCCGACGGTTGACCCGGGACTTTAACGATGCGGCGGACCGGCCGGTAGAGTGGCTGGCAAAGCAGGCCAAAGCGTTGACCCGGGAGCGGGACACGGCCGCTGCCCAGGCCCGGGAGATCCGGGAGGGGATCAGGGTTGATTTAAAAAATGGGGGGCGCTTCAATGATATCAAAAGCGTTGAAGGTTGGGCCTGGCAGCTGAGAAGGCAGGAGGCCGAAGCCCAGGCGGAAGAGGATCAAGGCAACGGGCTGACCTGGCTGTTGGAGCAGGTGGAAACACTCAAGGGGGCAGGGACGACGGCATGAGCGAGGAAGAGGGAAAGCCCACGGCCGAGCAGCTGGAGCGGGCGCTTCTGGCCCGGCTCTTGGCCGACCGAAGGCGGGTCTATCGGGAGTACCTGGAGGCGATGCGCTGGGAGGCGCTGCTGGATGAGGCGGCCGGTCTGCTTCCTTGGGACCGTCGCAGAAGAAGAAGGTCATGAGCCATGCCCCGAAAGTGTAGTGTTTGCTCCCATCCCGAGCGGGACAAGCTTGACCAGGCCTTGATGGTTGGTGAGACCTTGCGCGACATAGCGCGACGCTGGAGCGTTTCAAAGGATGCTCTGGCAAGGCACAAGGCGGACCATCTTCCCGCTGTCCTGGTTAAGGCTCAGGAGGCCCAGGAGGCAGCGAGAGCCGATGATCTCCTTTCCCAGGTGAAGGCCATCATGGCCCGTGTCCAAAAGCTCTTCGATGCCTGTGATGCCTGGCTTACCGATCCCGTTGACCTGGCCCGTTATGATATCGGACCCCGGGCGGAGGACATCATGGTGATCTATATCGAGGAGGGACCGGACGGAAAGCAAGAGAAGCACAAGGCCAGGCTCTCCAGCCTCCTTGCGCGGGTGGGGGATGGGAGGCGGGACTTCGAGGTGATCGAGGTCAAGCACGCCGACCCCCGGGAGCTGGTGCTCAAGACGGCGAACACGCTCAGGGCGGCCCTGGAGATGATGCTTAAGGTAACCGAGGCCAAGGAGCTGGAGGCCCGGCTGGAGGATCTGGAGAAGGCCATGGAAGAGAGGGAGGGGGCATGGGGATTGCCCAACGGATCGCAAAGATCGAGGATCGGCTTGAGCGGCAGGAGGTGAACCGGCTGATCGCCTTGCCGGTAGAGGAGGTGATCTTGCTTCTCCCGGACCGGAGCAAGCGCGTGCATTCGCTTTACCTGAACGCACTCAGCAATGAGAAGCTGATCGAGCTGGCCCGCCTGGTCTTTCGGCTGTGTGCTGCATACGACCTGGGGATCTCCGAGGAGGAGCTGAGCGAGGAACAGTTTCAGGCCTGGTGTAGCGAGAACTACCCTGAACCAGGGGAAGGCCCCGGGCGCATAGGGCCAAATTTCAACTGCGATTGAGGAGGTGATGAGATGGAATTTGACGACATCCTGAACGAGCTAACCAAAGAGCTGGCGCTAGACCGGCTGGCCGAGATGTTCCCCGAGCTGGAGGAGGCCCTGGAGGCCCCGCCATGCAGGAGCTTGAGAGCCAGGGGACCAGCATCCCTGAAGGCGGACAGGGACCCGGCGTTGCAGTCTTTAAGACGCCCTGGCCGGGTCCTAGTGGACTGCCTCAGCGGCCGGGCTCGCCCCAATCCCCCTGGACGCCGCTCTCCTTCGGGTGGTCCGGGGCTACCGAGAAGGGGGTCATGGGGTGGCTCGCCGGACCCTTCAAGGGGCGGTGGAAAAGGCCCGGCTTCAGGCACAGGAGGCCCAGGGAGTCCGGCGGGCCAGAATTCAGAATCTCTGGGAAGATATTTCTATCTCCGAAAGATTGTTGGCTAATCCGGAGGAGGAGGAAGGAGAAGAGCCCCCGATCGAGGGAGAGGGGGAGCCTGGAGAAGAAGGAAAAGAGAAAGAGCGAAAATCTCAGGCCACCCGGCTTGTGGAGCTGGCCGAAGAGGCTGAATTATTCCACAACCCCGATGGAGAAGCATTTGCCACGATTGAGATAGCCGGCCACATGGAGACATGGCCCCTGAAAACCAAGGGGTTCCGCCGGTGGCTGGCCCGGCAATTCTACGAGCAGGAGGAGAAGACCCCCGGCTCCCAGGCGGTCCAGGATGCCCTGGCAGTTCTGGAAGGGAAAGCCCTCTTTGATGGTTTTGAATATCCCGTATTCACCCGGTTGGCCGAACAGGAAGGCCGCATTTTCCTCGACCTGGCCAACGAGGCATGGGAGGCCGTGGAGATCACAAAGAGCGGCTGGCAGGTGGTCTCGGGGGGGGGGGGGGGGGGGGGGGGGGGGGGGGGGGGGGGGGGGGGGGGGGGG
>ERZ1292637.1338-Hain-H14-01um-R3-1338-length-10594-cov-6_pt1 | contig 10594 bp, 11 predicted proteins | sample MGYA00564405_ERZ1292637 | MGnify/ENA primary metagenome ERZ1292637 (study PRJEB36523, sample SAMEA6512645) | groundwater metagenome | collected 2019-01-09 | study: AquaDiva: Metagenomics assemblies of 32 groundwater samples | reverse complement strand
TGCTTGGAGAGAACAGTCACAACCTGGCTACGCTGGGCGGAGAGATTGGTTACCATCTGACAATTGTCTCTGACGATGTGTTGCCTGACCTCAGCGATGTGCCGGAGTGGGTCACGCTGCATCAAGGGGTCAGCTACCGCGTCCTCCCAACGTTGACAGGGCCCTATGACGTGGTGCTTCTCGATACCGACCACAATTACTACACGCTGATGCGAGAGCTTGATGCGCTCGACCCACTGCTCCCCGTTGGGGCCCAGGTCATCATTCACGATGTCGAGGCGTTCTACTATGACCCAGGCTTCATGCCCGGCTACGCGGACGGGAGTTCGTATCCGCGCGACGAGATCGTGGCCTCCACGGTCTACGGAAGCTTGGGAACCGGACTGATCGATTTCCTGGCCACACACAAGCGCGGGTATCGATTGGTTCGATGGATTCCCGAAGGCTGTGGCGTGGCCGTTATTCGCAAGAACCCCGTTCCGTTGATGGTCACGGTGACATGGCCGGTGAGCTGGTCTGACCAAGACCCCACGCGTGCCCTTACCCTGTTGCTATCGACCCCTGATACTGAAGGGAGAAAGGTTGACTCGTGAGTCTAACCCCTGAAGCCCGCCTCGTTCATGATGATATGCTCCATGCCCTTGCGCTTGTTCGAGCTCTAGAGAAGGAACTGGTCCAGGTCGTCACCCGGCTGGCGACCCTGTTGCCGCAGGCCCCCGATGCCTAAGCCTGTCCCTCCACTCGCTCCTATCCATCATCTTACCTACGGAAAAGGCGGACTTGCCTTATTCGTAAACTGCCCAACGTGTGGAACGGGCCATATCCACGGGTGGGGTGGTACGCGCCTCTGTGGAACGTGTGGGGTGGAGTATGAAATCGACGGTCCGACACCTGAGCAAGAAGCCGTGTGGCAGCGGGGGCGTGCCGAACATGCCTAAGCCCCGAGTCGCGTCGTGGTACGAATCGCGGCTGGGCCGCAACGACGGAAACCCACTCTATGTGACCAATGTCTTCAAGCGCGACTACAAGAAGACGATTGATTTCGACCATCTTATCCCGGACCCCGAGGCGTTCCTTGACATCTACGGGGGCCATGACTTGAACATTTGGGTGGATTGGGCAGAGGATGCGCTCTACAACAACGGGATGATGCACTACCGCCCGGTCATGCCACCCAAGCCGTCGCTCTACTGGGCCAGCGATACGCACCTGGGCTTTGACTACCGACTAGCCGCCGCGAAGATCTTCAGCTACGTGTGTGTCGCACAACGCGACGCGGTCGAAGCGTTTCGCGAGCACGGCGTCACGGCGCCGGTTGAATGGCTTCCTCACGCGGTTGAGCCGGATGCCTACAACCCTCTCGCGACCAACACGTACACCGATGCGTTGCGAGCACAAGCACAAGAAACACGAACGATTAAAGATCATGACGTAAGCTTCGTGGGCTATCTCACATTTCCCAACCGCCTGGACTTCCTCGATGCGGTCTACAAAGGCGTGCAGGCGCAGGGGCGAACGTTCTGGAATGCCTCACGCTTCTTTGAGGAAGCCGCGCGAATCTTCACGCACTCCCGCATTGTGCTCAACCACGCGGTCAAGGGTGACTTGAACATGCGCGTGTTTGAGGCGCTCGCGACGCGCTCCTTTTTGTTGACGCCCGACGTGCCGAGCCTTGATACACTCTTCACCCCAGGGGTGCATCTCGTGACCTACCAAGACGGGAACGTGGACGACGCGCTTGAGAAGATTGCCTACTACGCCAATGACAGCCACGAAGATGAACGAGAGCGAATCGCAGAAGCGGGCTACCGAGAAGTGCTCGCCAAGCACACATTCAAGCACAGAGTTGCCCGCATGCTCGAAATTGCGGGGATCACAGGAGAATAAGATGCCAGGTGGATACGTTCGGCCCCTCGCCACTCAGATGGAGCCGAAAAGCGGGCGGCAAGCGCTGACAGTAGACTCAACGTCGGGCGGGGTGGCGTTGACCGTTCCTGCGACGGCGGTGGCAGCGTCCTGTCGATTAGAGACGGCTCAGATTCGGTACACGTTAGACGCAACGGCTCCCACCACGACTGTGGGCACGCTCATGAATCCCGACGAAATCCTTGTCTTGGAAAGTCGGGCGGAGCTTCTCGCGTTCTTGGCCATCCGAACGGGGGGCACGAGCGGAACGCTCCAGACTGAGTATTTCGGGATCGATACCTAAGATGCAGCACTTACCACTTGGTCGGCGCAAGATTTACCGTGTGGCCTTGGTCGCTGCGGACGCCACGACAAACGGCCTGACCCATGACGCGACGCTGCTCATTATTCCAGCAGGAGCCCTCATTCATGAGGTGATCGCAGACACGACGGAAGCTTGGGCAGGAACAGCCGGAACTCTCTTCATCAGGGTTGGCACGAGTGTTGGGGGCAAGGATCTCGTGGATGAGCATGACGTAGAAACGGCCACGCTGACCAAGGGGGGCATCATTGCGCCCAATGGACACCTTCCTTCATTCTCCGCGACGACGACTCTCACCGCACGTATCCGATCTTCGTCAGGCAACGTAGCCACCGGAGGCGTATCGAACCTCACGACAGGAGCTACAACGTTCTACATCACGATCGAAGCGCTTCAGTAAAAGAAAGGGTTTATATGGGCAAGTCTTTTCAGGATCAAGTTGATGAAACGTTTGCTCGCTCAGAAGCCGAGGCATGGGCGCGTCATCTTGCCCAACGAGGGAAGCCGATCTATGCCCGTTCGATGACCGAGGCGGCGGTTGAGCTCCGTGCGGCGGGGATTGAACCCGTCTATGTGGAACCCGTCACAGGAAAAACGGCTGTGATTGACCTTAATACCGCACCTCTTCCGCTCCGCGCCCCCGAGCCTTCGAAGCCAACCAAGCCTCCGGTCGAATACTACTGCGGGGAGTGTGGGAAGATTTTCAGCACGACACAATACAAGCGCCCGGGCATGGCACAGATGCAGCGATCTCGCCACACAAAGGCCGCGCACCCCCGACCTCCGCAGGAGTAGTATATGGCCCTTGGTCAGCGTACGTATCTCCGTATGACGAACAGCGTGCTGCGTCGCCTCGGCAAAGCGCAAGTTACGACGCTGACCGGGGTTTCTGACGACGTTGACTCGTGGGCCTCCATCGTAAAGGACACGCTCAACGAAGCACAACAGGAAGTCTACAAAGAGCATGATTGGAGCACGCTCTTTACAACAGGAACGATCTCAAGTACGTCAGCCCGTACCTACGATCTCAGCACGTCGTTCTCGAACTTTGGACGTGAGTTAAGCCTGACCACAACGACGAATGATCGTGTGCTCACGCCGGTAATCAGTGTGGTCGAGTTAGACCAGGACGACCCTGACCTCGATGATTCGGGAAGTCCCACGCACTATCACATTGCGTATCCCAACTTACTCTTCAACAAGACACCGTCAAGCGAGACGTTTCGTCTTCGCTACATCATTCGGCCCACAAACCTCTCGGCGAACGGGGACCTTAGCACTCTTCCTGAGTACTGCGACATGGCGTTGATTTGGTGGTCATACTGGCAACTTGCCGCGACTCGTGAAGATGCCACGGATGGGGGGAAGCGCGCAGAAGAAATCTACCAGAGCGTGCTGGCTCGGGCGATTGGACAGGATAAGCGGCGCATGGACCAGACTCGTGTGCTTCGTTCCGTCTTCCCACGGTATCAGCGCGAGCTTGTTCCGTTCCCGCCGGCTTACGACATTAACCGATAGGAGGTGACGTTTACATGCCTCATAAGAGCGGAAAACCTAGCTACGCGTCGAAGCCGGGCCATCCCGGTAAGGGTGCAAAGAAGAAGTAGAGATGCCTAAAACCCGAGCCCGGATCGCGATGGGAGACTGGCGTGGGGGCGTCAACGAAGACGAGCAGCCCTCGGCCCTTCAACCGAACGAGCTGCGAATTGCGCGCAATGTGTATTTGAAGGGCACAGCGCTCTCGGCGCGCAATGGCTTTACGCGGTTACAGACCGTGGCGATTAACTCGGGTGCGTCTGGTGGTGGAGTGTGGCAGCTCGCGCGGGCACAAGGCGCGACTTTGGACTTCATTGGAGTATTCGGAAATCAGTTCCTCAGTGATATCAAGAACGCCACGCCGACTGACCGTACAGGCGCCATTACGGTCACGGCGGGGCAGAACAACCTCGTCACGTTCACCAACTTCAACGAAGTGGCGATCATGTGCAATGGGGTCGATGCCCCGTGGCAATGGACTGGGTCGGGGAACGCGAGCGTGTTGGGAGGCTCCCCCCCACTCTTCAATACGATGCTCGCGAAGTGGAACCGTGTCTTCGGGGCGGGTCATGCTGCCGCACCACGGACGATTCGCTACACTCCGGCCGGGGACGCCGCGACGTGGACCAGCAGTCTGACGGTTGCGGCTATTTTGGGAGATTCAAGCTCAGCCATCGAAGGCCGAGACTTCATCTGGCAATTAGGCCACCTTGGCGATTCGATCTTCGTGGGGCTTCAAAACTCCCTTGGGCGTGTGATTTACACCGGAGACTCAACTACGCCATTCCGCTATACCCAGCTGGCAGACTTTGGGATCGAAGGCGCGCACGTGTACGTCGCGTATGGGCCCATTGGGTACTTTCTCTCGCGGCGCGGCGTTCATCGGATCAGCCCGGACGAAACCGGCCTGACCTACGAATCCTCGCTGATTTCGGGGCGGAAGCTTCGAAATACGTGGGACGAGCTCAATAAAGCGCGCATCCGCTATAGCTATGGCACGCTCTATCGGACCGTTGATGGGAATACGCTCATTCTCTGGCCCCTCACGACGGGCGGTGGCACCATTCATAATATCACTCTCGTGATGGATGTCACGGAAGGTCCGGGGAAAGAGTCGTTCTGGTGGTGGACCGGGTGGGATGCAAATGCCATGGCTAGTGTGATCAACGCCTCGACCCGTGCGGAAGAGCTGCTCAAAACCACCACGACCGGCTTCGTGGATCTCTGCGATGACGATACTGACGATAACACCGCCGCGTATACGGCGGAGGCTGCAACCCGTTGGGAAGATTTTGGCCTGCCCGCACAGAAGAAAAACTTCCGCGATCTGTACCTTGAGCTCAAGCAGACCGGAATCTTTAACTTGAACATTGATGCATACTATGACTACGCGACGACTGTGTCACAACGGCTCACGCAGACCACGTCTGGAGCTGCACAGGCATCATGGAATGGGAGCCCTGTCGCCGCAGTATGGAACACGGCGCTATGGCCTACCCTTGGAATTATTCGGTCCTATCTGTTGGGTGTTGACGATGGAGTCACACTGAGTCTTCGCTTCTACACGTCTGGTGCCAATCAACCCTGGTCCGTCTATCGGGCCGTTCCGTCTGTTGAGGCGATTGGGGAGAGTCAAGAGTAATGGCGACCATCACACGCGGCGCGAAAGCGGGAGGCGGAACTGGATTCAACGCCGGACAGACCATTGATCCCGCTGAGGTGAATACAGACTTCAACACTGTCTACACCGAATTCAACGGGAACATTGCCAACGTTAACGTCTTGGCGACCGCAGCTATTGCTTTGACCAAGGTGGCCCATGCAGGGGCCCGAGTCTACAACAGCGCCAACATCTCGATTTCCGATAACACGGTGACCGCACTAACGTTTGACACGGAACGCCATGATACTGATGCCTTCCACTCGACCGCAACCAATACAGGCCGGTTGACTGTTCCCACGGGATTTGGGGGGAGGTACCTCATCATTGGGCATGCCCAGTTGGCCGCGGGGACAGACTATAGCCGCCTCCAGTTTCAGATCCTACTCAACGGAGCAACAGTTCTCGCCAGCAGTGGAGCGTCGCCTTCCACGTTTTCCACCACACAAGACCTTCACGTCTCTACAGTCCACACACTGGTGGCCACGGACTACGTAGAGTTGACGGTCTATCAAGATAACACCGCTGCCGCGGCTCGAAACGCGACGTCCTCCGCCAACTACACCCCCGAGTTTATCATCGCGCTCCTAGGAGCTTAACCCATGCTCTTCACGAAACCGCACGACCTGTCCAAGCTTCACGACGAAATCTTGGCACGCTATCCCGAACTCAAGGGAGTGGTTCGGGTTGAAGGTTGGGATGACGGGAGACTTCGACTCACGCTGCCAGACAACGTGCCTGACCCGGGGCTCGCCGCTGTCGTGGCCGTGCATGACCCCTCGAAGCCCGCGAAGGGTGAAGCGGAGCAAAAGGCCCGTGAGGCTGTCCTGACACGCATCAAGGCCGATCCCGCCTCAGCCACCATCCAAGACCTTCTCAACGTGTTGCAGCTCGTCTAATGCCCCAAGTTAACGTCTATGCGGCGGACGGCTCGGGGCGTGTCGTCCGAACCCAATGGGTTGACGACTCCAACGTTACCGCGCTTCAAGAGGGTGGGGGATGGGCGGATCAGAGCGGAGCGTGGCATGACATTCCCTCCCAACCGGCTCCTCCCGCGCCTCGGCCCACGCTTGACCCAACACCACTATCTCCTCCCCCCGGGGCCGTTCTTGAGGCAGATACCGCCCGTGCCAAAGCCGAAGCTGCGGCCCGTCAACAGCAGTATCTAGAACAACACCCCGAGCGTGTCAACGACCCGGATGCCATCGCGCGGCGTCTCGAACAGGTCGCGTGGGAGCGTGAGCAGGCCATACGGGCGCAACTGACCAGCCCGTTAGCTGGACCGTTCGAGAGCCCGGAAGCCCGACAGCAAGAGACGTGGCGGGCGCTTGGCCAGGCGCGTGAAGACCCTTATGGCCGGAACATCCTCGGGCCCACGACCGCATCGGGGAAGATTCAACGCGCGTCGAAGGTTCCCGTCGAGCATATGGCCGCTGCACAGCTCGCGGCGCTCAAGCTCGGGGGTGCGACGCTCAAGCCTGAACAAGACGCGATTGCGACGCACTTCCTGGCTAACTTCTCCCCCGAGCAGGCGCAAGAGATGGCCTCGAAGTTCCATGAGGCCAGCGCGAAATCCTCCCGTGGAAAGATGGCCACGGCGGCGGCTATCGCGGTCTCCATGATTTCGATGGTCGCAGCTCCCTACGCCGTGGCCGCCCTGACCCCCGCACTCGGTGGTGCTGGAGCGGGGGCGGCGGTGGGAGGAGGCGTGGCGGCAGCCGGCGCTGGCACGCAAGCTGGGATCACAGGAGAGTGGGACCCCCAGCAGATTGCACTCCAGGTTGCGGCGGGTGCCGCGACGGGGGGTCTGGGCTCGGCACTCAGCTCGGTAGGGCTCAGCCCGGCGTTGGCCGGTGGACTCACCGGAGCCGCGCAGGGGCTCGCAAAGGGCGCTGCGACGGGAGACCTTTCGTGGCAGGACATTCTAACGGGAGCGGGGGTTGGGGCGGCTCAAGGCGGGTTGAGTCAGAGTTTGGGCGGAGAACGCGGGTCGTCGGGACCGCTGGGGGGGCTATCATCTCAGGACATAAGCCGGCTGGCCCCATGGTTAAAGCTGTTCCTCTCGGGTGTCACACGAGGCTTGGAGCCTGGGCCCCCGCCACTCCCGGGCCGAGACCCACGCTTAGGAGAGGCTGAGCAAGCCCATGCTCAGGCCGTGGCCCAACGCGGGACCCTCCAGGCCCAGTGGGCACAAAAGCAAGCTCAACAGCGTGAACGAGGCCCTTCAGGGCCACCAGCAGAGTGGGTTGCCGCAATGGAGCGAAACAAGGCCGCACGAGCGGCATTCGAGGCTGCAAAGACTGAGCGCCAGCAGCAGGTGGCTCAGCTTCAGGCCCAGCAGCGGGTTCTTGCCCAACAACGAGTGTCACAGCCGGGACCGCCTATTCAGACGAGCAGTCCGCCGCTCGGCGTGGATCAAGGCTCTTGGGACCCTATGGCCTGGCTCACCACGTGGTTGAACCAGCAGATGCCTCCTCAAGGGCCTACGGAGCCCGTAGAAGCCACCCAAACCCCATCCGAGGGTGAAGGTACCACCGTGCTCCCTCCACGGCCTCTTGAGCCTTCTCAGGGCCCTTGGCAGGGGTTCTCGCAAGTCATGCAACCAGGCTACTTTAGCCGACGACAGGCTCCATACTTCACAAGGTCGCGAAACCAAAGGACATAACGACGATGCCGTGGGAAGACCCGAATTGGGGAGATTGGGGAGGAAGCTGGGACTGGGGCGGAATGGCGGACTGGCAGCCACAACCGTGGTGGAGCCAGCAACCGCTCGGGCCCTACGACTACCCCGAGTCGTTGGAGTACCAATCGTTTGACCCCGCCGCGCTGCAAGCCCAAGACTTTAACCTGCCCATCTATGACCCGGGAGCTGAACAGCAGAGCGCGTGGGATTGGGGTGGCGAGATGCCAGCGTTCTACGACCCGGGACAGGAGATGCAAGGTGGGTGGGATTGGGGGGCACTCTTTCCTCAAGCTCCCGAAGCCCCCGTTGACATGTTTCCGGGTGGGGCCGGACTTACAGTTCCGTTTGATCCCACGCAGGGATGGCAGCCGGGCCCAAATGTGGCTAACGTGGGCGGGGGGCGGTTGTCTCCCATGCAAGAGTTGGCCGCGTTATTGAAAGGACGCGAGCAGCCGGGGTGGGGATCGCCCTCGACCATCGCAAGTCTGGGGCAGCTGGGCTTGGGCGCGGCAAGTGGGCTGGCTGGCTTCCTCTCGAAGGGCCCTCAACCGCGCAAGCCAACGCCTGAAGAGCTCGCGTTGCTCAACGCTCAAATCGAGCAGATCCAAGCCCAGACCGAGCGCACGCGGAATCCCATCTTCCCGCCCAGCGGCGGAGGAGGAGGTGGAGGCGGACCTCGCGGGCTGACTCCACAAGAACTGGCACAGATCGAAGCACAGACCCGGCTCATTGACACACAGCGGGGCGACATTGGCGCGCGAACCGAGCTGGAGCGGACACGGCTTGAGCAGAGTCGCCCGGGTGGAGCCGCTAACGTTGGAGCCTTCAAGCAAGCGGCAGGACTTGCGGGACAGGACCAGCGGTTTAGTACGCTCTACGACTCTATTATCAAGGAGTCGCAGGGGCTTCCCCGTGCTGATCCCCAAGCTATTTCCCAACGCGCCCAGGAGTTAGTTGCGGAACAAGCGGCCAACGTCGAAGCGCGATACAAGCAGGCCGAAGCTCAGATCCTTGAGCGCGCAAACCGGTTGGGTGAGAATCCGGCTGGTCAGTTGGCTCAACTTCAAGAGCAGAAACAACGGGAGCTGAGCGGGCTCCTCGTAAACGCGCGGACGCAAGCCACGGCTGAGGCCAAGACCCAGATGGCTACGATGTTAGAGCGGATCACCCCGAGCATGAAATTACTCGAAGCCACGAACCCTGCCGCCTTTGCTGACGTGCTCGCGCGGATCTTTGGGACCCCCGCGCCGCCGTCTCCACCGGGTGCCGGGGCTGGATCGCTCTCAGCCCTGTTGGGGGGCTAACCCATGCCGACACGTCGCGCACCCGACTTCATACCTTCGTTCGAGGACCGTCTGGCCGAGTTCCTTGCTACGTTGGGACAGTCCCTTGGAACCTATGGGGAGTCTCAGCGGAAGCAAGAACAGCAAGGGTTTGAGCGAGAGAACACGCTGCTCCAGCGCTTGCTTGGGATACAGCAGTTTGAGGCGCAGGGGGAAGAGCGTGCGTTGCGGCACAAGGAGTTTGGGCTCAAGCAGGCTGAATCTCAGCGGGCGGCGCAGGAGCGAGAGCGCGTGGCTCGGGCCGCATTGGCTGAGAAGCAACGAGAGGCTCAGTTCATTAAAGCGCTTGAGCCCTCCATGGTGACGCAGCAGGGAGAGCAAGAGCCGAGTGAGTTTGGGGGGCCTGGAGTGGGGGAAGGCGGAACCACACGCGTGCCCTTCCTCCAAGCGTTGGGGCGCAGGCCTTCGATTCGTGAGGCTATGAGTGCCTCTGGATATCTTCCCAAAGACGCGCTTAATGAGATGGTGAAGGGAGAGCTTGAGCTTCGAAAGCCTCTTCAGGGAGGCCCCGGTACAGAATTCATTGATCCCACGACACGTCAGCCTTTTTACAAGGTCTCCCCCGAACCAAAAGAACCTCCCGCTCCCACAGCAGCGCGAGACTTCCATGCTATAGCTCGTAAGCAGCTTGGGACGAATGCCTCGCCTGAAGATATTTCTGAACGGGCCCGCATGCTTTCTGAGGCCGCTGAAACCCGAGTTGCGGCCACCTCAGCAGCCGCCGTGGAACGGGCTCGACTTGACGTGCCCAACCCCATGGACGCGGACATGCGGAAGCAATGGATGGGGATTACTGATTCCGTGGGACGTCTCGATACCATGACTGAGCTTCTTGGAAGCGGTAAGGTAAATCTTAAGAAAATAGCGGGTGGGATCGCGCCGTGGGTCAACGAAATCGTCCAGACCGGAAGAGTTGGACTCCCCTTGATTGGGGAATTCCCTGTGCCCGAAGCCTTACTTCCTTCTCTCACTCGCGAAGAATATCAGTTCCTTTCTTCATTGCACGATTATGCAGACCTCGTACTGCGTCAACGGTCAGGAGCACAGATCAACGAGCAAGAGTTTAAGCGGATGCTCACATTCTTGGCTCATCCCGGTGTTCGCGCCGAAGTCATCATTGAACGCTTGGCGTTACAGGACCAACG
>ERZ1292637.1034-Hain-H14-01um-R3-1034-length-12910-cov-6_pt2 | contig 10597 bp, 15 predicted proteins | sample MGYA00564405_ERZ1292637 | MGnify/ENA primary metagenome ERZ1292637 (study PRJEB36523, sample SAMEA6512645) | groundwater metagenome | collected 2019-01-09 | study: AquaDiva: Metagenomics assemblies of 32 groundwater samples | reverse complement strand
AACCGCGTCCGCTCTTCCTGAGTCGTGTCGCGGCCCAGCAAGAGCGACAGGGCCTCGTAATCGCCACTGCCAGCGTCCTCGTCCGTGCTGAGCTCGCGACAGGGACAGCCCTGTCGCACGGCCTCTGCGGCGCACTCTGCCGCGAGGGCGTCGATCCGGATGTCCAGTTCCCGTTCGTCTAGGGTTGCCATCGGAGCCTCCGTGCCCGGCCCCTCGCCGGGCGGTCTGCGTGGCCCGGTGCGGGGCCCGCGTGCACTACTTGTGTTCATCTGACAGCCAGGCCACGATCGGCGCCTTCGGGAAGTGCTTCCGCACGATGTCCGAGCACTCCTTGAGCACGCGCTGCCTGGCGGTCGCGTCGGCGGCGGAGGCGGCGGCGGCGGACCCCACACTCGCCAGAGGGATGCCAGGCCTCCGTCTCGCCCACGCCTCGGCCGTCTCTATCGCGAGGAGCGGCCGCTCCTCGCCAGTCGGCACGTGCCGAAGTGCCAGCCTGGCGCACTCGCACGCCGCCAGGACCACCTGGCGCCTAGACGCGGCTCGCCCCACCAGCCATAGCATCCAATCCCCCCGCCCGCACTCTCGCCACGCTGCCTCCGGCGACGACTGCTCCCGCTCCCGTAGCCACGCCATGGCGTCAGCGCACGGCTCCCACTCCTCGATGAGCTGGATGATAGCATCGAGCTTCATTGTTTCGCCTCCGTGCCCGGCCCCTCGCCGGGCGGTCTGCGGGGCCCGCACCGGGCCCCGCAGAGTGTCTTCAGTCCTCACTGGGATCCTCCCGGTCGACGGCCGGGATCCGCTTCTCACCAGTGCCCGCGCAGGCACCGCACCGGATCACTGACGGCTCAGTGCCCGTGATCTCTAGCGGCCCCAGAGACCAATCACTCCACGTCAGCCGCGTGACAGGAGTCTCACCGCGACCGCCGCACTCTTCACACTGCCCTTTGCTCTGGTTGCTCATCGCTCATCCCTCCCCGGTCTTGAGGCAGCCGGTCAGCTGCCCTCACATTCATTCTACGGCACCGCGCCTCGATACGCAACTTTTTATTTTCAGCCACGGCCATGGCCTGGGCCGCCTTGACCACCTTGCCCAACGACTCCACAAATGTCTCACAGTCTACATTGAGTTTCATCGCAGTTCCTCCTGCTATGTTCGCTCGCGGCTCATCGCCATCGCTTTCTTCATCGCCGCCTGATACCTGTCGTACTCGTTCCCGCAGAGAGCACAGCACGGAAACCGCTTCTCGCTCTCCTCCCCTTCGTTCAAGTAAATCTGGCAATCAGCGTGGTCCCCGAGCGGCCCGCGCGGATCGTTCTCGTCGTCTTCGAAGCCGTAGCAGAATTTCCCGCACCCGACACAACGACCGTGATACTTCATTGTCCGGTTGGCATTGCGCCAGTTACAGTAATATGTCTGATCCTGCTTCGCGTTGAAGCGAAGCTGAGTCGCCGCCTTCGGGAATCCTTCGAGTTCGTAGTGCCTCGATGCCTCCGCGATCGAGGCAATGACAAAGTGATCCCCATCTCGAAGCTTCGGCCGGTACGTCTTCCCAACCCACCGAACCCGCTTCATGTCACTTCTGCGACGCATGTTTTCCATCACGACATGCGCCTCCTCACTGCTCCGCACTGGCAGCGCGTAGAAGCTGCGAGCAGGTGCCAACCCACAGCCCGACAGAAAACTGTCGGTACCCACGATGAAGCCGATCGTTGCGGCCGTCTCCTCGGGTGTCCTCTCGTCCCTTCGCATCATCTTGCCCTCACTTTCGGCCATGTCGCCGTCGCTAGTGGCAGGCCATGCCGCCTCAGTGTGGCAGCCGGTCAGCCGCCCCTCACATTCATTCTACGGCGCCACTCCACGATACGCAACATTTTTATTTTCAGCCACGCCGGCGGCGTCTCGTGCAGGTCCGGCACCACAGGTGCGTCAGGCAGGCCGTCGGCCCCGCAGACAAGGAAGCCGCGAAGAAGGAAGCCGCGGACACGCAAGCCGCAGACAAGGAAGCCGCAGACAAGGAAGCCGCCGGCCTCTACTTGTTCCGCGCGCTCATCTTCCGGATCGTGTCCAGCAGGACAGCCTTCTCTTCGAGCGCGACACGCAGCTCTGGCGCTCCCTGGTCAATGATGGCCAAATGGCTGGCACAGAGATCCAGGATATGCCTCCAGGGCTCCCGCTTCGGGTTCATGTGCGCGTAGCGCTTGCGGATGGCCTCAATCTCGTCCCGGTTCATCACGTTCCTCCCTCACGTAGGCCCAGCAGAGGCTTGCCGAGCCGGATTGCTCGGCCCTGCGTTGCCAGCTGTCATACAGCTTTTCCATCGACATAGCCACCACGCGCCGAATCTGAATCCATGTCCGCGTGGCATCGCTCACGCCGGCTGGGAACTTCTCGGCCACGAGTCGGGCAACCTGGCTGTCATCCGACAGCAGTCCGCAGTAGACGAGGCCATCGAGGATCGCTTTCCCCGCCTTGTTATCCAGATCCCATCGCCGCTTGGACGAGTCTTCCAGGATGATCCTGACCTCGACGGGCCCAGCGAACTTCGGCACAACACCACGAAACACCTCGCGCACGGCAACCAGCATCTCCAGGCGGAAGGCCTGACCTTGCTTCGAGATGTACCGCACGCCTGAATGCCTGGCCTGCCGCCAGTACGTGTTGACGCTTGGCGGCAGCAGGCCGAGATAGAAAGCCGCCTCCGTGACGCCATCGACCGACTGGCTCATGGCGCACCAGGATCGCGACCGATGGCCTTGGCCGTGCCCTCATACGTCGGGCTCAACGCAAATGATGTCAGCCGCTCAAGCAGGGCGGCCATCTTGCAGCCGCGCTCTGCCCACTCTATCGCGAGATCAACTTGCTTGGCGACTTCCGCTCGATGATTCGCTCGCGCCGGCTGGACCGCCGCATTCAGATGCCGGCCGAACTCGAGTACACAGTACGTCAGGAGGAGATCCCCACGGCGCACTCCACCGCTACCTTCATCCCTGGCGGCTTCCTGGTCGGTATTTTCAGCCACTTCTCTCTTTTCCGATGCTTCCATCGTCTCTGCCTCCCGGCCCAGGTATTTGACCACCGCCACGCCTCAGTCGCGGCCGTCGTCACGGTCGGAAGGCGACTGCCACTCTCGAATTGGCGCGAAACTCGTGATGCCTGCCCGCCACTGCAAGTTGACGACCCCAGTCTGGCCGTGCCGGTGCTTCGCGATGATGATCTCCGCTTTGCCGGCGTCGATGGCCGACTTCGAGTAGACCTCGTTGCGGAAAACGAACAACACCGCATCCGCGTCCTGTTCGAGAGCCCCACTCTCCCGCAAGTCAGAGAGCACTGGCCTTTTGTCCTCACGAGCCTCCAGTGCACGAGAAAGCTGCGAGAGTGCCAGGACTGGCACCTGGCACTCCATGGCCAGCAGCTTGAGCGTGCGGCTGATCGTGGCCACTTCCTCCTGTCGGTTGGAGTATCTCGCCTCGAGCTTGACCAGCTGGATGTAGTCGAGCACGACGAGCCCATTGGCAGACACCGCACTCCACGCTCTGACCACGCGGCATAGCTTGGAAAGACTCGTCTTGCCGCCGTCAAGCAGCGTGATCGTGCTGGAGTGAAGCTCGGCAGCTGAACTCTGAAGGCGCTGCCACTCCTCCTGTGAAGCGCTACCTCTGCGAATCACGCCGGCCCCGACCCCAGAATGCGTACTCAGTCGGCGCCGCACGAGTTCCTTGGCCGTCATCTCGTAACTCAAGAACAGGGTCGGTATCGCCAGACTGGAAGCGTGCATGGCAACGTCGAGGGCAAGAGCTGTCTTGCCCATCCCAGGTCGGCCGGCGACGATTACGAAATGCCCAGGCTGTAGCCCGCCAAGTATTTCGTCGAGATCCGGAAACCCGGTCGGCACCCCATCGGGGCGGCCTGGCGTTGCCTGCGCCTCCTCGCTCTCGCGGAGGATGGCAAGGATCACATTGCCGATGGGTTGCGGCATCGACGTGTGGCCGATCGCTGACACTGCGGCAAGGCTGTCCTCGGCCATCGAGAGCAATGCGTCCGGGGAGTCTGTCTCCCGCAGGACGGCGTCAGCCAGGCCAGCCCCATGTCGCCACAGGGATCGCCTGATCCGGTATGGCTCCAGCATCCGCGCGTAGTGCTCGAGCCACACGGCGGTAGGCGTCGTGTCCCAGAGGGCCATCAGTCCACCAGCCCCACCGACCTCGGCATCCTGCCCTGACGCCGCCAGGTGAGCATGCAGCGTGACGATATCGATGGGTATCCCAGCGGTGGCCATCTCCCGAACGGCCCGAAGAATCACGTGATGCCGTGGCAGCGCGAAATGCTCCTCGGTCAACTCCTCGAGAACCGTTCGCGCCGATGGCGGCCAATGGATCAGGCTGGCCAACGTCGCCCGCTCCAAGAGTTCATCGGCTGGTAGGCCAGCACTCGGCGTCGGTACGGCTGTTGTCGCGGCTGTCACGGTCCATCCACCGCCTGCTTCGTCTCAGGCGCTTCCTGCGGCCAGAGTTTCAGGCACACGCAGCAAACATCTTTCAGAGTCACCTGATGTCGCATCATAAAGCGCCCATGGCCTGTCTGGCACTGGCAGAACTTCGCCACTGGCTGCGCTGCTTCGGACGGCGGCGCCCCGCCGTTGCCACCGCCACCGCTGGCAAGCTTCCGGTCTAGGCGCTGGTCGGAGCCGAAGAACTGCTCCGGGTCGCGCAGGCGATCCGGGTGCTCACGCCACCAGGCAGAGCCAGCGGTCAGCCGGATGGCTCGCTCGATCTCTTCGGGTCGGAACGTCTTGAGCCGGGCGGCCACCTTTGACGCCCATGTGCTCAGCTTGGCGGCGCTCCGGGTGCAGTTCAGGAACACGGCCCAGACTCGCTCGACATCCAGGCTGACGTTTTTGGTGGTTCTTGGTTCCTTCCCAACACGCACACCAATCGGAGCGTCAGCGACGCCGAGGCCTTTGTTTTTGTCTTTGTATCTGTCTCTAGTCTCCGTTCTCAGCTCTCCAAATACTTTCTCTTTATCACGCGCGGGTTCCTGCTCTATACGCGCGACCACAGCTTGTACTTGGTCTAGCTGCGAGGTTGTACATGACGTGGCCGACACGTCGCCTGTTGAAGCCGTGAAAGATGGCTCTGGACTTGGATCTAGCTTGACAGAACCATGTACTTTAGGTTGCCCTGACGTTACTGCCTTGTGCGACGGTTCCCGTCCTAGAGTGAGTTCTGTGACCCTCACCACGTACATCTGCTCGTGGCGAGTCTCGTAGTCCAAATAGCCCTTGGCTCTCAAGCGGACTAGAGCCGCCCGCACGGCCCGAGGGGTCGCACCGATGATGCTCGCTAGATTTGAGGCGTTGATCACGGCCACGAAATCAGGCGGGCCGGCCTCAAGAGCTAGGCCACTTGCGATCGCGTACTCGAGGTGCGTGATCTGCCGCCACTTTAGAGCCTGCCAAAGGCCACGGTTCACCGAGCACCAACCTCCCACGAAGCCTCCAGAAAAGCACCAAGGCCCGCCGCAGTGTCACAGCCACCACAACGGACCTTGGAGAACAACCGATCGCGTGAAGTTGGAGCGCTGTGAACTCCACCCTCATTCACAAGACTACCTTCGAACCGCTCAAATGTCAACCCGCCTTGCTTACCCTGGCCATGGCCTCGCCCAGCTTCCACTTTCCGCTGGCCTTCGCCGCCAGGACATCCTGGATGGACGCCTTCGGCTTGTTCTTGTCCAGCCGGAACCACTTTAGTTCGCGTGGACTGGTGCCCAAGAAGGCGTTGTGGCGAGCGTTGCCGTTCGCCTTCCTGGCAACAGAACCAGAAGGCGCTGAAGCCTCCGAGTCCTGCCAGCCGATGAACTGTAGCAGTTCGCCAGCTGTCATCCCGGTCTTCTTCAGAATCCGGATCGTGCTCCGAATCTGACCCATTACTGTCTCTTCCATAAAATCACCTCCTCCGTCGTAGAATCTTCCTCTTTCTCTTTTTCCTAACCGCCATATCCTTCCCCCGCTTCCCGACCTGGCGCATGACCATCTGGTGCGTGCGCTCGAGGTGGCGCTTCAAGGTGCCACGATTCAGTCGAACCGCACCCTCGATGACGTGGAGAGGCAGTCCGTTTCGGTACATCAGCTCGAGCGGGCACGGGTCGCCTGGACACGGCTTCGGCTGCTTCCCAGCGCATCGCCTTGGCGTGCCGTGCGCCCGGAGGAGCTTGATGACCCAGCTACCGCTCCTGGGCGGGACGTGCATCGCCGCGATATCCTCGGCCTTCCCGCCGTCGAGATAGGCCGAACAGATGACGCACATACCCCCATCGTACCAGCCAGTGAAAAAATTCGCAACTATTTTCATAAAAAAGTTGACGCCCTGCAAAAGATTCCGTACACTCGTCGTAGAGGTGGTGGAGCGATGGGGTGTTCGCGTGCCTTGTACCTGCGGAGCCGGCCGCTTGCTGTGCGCCTAGTCCACCCCTCTTGGCGTGGTGGGTTGTCGGCTCTGCTTTCCGCTCGGCGCCTTGGTGTGTACGGTGACTGTGACAGAAAGGAGAAGTCATGGCAGAGGAAACACTACCGGCAAAGCAAATGGCCTCTATCAAGGACCTGATCGAGGCGGCCAAGCCGCGGCTGACGGCCGTGATTCCGAAGCACCTCTCGGCTGAGAGGCTCATCCGCGTGACTCTGGCGTGCATCGCCAGAAATCCGGCCTTGCAGCGGTGCAAGCCGATGAGCCTGCTCAATGCGTTGATGCAGGCGGCGCAGTTGGGGCTCGAGCCTACTGGGGTTCTCGGCAGCGCCTATCTGGTCCCGTTCAAGGAGGACGTGCAGCTCATCGTCGGCTACCGCGGGCTGATCGATCTGGCCCGAAGGAGCGGGCAGATCGAGAGTATCGAGGCCCACGTGGTCCACGAGCATGACCGCTTCTTGTGTCAGTACGGGCTCGAGCCGAGGCTGGAGCATGAGCCGTGCTGGAATGGCGACCCAGGGCCGCCGCTGGCGGTCTACGCGGTTGCGAAGCTGAAGGACGGTGGCCGCCAGGTCGAGGTGATGACGATGGCCAACATCGAGCATGTCAGGCGCAGCTCGAAGGTGGAGCGGCCGGATTCGCCGTGGCGGAACCATTGGGACGAGATGGCGCGGAAGTCGGTCGTGAGGCGGCTTTGCAAGTACCTGCCTCTTTCGCCAGAGATGGCGGACGCCATCGAGATCGATGACGAGGTGGAGAGCGAGCGGGCCGGGCGGATGGTCCAGTCGGGTCTGGCTGCGATCTTGGCTCAGGCGCCGAAGGCGGTTGCGCGTGAGCCTGTGGTTGCGGCGGCTGCGCCAGAGGCACTCGAGGCGGTTGCGGCTGAGGAAGGTTCCCTAGAGCCGAAAGGTCCATACACGCTGACGCCAGAGCCCGAGCTGGCTCACGAGGAGGCATCGGAAGAGGCCGCCATCCGGAAAGCCGAGCTGGTCGAGGAGCTTCAGGCGAGGTTCCATGCTAACAATAGCAGCAAGGCCAAGGTCATCGCCTTGGTGCGTGCGGCTGTCTCTGCCGCTGGCGAGGCCGCTGACGGCCTCCAGATGACGATGGCAGGGGTGCCGGACCTTGCCGCGCTCTCCGACAAGGCGCTTCAGATCGCGCTTGGGGCAGAGTCATGAACTCGTACCGTCAGGCACAAACCAGCATTCCGCTTGAGGGCGATTCGACACACATCCGATTCAAGTTCGTGAATAACGCCGCCGTCCAGGTCACGGACGTTGAGCATCAGCCTGCACTGACATGGGGCATAGTCACGAACGCGTACCGTGACATCGATGGCGTGGCCTGGTTCTCTGTATCCCAGATCCTCCAGTACCGCCGGTGTCCTCGCCGATGGAGGGATGGTGAGCCGACACCGCCAAATGACGCGATGCTTGAGGGCTCTATCTCTCATGCCAAGATCGCGGCAATACTTGGTAGCCCAGTGCTAGAGGTCGAAGTTGGCGATCCTGCAATAGATATGCGAGGCCAGAAGGCCGTTGACCGCTTCCTCACGGCCTACCGACTGCCGCCAGCCGATCGCATACTGTCGGTAGAGGCGGCTAACCTACCGGAGCAGTTTATGGCGACAGTACATGGCCGGAGCGGGTTTGGCGTTCGCCTTGGCGTCGTCGCCACTGCGTCTGGCGACATCCGCATCGGTATGAGAGGCGCGATGGATCTGGTGTCAATCTCAGCGGATGGGACAACGCTCGAGATAAGGGACTGGAAGCGGCGGAATCTCGACGAGGACGACAACAAGATCGCCGCCGCTGGCTACGTGGTCCCGGCTGCGATCATCTGGCCTGGCTTCTCCAGCTATACGTTCCGGGCTGTCTCGATCGCGGACTGCCGCGATGGGACTATCTTCGAGTTCGCTGCCTCCGAGATCAGGGCGGCGACGGACTGGCTGTGCGGCATCTGCGCCACGATGCTGGCTGATCTGGAGTGCCTGCCAAAGCTGAACAAGTATTGCGGCGACTGCAACCTGCGTGCCGACTGCCCAGAGTACACCAAGGCGACGACCACTGTTCCGAGCGGCGTCCGGTGGCGTGACTTTTCGGAAGCTGCCGCATACTGCGAGCAGCTGAAGATCATCGCCACAAGTGTTGATGCCGAACGCGACCGGGTGCGTGGCTACATCGAGGCAACGATCCGGGCGACAGGGCCTCAGAGCGTAGGACAGTACGAGTATTCCGGCAAGGACGTTCCAACCAGTTTCGCATGGGATCTTCACCGATTGGTAGCCGTGATAGCCCGGCTAGGCTTGAACCCGGAAACCTACCTTCGCGCAAACAGTGGGGCCATATCGAATCTGGCAGATCAGCAGCCTGGCCTGCGAGATGAACTGATGGACTGCCGACTTTCGCCTACGGCGACGAGCTTCCGCGTGAGCAAGAGGCTTGTGGCCATCCAGGCCGCGGAGCATAGGGCTGAACTGCCAGAAGCTATGGTGGCCATGGACAGCGGCCCGCTCCAGCCAGCCGATCCGTCCGAGCTTCCGTTTGCTGTGGCGCTAGAAGCCGGTGATGCCTCGGGGGAAGCGACAGAGACGGAACTGCCCGCGAGGCAGCAGCGGATGCTGCCGGCGGACTGGAGCCACCCAGCGACCTGTCAGTACCCGCACAAGGACGGCGAGGAGCGGACGGACCACCAGGACCGTATCCGGGCTCCGAGGGGTTACGTGTCTGGCTTCCACGGGGGGCCGTGGTGGCTCAAGAGCGAGCTCAAGAACACCACGATCCCAGGCCGCAAGCGCACCAAGGAGAAGCGATCTGCTCGCCGCACTCGGCGGCCTTCAGCTCCATCCTCGCAAACGCCATCAGACGGCGAGACGCCAGCGAGCCAGGCTCAGCCAATAGAACGGGATGGGAGCATATCGTGAAGGAGATGGAGCGACTGGAGAGGCAATGATGACAGACGAAGAAGCCAGGAGCCTGCTCGCGCAGGCCACTGACATGGCCAACACGGTCGCCCGTGAATGGAGCGTAGAGCAGGCGGCGAATGAAAGTGGTCTTCCAGCGCTAATCGAGCGGCTACGGTTAAGAGCGAATGAGAGGCTGGCTCGCGCCAACGGCGAGCGGCTGTATGCACCCGCCTTTTATGATGGGGCCGTGGACGAGTTCGAGCGAGATCTTCAGCGTGCCGAGACCCATTTGCGCGACGCACTGCGATTGGTTTTCGTGGCGAGAGACCGCATCAAGCAGATGCGCATGCTGTTGGACGATTACCGTATTGCGAAGCCGAAAGCGACGATGCCATGACCGAATAGGGAGGCAGGAAGATGGCCAAGACGAAGAAGATTGCTAAGAAAGCCGCCGAATCGGCTGCGCCGGTGCCCCAGACCTACAAGATCAAGCAGGGGCTTACCGGCGAGGTCCTCTTCTCAGCCTCCGCCAACTCTTTTGCCTGTGCGCTGGAAGCAGCGGTAAAGGCCAGCACGGTTCTCCGGGGCGCCTACCTCCGGGGCGCCTACCTCCGGGGCGCCTACCTCCAGGGCGCCGACCTCCAGGGCGCCGACCTCCGGGGCGCCTACCTCCGGGGCGCCGACATCCAGGGCGCCTACCTCCGGGGCGCATACGGACTCATTGCACAGCTTGTAACGCCGCTCCTGATGCTGCTGGATCAGCCGGGTGCCATACGAGCTTACAAGCTTGTCACGGCGGAAGGCGACAGCCCGATCAACGACAGCAAGATCAGATACGAGATTGGCAATCGCATCGAGGTCCTAGACGCCTGCACCGACGTAAACAAGGTCTGTGCTGCCGGCATCAGCGTAGCACCGCTGGATTGGTGCTTACTGGAGTGGATGCCAGGCTGGAGGGTCCTACTCGTCGAGTTCGTTGTTGCTGATATAGCGGCGATTCCTACCGGGACAGATGGCAAGTTCCGGTTGCACCGCTGTACTATCATCAGCGAGGTCGACCTTGCAGCGCTGCCGTGGCCGTCTCCGAAGATAGCTGCCTCGGCGACAGAGCTGGATGGAAGCACATCGTAATGGAGATGGAGCGAAAGGAAGGTTGTTATGAACGCCTTCACGATCTCGGCCATCCAAGCTATTTACCCATGGTGCGACGAAACCATGAATTGGCTG
>ERZ1292637.1018-Hain-H14-01um-R3-1018-length-13058-cov-4_pt1 | contig 10601 bp, 11 predicted proteins | sample MGYA00564405_ERZ1292637 | MGnify/ENA primary metagenome ERZ1292637 (study PRJEB36523, sample SAMEA6512645) | groundwater metagenome | collected 2019-01-09 | study: AquaDiva: Metagenomics assemblies of 32 groundwater samples | reverse complement strand
TTGAGTGTCGACGCAGACGTGACTCCACGTGTCGCCCGTACATAGGCACTTATTCGCCTGATAATATCCTGACATTCCCTACACAAATCGCACAACCCATCCTTATGATGTCTTGACGGGCGAAATGCCGTCCTCAGACATCGATGCTGCGACCAGGCACACCATTTATGGTTAGGACCACATGAAGCGCGACCAAGTCCATTGATGACATGCCGACTCCGATCCCCTTGCGCATAGAGACGCCTGAGATGTTCTAATCGATGTTTTTGCGCCCATACACGTTGATATGGGCGCAAAACCTCACGTGTCCACATCACCCCTGTATCCTATGTGATAGTATGCTATCATGCTATCATGCTACTCTGTTAGTAACTTAACCAGGAATCGTGCACGACATCACCTGTGTTGCGGTCGACCGTCCCTGCTACCGCAAGCGCCTGTATCGCACGCATCAGTGATTCTTCCAGATGCGTCAGCGCAAGACCACGCTCACGCGAATCTGGAATATCGCCCATCACATACACGGCCAGATCATGATACCGCTGCCTGACGAGCGACATGCGAAAAGACACACCTTTATCCACGTCATGCCACACAAAATCCCGCAGGTGATTTGCAGTCACTCAACCCCTCCTGACTTTACTCTGTCGCCATCAATACCTGATAGCGAGCCCCTCTCGGATATTGCTGTACCGCAGGACCGGTCAACTGATACAAGAACAACAGGACCTGGCTTTATTCTGCCGCTATCAATACCTGATGAAGCACTCACTAGTCCAGGATCAACCAACCCGCAACCATCCTGCCTATATTCTGCCGTGGTTAATGCCTGATGCAGCAACCGTGCAACACCATCAACAAACTCTTCATCAGAAACCATGTCATCTTTATTCAACATAAACAAGACATAATGGACTAATTCATGGAAAAATGACGATTCGATCTGTGTCTGCGGCCGCTGGATACCCCCAGTATTACTCTGAAGCTCTATCACATTTCTACGAAACACTGCTTGACCCGTTTTGTCTTCTTCATCCACCAGATCAGTACGCCATGTGACGACAATACGTTGACCATACAACATAAATGCCGAAGGAATCTTCATTGAAATCTTTTTTCCTTTGAGGTTAGTAGGTTGATCATCGTGTGCGATCAACTACCTACTCCTGATACCTGCGGACCATTCGTCGGTTGACCGCCACCCAACATCCCCTGAAGAACCCGAGCTAATCCAGGATCAATCGACCCGCCAGAACTCCCTAGACTCCCGGTACCGCCTGGAGCTTGTTGTGCTTCCTGAAGCTGCGCCTGTGCCGCTGACTGTTCAATCTGACGTAGTTGTGTTTCAAATGTCGCAATTTGTACTTGAATGGCCATCATACGCTGCTGCGTTTGGAGTAACGCCAACTCTTCCGGGTATATGTCATCAAACCCTTTCTGATCGAGCGCAGACCAGAGACGTTTGAGCATCGTACGTGATCCCAATGGATACTCCTGTACCGCAGGAGCTGTCAACTGATACAACGACAACAGTGCTTGCCTATCAAATTGTTCTTCAGGATTGACATCAAGACGTATATCATAAAACCCCGAAATCGCCTCACGTGAAATAGGGATAGCCGTCTGCTGCTCGGGAAGCGGGCGTCCTGTATCCGTCATAGGCTTGGGCGCAAAAAGCCGATCCCACAGCGATCCTTCAAGAAGCGCTGACTGCGACGTGAACGTGGGAATATTCGGGTGCATGCCTACATACGTCTCATCAGGAAGAATTTCCTGCCACAGACGAAAGTGAAACGTGATCAGATCCCCGAACTGCAGAGCCGCCTTCCGGACATGGGATCCATACGCCTTTCGTTGCTCCCCCAGAAGCGCCATCGTTGCTGATGCAGTCCTCGGTGTATTTGCCCCCTGCCCCTGACGACCTAAGTTAAAATCCGTCACGCGAGCATCACGTTCCACATGCGCCTGCATCATACTAATTTGTTCCGCAAAATGCCGATTGAGCGACCGTGTTGGCGCAAATTGCACCCCTTGACTGCTCGTATCATCAATCACGACTGTCGAACCTGGCCGCACAGTCCGCAGATCGGGTACCTCACCCGTTAAGAACGCATTCACGAAGACGAATGGCAGCATACTCACTTCACCGTAGCCAATAAGCTGCTCATGGAGCCGATTGATAATATCCTGCATAGCCATCAGTCGATCTGGAATGTTGAGTCCGCGCCACTGACGCGGCTGTCCCCAGAACGTAATAGGAAAAAAAGGACGCCTCGGCCGATCATCCTGCGGAAAAACGTCTATCAAACGCCGCACTCCAGCAATACGCCCAACATTGGACGCTGTCGAATGGGACGTTCCCTGCATTTGCGCATCAGGAAACCACGACACGATGATATCTTCTTCACCAAGATCTTCCTCAAGAACAAAACGTTCATACGATTCAACAAAAAGCACAGATGCGGGATGGAACTCCACGACACGCTCCCCTTCGCGTTCCATTTCCACCTGTTTTCGTTCCGTCATCTGCTGCGAGTCACCCAATTGATCATAGTCTGGTACATCAAAACCTTTGCGCCCAAGCCTCAACACGTCATCCTCACGCAGAAAAAACTCCTGATGCACATACCGACACTGCGGATACTGCAATCCTTCGGCGTCAGGCGCCACAAGCAACATACCCAGATCACAGGTATCCACCATGACCTGACGCCGCAAAAAACGGCGCGCATCACCGGATGGTGCTGGCCATGGCGGCTCCCACGTCGATACTTTCGCGACACCCGCCGAATCCAGCAGCGCATCAAAAATCAGATCGGACGCAATCATCTGCCATGGGAGTGTGTGCTCAAGCGTCCAACGCACGAAACGTGATGCTGCTTCCGCGCCTTTGATATCCTCATCGCCAAACGGATTCGCACGAATCTGGAGCATATTCCCAAAAAGTGCCTGCCATATTTCTTCATGCAAACGTTCTAAGATTGAGCGAGTGGTGGGTAAAAAAAGACGCGGCGCTTCCGGCCATGGTCCGTTGGGGCGCAACGTGTGATCTGCGAGATACCTCCGATACCGTTCAGCATGCCGCACAGGAAAGTCAGCGCGTGCGAGGAGCGCCTCATCACGATTTTCTTCCATTTGCTGCAAAAGACGCCGTTCCTGTGCAGCAGACAGTGACAAAAAATCCACGTCGGCTCGTGTGGTTGTCTCTGCCATTCTCGCTTCCTCCTTCTCCTTTCGTTAGACGCCTGTACCCGTTATATACTGATACGCTGGTGGTTGTGGCGGATATCTCACCGGCGTGTGCACACTCCGAGGAGCCCGTGACTCTGCATCCGTCTTCCGTAACAGTACACTACACAGCGCAGCAAACGCATCACCCAGGTGGCTGAAACGCCCTTTCGGAGGGACCGTGCCATTCCGTACCTGCTCGGAAGCATTCGTCTCATACGACCAACCACCATCGAGGGCACGCACAAGTAACGCAGCACCTTGCGGATCAATACGCACCCACGGGAGCCCGCCTGGCGTGCGTGTCAGCCCATCTTTCATCCCTTCCCGCCTGGCAGACCATGAGACGGGCGCGGAACGATACTGCGCCTGTCCCAGTGCCCGATAAATCGCACGCAATGCCGTTTCGTCTGAGTTCGACTGTTCGCGCTGTTTGGCTTCGTGCCCCCCACAGTACCACCAACGCTCCACAGGTTGTTGTGCTAACCAGGGATGCACATACGCTTCGCACAGTTGTTTGACGCCCTTATTTTCGCGACTCCATGCCTTATAGATCAGGAGATACCCCTGCGGAGAGACCTGTGCGGCAATACAGGTGCAAAACAACCCAAAATCCCACGCAAGAATCATGGGAATATGCGGGAGGACCTGGAGCCCGGGAGCCAGATGCGCTCCATGAAACTCTGGCGTCACGCGCAGGCCGACATCCACATGCCCCACACGACCTTCCACAAGACGTGCTTGTAAATCTGCATGACCCGTTGCGGACAAAATCTGCCTATTGCGCTCGACATACCCCGGTGTCATCTTTTCTGCGGCATTTTCATGCGGGGGAATCATAAATATGGCGCTATTCGCCCTAATACCCTCTCTGTCGGCTGTCTGTTGGTCCTCCATCTCCAGTTCGGCATCCGCGTAGGCATTAAACCCTGGGAGATGAAACAACTGCGCGACCCAGTGATCAGCCGATGGGGGGTTCATCGTGAGTTGTACCGTGGGGAATGGCGCAGCTCTCAGGCATGTCACGGCTGTTGCCAACACGCTTTCTGCAATACCGGACGAGAGAAACTCTTGATTGGTCCGGAGAGGACATGGCTCCTCCATCCAAATGCCCCCTGACGCTTCATACGACTGAAAACGGTCGTGGTCCGCAGGAGAATTAATCCCAAAAAAGTCAAAATGGATCAGATGCGTGAGATGGGACTTCTCTCCCACGAAAATATCACAGGATTCCGGCTCTTCCCTCGTTCCACGCCATGCTGCATACGGCTCGGGAAGCCAGTATTTGATAGTTTTCGCCAGGGTGAGGCCGATATTCTTGCGCGTATCCCGAATGACCGCCCACCGGAGTGGATACAGCCGACTGTCCTGCTCTTGGGCATGCATGATGGCCCGTATGAGCCCTGCTGACGTCTTACCAGCCCCGCGAATACCGCACGCAAGATTGTAAAACTTGCGTGAGGCGATAAAACGCCCCACGGTGGGCGATGCATCAAAATACACGTCGGGCATACGTTCCTCGGTCCGATCTTTCCTGGCCTACGAAGCACGCAACACACACACCTTGCTCCCGATCATACCTGCACAAGTGTAGCCATATTGTGTGAAACGTGTCAACTCGCACCCACTCATCAGCCACGAAACCTGTCTGTCCGCATGCCTCAAGAAACATAGGGAGAACAAAGAAAAAAAAATAGGGGACACCGCTCTTTTTCCCTGGGGAAACCGAGAGGCGGGCGGGGGGGTCGGAGCTAGAGCACTCGGGCAGGCGGGACTCCTACTCGCGGACCCCATACCCCACCCAACCGACGCCACCCCGAGAGGTCGGAGGTCCGTCGCACGTCCTCCCGCGAAGCATCCTCACGCATGCCGTGCTTCTTTTTTCTACATGCCCTTGACAACCTCCCAACCCGTGGATATACTACTGATACATCACTATGATGTACTGAGTACCCACTGGTAGGAGACAGACGATGACCAGACACGAAGCACTCACTGCCGACACCTTCCATTTTACCGGACGCCATCCCTGTGCCCGCGTGGTAGGTCCACGTGGCGGCATCACCGAAGCCATCACCGTCGCACGGCGCAATGGCATGACGCAGACCTGGCAGCGCGACCCGGCACGCTACCGCGTACCCGTCAAACACGGATTCTACGAATACGCCACCATTACGCACGATAACGCTGCCCAGTGGCACACAGAAGCCACATGCCCGCTGCGGGCACAGAACCAGCAATGACCTATGTCGCACTCTCAGGTCATTTCACACACAAGGGCATGCGCCACGTCCGCGTCTCCTTTATCCCGGACGCGGACGTGGCATGTCATCCGCCCTACGAAGCAGGACGACAAGACAGCAGGTGGTGCAGCGGAGAAACCGCATGGCCACCAGTCACAGACAGGCGACGATGGGAACGTCGCCTCGGTCTGCCACTGAGACCCCTTACACAGAGAAAAGGACACGCACATGAGACAGTATGAAGTCATCGTCGACGACACTACGATGGTCTACGCAGGCACGGATGGCCTGGCAGCTCTCACACGCTACCTGGAATACGTCCGACGTTCTGAACAGTCTTCTGACCGTGGTCCATATGCCGGCACACAGGTCACTGTCTTCCGCGACGACCTCATATGGTATGACCACAGACCTGCTGTGGTCACGACCGCAACGGGACTGGCATCGTACCCGATCACCTACTATTGACCGTACGCAGGTCAGTCGCAGACAGAAGGACCACACCCATGCGCCAGTATGCCGTCATTGTCGAACACCTTGGACCGGTCTACGCAGGCACCGATGGCCTCACCGCCATCAAGACCTACAATACGTACGCACGCCAATCGGAACGGACGTCTCGTCGGCATCAGTGGACGAGCCCACAGGTCACACTCCTCCGCGACAACCATGTCGTGTATGAGTATATACCACAGTATAATCTCTGTCGCATTGTCGCGACGAAACCCTAATCACACCACGTTTTGTACGATTGACCGTACTAAGGTCGGTCAATCGTACAAAGAAGGATGACCATACCATGACCACCACCATCACCCGATGCGTGAAGTGCCACCAACCCATCCAGGAGAACCAGGCCATCCTGGATGGGAAAGCCGTCTGCTGGAATCACCCTTACTGGGGCGTGGTAGAGGGCCCGCTCGACCCACCACCCACGCCACCGCACTCCCCGAGCAGCAACAGCGGACTCCTCAAGAGCATCCTGTGCATCCTCGGAGGATGCCTCTGGATCTTCATACTCGCGAGCTGGCCCTGGGGCGCACTCCCCCTGGCCATCACATGTCTCTATTTGGTCGTCATCTCAGACTGATAGCGCAACCACGATGTCATAGGTGACATCGTGGCACCCTACAGACCCGCGTCCTCCTCCTCTGACATCCCCGGTAACCGCACGCTAAACGGCCCTAAATCCCGCACAGTCTCTTCAGGGTGCTGCTCGACATTGACGTGCTGACCTAAGTTAATATGCAGCGTCAAGCCTTCACCTGTCTGCTGATTCTTCTCCCCATACAGCTTCATAATCTTGCTCAGGGACTCAAGCGCTTCCACTTTGGCGTATTTGGGCTTCACCTGCTTACGACCACGTTTCTCAGTCACTTCGAGGCCTACCAGCGCCAAACCCAGATGCTCTCTCTGATCAGCAGTGAGCTCATTCAACGGTTTCAATTCATAATCATCCGTTACATAGTCAGTCAAGTCTATAGACGCCATCGCAGACCATTGACGTAACAGCTTCTCCTGACTATAGAGCGTCTTCTCGCGATGAATCTCACGAAAGTACTCCACAGCACGCTGGACAGACGGAAGACCAAGTGCATAATGCCCGTAATCCTCGCCGTAGCCCGCCAAGAGTGCCGATTTCTGTTTATTATCATACACAGCATAGAATTCCGAAAACTTCCGCTGCCCTGGCGTAAGACCCTTCAACACATCTTCTATAGAAGATGTGGCTACAACCTCTTGTTTTGATTGAGGAACCTGTTTTGATTTCTGTTTGTCCGACTCAAGAGACATCCCATCCTCCACACGACCACTGCACAGACGACTGACGTATGATGTCACACGTGCCCGTAAGAATACAGCCATTCTCCGAACCTCTCAAGAAGCATAGCACATGCACAGAGAAGGCTTCTACAACTTCTGCCTCCAACACACGCACAATACTTCAACACAGAACGTCAATCCTCGAGAGACATAAACACACAAACATGCACATACATCTCTCAATATCGACCAAAAACATGAGAACATCGCACTAATTCATCAACATTTTAATAGAACAATACAAACTACTTAACATGGTGCAAACCCAGCAACGGCGTCAATCGACAGACGCACAGCACACTTCTCCCTATATAGGGCATTTTTTTTTTACACACGACACTGACGATGTGCATGAAAGACCACCAGGACGAACTGCACACGCACAGAAAATGCTCCTACGACCTTGATGACGCACAGGACTTCTCTACGAAAGCACATCGAAGAACGCACTTTTCTTCCGAAAGAATCTTTTTTTTCTTTCCTACAGTACTACAGAGAAGAACAGAAGGAAAAAAACAAGACGCACAGGCCCCGCGATTGGCATCTCGTGCTTTTTTTAGCATGACAAAGATCCATACCTGTGCCATACTTAGTGTGTAGGTTTTCTGTGTCTACGACCTCCCCATCTGTGGTGTTTGAGAGGTTCGGAGAGATGTCTGGTCGCTTGAAGAAGTCGTCCAAACCGTACCACAAGAAAGGTGCTGACCTATGGGATATACCATTGCATATCTGCATGGATATGTCTGTCTGGCCTCTTCAGAGTCCTGTGCGGAGACGCCAACACAATGCACAACGTACTGGCCGTTTTTCATGATACCTGAGAAGGACATCGAAGACTACAAAGGCCTCGATGCAGTTGGCGGACACGCTGGTATCTATACAGTTCGCGTACATGGCACCGGATTAGCGCGGCACCTCCAGCTTCGCGATGGAGCACACACACGTCCTCTGGCTGTCGTGTGCATACCTATCCCCTGCCCCCCTGTGCGTGCAGGCATTCCTGTCCGGTGGATGAACGGTCGGTGGGAAAAACAACTCAAAGCACAGGGGTGGATCCCTGTCGAAGAAAGGACGCAACGATAATGCGCCGAAAAGTACGTGAGATGCTCAGCTATCGCATGGTGAGTGACGATAGCTGGGTACGTGAAACAGCACGGAAGCTGTTCAAGCAGGATGTCGATGCACAGAACGAACGAGAATCGCACTGGACATTCACCAGATTGCAACGCACCATCCTCAAGGAAGCGATCTGGCCTGGTATGCATGCATGGACACGTCCTCGTGTGGACGTGCACGGATCTTTCGTGCACATTTTTGCGCCACATACGAGGTATGTCGTGAATGAGACCCCGTATTATGTCGGTCCGCTGTGCGACTATTGGAAAACCATGCTCAGGTAACGTCCTGTCGCCACGTAGGAGCGAGCTGTCTCGCTCCACGATGTCACCGTGAGACCACAGACGCACACACACATGCATACTGTGCGTCTGTGGTACCCTGCGAAAAAAAAATGCCCTCTATAAGGAGAGACGTGTGGTATGGTATGAAGGTCTACGGCGTTGCTGGGCTTGCGCTCTATAAATGGGCGGTATTGTACTATGAAAAAAAGTTACGAGAACGGTCAAAAAAGGGAGATGTTTGTCTTTTTTGGTGCTTTTTTGGTGCATGTCTTGTGATGTTACGTCGCATTGTGGGGACGTCGGTTCGTGTTTTTCTGCTGTTTCGTCTGATGCGCCCCTCGTGATGCACAACAATCCTGCGTGCACTTCTGGGGTCATGTTGTTCTTCGCAGTATGTTGTTCTTCGCAGTATGATGCAAGTATTCTTGTTGTACGTGAGCAAGAATTGTGGTATTGTTCAACATGTGCGAGTATTTGACCATTTTTTTGAAAGGTTGACAATGAAACAGGTGAAGACCACGATGCTCTACGATAGCACGCGCGTACAACTACCCCAGACGATGATGCAGGTGTCTCAATGGGTGAATTGGCGGTACGAGACGCGCAAGGGACAACGGACGAAAGTGCCGTATAGTCCGCACACACTTATGCGTGCGTCATCCACCGACGCACGCACATGGAGCACCTACGCACATGCGCTCACACGTGTGAGTAACAAAACAGGGCTCGGATTCGTCCTGACTCCGCCCTCTATCGGTATTGATCTGGATCATTGTGTGCAAGAAGACGGGGGGATGACGTTACTCGCACATGAAGTCATTGCGAAATTCCCCATGACCTATGCAGAGTATTCCCCGTCAGGAACAGGCGTGCATCTGTTCGTGACAGGCATACTCCTTCAGGCACTGAAGACGTCTCTCGGAGAACTGTACACAACTGGACGTTTTTTCACAGTCACTGGATGTCCGTTACCTCATGTACTTCATGCAGTGGTATCGCAGGAGCATGGTGAAACACAGGTGTCTTTCGCATCCGAAGAAGACATTGCCTGGCTTGTAGGCAAACTCACACCTGCACGGCACAACCGCGCAGGAACGGACGTCCAGAGAGGAGTGCAGGTGGCTCTGCACACGTACGGCAACCCTCTCAGGAAAGGCACGTCATTGTATGCGGCGCTTGATGCAATGCATGTGCTCTGGGCACCGACGTGGGATTGTGCGAGACCTCTGGACGGTTCCAAGGGGGATCAGAGTGACAGCGCACGTGAGATGTCGTTGGCACGTATGGCTGTCAGTGCTGGGGTGGAGGATCAGGATGTCTATGGGTTGCTCGTGGGGTGGAGACTGGATCAGCGTCTACCGCCGAAGCATTACAGGGCCCTCGAACTCACGATTGAAAAAGCCCATGAGGACTACGTGGACGAGGAGCAGGAGAAAGTCCTGGACGCGCCGGACACACTGACACCGCTCGATCTAGCCATGCATCTTGGAAAAATACTCAAAATGCCCATTGTGCGTCTGGTGCAGATGGGGCGGGAACCCTCCACATACCGTGTGCATCTGGCACACGGCGTCATCGTCAATTTAGGGGGGTATGCGCAAGCATTTACACAGGCGCGGTGGCAACAACTCGTGTTTGAGCACCAGCATGTTTCGCTGGTCGTGGACAAAAAGCGGTGGAAGAAAATTGTGACACTCCTCAAGACATTCTGTACCTACGAGGACGGGGCAGATACCTCAGAGATCGCAGAATTGCATGGGTGGGTTGATGGGTATTTTTCGGACACAGTGCAGGCGTTCGCTGATGTAGAGACGCTGCATCGCAATGCCCCTTTTCAAGATGCGACCCACCGGCATCTCCAACTGGATGAATTCTGTAATCACGTGCGCATACATACTGGAGTGAA
>ERZ1292637.1337-Hain-H14-01um-R3-1337-length-10614-cov-5_pt1 | contig 10614 bp, 11 predicted proteins | sample MGYA00564405_ERZ1292637 | MGnify/ENA primary metagenome ERZ1292637 (study PRJEB36523, sample SAMEA6512645) | groundwater metagenome | collected 2019-01-09 | study: AquaDiva: Metagenomics assemblies of 32 groundwater samples | reverse complement strand
GCTCCGTGCAGGTTTTCGGGATTCTCGGTGATTTCCCTGTGAAACCCACCAGAAACCCGGCGGTCTGAGCCGGAATCATGGGCAATTCGAACTCCGGCCGCCGTCCGAAACCGACCGCACTCAGGATCATCGAGGGGAACCGCAGCAAGACCCCGCTCAACCTGAACGAACCGCAACCCGATCCCGTCGCCCCCGACTGTCCCGATTGGCTCCACCGCTGGGCCAAGGAAATGTGGGCCTGGATCGTGCCGCAACTCGAGGCGATGGGCGTGATCGGCCGGTGCGATTTGGTGGATCTTGTGGCGCTGTGCCAATCCTGGGCGCGCTGGCGTCAGGCTGAGGAGGAGATCGACCGAGAGGGGATCACGTATCGGCCCTTCGTCGTTCTGGACGATCACGGGAACGTGGTCGAGCCGGATGACCCCAAGGCGCACAAGGCCGTTCAGACCGTGAAGGAGCACCCGGCCACAAAGATCCTGGCCCGCGAACGCCTGGCGTGTATGCGCGCTGCGTCCAATCTTGGGCTGACCCCGACGATGCGTGCCAAGATCATCGGGCGGGCCCCCGGTGCGGGCGATGAAGGTCTGAGGGCCCTGCTAGATGCGCCGGCCCGATGAGCCAAAGGATGGGGACCGTGAGGCCATCCGCTTCGGTGCCGAGCGGCTCACCTTCACATTCGACGAGCGGGCCGCGCGCCGCGCCGTTGATTTCTTCCCCCATCTCGTTCATATCGAGGGTCCGCGCGGCATTGTCGGCACTCCATTCAATCTCGCGCCCTGGCAACATGCCCTTCTCTGGCGGGTTTTTGGCTGGAAGCGGGCGGATAGCTCTCGCCGTTACCGCTCAGCGTATGTGGAAATTGGCCGGAAGAATGGCAAGAGCAATCTCGGGGCGGGCATTGCGCTGCTCCTTCTCACTGCGGACAATGAACCGGCTGCCCAAATCTACGGCGCCGCGGATAACCGCGAGCAGGCCAAAATCATCTGGCGCATCGCGGCCCAGATGGTCCTGCGAAACCCGGAGCTGCGCGCGGACCTCGACGTCCTGGAATCCACCAAGACCATCTGCTTCAAGGACCCCATCGCCCGCGGTCCGGGTTTCTATCGCGCCATACCCGCAGATGCGCCATCTGCCCACGGCATCAACGCGCACGGGGTCATCGTCGACGAGCTCCACACTCAGCCGAACCGGGACCTTGTGGACGTGCTGACCTCATCCCAGGGCGCCCGTACCCAGCCGCTGACGTTCTTCTTCACGACGGCCGGTTTCGACCGCAAGAGCATCTGTGGCGAGGAACACGATCGCGCTGTTGCGCTCATCGATGGCAAGTCCGCCGATCCGTATCACTACGCGGTTGTCTATGCCGCCGAGCCGGGGGATGATATCCAGGACCCGAAGACCTGGCAGAAGGCCAATCCCGGCTGGGATTACATGGGCGAGCAGTTCCGGGACGATCTCCGAGCCGCCGCGCGCAAGGCCGCGATGGTGCCGGCGTACGAGAACACCTTCAAGCGTCTGCGGCTGGATATCTGGACGACTCAGAACGTGCGCTGGATGCCGATGGAAGCGTGGGACCGCTGTGGCGGCATCGTCGTTCCCTCCGAGCTGGAAGGTCGGCGTTGCTACGCGGGGCTCGATCTTTCATCGACCACCGATCTCACAGCCTTCGCGGTGATCTTCCCGCCGGATGACGAGGAAACAGGCGTCTATCGGGTGCTCGTGTGGTATTGGGTGCCCGAGGAAGGCATTCGACGTCGTTCCGCGCTCGATCATGTTCCGTACGAGCAATGGGCCGCTGACGCCTATATCAAAGCCACACCCGGCACAGCCGTGGACATGCGGATCGTGAAGGCGGACATCCTAGCGCTCTCCAAGCGATTCAACATTCGGGAGATCGCTTTCGACCGCTGGGGCGCTACGCAGATCGCGAACGAGCTGAATGAGGAAGGGCTAGAGGTCATCCCGTTCGGGCAGGGCTATCGTGACCTCACCGGGCCGACGAAGGCACTGCTCGAGCACGTCCTAGGCGGTCGGATCGATCACGGCGGCAATCCCGTGCTGCGCTGGAACGCCGACAATCTCGTGGTCACGCAAGATCCTGCCGGCAACATCAAGCCCGACAAGGCCAAGTCCACTGAGCGGGTCGATGGTGCCGTGGCTCTGATCATGGCGCTAGGCCGGGCCGTGGCGAATCGCGGCTCGGTCGCTCCGAGCATCAGGTGGATGGCATGACCCTTCTGCGACGCAATGTCCCCGATGCGCTCGTCGTGCTCGGGCTGGCCACGATCGTGGTCGGATGCGCGCTCGTGTCGATTCCGCTCGCTCTGATCGTCGCTGGCGCGCTGCTCATCGCGCTTGTGCTGATCGTAGGAGCGTCCTGATGGGTGTCTTGGTTCGTGCCCTTGAACGACGCTATTCCGTCCTCACCGGAGCCTCGCTTGAGAACCCCGCGAATTGGGCGATCCGCACCTTCGGGGGCCAGCAGAACACCGCTGCGGGCGTGGAGGTCAACGAACGCACGGCTCTGTACGCGATCGACGTCTCGACGTGCATCAAGATCATCTCAGAGACGATCGCACAGGTTCCGCTCATCACCTATAAGCGTCTGGAATCCGGCGGCAAGAAGCGCGGCACGAATCACCCGCTCTACACCGTACTGCACGATCAAGCGAATGAGGAGATGACCGCATTCGCTCTCAAGGAGACGATGCAGGCGCATCTTCTGACTTGGGGCAATGCGTATGCCTGGATCGAGCGGAACGACACCGGAGACTGTGTCGGGCTGTGGCCCCTTCTTCCCGATCGGACCTTTCCGGTCCGCACCTCTTCGGGCGATCTCGTCTATCACACGCAGATCAAGAAACTCCCAGGAGATCCTGGCCTGTCGCGTATCCTGCCGGCTCGTGACGTGTTCCATATCGCCGGCTTGGGATTTGATGGTCTGATCGGGTATTCGGTCATCACCATGATGCGCGAGCAGATCGGGCTCGCCCAGGCGCAGGAGGAATACGCTGGCCGCTTCTACGGCAATGGCTCGATGCCACCGGCCGCACTGATGTACGCGAAGCAGCTCTCAACCGACGACATCAAACGGCTCCACGCCGAATGGGATCAGGGGCACAAGGGTGTGGCGAACGCCTGGAAGATGGCCCTGCTGGACCAGGGCATGGATATCAAGGTGCTCGGGATCAACCAGCAGGACGCCCAATTCATCGAGCAGCGCCGGTTCTCATCCGAGAAGATCGCGGGGTTCTTCCGCGTTCCGCCGGACATGGTCACATCGAGCGACAAGGCTGGCCCTTACGGTGTTGGGATCGAGCAGCGCCAGATCGGATTCGCGAAGTTCACGATCCAGCCTTGGGCCGTGCGTTGGGAGCACGCGATCAATGCCAAGCTGCTGCTCCGTCCGCGGGATACCGGGTACTTCGCCGAGTTCCTCATGGATGGGCTGGAGCGCGCGGATCTCGACAAGCGCTATAACGCCTACGCGGTCGGCTTCGGCAAGTGGCTGACGACCGATGACATTCGCGCACTCGAGAATCTGAACCCATACGAGCCCCCGGAGGACCCGAGCGATGTCGGGAAGATCCTGCTCTGGCCGCTGAACATGGGCTCGGCCAAGAATGTCGCCAATCCGCCCGCGCCGCCCGCGGCGGGGGATGTACCATCTCCCCAGCGGCCATCCCTTCCTTCCGGTGGCGAGGGGACGTCGAGCCAGCGCGGCACTGGGGCGGCGTCCTCTCGCCGGGCTCTAGCCAAGGCGCAACGTATCTCGCTCACCGATGTTGTTGAGCGTGTCCTTCGCCGAGAGAGCGCCGACATCCAGAGCCGTTCGCGCAAGCGTGCCAACCCGCCCGAATGGCTGGATATCTTCTACGATGAGCACCGCGCCTACATCGTGCGTCAGGTCGGGCCGCAGTTCCGCGCCTACGCCGCACTCATCGAGGCCGAGATATCCCGCGAGCTCGGCAAGGAAGCCAAAGTCCCCGATGCCTTCGTGGCCAAGTACATCGACGGCTATGCCCAACGTCACATCGCGGCATCGGCGGCCGAGAGCAAGCTGCTGCTCGGCGGATCGGCCAAGGACATGGAGTCGGCGCTGCTCACCTGGCCCGCCCGCTCCGAGTGGCTGGCGCTGCGCGAGGCCAATCAGGCCGGGAATGCGTTCGCGGTCGCGGCTTACCGGGATGCCGGAATCTCAACGCTGTGCTGGGTGGCTGGCGACGATTGTGCGGACTGCCCGGGTCTGCACGGCAAAGAGGTCCCGATCGACGGGAAGTTTGCCCAGCGGGGCGAGCTATCCGATGATCGCTTCGTGCCTGCGGCCGGGCTCGGCCATCCACCGCTCTGCGACGGCTGCGAGTGTGTCGTTCTAGCCGTTGGCCCCGTATTGAATGACTCCGCCATTCGGCTGGCGTAACGGCGGGCTGAATATAACCGCGCCCTGACCGCGCCCTGACCTCAGATCAGGGCCAATCCGGCCCCATACCTCCGATGGGCGGCCCACCATCCCAGTCAGATGCCTTGGCATGTTGGGAAATCGGACGCATGTCCTGCGGACAAACCTTGGGCTGTGCTCAAGAACGGCAGCGACGACGTCGTCGCCTGCCACGGCTCCGAGGGTGATGCGGCCGATCAGTTGAAGGCCCTCTACGCCAGCGAGCCCGGAGCGGCTTCCCTGCGCGAGCGCCGTCACCGGGCGTTCGCGGTTTCGGAGCTGCGCGTCGAACGCGGGGCTAGGGGCTCGAGCATCATCGGGCACGCCGCGGTCTTCAATGCTCCATCGGAGGATCTGGGCGGTTTCCGCGAGATGATCGCCCCTGGTGCTTTCGGCAAGGACCTCAGCGCCCCGGGCATCTTCGCCCTTTGGAATCATGACGAGCGTTTCATCATCGCCGGCACCAACGACGGCAGCTTGCGTCTCTCCGAGGACAAGCTGGGGTTGCGGGCCGAGATGGACCCGATCGACACGCCGACGATCCACGATCTTGTGCTCGAGCCGATTCGCCGCGGTCTGGTCAACAAGATGTCCTTCGCCTTCGATCCATTGGACGACTCTTGGGGCAATGATCAGGGCGGGGCGCCGCTGCGGACGCTGAAATCCGTGCGGCTCTTCGATGTATCTCCCGTCACCTTCCCGGCCTACGCGCAGACCGATATCTCGATGCGCGCCCTGGCTGCGGTGATTCGCTCCGTTCCGCGTGATCGGCTCAGGGCTCTTCTCGAATTGAATGCCGAGCCGATGACGGAGGAAGCCTGCGATATGGCCGGTGGCGAATGGGACGAAGTCAGCCATACCTGTCTCATGAACATGGACTCCAAAGCCCAGTCGTCTGTGACCAAGGTTGGTTCAGACGGCGAGCGAACGCTCGTTGTCGCAGGTGCGGACATCGAGATCTACCGTCGCCGCGCCGGACTGCGGAAATGCCTCGAATTCGACTACATCGAAAGGACAAATAGATGAGCCTCATTCGTGATCTCATCGACCGGCGCAATGCGCTGGTCAAGCGTGAGCGCGAGCTTCTGGACTCTGCCGGCAAGGACGGACTTACCGACGAGCAGCGCACGAACCTCGATGCTCTAGACAAAGACCTCACCCCGATCCAATCCGACCTGGAGCGCGCGTTGCGCGCCGAGGGGCGAGACCTCGGAGTGCGGCATGGCGATCCGATCCGCAATGACCCTGAGGAGAACCGCGCGGGTTCCCCGCAGGAGCACGCCAAGAAGGTCAATGCGGAGTTCCGCAAGTTCGTCACCGGCGACCAGCAGGGGACGTTCTCCTTCAAGGACCGCGAGTACCGCGCGGGTCTCGAGGCCGACATCGACACTGTCGGCGGGTACACGGTCCCCAAGGAGCAGTTCAACGCCGAGCTGATCAAGAAGATCGACGATCAGGTCTTCATGAAGGGCCTTTCGCGCAACTTCACCCTGACGACCGCTGAGAGCCTCGGTACTCCCAGCCGCGACACCAACGCCACGAACGCGACCTGGGGCTCGGAACTCACGGTCGGGGCGAACGACACCGGTCTCACCTACGGCAAGCGCGAGCTGACCCCGCACCCGCTCTCGGCGTACATCACCGTTTCGAAGAAGTTCCTCCGCGCGTCCGGCATCAATCCGGTGGAGGAGGTCAACGGGCGTCTGGCCTACGCGCTCTCGATTCCCGAGGAGATCGCCTATCTGAACGGCTCCGGCGCCAATCAGCCGCTCGGTCTGTTCACGGTCTCAGCGAATGGCGTCTCGACCGCTCAGGACTTCACCTCGGCCTCGTCCTCGAAGGTCATGGCGGCTTTCACCGATCTGATCGAGACCCAGTACAAGCTCAAGGGCCCGTACTGGCGGAACTCGTCGTGGCTGATCAACCGGTTCCACCACAAGGACATCCGCAACATGACCGACGGCAACGGCAATCCGGTCTGGATGCCCGCCGGTCTCGGCTCGGTCCTGAACGCGGTCTCGTACGACACGCTCCTCACGCGGCCGATCTACATGAGCGAGTACGCCCCGGTTTCGACGGCGTACGGCTCATCCAGCCAGACGGTCGCGATCACGGGATCCAGTGGTGACATCACCGGCCGAGTCGCGGTCTTCGGCGACTTCTCCAACTACTGGACGGCCACCGCGCTTGACCTCCAGATCGATCACCTGATCGAGCTGAAGGCCCTCACGGCGCAGGATCTGTTCATCGCACGCATTGAGACGGACGGCGCCCCGGTTCTCTCGGAAGCCTTCGCCTTCACCCGGCTCAAGGGCTACTAGGGAAGAAGGGAAAGGAACAGAATGAACCTCCTCAAAAGCGTCAAAGTCTCGACGATTTTCACCTCGACCAGCGCCGCGGTCGGCTCGACGGGCCCGGTTGCGGCTCTGTCAACGGCTGCATCTAGCGGCGGTGACAGCACCACGGCTACCGGCATCCCGTTCGGCTCCACGGGCCTCGACATGCAGGGATACGACGGCGTCGTGTTCATCGCCACAGTGACAGGTTCGTCGGCCGGTCCGAACTTCCTCCGCGCCGCGTGGTCGGCCGTTTCCTCGACGGATGCGATCACGAACTTCACCGAATACCCCACCGCGCACGTCAAGGGCAACTCTTCATCCACGGTTTACGACAAGCTCGTGCTTGATGTGGTTCGCCCGGTGAAGCGCTACATCGCGGCCATCGTCGGCGTTTCGGCAACATCCGAAGTCGTCCTCGACATCACGGCGATCCAGTATGTCGCGGGCAAATCCCCGGTCACGAGCACCAGCACCGGCTACTTCCTGAGCGGCACCGCGACGGCCGTCGGTACGACCTAGCTTCTAGCCCGCGGGGCTAAGAGGGGCGGCCAACGGTGTGAAAGCCGCGCCGCCCCTCGCCAGCGATACGGAGGAAATGTTGAGCGACCAGAACGGCCACGGCACTGTGGTCCTCTCGGATCTCAAGGACATCGAAGCCGATCGGATTCTCAGGGGCGCGGCCATCGCGGTCGCGACGACCGATCGCTCAGATGTATTGATCGGGCAGAAGAAGGTCGCGATCATCGGGTTCGCGCCATCCTCCTACCGGATGGCTCCGTTCGCGCAGAATGCCGTGGATCATCCCGAAGATGGCTTCGAGCTCTGGGGCATCAATGAGCTGTACAAGCTCACGGAGGTAGAGCCGGAGAAATTCTCCTGTTGGTTCGACATCCATGATCGCCGTGACGGGGACATCTCGCAGCGCGACCCCACCAATCTGAATTGGCTGAAAGCCCAGAAGTTCCCGCTCGGTCTCTACATGCAGGATCAGTATCCGGACATTCCCAGCTCCAAGCGCTTCCCGCTTGAGCAGGCCATCCGCTTCTACCGGACGACCTACTTCACGAATTCGATTTCGTACATGCTCGCGCTCGCGGGAATGGCCGGACGGGATGAGAAGGGTGTCGTCGTCGACAGGGCGCAGGCGTACGGCGAAGTCCACGTCTACGGCGTGGACATGTCTCAGAACGATCAGACGCCCGGAGGGCAAGGGGAGTACCTCTTCCAGCGCCCCTCATGTGAGTACTTCCTCGGCTTCCTGCGCGGTCTCGGGATCAAGGTTCACTTGCCGGACCAGACTGATCTCCTGTTCACGCCATATCTGTACGGATTTCAGGGAGACGGTCAGCGCTTCCGCAAGAAACTCATTCAGCGCAACGCCGATCTGACCGAGCGTGAAAACGGATACAAGCAGCAGCAGCAGCAGCATGTCTTGAACGCTGCGGCTACTGAGGGCGCCGCGAAGGCATTCGCGAACGCTGCCAAGACGCTCTTGGAAAACAAGAAGATCAGCCAAGAGGATCACGATGAGCTCATGAAGCACTCTGCGGCCACTCTTGTCGAGGCCGCGCGGCTCCGTGACATCGCCCAACAGGCTCTCTTCAGCGCCGCGCAGCTTGCCGGTGCGCGAGATGGCCTCTCATACGTCGAGCGGGCATGGACCGGATCGGTTGAGACGTACACGCCGAACGCGCGTCTATATGAGCCCGAGCCGAAGCTCGAGAAGATGCCCGAGGGGGTACTAAAGACATGAGCCAATACGTGGACCAGGGCATCCTGAAAGAGTTCCACGCGGACGCCGACTCGACCTCGTACGCCGAGCGGGTGTCGTTCGGATCGACGAGCGCCTTCACCATCCGCGCCTCCGGCACGATCTCATCGGTCGGGGCGACGGGCCTATCCACGGCGAGCGCCGACTTCACCACGCCGCCCTGGGCCAGGGGCATCGAGATCTACGGCGCCGTCACCGCGGCGCTTTCCGGCACGAGCGGCGATTCGACCTTGAAGCTGTCTGTGCAGCCCAAGAGCATCTTCAGCGCCGATTACCTCTCGGGATCGTCGTGGCTGGCCGGGAACATGACCGGCTCGACCGCCGTGTTCAGCGGTGCGACCGGCGATATCTACCTGACGATCTACCCCGGTGCGACTGCCGTCAGCGGCGGCGCCGTGCCGGTGTTCTCCCAGCCGCTTCCCCAGACCTTCCGGGTGCTCTCGACCCTCTCCGGGACGAGCGCCTCATGGACCTACGGCCTGAGCGGGCGCTTCATTCCGTGACCCAGCTCGAGCGGCTCCGCCTATCCGATGGGCGGATCATCGAGGTTGATGAGGTTCGCGCCCGCCGGCTCATCCGGAAATTCGGTGCGCGCCCGCTGCCGGAGGCCGCGACGATCGTGCCGCAGCGGCGCGCGGTTCTGCCGCGTCCTGGGGCTAGGGCATGACGACGGCCATCGACTACACGAGCACAGGGGAAATCGCCTCGTACGTCCCATCCCTGTCCTCCGATCCCTCGACTGTGACGCCGACGGTCCTCGGATTGCTCATCACACGCGAATCGCGCTTGATCGACAGCATCACCCGTCGGCGCTTCTACACCTCGACGGGAGACGAGACCGTGAAGCTTGCGGGCAACGGCCGCTCGGCCCTGTACAGCCTGCCCTACGACATCGTGAGCGTGACCACTCTCAAGCTCGCTCAGGACACGCTCAAGGCGACATCGGGCACGTACACGACGATCTCTACGGGTGATTACTACCTCATGCCGACGGTGCCACAGAACGGCTGGCCATATCAGTGGCTGGAGCTGACGAACATCCCTTCCGGGGATTACTCGACCTCGTTCTCGTACACGACCTTCCCCGAGGGCTATAACACCGTGCAGATCATCGGGAAGTTCGGTTGGAACGCGACGGGTTCCTCAGCGGTGCCGGACGAGATCAGACATGTGGCAACCGAACTCACGGTACGCGCTTGGCGCGGGCGGGACATGAACTATTCGGATGTGGTCGGTGTCGAGGGCCTTGGGACCGCCACGTTCTCGCGCCGCATTCCCTCTGATCTCCAGGACATCCTCGACCGATACACGAGGCAGCAGGCCTAGATGCTGAAAATGGATATCAGCATTCAGGGCCTGGACGGCCTTCGTCGTCGTTTCGGTCTTGGAGGGAAGACGCTCGACTCCGAACTTCGGCCAGCCATCAGCCTGGCCGGTAAGGCAGTCCGGGATGAAGCCAAGAGTCTTGCGGTCGGCCGCAGGCTTCCGAACTCGGTTCAGATGCGCACGCTCGACGGCGGCTTGACGACGATCATCGGATCGGTCGCGGCGACCGCTCTGAGCATTGAGAAGGGACGGGAGCCCGGTGATGTGCCGCGCGTCGGCCTCATCGCGGCGTGGATGAATCGCTCAGGGATCGTCGCTGGCGAAGCTGCGGCGGCCGGGGCGGTGCAGAGCGTCAAGACTCATCGCGTCATGAAACGCGGCGGGCGAGCGGCCAGCCGAGCGCAACTGCATTTGGCCTGGAAGATCGCGATGGCCATCGGAGTGCGCGGCACCAAGCCGCTGCCATTCATCATCCCAGCCGCCGGGCACAAGAAGGATGAGGTGGGCCGCATTCTCAATGCGGCGGTGGGCCGCGCGCTTCACCGGATCGCGGTCGGGCCGTGACGCTGCAATCTGTTATGTCTGGCCTGGCCTCCGTCGAGGCACTCATCTCCGGTCTCTCTACCGGCCGATGTTTCGACGTTGCTCCGAACGTCCTTGAGGTGTCGCTCCCGGCAGTCATCAATATGGCCAGTAAGGGCACGCTCGAGCGCGGCGTGGGTTAGGGGCTGCGGCGGACG
>ERZ1292637.1334-Hain-H14-01um-R3-1334-length-10620-cov-8_pt1 | contig 10620 bp, 11 predicted proteins | sample MGYA00564405_ERZ1292637 | MGnify/ENA primary metagenome ERZ1292637 (study PRJEB36523, sample SAMEA6512645) | groundwater metagenome | collected 2019-01-09 | study: AquaDiva: Metagenomics assemblies of 32 groundwater samples | reverse complement strand
TGAAGCTGGAGAACGGCCCGCGCCCCTTCGGAACGATTGTCGTCACACGATTGAGTGGCTGTCCGTTTCCGAGATAGGTGTCGAAGTCGGCGTCACTCTCACGCCTGTGCAACACGGCAATGTGTGGCCACGTGACACCAGTTGCCTTCTCGATTTCGAGGTATCTTGCCTTATTGGCAATCGCGAACTGAGCGTATTTCGTAAACTCAGCCGAGCGGGACGAGTTGATGACCATCTCGTCCCATTGCTCGGCATAGGTCGGCCATTTCGATCCATATCGCATTAGATTTTCCTGCGTTGATTACCGGAACGCGCCTTTGCCGGGCCAAAACATCCAGATCCACGGCACGGCAACGAACAGCGCGCCTAGGCCCAATACGAGGCCAAGAACCTGCGTGGGCTCGAGCATGTCGGGAACCTTGAATTTGAGGGGCTAGGCAGCCTCAATCGGAGGTGCTAGATTTGGGTTATGTACACAACCATTGAAGAGTTTAACTGCGCGACGCTCAGCTATACCGGCCGCAAGGTTGATGCCTTACGCTCCGGGAACTTCGTCGCCCATGAACGCGATCATTCAACCATCGAATGCGACCGCACGACGCTGCCGGAATGGGCGTTCAACACGCTCGTGAACAGCGGATTCTATCGCTAGGGCCTATACAACCTGCCCACCCGTTGCTGTCGTCCCGGCCGTCGCGCCAGGAAGCGTGACGCCATTTAGTGCGGCCGTCGCGTTGATCGACACGTCATATTTCTTTCCTGTCGACCCAGCGCCAGCACCTGTACCGCTAAATGTGGTCCCCACGATAAGGAAGTTTCCGTTTTGCGAAGCCGTCATAAAACTCGTGAACGTCAGCGCGTTCGGTAAACTGATCGTCGAAGTCGTCACGACAACGCTCCCATTTTGGAGCAACCAATGCGAGGCGCAATTGCCGTCGACTACATAACTGCCGGCGCCACAGTTCACCGAACCGAGCTGGTAGCTTTGTATTCCAAAGCCACTTGCAAACGCGCCAAATTCCACGTTGCTCAAATCCACGACGCCGAATTGCGACACTGAAATGCCGATCATCCCTGAAGCGGTTGCAACAAATCTAAAGCCGGAGATGACAAGGATACCACCGTCGCGAATAGTCAGGCCGGCAGTGGATATTTGCCAGACAACGTTTGCCGGCGTCCCAGAATTGCCGAAGAGGTTAATGTAAGTGGCGCCAACCGTCGCCACCAGACAGGCGACGGAGTTCTCCGTAAAGGTTGCATCCGCAACCTGAATAGTTGGTATGAACCCGTTGCAATCAAGTTGATTGTTAATCACATGAATTGCGTTTTGGACAGTGGCAAAAGCTGCCGCTCCCGTGCCCAAACCATCAGTCGTTGTAACGGTATTGCTGCCGCTTGCATGATTGACGTTGAATGTCTGCCCGGCCAGAGTCTTCCACCTCGGAGGTCTATCGAATTGCCACACGTTATTCTGGTTGAACAGCATGAAGGACTGAAGCGGCCATAGATAGAACGATGCGTGTCCGTTGATTGATATCGCCTTTGCTCTGGTCGCGTCTTCATTCGCGATCACGCATACAAAGTCCGCATCGTATCCAGAAGCGGCACTGACTGTCAGTTCGTAGAACGCTGAACCACCAAGCGCGATCGTGTTGCTCTTGTCGCTATTAGTGATGGTATATGCGCCGGTTTTGGCCAGTCGCGTATTGTTCCAGCCCGCCGCGGACAGCGCCACAAGGTCAGTCTGAAGCTGCGTAAAAAAAAGCTTGTCGGGTGTGGTTGCGGTGCCGAAGCTGTAGGGTAGCGTCAGAGGCATTACGTCAACCCTTCCGGCCAGACACGGCGCAATTCTAAAGGTTCGTTCTTGCGCCTGATCATTTCTCGAACCGCAGCGATATCGCACTCAAACTGCGATTCCCAAAGGTCAAAGTCTTTCTTGCGTCGCTCATTCTCGACATGGACAGCAGTTTGTATCTCGCGAAACTGAATGCGCCGTGCAATGTTTAAATCGACATAGATCGGACCGCCATTATGAGACCGCTTCCATGCGTCACGAAACCACCGATCCGTGGAAATCTCTGTACGATCCCACAGCTCATTGCCGGTCCATTCCGGCTTGGTATCCTTGTCCCGGATCAACTCGTAAGCCTCCGCGTCGGTCAATCCGCCCATCAACAGAGCATCCATCCACTTGACCGCGACCTCCTCCCGGATTCCGCGCTTCACGAAGCTTGCGATCTGGCCGTCTCGCGTTATGCCGAGAAAATAATCCTTCGGTGCTCCGCCGTTGGTGAAGATGGTCATGATCTCCGCGCTGGGATGCGTGATCGACACGCCGCCATCCGGCCGCGTCGAGACGATGCAGCTAGGCATGGTCGCCGAACACCGTTACCATCGTATGGCTGGCATCCTGTGCCGAGAAATCGCTCATGCGAAGCGTGGCAACGCCGGTCGTTCCCGCCGCCATAGTATTGGGGATTTGCGCGACAAAAGTGCTCGCTCCAGCGCCCGACGGGGTGTTAACCGCTGTGGCCTGAGCGTTGTAAAAACCTCCCGAAAAATCTGTCCCCCAGTTGACCGTAAATTGTCCAGCACCAACATCGGTGATGCTCGAGACATTATAATTTGCTTCTAACCCGGCCGACGCGTCGATCTCGGCCCAGCCCTTCGCCATACCAGGGTGGAAATGCTGCCGACCTGGGGAAACGAGCAGATTAGTGGCCGTAGCCGTCTCCTGCTGCGCCTGCGTCGCAACCATGGCGCCGGCCGCAGTAGCGCCGCTCAGTGCGGTCGTCGCGGTTACGCTGGTAGATGCAGAAATCGCCCCGGTGACAACGAGTCCATTAGTGCCGATGTCCAGAACATCAGCAGCGTTGCAGGCAAAGCGAAAGTTATTTGCCCCTACCCGATAGAGACCGCTATCAAGATCATTGGTGAAACTGTAAGATGGCGCCCCTGTCGTGCCATCAGCATGACTGATCTGCCCTGCGGTAATGACTTGACCACCGGCCGTGATGGTGAGCCCACCCGAGGTAACTGTCATCGCACCTGAGCTGGAGAACGCCCCGGTGACCGCAACGCCCGTCGTGGAGTAATCGACAACCTTGGCGCCGTTCAGTGCCAACCCGAGATTATTCGCACCGATGCGATACCAGCCGCAGTCAAGGTCTGCGCCGAACGTGTATCCAGGAAGTGAGACCGTGCCGGATGCAGCCTTGAGCTGACCGGTCAGTACAGATTGACCATCCACGGCGACTGAGTTTGTGATTTCCGCGGCTATATCCGTATTGTTCTGGTTGTGCCCAGCCGCAGTAATGGTGTTGCCGGCAACGAAGGTGTTGACGATCGACATTGTACCACTGCCGTTTCGTGCCATCTCGGTATCCTTTTATTGCGTATTCAGAAGCGCGCGCAAAATTGCGGCTTGCTGCTGTGTGTTATCTGCCGGCGGAAGATTGGCGGCGCGACGCTCATACTCTGGCGAGCGCTTGGCCAGCATCTCAGCCAGCTCCTTCGCCCTGCTCTTGGTCATTGCCTCGGAACCCTTGCGAGCTCCATAGAGACCGGCGGCAAGAACTGCCTGGGGGATTATAGATGCGCCACCAGTTGCTGCCGCAAGCGGCGCTGCCGCAGTAAGCTGCGCCATGATCGGGATCACCCCGGCGCCGCCACGGCCTGCCTGTCTCAGGAGATTGGAGAACTTGCTGCCGCTGTTGATGAGTTGAAGCTGGGCAAGCTCCTGGGGTGTTAGCCCCTTCACCTTCGACGGATTGTCGAGAAGCTGACCAGCCTTGATCTTGATCTGCGAATCGAGCGATCCGGCTACTTGCCGATCAGTCGCGTTTTCTGCCTTGGTAAGGCGCGCGTCGAAGTCCCTGGTCCGCTCGCCCGCCCCCCAATTGGCGTTGGCTTGCTTGGTCGCACGAACATAGTCCGCGGCATTACCGGCCAGTATAGAACCTTGAGGCAGATTCTCCGAAAAGTCGCCCAACCGCTTGAGGACGATAGAAGCGGCTGCGGCGTCAGGGGTTGGCTTGGCGAAGCCTCCAGGACCTGCGGGCTGGGTCTCTTGGGCAATCCGTCCGAGATTCTTTCTAAGGGCGTCGAGATTGGAGGCGGTAACAACGGCACCCTTAGGGACGGCTTGAAGAGTTCCGAGGACTCGGAAGGTTTTGGGAGCAACGCCTTGTGATCCTCCGGTGAACCCATAATCGGCACCTGAAAGCTCCTGCTCAACCTTGGTGGCCCAAGATGACACGGCATCCGGCTTCACTTCAAGGCCACTATTGCGGGCTCGCTTGTATCCCTCTCCACCAACCTGAAACAATTCCTTCGAGGTTGGGACAACCGCCTTCGGCGCTCCAGGGCCAAGAGTTTTCCCGGCAAGAACACCGCCGGCAACAGCGCCAGCAATAGCAGCGGGTTTCTCGAATGTCGTTCCTTCAGTCGCCTGCCGAGCGCCCTCACTGCCGGCCGAGCTTAGGACGGCCCCGCCCACCTTCAGAGCCAGGCCACCAGGCCCAATATAGGAGACCGGATTACCCAGCCCCTCACCAATAGCCTCGCCAACCCGGCCCGCCGGTCCCTGAGGGGCATAGGTTGGTGCCTTCAGTGTCTCGGTAGCGGCCTGCCGGATAGGGGCCACGGCCATCTGCTCGTCCTCGGTAGGAACCATGGACGGATTAGACGCGCTGGTCAGACCCGTAATCAGGCCGCGCGGGATCGACTTCACGAAGTCTGCGGTGTTCGCCATGAAGCCTTGCGGAGCAGGAGGGCTCATTTTCTTGAATGCTGCAATGGCCCTCTCAGGTGACGGTGCGTCTACCTCGTAGGTAGACCCATCCGGCCCTTGGAGCTCGAAAATGCCCATTACTGCTTTTTCCTGATCTTCACACCGTCGATGGTCTGCCAACCACCTTCATCAGGCTTGGCCGCAGGAGACTTGCCACGCGACTCCCGCCACAGCTTCATCGGATCAGGCAATTCGCGAATGGCTTTCTCCGCTTCGCGGGGTTCGATCTCGCCAGCCATTGCTTTGCTCGCGATCTCCGCCACTGCTTGCCGGTGGGCAAGGATCGACTGTTGCGTGTTGGCGATAATCTCATTGCCCTCCGGAGTCTTGCCGAGACCCGGCAGACCTTCGAGGAACTGCCGCATCTCGAAGTCGGAGGTGGCACCTGACCCCGGAACACGCATTCGAGGCGCAAGCTTAGCGGTGATCGCCTTGTAAGCCTGCAGATCGCTAAGCCCGTCGATCTTGACCCCGAGGGCCTCTGCATAAGGACCGAGCGCTGCGGTAATTTCAGCCGTCTTGCCGGTCGTCACACGACCACCGATCTCCCGAAGAGAATCCAGATCAGCGATCATCCCCCGCGCATCATCGCCGGCCTTCACATAGTCGTTGAACCGATCGGCAATAAGCCCGCCGGCCTTTTCTCTGAATTTGCTCTCGCCCCGCTGGTCTATGCTTACGCGCGTCTCAGGGGGAGGATTGATCAGCTTGCCCGCAGGTCCAAGTTGATATGGTCGCTTGTCTTCCGCTGGAATGCCGAAGCGAGCACGCTCCGCAGGATCAACCAAGGGTCGGTATCCGGGGCCTACAGGCTTGGTTTCGCCGGTCTTCTTGTTGTACAGCGTGTCCTCGTTGAGCTTGTCGAATGACGGTTCTTGCGGCTTGGAATACTGCTGATAGAGCGCGAGACCTTGCGCCCGTGTTTCCGGCCTGCCCATCAGACCCTTGATGTAAGCTTGCATCTGCGGAGGAACCTCGACAGGAGCTCGAGCAGGAGGCGGCGCCATCGATTGCGCCAACTGCCTCGGAGGAGTGATGGCTTGCGTCTGCACCGGAATGGCACCCGCTGGGGTCATTCCAGACATGGGAGGCTGTGAATCTATAGGCCGCTCGTCCGGAGCCCATCCAGACAAGCCAGCATACATTGAGCCTGTCGCCTGAGATGGCGGTGCTGGTGCCGGAGTCGGCGGAAGGGTAGTTATCGGCGGCATTGACGCAGAGCGCGGCCCTGCACTAATGCTGCGGTCCATGCCGTCAGGAGCCCGCGCCGGAGGTTCCGCAGAGCCAAGCCCAGGAGCTCCGCTCAACAGCGCCGCGATCTCCCGGTCCTTCGCGCGCTCCTCTTCATCGGCCTGATGACTGAGATACCCTCCCATGCCCCCCTGGACAGCTCGGGCCAAAGCCTGCGACCAATGTTGAACGGGAGTCGCCTGCATACCCTGCGCAAGCAAGGACTGTGCGAAGCGACGGCGGCCCGTGATCGCGGTGTCTTGCGTTGCCATGGTCTTATCCTAGAAAGGCTTCTTATAGCCGCCAGCACCCCAGCCGCCGAGGGCCGCACCACCCAAGGAACCAAGAGCCCCATAGATGGCGTTCTGCTGGCCGACCTGTTGATTGTAGTTGTTCTGCAACGCATTCTGCTGCATCTGAACCGCGCCCATGTAGTCTGTCGGCGCAATGGTGGTTTGAGGCGTCCCGACGAAGTTCGGCTGCTGGACCTGAGAACCGGACATCAGGGCGGTGATTTCGTTCAGGGGCTGATTGCGCTGGGTCAGGGCTTCCTGTGCGGCCTGTCCCCGACTTGCAAGCAAAGCCTGATTATACGAGTTATCCCGCTGCATCCCGAAATCCCGGAGAGCATTGCTGTAAGCCTGCGTACCTATGCCGATACCCTGATTTGCCAACCTCTGGTCAAGCTCGCTCTGGCGCTGCTCCCATTGCGGATCTAGGAGCTTTCTTTGAATGTCGGACTGCTGGGTGTTGATCGAGGCATTGATGTCATAGGGTGTATTGAGAATGCTGGAGACTTTATCGATCTGCTGCCCGCCGAGCTTTCCCAATCCCTGTTGATTTGACGTGTACTGCTGATAGAGTTGCTGCTGCTCCGGCGAGAGCGTTTGCGTAGCCGTAAATTTGGGAGTCCCGTCCGCCCAAGTACCCTGCTGCGAATAGGTCAGGTTTCCATAGGGGGTGACTTGATTGGTGGAGTTCAGCCCGGTCTGTGCAACAGCCGTTTCCTTGTTGGTCTGCGACTGCGCAGCCGCAGTCGCTACCGGATCAGGAGCTGGAGGGGGAGAAGGCGATGAGGGCATGGCTCACATCCATTTCATTGCGGCTTCAGGATCAAGCCGGAACAAGATCGCGTCATTCTCTTTCTGAATCCCGTAGTATTTCTTCATGACCGTTTCGAACTGAAACCCAAGACGCGGAAGAAGCCTCCGGAGAACCACGTTACTTCGTCTAGGCTTTGCCGTCAGGCGGTTGGCCCCACATTGAATAAACACATAATGGTAGACCCCCCGTATGATCCCGCGCTGCATGGCGCCTGGACCGTAGATATGGATTTCCAAATTTGACTTATTCCAATCGTTGAAGACCGCTCCACCACGTGGATTCCCGTCACGATCAACAATGCCGATTGCAGTAAATGGTGGTGAAAATGTCTCTAAACTTTGAAGAGATATCCATTCGGCCACCTCATCGTCACGACCAAAGACAAGCCTCAAATGAAGGCGCCTCTCGTGTAGGTCACATCGAAGCCGTTGATCTTGGTAGACACCTCACCAGCAGCATTCGTGCTCGCTCTGAAATGAATCGAGGCACAATGCCCTTCTCCCAAGGCCGCCGACCAATCAGCGACGTTCCGGCTTTCAATCGCATAGACATCGGTGTCGTAAATTGCCGTGTCGTAAAGCGCCGAGGTCACCGTGCCCGTGATCGGCGTGCCGAGTACCGCGTTGTCCTTGAAGTCCGTAGAAATTCCTAGCGATGGGCGCAGATCGCTGCCCGTTGTCACCAATGCTCGGACGTGCCCGAAATTCTTCAGAACGCCTCTTGATTTGTAATAGCTGTAGGCACCCTGCCCGATGGCGGATATTTCCGATGTCCCGTCACGTCCTCCGAAATCGAGACGAATGACCTTTCCATCGTTGGTGCCGCCGTAGAGATTGTCATTCAGGACAACTATTGTGTTGACGTTCCATCCAATGAAACGACACCAAGCCCCGGTAAGGGTGTTCACCACGTATTGATGCTGTAACGTTCCTTCCGAGATAGGAACATTGAGCAGCGCCATCGTCCCCTTCGCATAGGGGACGAGCTCCCAACCAAAATTCGCCTTGTATGACCGCGCCGCCGTGTTCATGGCGTTGTTGATGTTCTTGGTCAGGGCTACCTCTGCTACGGCGCCTTGATCGGTTGCTAAGGCTCTTGAGAGCGGAAGCACTCCATCGATAGTAACTAATGCAAGATCGCCGGCAACCTGTTGGAAGCATCTCCTCCCAATCGGGGGACTGAGTTGGAAGGTCCCGATCTTCCCCCATGTATTTGCACTTGAGGGGTCAGTGCCCTGGTAAACAACGCAGTCCCCCGTAGAGAAGATGAAGACGGCGAGATCGTCCACGCCTGACCCACCGTCCCGCGTCCACGTTCCCATGGCCGTGAGGAACCCACCCCGAATGACCTGGCCACCGAGCTCGAAAGGAGTTGCTGTCCCAGCCACCGCTCCAGTATCCAGATAAGCCGCCGTCGTGGAATCCTTGATGATGAACCACAGCCGGTTCTGATGGGCGTTGACATGCACGATATCGGAGGAAGTCACACCGGAGATAGTCGGCGTCGCCCAAACCGAGCCGTTCCAATGCTTGGGAGAATCCGCTCCGTTACAGGCCCAGAGAAACTTGCCCCCTGCTGTGGTGAAGTTGACCCACTGCCAGCGGTTGTTGGCCATTCCCGTAACGCTCGAGGTTGCGGTTGCCGTGGCTTCCGCCGTCACGTCGTAGAAATCTCCTCCCAGAGCGGCGAACATCTTGTTCGCACCAGAGGTCAGCCCATGATAGACGAGCAGAGTTTCAACAACCGTAGTACCCATGCCGGTGGCGTGGTTCTTATATCCCCGCCTGACCTCCACGCTGTCAGGAAGGGGAAACCAGTTATCGAGGACAATCGCCCGGTCCTCGTCCATATCCGCGAGTGAGGAAACCGCGTCCCAGCCGGCCGTTGGCGCTGGAATAGACGCGCCTTGTGCAACCTGCTGTCTTGCTACGTTCGGGGACCGAGGCTGACGAAGATAAGAGGAGCGCTGGAGGGCTTGACGCATTATCGCCGCTTCTCGTCGAACATGATCCGCCCGCCCGGTGACGCAAGCTGATCGTTTTGATTCCACATAGGGGCTACTGGACCAGCCCACTGACTTTCACCTGAGAATGTTCGATGCAATGGTGTCTTCCAGCGATCCGGATAGTGCATCTGATTATCGTTCGGATTGACGGCCGACACGGCGCGCGGGTTCTGCTGCTGTAGCCCCTGATAGAAGCCACGCATGTCGTAATCGGTCACACCGGCATTTGGGTTGAAAGGCACCTTGTTTTCAGCGACCCATTGCCGGAACGCCATCTCGTCCAGCATCGGGAGCTGAGTATTGTAGTTGCCTGGCATGGCATAGGGCGCGTTTTGCTGCTGTGGTGACGGTTGCTGCACAAGAAGCTGAGCAAGCTCGCGTGGGTCCATCACAAACTCCAAGAGCCTTCCGCCAAGTTCACTCCAATTCCAAGTTCCTCCGTTCCGGTCATGTCAACCATGCCCTTGCCGGCATCCGGGCCGAACACGTCTTGTAAGGCCATTTCGTAAGTCCGGAAGTCCTCGCCGTAGTCGAAGCCCTTGGCCTTGCGATAGCGCCAGATGACGCCTAGACGAAGGATTTCCTCATCAATGAAGGACACATCGCTGTCCGCCGCCCAGTCAGTTTGATCCGTCCCTCCCGAGGACTCGCACCACTTGTTGCTGATGTACTCGAAATAGATTGAATCCCCTGCTGGAGGGGTAGAGAAGAACAGGATCGCATTGCCGCGGATGCGAAAATAATTGCCGATCGTGATCTGAGCCGTCGCGGCGTTCTTCTGCTGCCATTCCGCTGGAGTCAGCGGACCACGAACAATGCGGTTCTGCGTCCGATTCCACATCGTTCCGTTAATGATATGGCCGAAATCGGCAAATGTCGTCGTCATGGACGCGACTTGGGTTTCAGCCGCGACCGTCGTAAACGTGCCTTCCTTCTGCAAAATCTGCCAATCAAACCGACGCGCGAGCTCCTTGCCTTCCTTCGAAGCAATTACCCGCAACAGCTTGACGGTTGGATCAGTCGAGGTAAACACCGAAGAGGGTGCGGCAAACCCCAGCTCGACTGCCGCATCGGCGAGTAAAGTGAGCAAACTCACGGCTGCCATCCCACCTTTTTAACCGGATGCCCCATAAATTCCGCCGGGACCTGGTGCCCTTCATATGGGGCCATGAAGGCGACATGGATTTCTCTGCGCAACACCTTCGGCTCGCCCTCCCCAACCCATGAATTGACGATATGCATGGAGCGGCTTCCGGCCGGAACGTCGGACAAATGCGCAGTCAGCGCAGCCGCCGCTTGCTCAATCTCCATCGACCTGCTCCTTCTTCGGACGCCCCAGCTTCTTCGGCTGCAGCGCCTGGACCAACGCCAGCAATGCCTGATTGGTCTGTTCTCCAATCGAGATGAGCTTGTCCAGCTTGGCGTCAGCCTCCACATCCTTCACCGGAGCAGCCGCGGCCATGGCAACCTCCATTTTCTTCTGCGTCTC
>ERZ1292637.1332-Hain-H14-01um-R3-1332-length-10623-cov-7_pt1 | contig 10623 bp, 19 predicted proteins | sample MGYA00564405_ERZ1292637 | MGnify/ENA primary metagenome ERZ1292637 (study PRJEB36523, sample SAMEA6512645) | groundwater metagenome | collected 2019-01-09 | study: AquaDiva: Metagenomics assemblies of 32 groundwater samples | reverse complement strand
CTAGCTGGTCTAAAGGACTCATTTCCTGCTGAGGCATAAATTGTTCCATTGATGGCTGGGGTTGCGGAACTTGTTGTTGTTGGGCTTGAAAATCAGGCTGGGGCTGATTAGCTAACAGTCCCCTGATAGTTCTTCCTATAGCTGGAGGAGTTTGCGACTGAGGGACAAAAGATTGAACCTCTGGGGGGACATTTTGTCCCTGTTCGGGGCTGAAGTAATTTCCAAGACTTGTACCAACTCTTTGTAGGAACGGTAAATTATTATTCATTAATCCTTCTTTCTCTTAGATAGTTCTTTTTGAGCACCTCTTAACACTTCTAAAACTACTCCTGCTGTGTAGACTGCACCCTTACGGATAGCGACTTCGTTGGCAAGCTTTCTTTCATCTTCGGTCGGAAGGTCAAGTATTTGATTTCTCTTGGTTTCTACATAACGCCTCAGAAATCCCTCTAAAGCGTCAAATTCTGAAGTTGAGGCAAGTTTTGCCAGACTTCTTAAAAGCTCCGCATCTAAGTTTTGTAGAATTAAGATTGTTTCAACTGGTACTTTTGTTTCTTTCATATTTGCGGTGTAAATGCCCCTCCCTGAGCTAAGGCTGGATTGATTTGTGCCTGAGTGTTATTTACATTCCCACCTGCCTGCGGAGGCTTAACTTGTTGTCCCTGCCCCTGAAAAGAGGGTATATTTCCATTAGTGGAAGCTACTCCATTAGGTTGCCCACCTTGACCTCTTTGTTCTTGAAGTTTCTTTTCTCCCATAACATGATTCGTGAAGATTTGGACTACATTCTCATCAGCCTGGGACTGAAATGGCTCTTCATTCATAAATTTCTCGTGTTCAAAAGTATGCTCTTCGGTAGCGTACCCCGTAGGGGGAACTTCTTGACCTTCCATCATTAAATTATTCTCTTCTTGAGCCAGAATAATCGACTCCTGAACAGTCTGAGGATTTGGCCCCTGGGCTGAAGCCCCAGGTTGCGTACCAGGTTGGGCTGGCTGTGCTGGCTGAGTTATTTTAAAATCAGAAGGGTCGTAATCATTCACTTTTAGTAAGAGGTCTCCCAGTTTTACAGGGTCGTATCCTACTCCCGCTAGTGCCAGCTGAATGAGCCTGTCATACATCTCGGTAGCTTTAGTCTGCATTAAGGGTTTGGAGAGAGGAACAGTCGGGCCTGCTCCGAATTTAATTACAAATCCCCCTCTTGAAACAGGCATAAAATACTTAGGTAAAGCGTCAAAGAAGTGAAGTCCTGGTTCGGATACTTCTTGAAGGGCATCTCCCTGTACGACAAAATTCTTATTTTCAACTGGAATCTGCCTGTAAGACTCTTGATAGGATTCTCCGTCTACGACTGACACTTGAATACCTTGAGCCTGAAGCTCGGCTAACTGCTGTTCGTACTCCATTGTCCCCGCTTCGCCGATTATCTTCTCAAGACGGGGCTGAGAGTAGTACTGGAGGATGTTGGCCACTCTTAAACGGGCTATTCTTACAAGAAACTCATTTTCAAAGAGCTTGAGTTTAAGTCTGATTTTTTTAAGAGCACTTTCTTTTAGTAAAGCTGCCTGGGTAGCAGTTGTAGGCTGGGGGGTGGAAGCCTGGCGGGGGTCAATACCTGTTACTACTATAGAATCGGTGTTTAGATTATTGATTGAGAGTTCTACAGAACGGGGAATATCTCCGTATTCAATCGCTTTGACCGAGTCTGCATCTCCTCCTGTTACTGGAATTAACATATGGGGACGCTTAATCAAATCCTCATCATTTAAGTTTAAAGTATCGGAGACGATGAATCCTTTATCTATATCGAGGTAGTTTCGGTCAAGAATCATTCTTCGTAAAGTGTTCATTTCATCCTGAATTGACTCTAAAAGTTCAGGTTCACCCTTCCCGTAGAAGGAATGAGGTCGTTTTATATCAACTGAACGGGCAAACGGAAGTTCTTTGTGTTTGTAGGGATTTGGCCCCATTCTAACCAAAACATCATTCGCACAAATAATTAACCAGTCTTCAGGCATCTTCGACCAGTACCAAAGCACTTCGACTTGCTTAGAAGTGTCTATCCCTGTCGGAGGTTTGTAAAATTCGTAATAATTGATGTCTCCGCCTGGCTTGACGTATTTTGCGTTCTTTAAGGGGTCATTATCACCTTGAAAGTATATCTTGAAGTCTTCGATATCCATGATGTACCTTCGAATACAGTCTCTTGCGGAATAAGGTCCGTCAAAACTCCTTGCGTTCTCGTCTACGAAGAAATCCCAAAGTCTGACTGGCTCCATCATACAGTCATCATACCCGTACACAAGTTCTTCGACTTCCTTGTCATTCACAATGTCTTTAACTTTGCGTAAATCCTGTCTGTAGTACTCCTGACCGATAGCAGTCCCCAAAATCAGAGTGTCTTTCTTCACTTCAAATGCTTGAATATTTCCATCTGCTACATCCCAAGTAAATTCGTAAATTCGCTTCATTACTGAGGCTTTTGGCTCGTCTTCTTTGGAACGGGCAAGTATTAGAGGCTTGGTATTCTGGTCTTCCATTTCAGCTAGAGCGGTTTCAACTATGGCCGTTGTCAGAGGAACGTAGTGATTTGACTGCCAAGCATCTGTCTGTCTGTCTGGGCGGTGGGCCTCCCACTGTTCCATTGATTTATCCCAGACTTTCTCCATTTTCTTCCTATCGGGGGAGTTTTTCATCGCCCAATAGCGGTCATACACCATCTTCAGGAGTTTTCTTTCTTTATCGTTAGGACTATAACTTTGTCTGATTTTCGGTTCTTTAGCCATATTATCCGTGATACATGAACCCTGTATTATGCGATCTTGAGTAGCTTCTTGTTCTTGGTTTTACAAAAAAATCCAAAGTGTAGGAGAGTGCGTCTATTAAATCGTCATGTTTGGCTCTTGGAAATCTCATAAGCTCATCTTCAAGATATCTTGTATTCGGTAAACTCTGGTTGTGAAACACCTTCCCGTTCGCATATAAAGGCTGAAGGCCTCTGATTCTCTCATCCTTACTTCTAGCTCCTGGTTTAACAGGAACTACGGGCAAAGACCTTCCTCTGCGTGCCATTTCCTGCCTCATAGAATATGAAAGGGTCTTCTGCCAGGCAACATCTTCCAACCCGATTTGTTTAGGATGCCACAAATCAGATAACTTAAATATCATATTTATTATCTCATTCGGAGTAAAGTGCTCCCTGACGATATCCCTTATGTAGATGTTACCCCATCTGTCTACTCCTGTAACTACCATAGCGGTATAGTCGGCTTCCTTCTCCGTTGAGATGGCAGGATCAATCGTCAGATAGTTGTTCATAAAATCCCCTCTTATGTCCGCCTCCTCGTAGGGATGGAACCAACCCTTGTTAAAGGTAGCCTCGCTATCAGGCACGGGATCATTAAGAAATTGCGTTGAAAATTCGTAAGGGCCGAGTGAGATGTACTTTTGAAGAAGAACTTCTCTTGTAAACTTATCCCACAGGGATTTCTTAAAACCTGTTCCATGACGTAGTGCTTCGGACAAATCCCCATCCCACTCCAAAGCCTGTTTGATAAAAGTTAAATACTGAGGTTTTTGTTCATTCTCTGGATCCAAAATCCACGAGTACAGGTCATTATCTACCCAGCGAGTCCCTATAATAATAAGCTGAGATTTATTCTCCATAAGACTAGTGGTGTCCCTGTAACGCTTGACTACTTTGTCTATCTGTTCTATGGTTTCAGTGTTCTCCCTCACTACTACATCATCTAAAATCACCATATCAAAGTGTTTCGAAACAACATTTGTCTCAATTCCAGCCCCTAAGACAGTTGGTTCTTTGTCTCCAATAGCGGTTCTGTTAGTTCGTAAGGTAATGCGGTTGTTTGACCACTCGATGGGGTTTTTGGCTACATTGCCGTAGAGTCCGATTAAGGTTTCGTTTCTTGAGAGGTGGTCTTTGATCGCCCCCACGAAATCAGCAGCATTCTCATAAGTAGCTGAGAGGATAAGTATTCTTATATTGGGGTTTCTTAGAATTGAAAGCACCGAGTAGCCTATGGTTACAAGGGTACTTTTCAGATGAAGACGGGGAACAAGTATAAGTTTTTTTTTATCCGTAGAATCCTGTACAAAATTACAAAGTTCTCTATGAAAGGGAGCCAGGGGCACTTTATGCTCTCCTTCCTCAACTTTTAAAACATACTTATTGAAAATATAAAGTGAACTTAGGGCTCTATCTCTGAGAAGTTTGTCTGAAGTTTCTTTTTGTTTTAGAATAGTGTCTCTTAGTGATTGAAGGTTCATAGAATTATCCCGTTTTTTGAAAAGACAGTTTCCTTTCTCTTTTTGACATCCGCATAAATAATATCCCCAGCCCAGTACGCAAACAACATGGCAGCGTGCATATCATACTTGGGTTCTCCTACTATCTTTAACTTTCTGGCGGATTTTAAAGTACCTGATTCACTCCAGACTGCTAAACCTATACCTTTCTCAAGAACCTGAATCATATAGTGGTAGCCTCTGGGTATTCCCTCCTCTTTTAGGAGTCCGTTCATGTAATTGGCTACTGATTCCTTATAAGGATTAGCCTGGAAGCGTCTTTTGTAGCTCAGAATGTCTAAAACCTTGTCTTCTTCTTGTAAATCTTTCTTTTCAGCTTCATTAGAGAGTTCTATTACTGATTTTGCAGCCTTAATATCGTTTTCCTGACCCATTTCAAGGAGTTTTTCCGCTTCCTCCTGTAATTTTACTCGTTTTTCTTTAGAGGGCACTTTACTCATCCTCTAATTATATCACATCCTAATTTGAGAGTTTATTGCCGAGTATCTTTTCTTTCATCTCTCTAAATCTTGCCAATCCTGTCTCAGAAACACCTTGAGGTAGGTCATTTACATAGAGTTGAACTTCTATCCTTTCCCCAAAGTCTTTCCTCAGAGCATTGCGTAAGAAAGCCTTGTAATCCTTATAAGATTTTCCTGTAGACTCACAGTAATCGTAGAGAGATTGAGCTTTAGAAATTATCTGTCGGTCAGTACAGACAAAGGATATAGAGAGTTCAGCTAAGTCGTTAGATGGTATGTTGAGTAAGTAGTTAGAAGAAGTGTACGTCTCTTCTTTAGTTCTTTCCTTCTTATATTCTTTAGTTATGGTTATTGGTTGGTTATTGGTTGGTTGTTCGTTGGTTGTTGGCTTGGTTGTTTGGGTAGAATTCATTTGATATGTAGTCCAATTAACAATCCAAAGCTGTGTCCATCTACTGGTTGTCTTGATGGTTAGCATCCGCATCCTCCTCAGTATATCAAACGAAGTTCGTACTTGTTGGCGAGTTAATTTAAGGTTTTTAGCCAGATGTACGGCTGAAGTAATAAATGAACCTTTTGGAATTAAAATCTCCTCTCTTCCGTCAAACCACTTTTTTTCTTCCCAATTAGCTGACATTAACAAAAAGCACCAGAGAGTTATCAGATGAGGCATGTGTGCATCAATGGCATACTTCCACAAAGGACTATTTAAGAACTTTCTATGTAATTTAATCCAACTGTTGTCCATAATTCTTTTCTGCAAAATAGGCTGTAGTTAAAAAATCAACTACTTCTTGTTCGTCTGGGTTTAATTCTAGGGGAACTAATTCGTTGCAGAGGGACTCTAAATAAGTGCATGCCCAATGCGGATTCCATTTAAATTTTACGCCTGATAAAAACCTCATCAGTCTTTTCTGTTTGTGCATTTCAATCATGTGTTGTAGCTTACGTCTGCTTATATCCATAAAAAAACCCGACAGCGTTGGCAATCGGGTCGGTATTATTTATACCATCCAACGCTATATATGTCAAGTATATACCTTTTAAATTAAATGTCAATACCCAAATTTACCTAAAGTATACTGCGTATTCAAATTAGCCTGAAATATATTGCAAATATCTAGCTAACTCACTTATATATATTTATTTATTTTCTTGGGTGTGTATGGACTATATCAAACCAAGATGTTTGAGCCTATGGCAGTTAGGGCAAAGGATAAGTACATTTTCAGGGACATATCCTCCCTCAGACTTTATTCTATGCCTATCACAAGAAGCCTTATCCCAACCGCAGTTTATACACTTGTAGTTAGGCAGTTTAATCCGCAAGTTCAGGCTTTGGGGAAATAATTCATAGCTATACTTGAGCCTATGATGATAGTTACAAAACTTAGCATAATGCACTCTTCCTGTACTTCTTGATCTACCAGCAGACCTTTGCAAGCTATTACACTTTTTTATAAAACATTTTTCTCTTATATAACCAGAGCCATGAGGTCTATTCATACCTCAATTATAACACAATTAAGGTATTAAGTCAATATACCAAACGAATATCTAGGAAACTCAGTTATATTTATTTTCTTTTTTATTTGCGTCCCTATGGGGGTTAGCTTTATACAGTGTCGTACAATCTACATTGTGCGACATAATAGTTTATATTGTTAATATAATCTAAAGTAGTAGTATATAGCTATATATTTAAATCATTTATTAGAGAGTTACTACTTTTTGTTAGCTTCTCTAGTTCCACTGTTAGCTCTTTGCTATTAAGTTTGCTCAATGTTATCTTGTATGTTTTTTCTACATCTTGACTATCGTAGAGACCTGTTAGTTTGGCATAGATATCAATAGCTCTGTTAGTTGTTTCTGCTGTAGCTTTTACACCTATTCCTTGCACTAGATTCTCTTTTAAAGCATTGACTACTACATCTGGCGTAAGACCTTGCTTTTGCATCTCTAATCTTATCGCTTCTTGAATGCGGGGTTTGTTTCTCATTTCATGATCCAAGACTCTGGCGTTGGCTCTGCTCTTTACGTTGTAGTTATGTTCTACCGCGTCAGTTCCGCTTCCATTCTTTATAAGTTCTGTAACGTATTTCGTTTCTTTAATTGTTAAGCCGTTGTGTTGTAGTTTTGCTGGCATACCTTATTATACCATGTTGTGTCGCACAATAATTTAGGCTCATATTGCTCCCATTTTACCCCATATTGCCACTTGACAATGCTGTCAGTATATGATAGTATCAAGTAAGGATAAGCACATTGACATAAGAGATCAGTACCCAACGGAAGAGCCGAAAGCTCGCCGACTGCGATACATGCAGGGGGATAGACTGACAGAGATACTACTACATAAGCCAATAAAGAAAGGTAAATATATGAAATTTACTATAGGCAAAACCTATACTACAGCTAAGGACAATCTGGTAGTTTATAGGGGAATTTTCAAGGATTTTGGTTATAGTTGCGATATATGCGGGAAAGAGCGTCAGAATGTCCACTGGTTTGATACTGACAACAGCAACTATCCAGTTGGTACTGAATGTGCAAAAAAGTTTATCAAACTCACAAGCTAAGTTGGCTTGTGCGGTAGTATCTCAAATACACTACTGAATAGAGCATATAGGCAGTTAGGAGGTGAATAAAATATGCAGAATAAATATCCGAAAGCGAAGATAACATATAAAACATTCAAATTAAAGTTTAAAGTTCCTTGTCAAAAGTTTGAAATGGGTAAGTCATTGATGATGAGCTATGATGTTCAAGGAATGATAAGACTTTATAAGGGTTTGTTAAAAGGGGGAAAGTTCAAGACATCACAAGACTTTGACGAAATCCTTGAGGAATATGTGAAGTTTTGGATTATGGATGCGGTTCATGTTAAAACCTATCCATTGGGAAAAAAGTAACATAGCGTTTTGGGATTGACTTGACAACCAAAACGGTCAAGACGGTCAAGGGGCATACGCTTGTATGCTCTTTTCAGTAGTGTAAGTTGATATTTATATCAAGTGTCTTGGCTAGCATCGTAATTCGATGAGAAGGAGGTGATTAGCTTATGACAAATTATAAAAAAGACTTAAACACAATTAAAGAGTTAGTTTTTCGCAATGGTTTTAATATAGTTTTAGTTATGCTTGTAAAAATAGCAAAACAAAATAGTAAGACCGACAAAAACTCAAGAATGAAAGAAACTTGGAAAAACATAGCTCAAAGTATTGATAGTTGCTCAAGGGAAATTGAAGTCAAAGCATAATCTAATGACAAAGTATAGAAAAATGTCAGACTTAACAGATAAGGAAAGCAAAAAACTTGCATTAAAAGCCAGCAAAAAGTTAAATAAGGTTTTTAATAGTAAGAAAATGCAAAACTTTATCAATAGTTTAATTAAATAGCTTACTCTTACAGGCTCGCTTCAGTTTGTAAGAGTTGAAACGAGCCAAAGAGCTAAACGCTAAGACATTTGATATAGATATTAATAACAGTTGATCTTTACAGCAAGTCAATAACGCTAAGACATCTCAACGGGTTATTTTATAAAACTATGAAAAAAGACGAATTAAAAGAGAACAGAAGGATTTGTATAGAATGTGGTAAAAAGTTTTATACCGATGCTTACAATACATGGACTAAAGACTGTAATAAATGTTGTGAGAAACATAATTTTTCATCAAAATACCATAGGGAGCATTTTACTATATGAGAATTAAATCAATGTTAAAATACAAATCAACTGAAACAGGACTCACGGGTTGGCAGGAGTTAGCATTACAAGTGTTTTTTGGCTTTTGGATAGGGTTAATTATATTAGTTATAACAAAGTAAGGGGGTGAAAAATATGATGATATATGGATTGGATATACCAAAAGAGAGTAGCTTTTGGGATGAAGTAAAACTCAGAGCTTTGAATAATTTTGGAAATGCGGATAGTAAGTCGGAAATGGTGCAAAATGTGGGATTAGCGATTGAAGATATTTTCCAAGATATTACACAAACTATTCTTGAAAGTAGAGACAGAAAACAATTGGAAAAAGAGATTGAAGAAAACCAAGATTAGTTTTATGCCTTGCCTCTTGATTGATTTTATCAGTCAGGAGATAAGGAAATAAATAGCAAAGGGGGTGAGAAAATTATGGAATATAAAGTAGTTTGGGAAGTTAGCAAAAAAGCTTTTGTTGAGGCTAAAAGTGAAACAGAGGCGATTGAGTTGGTAATGAATGGAAGCGTTGAACAGGAAGAAGACGAAATAACATCTTCTCCAATAGCGTTTGAAATGAAAGTTTAGCCTTGCTTCTGTACATTTATTCTGCAAGGCGAGAAGTGTACAGAAAGGAAAGTTAAAATGGGCTAGTAAAGAAATTCGATTGCTTCTTGAGTTAAAGCAGGACACAGGCTCAAAGCCAGTCTAGTCCACTATGGGAAAAGTAAAACAGTTACATCAAGAAATAGAAGAACAGGAAAAAATACAAGAAATCCATTCATTTATTGATAAAATGATCGAGATTTATGGTACAGATAAAATCAATAAAGCAATAGATGAATTAGGAATAAGATTATTGCAAAAATGAGAAACTATTATATTTATATAAAATCACCTTTTGACTACCCAGACTTTGAGGATGAAATGGAAGCTATAGACTTTAACGATCTCAAAAAGAAGTTTGGCAATCTTGGTGATTACGAATTACAGAGAAGTGATGCTGTTTGTTCAGATTGCATGGAGGGATCAAAAAAATGCACACACTAAAAATAAATGACTGGAGAACCAAAGATAAGGGTAAATATACGGAACTTCCTGATGAATTAAAGAATAAGAGAAGTCCGTGGTGGAAGTATGATCCTTATTATGAACCCAAAATTGATGCTAAATTGCCTATTGACAAAGATAATAATATATGATAATGTTAAGATAATATGCAATGCAGGATTTGCCATAGAAAATATATCAATAAAATAGAAATAGAGTTTATAAAATTAACAGGATATTGTTTATTGTGTGATAAATTATGAATGACTTAGAACAAACAAAACAAGATTATCTTAAAGCTAAAGATATTCTCTACCATGTATCAAATGCAGACGATAGGGATATATCAACTTGCATACTAAGGCGGGTATGGGATGTTGAGAGTTTGGAAAAACTTAGAGAGTTGGTGAATCTATGGGAAGATCAAGGTATTCATCTCACTATTCAAAAAAACTAAAATGACAAAATTAACAGACCAATCCGTGAAATTAAAAAAAGATATGCGTAAAGATTACCTTAATGGCATGAGCTTATTGGATATAGCAAGTAAGTATAGCTTTAAAAGTATACGAACAGTATATTTTCACTTAAAAGATTTAACTAAAGAAGAAAAAGTACAACACTTGCAAAGGAGATTATCAAAATGAAAATAACTCTTGCCCATATTAACAGCAAACTTTTAGAGCTAGATGACAAGTACGCTACTATTTATCCTAACCTAGCAGAACTTGAACTAAAATACCTTCAGAAGTTTGATAAGGCGTTATTGACAGCTAATAGTCAGTATGGTACACAACAACTAAGAGAGAGTGCTACCAGAGAAGCTATGAGATTAGAACCTGAATACGAGCCTTATCACACCTTATTAGCAGAAATAAAAATTATAGAAGTAAGAATGAGAAACTTACAGCAAATATCAAGGAACTTAATAAATATAAATTGGGAGGGGCAAAATGGATAATATCTGTAAATTTCAATACTCATTTTTCTTGGAAGGCAAAGAAAGTCCTCAAGTAGTGGTCAGAGGAAATAACTTTAAGGACTTTATGTTAGATGTTGAGCAGGTAAAGAGTCAGTTTACTCAAG
>ERZ1292637.1329-Hain-H14-01um-R3-1329-length-10639-cov-32_pt1 | contig 10639 bp, 20 predicted proteins | sample MGYA00564405_ERZ1292637 | MGnify/ENA primary metagenome ERZ1292637 (study PRJEB36523, sample SAMEA6512645) | groundwater metagenome | collected 2019-01-09 | study: AquaDiva: Metagenomics assemblies of 32 groundwater samples | reverse complement strand
TTAGGAACGCTCTACAGCGTCCTCTCCCTCCACGTTGACCGTCGGCAGTTGAAGAAGGCCGCAGATTGGCACGGGGTCCTGGAAAGCCTGAGCATCGAGTTCCGTCGGTACGCCGACGGTGAGGCTGGATGGCTCCTTCGAGGTGAGGGCAGACATGGGCGCCCGATTCGTCCTGTCGACGGAGAGCAGTGATGGATCGGGCGGGGATGAAAGGGATGACGCCGAATGATTGTCGCGCCTGTGGTATTGGCGATTGTCCGTGGCACTGCCCTGGGTGTGGGTGTCCAGTAGCGCACAACCCAGAGTCCTGCTTGAACTCGGCCTACCAGTGCGCGCGGCTGCTTGAGGGGATCTGATGGACCTCTCCGATGAGCAGCCGCCGACTGATGATCCGATCTACAACACGCCGTTGATCGCGGAGTTCCGGCGCTGTCACTGCCACGGATGGCGACTCGACGAATGCCCGAATGCGCAGATCGCGGTGTGGGCGCGGAGGGCGAGGCAAACGGGCGCGGCGGAGGCGGAATGGCTGACCAAGGAGGGGGCGCGATGACCCACGGGGAATGGCAACGGCGCTACTACGCGAGCCCTGCGGTCTGGGTCACGATGTATGGGGAAGAGATTGATTCCGCCTACGAGACCGCAGAAGCCGCTCAAGAGCAGGTCGAGTGGGATAAGCGGCAGGGGAAACGCGGACGCGATGTCGCGACGATCACCAAGCTCCATATCCATACGTTAGAACTCGCCCGAGAGCGTTGGGGCGAGAGAACGACGGCGCGATGACCGACCTCGTGACCGCGCTTGCGGAGCGGCTGCGAGATGTGCCGAATATTCACTCGTCTGAGTGCGCCATCCTCGACGCCAAGCCATGCGACTGTATAACCTTCCCGGCCTACGAACTGCTTGCCTGCGCCGCCCTCGCCTTCGTCGCCGAGCGGCTGCCGACGCGGTTGGATGTCGCCATGCTCCTGAACGGTAACAGCGGGACTCTCTGGGATGAGATTGGCGAAGGGGCCCTCTGCGATCTCTACGAAAAGTCCGACAACCTCCTGCGCGACCTGCGCGGGCGACTGGGGGTGAAGTCGTGACGACAGCAATGGAAGTGTTTCGCGCGGTTCACGCCGGTCAACAACATCGCCGAAGTAGAGGCCATCTTCCCAGGAGGAACAGAACGGCCACTCATCTGCTGGACGTGCCACGAAGAGCAATCACCCGAGCTTCAAGGCGAGGACCGCGAATGATGGACCTCTCCGACGTCGCGCTGCGGGATCGAGGTGCTTAGAGCTTGTAGTCTCATACCCCAGAATGACAGTCGTCCATCCGTCACGGATCGGGCTGAGGTGTGCGTGAGCGACTTGCTTGAGGCTGTTGCGGCTCTCTCGGTTCTTATCCGCGACGCGGCCCGCGCGGATGCTGATGCGGTATTGGAGATGATCCGCCACGCGCTTCGTATGGGCGGCTGCCTCCACGGGCATGACGATGACCATCCACAGACGCCGCCGATGCTCTATCCCGAGTGGATTGCGTGCGCTGTCGCTCAGGGCCGCGCGGAGCAGCGGGAGGCGGATGCGAAGATCGCGGAAGCGGCGCGTGGGGCAGGTGCTCACATGCTGCACAATCAAGTCATTGCCACCGCGATCCGGAGCCAGCGATGACCCTTGCCGAGCTTCGGGTGCTGTGCGAGCGGGCGACGAAGGGGCCGTGGGTCAATGCAGGCAGAGGCGACCTACGGGGCCCGCACACAGATGGTTCGGATCAAACCGTTGCCTTCTGCACTTACGACCCTGATGGGAATTTCATCGCCGCCGCCCGCACCTGGCTCCCGGTGATGATCGAGGCGCTTGACGCCTGCGACCATCTCATTTGTCCGAAGGACTACCATACCATTGGTTGCGTATGCCCATGCCCCGAGTGCAGTCGCAGACAAGCCGCCCTCGCCCGGCTGGCGGAGACGCGGTGATCAGCGTTGACCAGATTCGCGCCCACGCCCTCGACCTGAAGCGACGGCGTGTCCGCCTGATCGGTCATCGGGCGATGCTCATGCGTCTCTTAGACGAGGTTGACGCACTCACAGCGTCCCTCCGGCAGCAGAGGCCGAAGGCGCTCCTCGATGCCGACATCTTGTATTGGGCCTCGCTCGCCGCGCGTGAGGCTAGGAAGCCCTCAATGCCGAAGATCGCTGTTGAGGTGAGCGCCGCGCTGCCGGGAGCGCTCTTCGAGCTGCACAAGGCCCTCGCCCGGCTGGACGAGGTGAAGGGATGAGCGTTAACGCGGATCGACTCGGACTGGAAGCCGCACTAGAACTTGCCCGCGCCCAGACGCTCTTCCATCGCTTCAACGGGCCACACGAGGGCTATGCCGTCATCCTTGAAGAACTCGATGAACTCTGGGACGAGGTCAAGGCGTCGAAACCCGGAGCAGATCGAGCCGCGATGAGAAAGGAAGCGATCCAAGTTGCAGCAATGGCCCTGCGATTTGTCCATGACGTATGTGACGCCCGGCTGGACGAGGCGGGAAGACCATGAGCTGGCTTGAGCTCGGCTCGCTCCTCGCGGGGCTGGCGCTGCTGGTCCTCGTCCTGCTCGTCCTCGTCGAGCCGCTCGCCAAGCGCCGGGGGATGCGGCTGTGACGGTCGCCCGTGGCTGACCAGCGGCGCGGGGGCATTGCCTGGACCGAGGAGACGCTAAATCCAATCCGCGCCCGCCACCGTGCGACCGGCAAGATCGGCTGGTACTGCCAGCGGGTCAGCGACGGGTGCAAGCACTGCTACGCCGCGACCATGAACGAGTGGCGGGGCAACGGCGTGGACTACACGGTGCCCGCCCTCAAGGAGGTCGAGCTCTTTCTCGACGCGAAGATCCTCGACGCGCCGCTCCGGTGGCACCGGGCTCGACGGGTCTTCCTGTGCTCGATGACGGACCTCTTCGCGGAGTTCGTGCCGGACGAGTGGATCGACCGGATCTTTTGTGTCATGTCAGACGCCCCACAGCACACCTTTCAGGTTCTCACGAAACGCCCTGACCGGATGTTGGCGTATGTCACCGATCGCCACCAGTTCATCGCCAGCGGTGCAGGACTCGTCAACTATGAACTCGGCGATCGGTTGACCACATGGGATCGCTCGCCGCTCCCGAATGTCTGGCTCGGCGTCTCCGTGGAGGACCAAGCCACGGCTGACGCGCGCATCCCGCTGCTGCTCCAGACGCCAGCGGCGTTGCGGTGGGTGAGCTACGAGCCAGCGCTCGCGCCCGTCAACTTCGATCCGTGGCTCGGCTACTGCACCACGTCCTGCGTGCGGTTCGGCGAGCCGACAGTGCTGAACGCGCACTCGCATCCACGAATCGACTGGCTCGTGGTCGGCGGAGAAAGCGGGTCGCAGGCGCGGCCGTTCGACCTCGCCTGGGCACGGAGCGCAATCGTGCAGGGCCGAGCGGCAGCGACTCTGGTGTTTATGAAGCAGATCGGTAGCCGTCCGGGGTTCTGGGGTGACAGCGACATCAAATGGGCCAACGCGCACCCGCGGCTTTACGACCCCAAGGGCGGCGATCCCCAGGAGTGGCCCGAGGATCTGCGGGTGAGGGAATGGCCGACGTGAGGACGGGCCGAGTACGCGCCGCCGAGATCGGACTTGACAGGCGGGAAGGGGCCCGCGTAGACTGCCTCGGTGTGGCATCGGGCCGGAGGCTGAGGGTTACCTTGCGTGTTGCCCTTGGCCAATTGTTCGTCCGGTGCGTGAAGGAATGGCCCCCACGGGTCGGAGTGGGCACCTTACCACTGTTAATGGGGAGGTCGCAGGATCGAAGCCTGCCAGCGCCGCAAGGTGCTGTAGCTCAGTTGGTAGAGCGCCATGGTGTTCGCGTGTTTCATCCGTGGGTTGATGTCGGCACGGGTCGGCGCTGTGTCCGTTAACTGGATCTTGAAGTCGGAGGTTCAAATCCTCCCTCGGCCTCCGGGTCGGGTAGCTCAGCCTGGTTAGAGCGCAAGAATGGGCGCAAGCCCTAGCGGATCGGCAAGATTCATCCGTGCCGTTGAAAGGCAGGGCGCGGGCCGGTGGTGGCACGTTACCCAGGTTCGATTCCTGGGCTGCCGTTAAGGTGGCCCGGCGCGGCTCGCAAGGGCAGGGCGCCAACTCGTGTCGCCGAGATTCGTCCGCGCTGTTGGTGATGGCTCTGGGTCGGAGCGGGAGGCTTAGCGTTGGGCCTTCGGGCCCATGGTGTAGAGACCAGCACACCGCCGCAAGGCGGAGGGGCCAAGCGCCTTTCGTGACCATTCGTCCGGAGCGCTGAAAGGAGACGCGATGGACTACTCGCAGCACTTCAAGACCACCGAGACTCCGCAGTCGGAGCCGATCCCGGGCTCGACGCAGGTGCCGAACTCCGCTGGCGGCTTCACATGGCTCGTCGATGACTGGGTGCGCTTGGACCGCTTCCTCGTGCTCGGGGCCGAAGGCGGGACGTATTACATCGGCGAGAAGAAGCTGACCCAGGAAAACGCCCGGGCCGTGCTGCGCTGTCTCACGGCTGATGGGCCCCGCACGGTCGCGCGAATCGTGGAAATCTCCGAGGCTGGCCGCGCCCCGAAGAACGATCCAGCGATCTTCGCCCTCGCCATGGCCGCCGGGCTCGGGGACTCGGCGACGCGGGCGCTCGCCCTCGAGGCCCTGCCGCGCGTCTGCCGGATCGGGACGCACCTCTTCCACTTCGCCCAGGCCGTCGAGGGCTTCCGTCGCTGGGGCCGCGGGCTCCGCAGGGCGATCCAGCGCTGGTACAGCCAGCCCGTGGACCAACTCGCCTACCAAGCGGTGAAGTACCGCCAGCGGGATGGCTGGACGCATGCGGACCTCCTGAGTCTCGCCCACGTGGTGCCGCCGAGTGCGGCGCACCAGGACCTCTTCAACTGGATCAACGGCTCGACGGAGATCCCGCGGACGGAGCGCACGACGAAGAAGGGCGTCCGGTTGCGGCCCTACCGGAGCTGGCTCGCCGAGACCCCGCGGCCGGCGCATGCCCTCGTGGCGGCCTTCCAGGCGGCGCAGACCGCCAGTGAGAAGGAGGTCTGCCGCCTGATCCGCGAGGCGGATTTGCCTCGTGAGGCAATCCCGCCCGAGCGCCTGAACTCCCGCGAGGTCTGGCAGGCCCTCCTCGAGAAGATGCCGATGACCGCCATGATCCGGAGCCTCGCCAAGATGACGGCGGTCGGGATCCTCGACCCGTTGGGGCCGGGGGCGGCCCACGTCTGCGCGGAGCTCGCCAACGTCGAGCGCCTGCGCCGGGCCCGCGTGCATCCGATCGCGGTGCTGGCGGCCTCGTGCGTCTACCGCCAGGGGCACGGCGAGCGGGGCACCCTCATGTGGACGCCGACGGCCAGCATCCTCGACGCGCTGGATCGCGGCTTCTACGCGGCCTTCGGCAACGTGACGCCCACGGGCAAGCGGCTCATGCTGGCCCTGGACGTTTCGGGCTCGATGGCCTCGGGTACCATCGCGGGTATCCCGGGCTTGACTCCGCGGGTGGCCTCGGCGGCCCTCGCCCTGGTGACGGCGGCGGTCGAGCCGAATCACCTCATCGTCTGCTTCACCGAGGGGAAGAGCCGCTCCATGCACCACGGCTACAGCACAGGCATCGCCCCCTGCCCGATCAGCCCCCGCCAGCGCCTCGAGGACGCGGTGAAGGTCGTCAGCGGGATTCCCTTCGGAGGCACCGACTGCGCCCTGCCGATGGTGTACGCGACGGAGAAGGGCCTTGCAGTTGATGCCTACGCGATCTACACGGATAACGAGACTTGGGCGGGCACCATTCACCCGGCACAGGCGCTTCGTAAGTATCGCCAGCAGAGCGGCATCGCGGCGAAGAGCGTGGTCGTGGGGATGACGAGTTCGGGATTTTCCATTGCCGATCCCACTGATGCCGGGATGCTCGATGTCGTTGGGTTCGATACGGCGGTGCCGCAGGTGATGGCCGATTTCTTCGCGGGCTGAGATGAAGCAATGATCGACCCGAACCCCGTCCCCACGGCGCGCGATGCGCGACCTGGATGGATCATGGGCGAGTCTGCGAATAGCCCAGTGACCCGCGAGCTGGTGTTGTATCTCGCAGGGCTCTTGGAAGGCGAGGGTTCATTTCAATCGTCGGATCGTCTCCTGAGGATCGCTCTACATATGACTGACCGAGACATCGTTGAGCGCGCGTCAGCTCTACTCGGTCGATCCGGCAAGATCACGAAGCGCGATAGGCATCATCAAGCGAGATACCAGAAATCGCTGCGGATCGCTGCGGTGGAATGATTACAGATGGATCATTCCATCGACCCGAAATCTGGCAATGTATTGCCTGCCGCTCAGATCGGGGCCGGCGCGTCGCCCAGCCGCCACGCCCGGAAGCTCGCCGCCCTCGACCTCCAACTCCGCCAGCAGGGGGCGGTGATCGAGGAGCTCAAGCTGAAGGTCCGCCACGCGACCGACCGGGCGGAGGCCGACGAGCGGCTCCTCGTCGAGCAGGCCGGGCTCCTCGTCAAAGTCAGCCGCGATCTCCGGATGGCGGTGGACGAACTCAAGCGGCTGGTGGGGGAGGCGGCGGGTGAGTGAGGCGGTGAGTTTCGCCTGGCGGCAGCGCTATGCCGCAGACACGAACGTGCCTGTCGATCGCTCCAAGGCCGAGATCGAGCGAATCCTAGCCCGGTATGGCGCGACGGAGTTCGCCTCGGCGTGGTCGGGACGCACGGCGCTGGTCGCCTTCCGTGCGCATGATCGGATGGTGAAGTTCACCCTGCCGTTGCCTGACCCCGCCGACAAACAGTATCGCCACACCCCGACGGGTCGCGTGCGACGCGGGGCGTGGGGTGAGGACCGAGCGCGCGCGGCTTGGGAGCAGGATTGCCGTCAACGGTGGCGGTCTCTAGCCCTCGCGATCAAGGCGAAGTTAGAAGCCGTCGCCTCTGGCATCGCGACGTTCGAGCAAGAGTTTCTGGCCCATATCATGCTGCCGGACGGGCGGACCGTGGCGAGCTGGATCAGCCCGCAGATCGCACAAGCCTACCGCGACGGTCGCGTGCCAAAGGCGCTGATGCCGGGGCTTGAGCCTCGGTGACGCCCCGGCGCGCCTGCCACCGCACGGTGCGCCACGAGCTGGCACCCCGCTGCCCCTGCGTGCGGGATGCCGGGCACCCCAAGAAGTGCCTCTGTGACCACGGACAGGTGCGCGACTGGTGGCGGGGGCCGAGGATCGGACGGGAGAAAACTGCCACATGAGGCATAATTCCGGGCTCCGCAACGCCGCCGGCGAGCGGTGCCTGACCCTCCGGGGCGCGGCCCGGCGCCTCGGAATCTCGCCCCAGGGGGTGCGCTGGGCGGTGCGCGCCGGCCACTTCTCCGCCGAGATGGACCGGATCGCCACGGGGCAGGTGGTGTGTCTGATCCCGGTCAGCCAGGTACGCGCCTATGCCCGGCGGCGGGCCCGAAGGGAGCGAACGCGATGAAATATCGGGTGATCCTGACCGAGCAGACGGTCTTCGAGATCGAAGCCGGCTCGCCCGAGGTCGCCCTCAGCGTGGCGATCGGCGAGGGCCGGAGCGAGGGCGACATCCTCTCCCGCCGCGTCGACCAAGCCCTGCCCGAGATTGAACTCATGGAGGAGAGAACGGCATGAAAACGCTCACCGAAGAGGTGGCCGGAACGCGGATGCAGATCGAGATGGAGGACCCCGCCGACGCTCAGTCGGCCGACAACACGCTTGCGGCGATGTATCAGCGCGCCAACCTTCGGGCCCTCAGTTCTACCTCGCGGAGTGCCCACTTCGGCGTGCCGCTCTCGCCGGAGGACCTCGCCGTCTGGCGGTGGCGCTACCCGACGGTCTACCGCTGGCCCGGCCTAACACAGCAGCGCGATGCGCTCGGTCGTCAACTCGTGCTGGACTGGGAGACGCTGCTCTGGCCCGTGCCCGCCCACGTCTGTGGCCTCATCCAACACTGCTTCGAGAGGGCACGCTTCTTCGACACACTCGAGATCTGGACGCTCGAACTCCGCCAAGCCCCGCGCTTGGGCCCGTCGCCAATCCTTGTGGGCTGGATCGGCCCGCGCGCCTACCTCCTCGCCCGCTGGGCCGAGGCGCTTGAGCCCTTCAGCGCGATCCGGGCGCAGGCCGAGAGTCGGCGGGGCCGCGTGGCCCTGAGGTTGCGGGAGCGCTACATGTTTGATCATGTAGGGCCCTATTGCGCGGGCGCTACGATTCTGGCGATGCTCGGCGTCATCCCGGCCCTGCTACTCGTGATCGACGGCTTGTGGTGGGCTGGTCTCCTAGGGGGAGGCTTCTACGGCGGGGCGGCGCTCCTGCTCGCCAAGGTCCCGTGGCGCTGGCGCATGCGGCGGGTGGCGGCATGGGCGGGGTGGGTTCTGCCCGAGATCGAGGTCGGCGTCCTCCGCTGAGGGCTGAGCGTGCCCGCATCGGGCGGGCGCCGGGGCGCGGTTCGGGTGGACAAGTCCCCGCCAGGGGGATTCGTTCAATGGAAACCGGGTCGCGCCCCGTTCTTTCTCAGTCGGTCAGATGTGCTGGCAGGGCGGTTCGCGGGACCCACCCACGGGCGCACCGAACGCAGAGGTAGACGATCCGGTCGTCCCGGTCCAGGTACATCCGGCAGTGCCGCACCTCTTCGCACTCCTCGCACTCACGGCTCGTCGGCATGTTCCCCTCCCTTCGGCGGCACCCCGAGCAGGTTCTCCACGAACCCGATGAAGTCCGAGCCACTTCATGTCGTTGCCTTCCCTTTGACCTTGGCGAGCAGGGCGCGCGACTCGATGATGGCCGCTGCCCGCCGACGTGCCGCCACGAGCTCCTCAAGGGCCGCATAGATCACGTGAGCCTCGAGCGGTGTGGCCTCAGTCAGCGCGCCTCGGAGCGCTTCCGTGGCACGATCAAGATCGTAAGCCGCCGTCTCAATCTTCGTCACCATGTTCGTGTCCCTTTCCCTGTGGTTCGCGTGGAGATGCTTTGGTCTGTTGTCCATCACACCACCCCCTCCGGCAGGAGTGCCCCGACCGCCACGCGGTCGCACGCCTCGACCGGCTCGCCCGCCCCGCCGCAGGCCGGGCATTCAGGGAACCGCAACAGCGAGGAGAATTCCTCCCGGCAGGCCACGCACTCGAACCGTTCCCGGAGCCTCATCCCCTTCATCGCCCTCACCTCCCACGCTCCTTATACAAGCCTGCTCGTAGTGTGTCAAGCGAAAACTTCGGGGCCACGCTTGCATCTAGGTGCTGGCTCGTAGTAGACTTTCGGCCATGGCGCGCGAGCTGACGATCCGGCAGATGGCGACGATGGGTGGCAAGGCCCGCTGGCGGAACATCCCGAAAGCAGAACGGCGTCGGCGCATGCGTGAGCTTGTCGGGATTCGATGGGCGCGACGGGCAGTGACGAAACCAGGTGCGGCGGGGCCAGGTTCGGTGCGCTAAGGCAAGCAAGGCCAGGGTGAGGCTTAGGCAAGGAAAGGCGGGCCAAGGCCGGGAATGGATAGGTCCGGCATGGAGGGGCGCGGCAAGCCTAGTTAGGATGGGGCCCGGCAAGGATAGGCAAGGTAGGGCTGGGCGCGGCTGGGTTGGACTGGGCAGGGCGTGGCAGCTCACAACGGAAACGGAGGCCTGACTTGAAGACCAAGACGGCGACAGAGATCATTCCCCTGAGCAACGACGGCGCGCATGACATCGCGCTCAGCGAGCCCTACGTGGTCAAGACCGTGATCGAGGGCGTGGCCCCGATCATCTTCCACCGCTGGTCGGTCGAAGCCGTGGACGAAAAGGCCAAGGCCGCCAAGGGCTCGAGGGCCAAGAAGACGGACAACATCGAGTCCTACGTCTGGCGCAACGAGGCTGGCGTGCTCTGCGTCCCCGGCGAGTATTTCCGCCAGTCGATCATCCACGCAGCCAAGTACATTCAGGACCCGCGGAGCCCGCGCAAGAGCGCGATGGACCTGTTCAAGGCCGGCCTCGTCGTCCTGACCGACCTCGCCCCGCTCGGCAAGGATACCTGGGACTACCTCGACCAGCGCCGGGTCGTCATCCAGCGCAACGGCGTCAACCGCGTCCGCCCGGCGATGCACAAGGGTTGGCGGGCTGTCTTCGAGCTCCAGGTCATCCTCCCCGAATACATCACGCGCGAGATTCTGGGGGCGGCGATCACGAATGCCGGGCGGCTCGTGGGACTCGGAGACTTCCGACCGACCTACGGACGCTTCCAAGTTGTTGAATTCAAATAGGGCTCTGGTCAGGTTGGGACAGGCGAGGCGTGAACTGGTCGGGCAAGGCAAGGCGTGCAACGGGCTTGGTAAGGTCGGGCGGGGTTAGGTCGGGCTAGGTAGGGCTAGGCGCGGCTGGGTCGGGTGCGGCTGGCCTCGGTGGAGCAAGGCTGGGTCGGGCGCGGCGCGGAGAAGGTAGGGTTTGGCGTGGCTTGACCCGTCCAGGCGCGGTCGGGCTAGGAGCGGCAGGCTCAGATGCGGCATCGGTAGGGCATGGTGTTTTCTGCTACGATGGGCCTCGTGGGGGAAGGCCAAGCCGACACGACTGCACGCAGCACGAAACCAGCGCTCGTCGGGCGCCCATGGCGCCCCGGTCAGTCGGGGAACCCCTCGGGAGCCAACGGCAAACAGAAGGGCC
>ERZ1292637.1270-Hain-H14-01um-R3-1270-length-11002-cov-3_pt2 | contig 10652 bp, 20 predicted proteins | sample MGYA00564405_ERZ1292637 | MGnify/ENA primary metagenome ERZ1292637 (study PRJEB36523, sample SAMEA6512645) | groundwater metagenome | collected 2019-01-09 | study: AquaDiva: Metagenomics assemblies of 32 groundwater samples | reverse complement strand
TCGCCCATCCCTGTGGCGATGCCCGTACCGCCCACGACTACTACAGACCCTCCAACATGTTACGGACTAGCGGTTGGTGCAAAGACGTTGCGGAAGTAACCAGCCTGCGCCTTGAACGTTCCCGTATTAGCAGCGCTAGCATCACCGTAAACAATCACGCGGACAGCGGGCTGAAACATCGAATTCGTTCCCGCCGCATTCGTCACGAGTCGGGCAGCGCCAGCGGTATAGAACACGTACTGCCAACTATTCGCAGTCCCGCTTTCCGGTACACCGTAGCCCAGCGTTGCGGCTCCATCGAAACTGACCCAATCCACACCATTCCCCGAAGATTGAATGTCCACGTAGATGCTATCGCCGCCCTCGGTCGTGGTGGCTGCCGTATGCGGAGAGATGGAGAGGACGAAGGCAAACATCGAGTCCGCGACAACGCCAGTCGCGCCACGCCACGGTCCCGGCGTCCAGCCGGGTAGCATGACGTGCAGCGTGTCAGCTCCACCAGCAGACGCACCCGCCGTGTTGATCGTGTAAACCGTTGAATCACGCGAATAGTTGCCGTCGTTGGTCGCTCCGGCCGGCGAGCCAATCTCCGCGTAAGTAGGGCTGGTGCTGGATGTAATCGTCGTTCGGGCTTTCAGGTCCACCCAGACGAGCGAACTGCCGGCGTTCTGTGCCAGCGAAACAGACGGCGCTGCCAGCATGAATACCGCCAGCAGCGCCCACAAACGCTTGTTCATGGTGCTTGTGCCTCCTTGCACTTCCCTGCCCCGGCAGGAGCGTTTGCGCCCATCCCGTGCCGGGGCACGGGCTTCCGCCATCGCTGCCACAATCCTAACGCCCATCGCGGCACGAAAGTCAAGAACCTTCTGCGCGCGCCAATCGTTCAAGGCTGCCGCCTAACCCCCCACGACAAGGCGATCAGCCCGCCAACAAACACGATCAGATAAAGTATCAGCCACTTGCCACCCCCGGGGCCGACGATATTCACCGGAAATCCTCGGGGTGGTGCTTGCCGTGGACGCCACCATGCCACCAATCCGTGGGGTCGCGCATCGCCCAGCAGAGTAAAAGCAGAACTGATAGTGGCGCAAGAACTAAGGCCACAAGAACTGCGAGCAAAAAGATCACCGCCACCGCTCCTGCGGGACTTCGACTACCGCACTCCTAGGCACCTGTCCGCCGTGAATCTCCCGCAACAGCCGGTCCTTCAAGCTCTCGCGCACCTCGGGCACCGCTCCCTGGCGGTACCGCTGGGCGATGTGATGGAGCGCCGAACCGGCCAGGATCATATCCTCGTCGTGGTACCCGGTACCCGCCACGATCTTACCGTTCCGGTCGATGATGCAGTCCATGAGGCACCGGACGACTTCAGGCGAGTAGATCAGCACGTCATCTCGTAGCATGGCCTGCTCCAAGGCGTCGAGGAACAGGGGCCTGGTACGATCGCTGGTCGTGAAGCCCAGGCGCACCTGCTCACGTCCGGGCATATCCACGGGGCGGTCGCGGAGAAGGTTCCAGGCCCCGGCATCGTTCAAGGCGGTAAGAGCAGGCAGCGCCCAGCCGTTCGACTCGACGGCCACCTGCGCGAGATGCCCGCCAACGGCGTAACGCTTGGACAGGTCGGCAGCCAACATGCCCAGGCCATAAGGACCGACGTAGCCGTTCCACTGATCGGCCAAGTCCTTGATCTGCCCGAATCTAGCCTTGAGCACGCGAGACTTCATGCCCCAAACGTGGATTCCCGATGGGTCGTGAGCCTCGGATTTGACCCCGCTGGCGGCATCGACTACAACCCGGATCGGCTCGTGCGGGTCGCCTACGTCCGCCCAAGTCTCGATCACGCGGGCGATAGTGAGCTTCTGCCGGCCGCGTTCGCGGTTTTCCTCGTCGGTGACTCTGACGGTTTCGAGTTCGCCGCGGTACGTTCGCGCCAACCAGCGGTCCAGCAACTCGGCAGACCAGGGGCAGTCACCCGAGGCGTCCACGTGGTGCCCAAACAGCTTGGCCTTCTCGTAGGCTGATCCCTTGGCCCGCAACGCCAGCTCGTCCTTGACCTTCTGGGGTAGCGCCTCGTTGTCGAACACGCTCCAGCGCACCCGGACCCGCCCACCTTCAACGGCGCATTCCTCACCTGGATACTGGTTTTTGATGGGCTCCCAAACCTTGCGCTCAAGCGGGGTTGCGGTGATGAGCCCGCGCAGATCCCTGCGTGCCCCGATACGCGACCTGACGGCTTCGAGGTACATGATCGGGGGCGGTTCGTCGAGCCACCAGCCGTCAAGTTCCATCGACCGTGGGCGCACGCCGTCGTAGGGGAAAATGTAGATCAGCGACCAATCGGCCTGAGAGCGCGCCAGGGCATGGCGGACGCGGATAACGCTCGGGCACCCGGCCGCCCCGCCAGCTAGATCCTCGTGGTAGTGCTCCTCGGCAAGCCCCAGGACACCCCTCAGCGTGTGCATGACGGACGCCCCGCCCAGCTTGTAGGAGTCGAAGCCGATCAGCCACCTAACGGGCGGGCGCAGAATGGGCAGCGAGATGATCGCCCCGTCGCGGGTGCGGAGGTGGTCTTTGCCGAGGCAGAAAGCCGCCGTGATGGCAGCGCCGATCTTCGACTTGCCGGCACGCTCGGCGGCGTGGGCGTAGACCTCGACACGCTGCGAGACGTAGCCGGCGACGCGCTCCTGGCCTTCGGACTTGCAGCGGAAATAGGCCAGCGGATCAGCAGCTTCGCGGGCGAGGTCCACGCGGTTGATTAGGCCAACGCTCATGGCGCGTAGGTTGCCCCAAATGAGCGGCCATGTTTCTCCCACCACTCCAATACTTCTAATAATACTTTGTACTTGCCCTCAGGGATAATGTATCCGCTCGCATCAGGGAATGTGATAGTGGCCCCGATCGGCGGGGCACCGATACACACCTGAAACGGAAAGTCATTAGCTCCTGTGATAGATACACGTGTATCGGCCATGTTGCTCCCTCCTCTTACCCCTTGTACGAGCAGCGGACCCGGATGAGGCCGACACTCATAGCGCGCGAATCCCATCCACCCGATCATACCAAAGCGCCAATTGTATGTGTTCATCAAACCCGCATCCAGGTTTCGGACATGCTACTTTCGGCGTCACCATGCCATCTTCGGCGATCTTGTGCTGATCGAGCACGATCAAGTGACCATTCGAGCACTTGACGATAGCCGTATCCGGTTGTCCCGGGCACCGATCTGCAAGCCATCGATGCGGCCGAGGATCGTAGCCACCATCTGCTGGGTGGAAAATAGTTATGCACATAGTGCCGTCTCCACTAAAAACCCAAGTCATGGGCCGAGCATCTCGCAGCGCGCCCTGAGCGCGTAGCGCGCCGCGTTCACCGCCCCGGTCACCGTCGTGCTGTAGGTGATGTTGCCGCTCGCTAGGTAGCGGACGACCGAGCCGCGCACCGGATTGGTGGCGGACAGCGTGGCCGTAGTGAGCGGAAGCGCCGCGCTCGAAACCGTCTGCGCCCCGCCATCGCCGGTTGCGATCACATCGAAGGTGAGCGTGCCGGCGGTGGCGTCGCCGGTCGTGCAGGTCATCTCGTAGTGGATCGCGTAGACCCCGGCCGAGGTCGCGTTCGTGATGTTGGTCGCGGCCACGACGGCCGCCTGCGCGGTGCGGTTGACCCGACCGATGTGAGTTGAGGCGGGCGGGTCCGCGCCCTGACCCACCAGGGCCATTGCGCCTACGACCGCGGCCGATGGGATGTAGGCCGCCGGGCCTAACGAGGCATCCGTTACCAAAATCGAGCCCGTATTTCCGCTGCCGTCATCCACATTATACGAACTGAAGTTCGCTGCACCGCCTGCGTCTATGTACCCCTTGATTGCCCCGGTGCTGAGCTGCCATTCTTGGAGATTTGCGGCTTGACCGACCACGCCCTTAACGGCGACCTTGACGGTGCCCGTACCGGTCGCCTGGAAAGTCTGCTTGGCGGTGAAGGTCTGCGCCGTAGCGAGGTAGGCGAAGTTGTCGTCTGTAACGGCGGTATCGAATTGCGCCTTGGTGCCGCTTACCGTATTCGACCCGAGCGCGACGGTCTTGTTGGTGAGGGTTGCGGCAATCGCGTTGAAAGTGAAGGTCGCGCCGGCCGCAGCATCAATCGCCGTCCAGGGCAGCGACAGAGTGCGGTCTGCGGTCAAATAACTGTTGGGTTGCTCAATGGCCGCGTTGAAGTTGTTGACATCGCGGATGAACAATTGCGTGAAATAGTTGGTGCCCGCCCAGATCTGCGCGCTCAAGTCTAGAAGCGGCAGCGTGCCGGTGCCATTCGGCAAGGTATAAGTGCGCGTGGTCCCGGTCGTGATGCCACTCGCCTGGAACTTCGCCACTTTGGTGTTGTCGGCATTGTCCAGGATCGAAAGACTCGCATCCTCAACGCTGATTGTGCTGCCCAAAACGACCGCGCCCTCAAACGTCCATGCCCCATAAATCGTCTCGTCGGAGTACTTGCCGGGCACTTCGAGGTTGCGCCGCGCATCCGGCGCATTGCTGGCCGCCGTACCGCCGTCCTGCACGCTCACGTCGGCGCCGTTGACGCGGTAGTACCGCGGATCAGGGGGCGGGAGCTGGAGCTGATTGATGGGCATGGTTATGCCTCAGGGACAATCAAATTGGCCGGTCCCGCTCGTGGCCGTGTACGTGCACAGATAAACCGAAGTCTCCCCGTAGGTGCCCGCATCGTTCTTGCACAAGATGAGAATCCAGTATTTCGTGTTGGCCACGAGCGCCGTCGCCGTCTGCGTGCCGCTGCCGAGCCCCCAATAGTACTGGGCCTGGAGCCGCGCTCGCGTTCCCGGAGCCGTAATGGTCACATTGCGGTTGGCGCGCTTCCAAACCGTCTGCACCGTGCTGGAATCGCGCTGTGTGATCCAGTCGTCGTTCTGGTACGGCCACAACTCATCGGTCAGTTCACCCAAATCGTTTTCGTTGTCCAGCCACCCATAGGCCGTGGGATCGGTCGCGGCGATGAACACGCGGTAGTTGTTGGTGTCGGTCAACGCGACCCTAAACGAGTCTTGGCCAGGATGAGTCCAAGTGACCCAGATGTAGGTGGTGCCCGAGATGGAATCGGACAGCGCGTCGATAGGGCCCGGGCGTGGCACCCGTTCCCAGGCCTCCAAAACCGACGAGCCACGCGATGAACCGCTCGAAGCAATCCATGCAGGCAGGGGCAGATAACCCGATTTGGCCCCCCAGCCGCGTGTCGCCGCGGGCGAGGTGTACTTGATGTCGCCACCCCAGCCGCTATCCGAACTTGAGATGGTCGTGAAAAACTGCGGGTCGGCATGCTCCGAGTTGAGGTCATAGGCGCGCGGAATCGCAGCACCGGTGTGGTACCAGCATTGGCCCGTCGTTCCACCTGCCGTACAAGCACCAAGCGTCGCGCAATCCGGCGTGCCGATGCACGAGTTGTACGGGCTAGCGTCCTCGTTGACGGTACCCCACGTCGCCGCTTGATAGGAGTTCGCCCCGTAATACAGATTATCGCCGATGGAAGGAAGCACTGCCGAGAATGGGACGCCCCCGATGGTTCCTGAATCATCCCATTTTTCCATCCGCATCGAGCGCAGCACGCCGATTGTATTCGTCGAATTTGGATTATAGAAGATGTTGCGGCGGACGCTGCTCGGAGCGGGCGTGATAAACGGCGCTCCCCAAAACGTGTCGAAGCGTATGGCGGGCCTGCCCCACAGCGTGTTGTTCTCGAACACGAAGCCGGAGTTGCTCGGGTTTATCAACGCGAAGGCAGGGCCGGTTTCATTACGCAGCACACAGCTGGTGATTGAAAGCCCGTTGACTTCGCCAGCCTGGACCGTCAACGTGCCGCGATCATCGCGCACGGCCGTGTCAATGCAGTTACCCATGAACACGCACGAGTCGGCCGACAGATTGCCAGTACGGCCATTGCCGCCCGGCATGTAAAACATCCCATCGGTAGAATCATTGTTGACGCAGACGTAAAACGAATCGCGTTTGAAGCTAACCCCACGGAGCGATGGCGTATACGGCCAAACCGACCTACTGACGATGCCGCACGAATCACGCGTCCAGCCCAGCACCCAGAAGTTGCGGCCCGCGGTTTTGTTCCGGTTACGGTTCCGGCAAGTACCCGTGAACTTGTTGTCTTTAGAAGTGAAGTTGGGCACTTCCTGTATGTCCAACATCATCGTTTCGTAAGGATCGTAGGCGATCGTTGATTTCTTGTAGTAGTCGCCATCCACTTGGTTGGAATCAAATACCACGGACATGAACTTGCGGAAGGTCATCGGGCGCGTCTCGCAACGTTTGTTGCTGCCCGTACAATCAGACCCGGGATCATTCATGTAAGCACCCATTGACCCGACCGAAATACGGTTGCGGCGGACAACCAAGCCATTGCCCCGGATATCGTCATCTTGAGCGTTGAAGTCAATCATCTGATTGTTGATCCCGGTAGTATCCACGGGATCTTGGGCGGCCTGGGCGTGCCTGATGCGGTTCCGGAATACGATCAACTCGTCGCTCTCTGGGCCGCTAATCCTCCGCATTGTGCACCAAGTAATCGAGTCCCGATACGAACGCACCGAAGATGACGTGTGGGTGAACTGCACCACCGTATCTGAGAAGTAGATCCCCCGAAGCATGGCGTAACTGCGTCCCACCGTGGCCCCGCCAGGCACGTTAAATGACGGGTTCGCCGAATCGGCGTCAGCCCACGAACCAACCCCGGTCAGCGTGGGGTTGCCGCTCATGGTGTACGCACGGAAAACAACGGCAGAATCGCTCGCCATCCCATTGCCTGCCGAGTCCGGGTTGATCTTGCCGATGTGCGTGCCGCCCATGAGCACAATCGTCGTCCCCGGCGAGACGCGACCTGAGGCGTAGGTCAGCGTCTTGAATGCCTTGGTGGAAAGCGTATCGCTGCCGTCGTTGGCGTCATCACCGCGGGGCGAAACGTAGTAGGTGACGGCGGCGCTCGCGGGCGCGGCGAGGGCCAGCGCGACTAGAAGACTAGCTGTTCGGAGGAAGCGCATCCGTGCGCTCATAAATGTACTGCCGCGCCACTCTACAAAGGAGAATGAACACGGCATCTTTGTCGCGTTCCAGTTGCCCAAGCGCGGCATAAGGGATAAGGTCTGGATGAGTACGCTTCTCTGGATCGTATTGCGGAGCATAGACCCAGCCACGATCAAGGTAGGCCTGCATCCACGAGCCGTGCAATTCTTCTGCTGACTCCAAACGCGACGGGCTCATCTGGCGCTCGATGATGTTGAGAAACTGCGCGCGGAAGTCGTCCTCACGATTGTCCCAACTGGCTGGGACGACAGGGGCGCATGCAGCGATCGCCGCGAGCCGCGCAGCTTCGTAGACGAATTCCGCCCGACGTTCAGGCTACCCAGCAAGCCACTCATTCTCGCCTCCGTTTGTTGTGCTGGTGCTGGTGGTGCGAATCCTGCGAGTTGTGTTCCTGCGATTGCTGCACCACCGTCGTCACCACCGTGTGCGCCACCGGCCCGAAGTTGTGCCCGATCACCAGCCCCAGCGCGAAAGCTCCGGCCGAGATCAACCAGTGCCGATCAGACTTTTCGACGCGCGCCGGTGCTGGCGGGGACTCATGCAACCGCGCCCGCTCATCGAGCGCCCGCTCGTTGCGTAGCACGATCACATGCACCAGCGACTCAGCGCGCGCCGTCTGCACGACCACCTGGCGCTCAAGTGCGCGGTGCGTTGAGTCGCACTGCACCAGGTGCGCCTCGTGAACCCGCGCCATCTTCGCCTTGCCCACCGACTCCCCGCCGGTCCACGCCGCGAAGGCCGCGAGCAGCGAAGCGCCCGCTGCCTTGCCGATTGGACCGATCAGAATCGCCGAGAGCTTCATGGCAGCATCATGCCCCAACAATCGGGTCGTAATTCACGATCAGTTTCTCGGGCTTCGCGGGTCCGGGCGCAATCCCTGTGACCGGCTCCGTTTCGGTAATCTCGACAGTTTGCTGAACAAATCCCACAGTACGCCGCACGTTGACGATTGGGACCGGCTTGCCGAATAGATCAAGAATCATCTTTCACCAATCTCCCGCAGTAGCCGCACCAGCCACCCGCTACGTTGTCCTCGTTGCCCACGCAGTCGCAGGTTTCGCTGCGAGGCAGAGCCACAATCGGCGTGGGCTTGCACCGCGCACACAGGCAGGTCGCGCCGATGATTGTACCGGGCACGGGTTTCTTCTCACAGCCGCAGATCCGGCAGGTCAGCGTCATGGTTCGGCTTCGCCTCCAGCCACCGCCCCTGTCCCGTACAGGATCTCGCGGTCAAAGCGCTCGCCGCAGATCTCGTTCCAGGCATCCGAAACCCGCTGATCCCAGACGCGACCTGGGATGCAGAAGTCCGGCGATTCATCAAGCCGCGTGACTTCGACGCCGAGCAAGATCGGGCCGCTGCGGATCGGATTCAGGAGCATCGGGCCTGCGCCCTCGACTTCGACCTTCATGGTTGGTTCAAGGTCACAGCTTGCGCTTCCATGGCATGTCCTCGTCCGCCTTGGCCGCGTCTATCGGCCCAGGCCTCAGCTCATCTAGTTCAACTGCAATATTTTGCAGCTCGCTGATTGCGCGCCGGAGACTTTTCTTGAGATTCACCCAGCGGAATTCAGCGCTGTATGGGAAGTTGCGCCCGCAACGGTCACATGCCAATGCTTTTGGCCCCCCGCTAATCACATCAGGGTGTGTCAGCAGTTCCTTGAATTCCTGCAGGTTTGCGATCACTTGCTCCAAATCACCCTTGCGGTTACAGCCTAGGCACACGATCATATTTTGCGCTTCCAGGGCATGTCCTCGTCGGCCTTGGCCGCATCAATCGGCCTAGGTTCCCGACGCGGCAGAACGCCAAGGATGGCCCCAGGAGCCACGATCGTTTCTTCCTTGGCCTGGGACGCCCACCCGGGGGTGATCGCCGTTCCTGAGCGAAGGACGGCGGCCTGGTTGCAGTTTGCACAGACCGCCGCGTGCCCGATTTTGCGCATCGATAGCCCGCGCACAGCGTACAGGTCGCGCTGGATGAACCAGGCAAGACCCCCACAGCGCGGGCAAGGAACATCTGGAAGCGACCACCGCTCAAGGAGTTGGCGGATCATGGCGAGGACTTAGCCCACCGTTGCCGCGCCGACTTGTTCACGATGTCGAGCACTTCATCGGCCGTCAACTCCCCGAGAGCGACCGCGCCCATCAGGCTCGATGGGCTGAAATCGTGCCGCCAGGGCTTCCCATCGACTTCGAGCCACTCGTTGGTGCCGTACTCGGTCTCGACGATACAGCGCTTCACGTTAGCACTCACAGCGTTACCTCCGCTCCCGGGTGCTCGGCGTTCCACCGCCTCAGGAACTCCGCCGCCTCCCGCGCCTGTTCCTCGGGCGGCATAGCCTCGACTTCCTGCACCATGCCCACCGCTCGCCGCGCAGCTTCGACGCTCACGCCGATTTGCTGCAGGATGGCGATCTGAACTTGCGGCTGCGTCCCAATCGCTCCTGCGATCTCAAGAACATCCCGCAACGCCCATGGCTGCGGTTTCATGAACGGCCATTCGCCCCGCACGGCTTTCGCGTAACCATCGGCTGCGTCAGCGACCAACTCCTGCGAGATGATCCGCTTGATGCTTGCGGCATCTCCAGCAGAGGCAAACTTCGTGAGCGTCAGGCGGACGGAGCGTCTGAGCGAGCTTTCCTTTTCGCGTTGCCACTCACATAGGGTAAGACGTTTCTCGGTCGCAGCTTCAACTGCTTGCGAATCAGTCATTTGCAAAGCACGCGCGTGAGATCATTAGGGCCGCCTAATAAGCGCTGCTGCGATTTTCAGCATCTGTTCACGGCTAACGTGAACGGAGTAGCGACCTTCTGGTGGCATCCCAGAAGCAACCAATTCGCACATCTCAGCATCAATCTTTGCGGCAATATCTGATTCAAGATCCGCATCAGGCATGGCTGCCACCAGCAAGAAACGCTCGATCTGCTGCCTTGTGGGCTTCACTTTCGCGCTCCGCCTCGGTGATTGCGCGCTGGTCGTGGCGGCAAGTTCTGGCCGTGCTCCCCGGGGCAAAGTAAGCATACCAAGACTCAGGATTCTTGCGTAGCCCTTCCGCGAGCAGTTCGAGGACAAGCTCCATGTCCTGCGTTCCGGTATTCCACAACCAGTGAGCGAACTTCATCATGGCGCGTTGGGGTGGCCCGGACTGAACGCGGGTCTTAAGCCAAGCCCACACTCGCCCGGCATCGAAGTCTGGTTTCTTTAGTCGAGTCGGGAACGACTTCCGCGCGGCGAACGCTGCGACTATGGCAGCAACTTCCGGACAAGGTGCAACTTCGTGCACGTCATTGTGGCAACGATCACAGAGACACGCCATCGCTTCAAGCGGGTACTCCCAAGGCTCGCACCCTGGTTTGTATTGGCGATGGTGGGCAACGAGCACGGTGCTATGCTGGCGGCAGTTTTCGCAGGCGAAGCCAGCAGCTTCAAGGACCGCGAGGCGAAAAGCCCGCCAACGAGGGTCTGTAAGCTTTTGGTAGTATTGCTCTTGGGGATTCATTGTTGTGAGCGGGCCGGCTTGTGCCGGCCCGCTGTGCACTAGGCGGCGATGAATTCGTTCCA
>ERZ1292637.1326-Hain-H14-01um-R3-1326-length-10653-cov-8_pt1 | contig 10653 bp, 12 predicted proteins | sample MGYA00564405_ERZ1292637 | MGnify/ENA primary metagenome ERZ1292637 (study PRJEB36523, sample SAMEA6512645) | groundwater metagenome | collected 2019-01-09 | study: AquaDiva: Metagenomics assemblies of 32 groundwater samples | reverse complement strand
ATCTGCCCTGGAAGACGCCGCCGTATCGCTACCTCGGCTGGGAGATCCGACCGCTCGCGTCCGACTACTTCGGCTCCTGGCGGATGCGCGCCAAAGCCCATCAGGTCATGCCGCATTGCGATTTCCCCGACGCCGAGTACAGCCTTTACCTCGATGGGACGCACGTGCCAGCGGCAGGCTATCGGCTCGAGCGCCTCATCGAAGTCTTTCTGCGGGATACTGACCTCGCGACCTTCTCACATCCGCACCGGGCGTGTGCCTATCTCGAAGCGGCCGCCTGTCTGATGACCGAGCGAGATGACCCGGTCCGCATCCGCGAGCAGATGCGCCGCTACCATGCCGAGGGCTTCCCGCGCGATCACGGGCTGCCGGGGATCACCATCCTGCTCCGGCGCCACACGCCGGCCGTCAAGGCGTTCAATGAGCTGTGGTGGGACGAGATCCAGCGCGGCAGCCATCGCGATCAGCTCTCGTTCTCGTACGTCGCGTGGAAGCTTGGCATGGCCTGGACGCCGATCCCAGGCCACTGCTACTATTCGTCGCTCTTCACCTATGTCCCGCACGGGGAACTCACGTGCGAGGAGGGCATCGGCACAGGAGACGTGATCCGTGAGTACGATGGTCGCCCGCGTGAATCCGTGGTTCTGGATCGAGATGTGGCTGACGCGCTGGCTGATTTACTGGCATGAGCATGGCGACGCGCATCAATACATGTTCTACCGATGCCACGGCTGCCGGAGTCTCCTGACGTGGCGACGGATTCGCCAGGGCGGCTGCACGTGCGGCGTCTCGAACAAGGTCTCGCCGGCCGTGCTTCGATGGCGCGAGAAGGCGCGGGCGCTCCTGCTGCCGTGGACGATCTAGGCCCCGAGCGGCTCACGGAGCTGCTGAAGGACTGGTGCCGGACCGGCCGCTACCTCGACGACAAGCTCCGGCGGCACGGCGGTGTCATCCTGATCCGTCGCGCGCCAGGTGGGCTCGTCCTGACGCATCGCCGCAAGCCGATCGACGAGCCGCGTGAAGAGGAACACATCGCGTACTGCCGGGATGATCTTGTCCCATGGGGGACGGGGACGCCATGAGCCAGGGACGGCGGCTCCTCACGTCCATGATGCGGGAGGTCCATACACATATTCCCTCGACCGTCCAGCGCGCGGACGTATCGGGCGAGCGCAAGGAAGCGATGCTGCGCGCGATCGCGTTCAGCAAGGCGCGCAAGGCGGGCGCGAGACTCAAGAGGACGATGACGGGATGAAGGACGAATTCCAGCGCTGCTCCCGCTGCGCCCATTTTTGTCCTGTCGGCGAGTTCCACAGGAAGAAAAGCGGCGATCAGTCGGGGCAGTTGCAGGCATGGTGCAAATCCTGCCGCCGGACATATATGACTGAGCGGCGACAGCGCATTCGTCTTGAGGTACTCGCCGCCTATGGCGGCGCCTGTGAATGCTGTGGAGAAATACAGGCTGAGTTCTTGACGATTGATCACGTTCATGGTGGCGGTCGACAACATCGGAAGGAGTTCTCAAGTCCAACGGCATTCTACGAATGGCTCCGGCGGATGGGATGTCCGCGAGGGGATTTTCGTTGCCTCTGCATGAATTGCAATTTTGCTCTGGGTATCCATCACTACTGTCCGCATGAGAGGAGCTTGGTGCATGCCAAAGGCTAAGATCATGTGGGGCATGGTGGCCTATGGTCCATTCCCTTTTGCTCCGGTCTATGCGAGCCATCTCCGCGCGATCGCCTGGGCGTCGCGCTACTTCGCTGTTGATCTTGCTGGCGATGTTGAAATTAGTGGTGCTGGTAGTACGGACAGAACCTATACGCATTCAGCCGAAAATCACGTGGCTCAGGAGCTCCTAGATTCCGATGCCACCCATCTGTTTATGACTGAAATGGACATGGTGCTCCCGAAGCACGCGCTCCCGACCCTGCTGGAGCTCGACAAGCCCGTGGTCTCGGGCGTCTACTTCCTTCGTGGCAGCAACGGCCAGCCCTGCCTCTACAAGAAAGTGTTGACGCCGCCCGACAATCCCTACGTCCATTCGCCGGTGCACGTCTTCCCCACCACCGGCCCGTTCCGGATTGATTGCCCTGGCCTGGGCTGCGTGCTCATTCAACGCGAGGTGTTCGAACGCGTGCCGACGCCCTGGTTCGATCTGTCGGCGCAGAAATACGGCAGCGACATGTACTTCTATACCAAGGTCAAGCAGGCCGGGATCGAGGTGTGGGCGCATCCGGGCGTCTACTGCGATCAGATGGATTACACCCGGATCGGCTACCGGGACTACGTCAAGCGGATGAACAGTGATCCGGACTTCGCGAAGACGGGGTTCATCATCGGGATGGATGAGAAGGCGCTCCGTGGCTAATCTGTTCCGCCTCAATGTCGGCTCCGGCATGGGCTGGATCGACGGCTGGGTGAACTGCGACCTCTACCCCGGGCCGCACGTCGATGAGGTCTTCGACTGTCAAGGCAAGTGGCCCTTCCCGGATAACTCCGTGCAGGACATCACCAGCTCGCACATGCTGGAGCACCTGAGCGACCCCAAAGCCTTCTTCCGTGAAGCGTGGCGCGTGCTCATCCCGAACGGCGCGGTGGCCCTGCGCGTGCCCTACGGCGGTCATCGCGCCGCGTGGTACGACCTGGAGCACAAGCGCCCGTGGTTCGCCGAATCCTTTGCCTTCGTCCAGCCCGGCTACGCCAAGTCGGTCGGCAATCCGCAGCATGACGGCTGGGAATGGCCATTTGCCGTAGACTGCTGTGACTACCGACTCGGATTCCGCGTCGCGCCCTACTTCCGTCGTCGGTGGCTCCGAGCCCTCTTCCTGCCATGGGTCAGCTGTGTCCCGGACTGGTGCGAGGAGCTGTACGTCTACCTCTCGGCGCTGAAGACGCCCGACGCGGTGGACACATGGTGTCGGTCGCACAGCCCGAACTTGATCCCATCTCGCTATGTGGTCCTGCGCCACCATCTTGAGGGCAAGCGGCCGAAGCCCGGGGACACCTCCGAGCTGATCCCGATCGCCGAGTTGGACTCAATCAACGGCTACATCTGAGGAGGCGGAACCATGGCCTATAGCTCGCGCGGCATCGAGGAGATGGAGTTCACGTTCTGTTACCAGAAGATCCAACGGCGGAACGCCGACCCCGAGATGCGACGGTTGCCCTGGGCCTTCGTGCGCTTCGCGGACGCGGGCGAGGATCGCCGGTACGTGATGCCGCTGCCGCCACTCGGGCTCACCGCCCACAGCGCCGGCAGCAACCTCGATCCGGGTGCCCTCGTGCCACCGCCCCGGAGTTTTTACGAATTCATGGACCACGAGCCCTTCCCGTCGGACAACGCCACGCCGGCGCGGGTCAGTTCGACCGAGGACGATCGCTTTCCGGGGCGGCAGTCGGTCCACTTCTTCGGCTGGGTCTAACCGGGGCTGACCATGACGCGCTCGGAGCTCCGCGCGCGGATTCTCGACGGCCTCAACGACGCCGACGGAATCTTTGTGACCGCCGCGCAGGCCGATGCCATGATCACCGATGCGATGGAGGTCATGGCGGAGGAATCCGGGGCCGTCAAGCGCACGGCCCATCTCGCGCTCCAGCCAGGCACGATGTATTACTCGCTCTCGGCGGTTGCGGCGGACGCCATGAGTCCGTATCGCCTCTGGCTCGTCGGCGAGGAACGGCGACTGACGGCTGTCTCCATGCGCGACCTCGATCGCCGGCATGAGACGTGGCCGACCGTCACGAACCCGCCGGACTACTGGTTCCCGGTCTCCTGGGATCTCTTCGGCATTTGGCCCGCATCGTCGGCGGGCGGGGATATGCTCCGCGTTGACTATCTCGCGTGGCCACGGACGCTGCTCGACGATAGCGATGAGCCGGAGTTCCAGCTCGGCGACCACGACGCGATCGTCGACTACGGCATCTACGACGGGCTGGCGAAGCGCTGGGACGTCGCGCGGATGCTGGAAGTGTGGTCGCGCTTCGGGGCGCGCGTCGGTTTCTCGCGGGCGCGGACGGGTGCCGGGCGCGTGCAGGCGCGGAGTTTTCGCGTGGGGCAAGCCGACGAGGACGCCGGATTCAGTAGCGGGGTCACGCGATGAGCGTGGACGCCGATCTCGACCGCGTCCAGGAACGCTTGCACGACGCCGGCGCGATCTGGCCACGTGCCGAGCTGCTCCGCAGTTACAACGACGGCTACCGTGAGCTGCTGGCGCTTTCCCAGGCCGTGCGGCGTTGGCGGCTCATGGACCTGCCGGGTCGGACGACCTACGCGATTAGCTATGAATGGGAGGATCGCCACGCAGCGGGCGGAACGATCCGCAAGCCGACGCGCACGATCGGTGCCGGATGGGCTCAAGCGACGGCGCTCTGGGAGGCCGAGCATCTCGCGGGCGTGACACCGAGCACAACCTGGGCCGGCTTCACCCAGGAGTGGGAGCGCGCCCACATGGGCGAGACGGACCGACATTACCGCTTCGTGTTGCCGCGCAACCACGAGCGGATTGCGCGGGTCATGTGGGACGAGCGGTTGCTCCTCCCCGTCTCGGTCCGCGAACTGGACGAGACGGACGTTGCCTGGGAGCGGCGCACCGGAGAGCCGCGCTGGTGGACGACCGGCGTCGGGCGCATCAAGAGCGTCGAGGTCTATGAGATCGTGACCACCTACGGCCAGGAGTACGATCTGCGGGATCCTGACCGTGGGCTGCCGCGGCGACTCAGCGGCACGCGCACCTATGCTCTGGCCGCGAGCACGGCGGCCAACGCCTACGCCTACACGACGACCGGGGACGGGCAGGCCCTCACCGCGCCGACCGCGCTCTTCGCGCCGGTCTCCGCCTGCACGCAGGTGTGGGAATCCGCCCATGCGACGGGCCCCAGCTGGAACTTCACGATCAACTACACGATGAACTTCCCGAGCCTGACGCGCGTCGTGGTCCATCCGTGGGAGCTGGGTCTCCTCGATGGGCAAGACCATCCCGTCGTCGCCGATGACGCCTCAAGTCCTGGCCGGCGCGGAATGTTCGCTTGGGAGCACCACGACGCGGACGGGGGCTACGCGGCACTGACCCCGACGCCCGAAGGCGCCCCGGCGATCTCCGGGCCCGGTGCGCGGATCACCACGGCGGCCATGACAGCATCGCAGGGGTTCGGGACGCAGGTCTGGGAGGCCGAGCATCTGAACGGCGCGACCGCGTTCACGACCGGCATCAAGCAAGCCTGCTTCTCCTGGGAGTCACAACACGGGGCCGCCGTCCTTGCGCTTGGTCTCGGCGGTATCCGCGCCGTCGTCAGCCCGGACCGCCAATACCTCGGCATGACCAGCGACCCGAGCAGTGCGACGCTCCTAGGGGGCGTCCGGGACTGGCGCTCGTCCACGGACGCCCTCGGCGTGCTCGAAGTCATCGTGCCGGAGGCGACCCTGGCCGACAGCGACAACATGCCGGCCCTGATTCCGGCACCGCTCGCCAAGTACCTGCGCTACTACATACTTGCGCGGGCCTTCGGGCGCGTCGGCGAAGGACATAACACCATCCTGGCCGACCACTACACGCGGCGTTTCCTGCGCGGTGTCGCGTTCTTGAAGCGTCTCGCGGACGTGGCGCACCGCGATCGGGTCTACCGGCGCGAGATGGTGGTGCCGGCCTCGAGGCGGATCGCGCGGGTCAGTCTTCCCTCCGAGTTCCCGGCGGTCTGGTGATGCCCATTCAAGAACGCGTCGGCCAGGAGCTCCGCGGGTTCCTTGGCGTGAACTTGCGCCGCGAGCGCATGAACCTCGAGGATCTCGAACTGGCCAAGGCCATCAACGCTGACCTGCATACGCAGCCGGGCAGCATCCTCCTGCGCCTGGACAAGACCGCGCAGTTCTCCTCGGCGCTCGCCGACGTCGTGGTCCGGCGACTCGCCAGGATCAACAGCGTCCGCTACCAAGTCGCGGGCCGGAGCGTCTACCGAAACCAGACGAAGATCATCGACGGGCTCCTGTCGGCCAACCTCTTCACGACCCTGATGCCGTTCCGCCCACTGAATGACACGGCGATCTGGGCATTCATCGCCGACGACGCGGTCATGCGAAAGGACAACGGCACGGTCGTCCGAACCTGGGGGCTGACGGCGCCGGCCAACGCGCCGACGATTCAGGTCGGGACCGCGGCTGGCCCGACCGGGGCCTATACCGCCGTGACGACGGAGATCCGCTTTAGCGGCACGTCCGTCGCCCACGAGAGCAACCCGTCGCCGACGCCAGCCAGCGTCACGCTGACCGCCGAGGCGTTGGCGATCGGCGACATTCGGCACCCGACGGACGCGCAGGTGAACGGGTTCGGCGTCTATCGCACGGTGGCGGGCGGGACGAGCCATCTTCGCGATGCGCGCGTGGCGATCCCCACGCAGACGGCCGCCAGTGTGACCTTCCCGTGGGAAGCCGGGGCGAGAACCGGCCTGCAGTTGCAGTGGAGCGTGGACATCGGCTCGAGCCAGCGCGGCTCTCAGGGCTGGGAGCCGACCGGGTCGGGATCAAGCGAGGACACCAACGGGCGCCGCGGCACCCAACTCTGGGAGCGCGACGTGCAGGCGACCGTGACGACGCAGACGAACCGCTGGGCCTACGGCTCCACGATCGCCGACAGCGCGCTCGGGACCGCCGTCGAGCTGGACAACAACCCGCCACCCGCAGCGTCCTGGTGCACCGAGTTCCAGGAGCATGTGTTCCTCTGCCGGGACGCCGCGAACCAGCACTATCTCTGGTTCTCGAAGCGCTTTCGGCCAGAGAGCGTCCCGACGGCCAACTTCCTCGAGGTGGGGAACCCCGACGATCCGTTGCAATGCGCCCTGCCGCTCACAGGACTGCGCGGCGTCTTTGCTCGCCGCACAAAGTATCGCGTGACCGGGAATTCCGTCAGCGGGTTCACGGCGACCGAGGCACTCAGCGCCCGCGGGACGCCGGCACCAGCCGCAGCGTTGAAGACCGAGCGCGGCATCGTGTTCGTCGCCCGGGACGGCATCTTCCTCACCAATCTTATCCAGATCGACGAGGAGTTGTCGGAGGCGATCGCGCCGCTCTTCTTCAATGAGACGGTCAACGGCCTGAGCCCCATCAACTGGGACGCGGCGGCGACGATGGCGGCCGCGGTCTGGAAGGGACGCTACTACGTCGCGCTGCCGACCGGCACCGCCACGATGCCGAATGAGATCGCCGTGCTGAGCGTGACGACCAAGAAGTGGTATTTCTACGACCACCCCGCGCGCAGCCTTTTCGTCGAGGAGGATACGGACGACCTGACGGCCGGTTTCCCCGATGGCTTCGTTTACATCTTGGAGGAGGGGGCGACCACCGCTGTGGCGCTGGACTGCGAGACCAAGGACGTTGCGGCCGTCTCGCCACACCTGCGCAAACTCTACCTCTGGGCGCGGACGGACATCGAGACGAACGGGGCGACTGTGACCGTGGAGCTGTATGTGGACGGCGTCCTCAAGCGCACCGTGTCGGTGACAGGCTCGCGGACGCGCCGCCTCCTTGCGTTTCCCGAAGGGTCCCTCGGCTATACCTGGCGCCTTCGCTATCGGTACACCGGCACCACGCGCGTGCGGATCCACGGCGCGGCCGTGGTCGCGCTGCCCCTGGAGGCCGCATGAGCGAACGCCTGAGCCGCGGCCCGTTTCAGGTCATCACGAACGATGCCCTTGAAATCAACGACGCGCTCCGCCGCGTGCGCCAGGAACTCGATGAGATCCAAGGTCTCAACGGCCGGGCGCGGATCTACGACCGCGTGTCGGTTGGCGAGCCCTCAGCCGACGACGACGCCGCGCAGTTCGGCGATCTGCCTAGCGGTCCCGTGCTCTTGACCGGCGCGCAGACCATCACGGGCGTGAAGACGATCAAGGGTGTGGCGCTTCGGTTCACGGACTCGAACGACACGCTCATCCACGCTTTCGGAACGAGCACATGACCGGCGAGCTGGTGCGGCTCTACGAGCATCAGCGGGGTCACTGGCCGCCCGAAACGCTGGCGACGCTGTGGCGGATCCTGATGCCCGATCTGGACACGGCGAAGAAGATTTTCTTCGGGCGCCTCATCGGGCCTGTCACACCGTACCCGACGCTCGGCGATCTGGTTGAGTTCGTCCGCTTTTTCGAGCCCGAGCTTCCCGGACAGCGGCGACTCCTGATCGTGCAGAGCGTTGAAGCGCCCGACCAGGTCGTGGGGCTCTTCTGGTTCGACGACCTCGTGCCCGGGCATCGGGCCGCGGGCAACGTGCTCTACCGGCGCCGGTTCTGGGGTGCCCCTGCTCGCGAGGCGAGCCGACTGGCGCTGGCGTGGGGGTTCGCCGAACTCGGCGTGCGAGCGATCTGGGCCTACACGCCGTGGCGGCTGGCCGTGCGGCACTGTGAGGCGGTCGGGCTGAGTCTCGTCGCCACGCTGCCGGAGTTCGTCGAGCTCGACGGCATCCCCAGCGATATGCACATCCTGCGCGTGAGAAAAGAGGACTTCCATGGGTAGCACGGGGACCGTGCTTGCCGGGGCCGGAAGCCTCCTGGGCGGTGCCGCTAGCATCGCGTCGGTGGTCGCGGGCAAGAACGCGCAGGAGGCGAACACACGCGCGCTGCGCCAGATTCTTGACACCTCCACGACAAGCGCCGAGGGCATTCTGGGACAAACGGCCCCGCTCCGCTCGGCGACGGCCGCCACCCTGTTCGACGTCCTCACAGGCGGACGGAATGAGAATCTGCGGGTCTTCGCGCCCGAGCGCGAGGCGATCGAGGGTCAGTTCACGCGGGCGCGAGAGAACATCATCGCGACGACGCCCGCGCGTGGCGGGCAATTGAATCGCAACCTCGCGGATGTCGAAGTTGCCCGCGCGCAGTCCGTGGCCGGCCTCGAGTCCGACGTCCGCAAGCGCGCCTTCGAGGACGCTCTCCGAATCGGCTTCCAGGTCGCGCCCGCCACCGTGTTCCCGACCTTTCAGGGGGCGACCGGCACCCTCGCCACCTTGGCTGGCCAGGGCGCGGAGCTTCAGGCGAGCGGCGGGGCCGGACTCGGGCAGGTCGCGGCGGTCGGCGCGCTGCTCGCCATGAAACAGGGCAAGAAGGCGTAAATGGGACGCGCAGGCGCGGGCTTCGCCCAGGGCTTCACCGGGACACTGGCGCAGGGACTTGCCCTGATGGAGCAGGTCAAGACCCGGCAAGAAGAACTCGACCTGCGCCGGAAACTCGTCGATGCCCAAGCAAAGGAGCACGAAGCCAAGACGGAGCTTGTCACGCGCACGCTGACGGCCGGCTCGTCGTTGCAGTCGCTCCTCACCGGCGCCGAGCCTACGATCGAGCACGGCATGGCGACGGGCGAACCACCGAAAGCCGCTGCGATCTCGCGCCGGAGCTTGGCGGCGGCAATCGCGGGGGTCGATCCTGTCAAGGCCGCCGAGCTGGCCGCCTCGCCCGAACCGCTCTCTCCGGCCATGTTGAAGGAGCTGCTGGGCGGGGCAACCCAAGGGGCCGCGCCGGCCGGCGTGTTCGCGCCACCCTCGCCAGTCGCGGAAGTCGGCGCAGCCGCCGTGCCTGTCGTGCCGGGCGTTACGGAGCTGCCGCAGGTCCGGATCAACATTAGCGGCAAGGGTGAACTCTCGGCGAGCGTGGGCACCGAGCGGCTCCAGAACCCCATGCAGATCACGGAGATCGAGATGGCGAATGGCTTCAAGCAGAAAGTGTCGGTCATCCGCGACCTGAAGACCGGGCAGATTCATCCACTGCCTCTCGGACCGCCCGTTCCGCCACAAACCATTCAGGAGGCCGCGAGGATCGTAGACGCGCACGGCGGCGCGGCTCTGGCGCCGGCCGACCGCGACTTGTTCATTGCGCAGACAAGCGCCGCCCTTGGGAATCCCGAGAAGGAGGTCACGCAGGAACTCCTTGCGGGTCTTGGCGAGCAGATCGCCGGCGCCGTCACGCACCCAGGCCAAGCCTACAGCCGCGTGCTCGATACGCGGAAGGCGATGGAGACGATCTCGGCGCGGCGCAAGGGCGAAGCAACCGAGAAGGAGGAACGAGAAGAGGCCGCGCGTCTGCGGAGCGAAGGGCGCGCGACGGGACGAAAGATCGAAGAGGAGAAGCGCGAACCCACCGTCACTCAGGCGAAAAAGGAAGCCGAAAAGCGCGTTGAGTTGGAGCCGTCCTATGCGCTGCTCGGGCGTCTTGAGATGCTGTTGCCCAAGATCGGATTGCCCACGACGGCGACCGGACGCGCGACCGCATCGGCGGGCTTGCAGCTCGGCTATACGAGTCAGGAGAACAAGTCCCTGGTCTTGTTTCAGTCCTTGAAAGAGGGTCTCGTCGCGGCGTTTGCGCGCCTCGTGGAAAAGGGCACGATGACGGATGCGGACATCGGGCGGGCGCGCGCGCTCCTGCCGACCGTGCTGCCGGGAGTCTTACCGCCGAGCTTGCCGGACACGGAAGCGATTGCCGTAGGTAAACTCAAGCAACTCCGCGCGCTGCTGGACGAGATCACCAAATCTCCATCAGTTGAGCGGACACCCGCCGCGCCCGTTGTGGCACCAAAGAGTGCGCCCACGATCAACATTCCTCGTGGCTTCAAGCGCGTGGAGCCCTGATGCCGACGGTACAGCTCCGCTCCCTGCAAGATCCTTCGGTCGTGATCGA
>ERZ1292637.1325-Hain-H14-01um-R3-1325-length-10654-cov-5_pt1 | contig 10654 bp, 21 predicted proteins | sample MGYA00564405_ERZ1292637 | MGnify/ENA primary metagenome ERZ1292637 (study PRJEB36523, sample SAMEA6512645) | groundwater metagenome | collected 2019-01-09 | study: AquaDiva: Metagenomics assemblies of 32 groundwater samples | reverse complement strand
CGCCGCTCGTGCTTGACGATAACGGCGCAATCCGCGCAGTAGAGCCGACCGCTCCGTGGTTTCCCGTGGCAGGACGTACATCCTAGCACAATGCCCTCAGCCTTAATTAACTTGTGCAAGGAGCCTTGCCCAAAATACTCTGTACGCGCCAAATCCGATACTGTCATAAGACCGGCCTCTAGGTACGGTCGGTAGAAGCGGATAATCTCACGTGACGCGGAGAGGCGTTTCATATAGGCCATGCACTTTCTTCTCGTTTAAGCGCGGCCTTCAGTGCCTCTAGGCAGTTGTCGCACAGCGTCACTCCCATAAAGTCGCCTCTGAGCCACCTGTCCGTCTCAGCCCTGCGGCAGAAGTCACACAGAGTTGTAGCGGGCAGCGTTGTGATCTCGAACTCAGGTGGGCGATTCTTTACATTATCAATCATGGCATTCTCCGGAAGCTCTGCCAGACCATTGGCACGGCTACGCTCATCCGCCTGTCCATGAGCCGATCGAGGGTGCGCGGCTCCATCTGTTCAGTAGGCACGTTTGTCGTTACCAGCAGCGGTGCCCGCTCGCGATACCGCCAGTCGATGATCTTCAGGATTTCACCGTCCGCCCACTCCGTTGTCTTTGCCGCATTGAGATCGTCCAGTACCAGCACCGTGACCGCTTTCAGGTGAGCCACCTTGTCCTCATAGGTGCCGTCTCCCTGACCTTTCCTGAGCAGGTCGATTAGTTCCGGGACATATTCATAGCGAGCGTGGATGTTGGCTCCGATGAGGGCTGAGACGATAGCCCCTGAGAGGAAGGTCTTTCCTGTCCCCATCGGTCCATAAAGAAAGAGCCACGCGTTGCTGGAAATACCAGCTGCCCATTCTCTTGCGGCAATCAAAGCCCCTCGCCTGCGCTGCTCAAGCTGTGGGCTTTCGTCCTGGAAGTGCGTTTGATAGTCAGAGAACGCCCAGGTCCCGTGCGGCAGGTTTGCCTCTTTCCACAGAAACTCTCGGTGTCTCTGTTCGTCCCCGGCTACTCTGCACACACAGCGGTGGGATACGCCATAATCAGGGTTCAGCGTGCCGTTTGGCAAACGTTCGGTAATGCGAGAGCCATCGTCATAAACGCTGGCATAGATGTAGCCCATCTTCTCGCCGCCCGGCATGGTGGTGCAGATACACACGTCAGGGAGTTCGGCCTTTCTTAATGGATTGCTCCCACTGTTCAAGTGTGCCCGCACGACTTGTCCGGGGCGCTGCGCCGTCAGTATGTCCTTGATGCTGTCCATTTCGTCGCTCCTTTGCATTCCGCCCCAACCATGTCACGTCAATATAGCGTTCTGGGTTGGTGTATTTCTTGGCACTCTGGTGATCGAGGGCAAGAGCGATGGTATCCCGCAAATCCTCATCTGTGAACACGTCCCCATACTTTGAAAACATCCGCCCAATGAAAGCTTCGGTCAGTTTCCATGTTTCCTTCTTTTCCCCCTTCACCCCCTTATTATCTTTCTTATTAGATACAGATACAGATAACAGAGAAGAAACGTTTCCCTTCACACTTCTGAAACGTTTCACTCTCTCGTAGGCATCATCCGATTGGAATTGACGCCTAGACCAACCATGTGGGGAAAGTTTACCTTCGTGCCTATCAAGCAACCCACGATTCTCCAATTCCCGCAAGATTTCTGCTGCTTTTTCAACGGTGATACGCAAATGAAACGCAACATGAAACGTTTCAGGTAATACCCCCCGCTCGTGGTTTCCACTAACTACACAAAGTATATTCACCCATTGCTTGAACAGTTCCCCTTCAAGGTCTTGTACTTTCGGGTCATTCAGGGTTTCAGCGTAGAACCTGAACCAGCTTATTGGCATGCAGCAAAGTCCTGCAAAATAATAATCGCCCGTTTACCGTCCCCTTTGAAGGCCACTACTCCCTCGCAGGGGATCGGTAGCGGGCGATCCGTTTGTGATACTACTCCTTATCTGTCAGTCGCGCAAGCCCCTTGCGTTAGCCTCAATGTGTTCAACCGCTTTGAAGAACTCCGTCTCAACACCACGTCTTACTACAGCCATTGACACAGTAGCTTCGGCGTTAGCGAGGGTCTTTTCTTCAGCGATAACCCTAGTTTCCCCAGTCCTAATATTGACTGCAATTACGTCGTAACTCATGGTTTCTCCTTTCTGCGGTTGTCAAGCTGTTCGGCAGATTGCCGCTATCAGCTCGTCGGCGGAGTCGGCCTTACAGTGCTTCATATCGTAATCCTGCCCATAGGGTATATCGTCGATGCCAAGAATGCACCATGCTTCCCACCCCATTCCAGGATTGCCTTCATGTCTCCAACGCCAGCCTTTCAGGCGCAGCCATTCGCCTTCCAGCACATCCAGGGCTTCGGGTGCGTCTATTTGATCATCGTGCTCTGGTGGGAAAAAGTAAGGAGCGGGTATGCGTTCCCATTTACCGTTTTTTAAGACCCAAAATTGGTCAGTTTTGTGGTCTTGCGGCCATCCTGCCTGCTTCAAAAGCACTGCGGTCTCATAACTTACTAGCATGGTCTACTCCTACAATACCCGCGTCCTGCGGTCTGACGGCGTGATCTGCGGGCTTGTGCCCCGAACGGTGTTGCGCTTTACCTGCCCAAGCTTGCCAGCTTTGACCTCGCATGTCCGGCAGGACTCCGATGGATTGCCAGAGTGGTGCCGGATAACCATGTTCTCTAAGGTCTTAGGGTGCCCACAGCGGAACTTCTCTGGCGACGGCGTGACCACGCTCTGGCCTGGCGAGCGTCCGCAGGCTAAGCACGAGACCTCACCGTATTCCTTGATGAGACCACCGCCGCAATGGGCGCATTTCATGGTGTGCTCCTATTCACTAAGCGTTCTCGCGCTCCGCCGTGAACTCAACTGCCCACAGGTGTTTACACTTGACCTTGCGGATCTGGTAGTCGGTGCAGGTACACCACCCCGCCGTTGGATTGACCGCGTAGCTCAAAGGGCCAGTCTGACTTGGAACAATCCAACACTCTGCCATTCGCCGCAGCTTCACCGTTGCGGCAATCTCTAGCCCCTGCCATTCACGGGCGGAACGGGCTAGGCGTTTCATGGCTTCTCTCGGGGACCGATTGCAAATGACATGGAGCTGCGTGCTGGAATCACTAATCCCTCAAATAAAACTCCTGCGTTCCGGTAATCGCAGCCCCTAGCGCAAGTGGTTAGATATGCTCGGCTCACAGGCCCAGGATGTTCAGTAACCTCTCTACTATCAAGTGATACTGTCTGATAAGGATTCATTGCCTGAGCTTCTTCGTAGACGGTGTCCTCTTCATGCTTCCCAAGGAAACATAGTATCTTCCCAATCACGTTCACTCCTCTATTCACGCGGACTACAGGTTTGTTTCATGGCTTCGTCTTCCGTCTCCGCCCGTGCCCGCTTCTCGGCCATATTACGCAGCCGAAGGATTATCTTGGCCCGCTCCTCATCCTTCAGTTTGCTAGAGGTGATGCCAGCACCGAACATCTCCTGGAACATGGCCTTCATTTCTGGCGCACCGAGGCCCAATTCCTCGACCTCACGTTGCAGTAGGCGGTTCATGATGGTGGTGCGCTGACAATACACGGTCTTGCCTTCTGCGTTCTTCTCGTCTGTGGCGTGAGACCACGTGTGCCACTGCTGATGCTCTCGCCAATCTACTCCATGTATGGGGCAAGGCTGCAAAATACGGCTCAGCGCGGCTTGCTCGATGTCATACTGCGCCCTAGCCGCGTCAATAGCGTTCTCGTGTCTCTCGGGGGCCTCTACGGGCATTGTGGATGATTGCGGCGCGTCGGTGATCTCGCCCGTCTCGGTGTTCACCATACGATAGTCGGCGTCCTGGATGTCACCGAGACTTTCCAGGTCTTTGCCTTGCAACCAGGCTATTTCTAAGGCTTCCCCGGACAATTCCAGGTGATAGCCGCTGAGCACCCCTTGATACACCTTCGTGAATGCGTGGCGGAAGGCTCGATGTTCTGCCATCCTTTGCGGGTGCGTGGTTTCCACGGCGTTGTTGCGGAAGGGCTTCTCCGGGTTTGCTTTTCCTGTTCCTATGCTCTTAGTGATTATGACTTGACCAACGATGCTCTTAGCCGTCCGCAGCGTGACCTCAGCCACGATGTCCCTTGGATGGATATAGCCCTGATTATGGCGCTCCTGTTGGGAGAGGAAGCGCGTCGTAGTGTCCACGAAGGTAGGTTCGGCCGCAGCGATCTTGTAGAGGCCAGGCGCGCCGACCCACAACTTACCCTCATACACCATGATCTCGCCAGGGATACGGGGGTCAAGGCCAGTCGCCTGCATAATGGCGATCATGGCATCCTTTAGGCCCTCTATTCCTTTTGGTTTTGCAAGGTCTATGAACCGTCCGGCTTCCTCGGTGGTCAGAAGTTCTCGCCGCTCCCGCTGGATAAGTGCTCGTGATTTGCCTTCCATGATTTCCTCCAAGTCTTTCAATAACTGTACGGTTTTGGCTCGTGGTGCCTTGTCGTCGGCTTCGGCCCAGGCGATTTCGTTGTGGAACTGTCGCCACAGCGTTTGTTTTTCGATGGCATCTAGTGGCTCTCCGTGCCCGAATCGTGTCCGAAGAGATGGACTGTAAATCAACCGAATATCGGGGTCGTAGCCATGATCGTTGCAGCGCAGCCGATAGGCGTTATCTTTCCATGCGACGGTCAGCGCATGATCGCAGGTACAGGTGTGCGTTCTGACAATCTTCGTGAGTTCGTCGTAGGTTGCCGTTGTTTCTGGCACGCTACTTACCTCTCTATTGCTTCCGCCCACATTAGCGCCCAGAGCGCATCATCTTTAGCCAACGTAAAGTCGCCACGCACATGCACCTTGCCCGCAACCGCCATGATGTAAGGCCGCGGTCTCGGAATCGGTTCGTACTCGCCCTCGCCGTTACAGAGGCCGCAGACGTTTACTCTGTGCTCACCTGGCTGTGCGAAGGTGCCACGACCTTCGCACAGCCAGCACGGTTTCGTGGTCATGGTCTCCTCTCCGTTCCGGAACGCACGCCGGTGGGCGTTGTGCTGGCCGTTCAGGTACTCCATCATTTCGCCGCTGCCTTCCTGAGAGCCTGCGCGGCAGCCACCATCACCGCCAACGCGTGGTCAAGGTCTATCGTCCAGTCCTTATCGCGGGCAGCTTCCTCCAAGCCATACGCTATCTCAATCATGTCCTTTTGGTACTCATTCATGGCCTTCCCCTCCGACAGAACTCATCCTTAGGTAATGTCGATAACTACATCCTCCGGTTCACGCTGCACCTCCAATGCCACCGTCGTTATTTTCGATTCCTCTAACGCTCTGTTAAGCAAGTCTTTACGCTTGAGGGCATTGCAGTAAGAGATAATCGTCTGCTTGAGCTTCGAGATGGCCTCCCCTGGTGAATAGCCAGAGGCAGCTAGCCTAAACTCACTACAATAAGCGGTGAACATGTACTCATCTTTCGTGATGAGCGGGCGGAATATGATCCGAGGGATTGTCTCAACGATTGGCATAGTAGCTGAACCCTCCAGCCCCTCTAGCAGAACTCATCCAGGAAGTGGGCGAACAGGGCGAGGATAAGCAACGACCACGCCCGCGGTGAATGACCATTCAAGGGATGCAGTCATGGTCTCCAGGCTCATTACCGTACCTCATTCCAGTAGGGACTCTTGCACTTACCGCAACGGCGTGGGTTCTTGCTCCTAGACTCCCAGTCCCTTTTACACCGCTGACAGCGATGAACATAGATCGTAACTTGTTTTCGCCGTGTTGCAACCATCGGCTAATTCCTCCTTGACAAACCTGTGATAGGAGTATACTATGGTGAGCACTACGGTGTCAAGGGGGTAATTTTATGACGGACGGATTTATCTGTGGCCCTTCTCGTGGGCATTACGGACGGCCTTATCGGATAGACGGCCCTCGCGGCGTCACACAGTGGGTCAGCGCGGAGCGGAGTGTTAAGCCGCCTCGGTTTTTGTATTGCTGGCACCCAAAGCATTCAGCGCGCAGACGGAGGTTTGCGCCGGGCACGGGGTATGTCCAGCGCTGGACATTGACGAAACGGGAACTCCATGCAGCGATAAGGGACTGGGATGTGTTCTCGCTCGATATGCCAGCCCGTTTCGTCTGTTCTTCTTGTGCTCAGGGCTAGAGATACGATAGGGGAAAGGGCGTATGACTAAAAAGCAAAGCGTTGTGGCTAAAAGCATAGTGAGTCACCGATTAAACGTAACCAGCATCGATCTCTTTCTCGATGATCTCATGAAACGGCTACCTCGTGATAATTACAATCTTGCGGACGATGCCATACGGGAGCACTTCAGAACAACATTACAATATGCACTCTACGACCTTCTTCGGAACCTTGCTTGGGATTTTGCCAAAGCAGCAGAGCGCGGAATCGGACAGATGGCGGAACTTATGAGAGATCCTAACTATTATGATACCCTGCAAAGGAGACGAGAATCTGAGGCGGCGCGCCGAACACGGGAGCGAGAAGATCAGCTAAAGGAGAACCGAAGGAGGACCGAATTACAGGCTGGGTATATCTTGGAGAATGGGCGACGCTCTATGGATCAATCGATTATGGTTGGTTGCTCCGAAGATAATATGATCTCTGGTGGCTGCTGGCATACTGCAAGCCGTTCTGTGGAGTGCGCTTGTATTTGTCACAAGAGCGGATTGTCGCATATCTCCAAAGCCGTTACATAGCAAAACGCCCCGTGTGTTAAACGGGGCGCTCTGCTGAGCGGGCGGTGAGATAGCACCGCTCACATCATACAGGTAGGTCTCTCGCCTTACAAAAACTCATTGCAAACCTACCTCTTCCTTCACCGCTATCACGGCGTAGAGGAGCTTAAAGGCCATATCATCCCGTTGGGGACGATAGAGGGGCTTCTTGGATTCAAGCATAGCCTTAACTTCCCAGACGCGATCTAATGCCTCGGTTATCCTCTGTAAATCCATCGGAGTATCCTCGCTTGCCAGCAGTCCGCTGACGTCCGTAACCCTGGCCCATCCGCTGCCGTGCCAGCGCTCAGCCCAAAAATGCAGGTGCGCCCCAGCGGGTCCGGACGGGATGGTTGTCCCGCTCCAACCGACGTGCCCTATCGTGTCGCCAGCACTTCCCTCTTGGCCTAGGCTAACCTCGTTGGCCTGCCCATGACAAAAATGCAATCTGTAGAGAGTGCCTTTCCACGCCCCCTCTATCACAGTGACGTAACCCGCATGAAAGCCGATGCCGTTGTCGGGGTCGTTGCCCGTCCCTACAACACACGTCCAGTCAAAAGGAGCGAGCCACGCCACGCCTTCACTATCGCAGAGGTCTACACTTGGGCCTTCGCCAGCCGCGATATGCGCCGCCTCATCCCGATAGGGCAGGAAGTCCCCGTCAACGATTTTCATTCCGCTAGCCTGCCTCCTTTGCCTAGGCATTGGGGACAGGTTTTAATCCCGCTAGCAACCGCGGACGTGGTGGAGTCATAGGGTCTGATAAAGAAGCCTGCCCCCCGACAAAGGCCGCAAGTGTACCACCTCATATTTCACCCCTAACCTCTGGCGGTCCTTGGCCTGGCGGGACATCCAGCGTCCCGTCGCCCATAATCTCCTGGGGCCGTTCAGCGATGGCGTATGTGCTCGCGGCCCAAATGAACGGCTTATGCAGGGCGTCCTGCATGCCACAGGTGAAGGTCGACATGTCAGTATCGGCGATAATGAACGGACGATGGCACTCGATACAGGTGCGCTGGACGTAGCGCGGCGCTTCCCAAACCCGCCCCTGCTCATCCTCAAAGTTGCTGCTCACTGCCGCCACGCTCCTCGGCGAAGAATCTCCTTGATGGACATGACCTCGTTAGGATTATGCATTTTGATGTACATCGGCACGTAGAGGGCCTCAGACCAGTGAACATACCCACAGATGCATAAGAATGGAAAGGCTATCTGTTGGCCCAGAGAGAGGGCTTCTAGCTGAAGCGGTGAGAAGTGCAGCGTCACTTCGCACGGCTCGTCCAACTGCGCGCAGATGTATCCCACGGGCGTTTCGGGCGCAATCCAGTGGAGCGCAAACCCGATGTCGAAGCATAATTCCTCGTTCACTTGTTCCTCACTCAGCTTTAATAGTGCCTGGTAGCTGAGGGGGCAATTGCCGCATATCGTAGTCGTCCAGTCCAGTACGCTGATAGCCATGATATGGGGCTTTGTATCTGATTCCCTTTTCGTCCCTGATCCACTCAATACCACTATGCGTAGTCAAAGCAAATAGCAGTTTTCTCATCGCCTCGTCATCGTAGCCATCATCCCCAAGGTGCTCGTTGTACCATTTGAGGTTCAGGGTTTCTCGGTGCCCTATGATGGGCGTGACGATGTGTTCTTCACCGTGCCAAACAGACTCAGTGCCTACCTGGACTAGCTTATCGGCGTCTGGATTAACCGCAGTTATGTAGAATTTGTGGGGCCAGCCATATTTCCAATCACTACCGCTTAGCCGTGTCGTCTCTGAAGAGAGATATCCTAAAAGCTTCTCTGGCGAAAGCGACCCGCAATATGAGCAGGTACCATCATCACGCCACTCAATCGCTAAGTTACCATAGCGTGGCTTCCTGTCGTGGCAGGTTGGTCGCTCTGGAAATATCATCACTTGTTCCTCACCACATGAACCCGTCCGTGCCCGCAACAGCACCGATAGACGGCGCCGGACGCGCACAGGTAGATGAGCGTAAATCAGTGCCATGAGGAAGAACGCCCCCTTGCATTCTTTTTATACAAGTAGTATACTCGAAAACGAGGCGGTAAGTTGGGAGTTACTTCGTTCGCTTTACGAGTGCAACCTCGGTTGCACTAAGCTCTCAGCATTTCTCCCCTCAGCAACGTAATTGAATATGGTGGCGCGGTAAGTCTGCGGTTACTTCGCTTGAAAAGAAACCACCGCTGGCAAATCTCCCGCCACCTCTCCGAATCAAGATAGGAGGAACCCATTATGCCCCGTTTCAACACCCCTGTTCGCCCCGTTGCTCCAAACACCAAGAATCTCGCTGGCGGGTCTGCCTTCAAAGAATCCGCCGAACTTGAGTTGGTCGGCATTCTCCTCACCTCGTTTGTCCAGAATACCCATTATCAGAATGCGGACGACTCGATGACGCGGGTTTGTGTGCTTATCGACGCGTTACCAGACAAACGCTTTGCGTCAAAAGCTGCGGTGTACGCCCGGACTGTATTCGGGATGCGCTCAATCTCTCATGTTGCCGCTGCCCATATAGCTGCCACGGTTCGGGGCGCTGCGTGGACACGTGCTTTCTTCGCGGCAGTCTGCACTCGCCCTGATGATGTGCTGGAAATCATGGCTCTCTACCAAGCCAAGTACGGGAAGTACCCCCACGCCTTGACAGAAGGCTTGCGGGCCGCACTGATGAAGTTTGATGCCTACCAGATCGGCAAATATAAGGGCGAAGGCAAGACCATCAATATGTATGACGCGGTGAACTACCTCCACCCCAAGGGCGAGCACTTCACCGCCCTGATGACCGGAAAGCTAGAAACTCCTGATACGTGGGAGACCGGGCTTACCGAAGCGGGCGAGGCCGAGGACAAAGAGGTTGCCAAATCCGAAGCATGGGGATCGCTCATCGCATCCGGCAAGATCGGGCAGCTTGCACTCCTGCGGAACCTCCGCAACATTGTGAAGCAGGCTCCCGAAAGCATTGACGCTGCGTGCACTTTACTCGTGGATGAAAGGCGGGTGAGGAGTGCGAAGATATTCCCGTTCCAATACTTCACCGCTTATGAGCAATTAAAGGATGCTCCACGCAAAGTAACGTCTGCGCTTCAGGATGCTCTTGACCTGGCCGTGGTGAACGTGCCGAAACTTGAAGGGCGGACAGCGGTGGTTGTGGATTGTTCTGGCTCAATGAACGGTAAGCCCATCACCATTGCTAGCCAGTTTGCCGCGGTCTTGCTCAAATCCAATGACTGCGACCTCATCTTGTTCGGCTCCGAGGCCCATCAGGTGCGCTACAATGAGCGTGATAGCCTCGTAACCCTGAGTAAAGCCATACAGACGGCGCATCTTGGCGGGACCAACTTCGAGGCTGCGATAGAAGCGCTGGGCGAAGGTTACACGCGGGTTATCATCCTCTCAGACAATGAGTCGTGGCAACATCAACGGGATACCGTAAGAGTCTGGCGGGAAAAGTGGAAGGGGGGCGCACCGCACCTGTACTCGTGGGATATGGCCGGAACAGGGACGTTGCAGTTCCCTGAGAAGCAAGTTTACTACTTGGCGGGATTCAGCGATAAGGTGTTCGATGTCATGGGACTGCTAGAACATGACCGCGAGGCATTGTTAAGCATTATCCGAGCGGTCTAAAGCCGGAAGGCCCTGGGCCCACTGTCCCATGTTTAGGCAACCAGCAGGATGGACACCGCGGAGCCACGCACGAGCAGACCGCCGTCGTGCCATGCGGCGGATGCGAGAGGGTGATTGTTGCCAGAGTGATGAACATAATTCCGCCTGACGGAAAACTACCTAGCCAGTGCAGCGATGGTAGTATTGGTGAACCACACTCGGAGCACAACCGTGATGGCGGCTTGCACCGCTGGCACAAACTTCAGCACGTCAGCAGGTAGGATGTTCAGCACGTCCGGCGAAGCAAG
>ERZ1292637.848-Hain-H14-01um-R3-848-length-14671-cov-7_pt2 | contig 10675 bp, 14 predicted proteins | sample MGYA00564405_ERZ1292637 | MGnify/ENA primary metagenome ERZ1292637 (study PRJEB36523, sample SAMEA6512645) | groundwater metagenome | collected 2019-01-09 | study: AquaDiva: Metagenomics assemblies of 32 groundwater samples | reverse complement strand
AAGTGTATCGGCAGGGGACTCTTGTAGGAATGGGCTGGATTTTTCCGCGCCGGACATTGCTAAGAAAACAAGCGGTAATAGAGGATATGATTTGCGATGAATCATATAGGGGACAGGGCATTGGAAAGGAAATTGTTTTGAAACTTATTGAATGGGCAAAAAAGGAAGGAATGGAAATGATAGAACTTACGAGCGGTAGCCATAGAATACCTGCGAATGAGTTGTATAAAAAAGTTGGTTTTGTTTTGCACCCCACGAATCACTATTTGTTAAAACTATGATCATAGGTAGGGTTCCTTTGAGGATCTCCATTGCCGGAGGCGGTACTGATTTGCCCTCCTTTTACTCAAAGTTCGGCAGTACCTTCATTAGTGCGGCGATAGACAAGTATATTTATATCACTTACCACCGCTCGAGGTTCGACAAGAGCATTAGATTGCGGTACTCGAAAATGGAAGAAGTATCTACTACGGATAAAATACAGCATGAGATTATTAGGGAAACATTCAAAGCGAATGGAGTAAAAAGTAACGTTGAACTGACAAGCCACGCTGAAATACCAAGCGGGACAGGATTGGGGAGTTCAGGAAGTTTCGGGGTTGGGATACTGCACGCGATAAAAGGGGAGAACGCAATGACCCACGAGTTGGCCGAAGAAGCGACCCGTATTCAAATGGGTGTGTTGGGTCATCCCATTGGCGTTCAGGACCAGTACGTTGCCGCTTTCGGCGGCGTGAATGTCTACGAAGTCAGCACGGCCGGCAAGGTAGGCGTAGCACCGCTCAATGCGGACACGAGTTTGCTGAATGACCGTCTTGCCCTGTTTTTCACCGGCTTCAAGCGAAACGCCAACGAGGTTCTTGTAACCCAAAAAGAAAATGCCGAAGCGATGGAGGAAACGCTTCACAACACGCAAAAGTTATGCTATGATATTAAGGATGCACTTGAGAGGGGGAACCAGAGAAAGTTCGGAGAGTTGATGAACCATCACTGGGAAGAGAAGAAGAAGCGTTCACCCATAATGACCAACCGCCGGATAGACGATTTATACGATCTGGCCCTAAAGAATGGGGCGGTTGGCGGGAAACTTGTGGGTGCGGGTGGCGGGGGGTTCCTTCTCTTTTACACGGAAGACCGAGAAAAGCTCATTCGTGCTATGCCGGTTCAGCATGTTCCTTTCCGTTTTGACTTTGAGGGGTCGAAGATTTTACAGCATGACTAAGATTTTTTTGGATTGCGCCAGTTTGGAAACGATACGGGAATTCAGGGATAATCCCTTGATTGCAGGGTACACGACAAACCCTTCGCTAATGCTCAAAGCAGGGGTTCGAGATTACGAAAAGTTCTGCAAAGAAGTTTTAGCGGCAATAGGGGGCAAGCCGGTTTCTTTTGAAGTTTTTGCGGATGAGTTCAGCGAAATGGAGCGTCAAGCAAGGATTATCTCAAGTTGGGGGGAGAATGTTTTTGTGAAGATTCCCATAACGAATACCAGAAGAGAACCATCGGACAATATAGTGGCCAAGCTGACCGAAGACGGCATCAAAGTGAATATCACTGCTATTTTGGGGCTGACTCAAGTTATGACCTTGCCTCTGGCAATGGCACCGATGATCGTTTCTGTTTTCGCCGGAAGAATTGCCGACACGGGGATCGATCCCATCGGATTGATGCGCGTGGCGAAAAGTTATTGTTTGCACAAAGGCGCGGAACTTTTGTGGGCTTCCCCTCGTGAAGTGTTGAACATCTACCAAGCAGAAGAAGCTGGAGCGGATATTATTACCTGCACTCCCGAACTTATTAGGAAATACGAAGCTATGAAAGGCAAGGATTTGAACGAACTTTCTTTGGCTACGGTGAAAATGTTTTATTCAGACGGCAAAGCGGCCGGATACAAACTATGATGAAAAAGTATTTCAAGTATCTTGAGGAGATCATAAAGAAGATAGACCGGAAACCTATAGGAGAGCTTCTTAACGAACTTGAGCGGCTTCAGCGCAAGAAAGGGCGGCTCTTTATTCTCGGAGTCGGCGGAAGCGCGGCGAATGCCTCGCACGCGGTCAATGATTTTCGTAAGCTCACCGGCATAGAAGCGTACGCCCCAACGGACAACGTAGCGGAACTCACGGCTCGGACGAACGATGAAGGTTGGGACAGGGTTTTTATGGACTGGTTAAGCGTCAGCAGGTTAAGCGAAAATGATATGGTTTTGGTCCTCTCTGTAGGAGGCGGGAACGAAGAGAAAAACGTGAGCGTTAATCTTGTTAAGGCGATCAAGTACGCAAAAAACATCGGGGCGAAAGTTGCGGGAATTGTCGGACGAGATGGGGGATACACGAAGAAAGCGGCGGATATTTGCGTACTTATTCCGACAGTGAATCCTTATCTCGTTACGCCATTCGTCGAATCGTTCCAGTCCGTCCTCTGGCATCTGCTCGTTTTCCATCCGTATCTCAGCATCAATCAAGGAAAGTGGGAAGGTATTGAACTGAAGAAATGACCTACGAATTCGCTAAAAAACTTAAAAATGCTGGGTTTCCACAAACCGGACAAACAGACCTTATTCTCTTTTGTGGAATTCATAAAAAGTTTTCCAGTTCTGAAGACTATAGAGATACATATCCGCACGAATACGAAGAGCTTTATTTCCCGAATCTCTCCGAACTTATAGAAGCGTGTGGGGAAAAGTTTAGTTCACTTGAACAGATGGTTGGAGATGCAAAAGATTATGACTGGGTGAAGGAAAGAGGATCTTGGCATGCGGAATACCAAGTGGGAATCTTACCAGAAGACTGTGTAAGTGGTTTCACCCCCGAAGAAGCAGTTGCTAACTTATGGTTAGAACTGAACGAAAAGTAGGCTTCACCTGTGGGGTGTTCGACCTCGGCCACGCCGGGCATTTGATGATGTTCGAGGAGTGCAAAGACCACTGCGACTGGCTGGTTGCAGGGTTGGCGGCCAATGTATTCGGGCGTATCGGCAAGAATGAACCCATAGAGAGTTTGTTCCAAAGGTACATGCGCCTTCGCTCAATAAAATGGATCGACGAGATCTATGTATACGACAACGAAAAGGACTTGGGAGTTTTGTTGAACTTTCTGTCCACAAAGTATGGAGATAACCTGATCCGTTTTTTGGATGAAGGATACAGGGACAGAGGATATAACTTTTCCAATCTTCCCATCAGAGTCCACTTCAATACGCGGCGGCACGATTATTCTTCTTCGGGGCTTAGAAAATCAATAAAAGAAGCATGAGGACTTGTGTTCGGTGCGTGATGTCTACCGAAGCGGAGGAAATAACCTTTAACGAGAAGGGAGTGTGCGGCTTTTGTACGGCGTGGGAACGAGGAGAGGATGAACGGCAAACGAGGAAGTTGCACCCCGGCCTGCCGTGGATGTTGTATGAATTAAGAAAGGCCGGCGAAGGCAAGAATTATGATTGTCTAGTTGGCCTTTCAGGAGGCGTAGATTCCGCAATGTGCCTGCATTATCTTGTCGCCGAAAACGGGATACGGCCACTTTGCTTCAGCATAGACAACGGGTGGAACAGCCCCGGCGCGGATGAGAATATAATGCGGATGGTAGAAAAATTGAAAGTTCCTTTTTATCGGAAAACGATCGACCTCAAAACATTCAACGACTTGCAGATCGCTTTTGTGCGGGCTGGAGTAAAGAACATAGAGATTCCGACAGACCATATCCTCTTGGCTATTTGCTACCAGTTGGCTGCGGAGAACGGGATTAAGTACATCGTGAACGGCGGGAATTGGGCTACGGAGGGAATTATGCCCGAAAGTTATGGATATTCCGCGAAAGATTTGAGGCACATTAAGGCGATTTTCAAAAGATTTGCCCCGAAGGAACTGAACTTCCCCGTCATAAGAGGGGCGGGAGTTAGAACGAAGAAACCGAAACTGAACCTTCCTACGATCTCTCTCGGAAAGTACATTTATTACCGTTTCGTAAAAGGCATTAAGGTTATTCAGCCCCTCGACTTCTACGAGTACGACAGAAACAAGTCCATAAAACTTTTAGAACAAGAATACGGCTGGCAACCCTATGGCGAAAAGCACGGCGAAAGCGTATTCACTAGATGGTTTCAAAACTTCTATCTCCCCGCTAAGTTTGGATTGGACAAGCGCCGGCCGCACTTCTCCAGTATGATTATGAGTGGGCAAATGACCCGCACCGAGGCGTTGGAGGAGCTGGCAAAGTCGCCAGTTTACCCGAAGTTGGGGATTGAGGAGAGGATTATGGCGTATGAAAAACATTCTCACTTCGACTATCCTACGAATCAGCGATTGTGGAACTTTATGTATGAAGTGTACAGATTTATGAAAAATGTTGTTCATTAAGACCGACAAGGACTTTTACATCAGTTTAGAGAAAGCGCTCGACGAGATTGACGACGAGTGGCGTTCTTACGGCGGTGTTCTTATCGCCGGCTCTCACGCCCCTACCGACATTGAGGCGAAACTGTTTGCTATCAAGAAAGCGAGGGAGAACGGCATACCCTTTCTTGGCGTGTGCCTCGGCGCCCAGCTTGCTTGGATCGAGTACGCGCGGAATGTTCTTGGGGTCAAAGACGCCACCAGCGAGGAGATCGGCATGGGAACGCATATAGTCAAGAAACTTCCCAAGTTGCGGGTAGGGTTGTATACTGTAGACGGAAGGCAGGAAAGCCATTGGCATAACTACGCTTTTAATAATGAGTATGCGGATAGGTTCATGAACGATTGGGACATGACCATCACGGGTGTCGTTCTTGAGGCAACGAAGTTAAAGGGGCATAGGTTTTTTATAGGCGTTCAGTTCCATCCGTGTTATCAAAGTTCTAAAGATAAGCCGCATCCTTTGCTTGTGGAGTTTTTAAGTTCTTGCAAACATGCAAAAAAGTAATTGGTATTGCCGTTGGGCGCCCTCTCTTGGGGCATTGGAGAGCGACGCCCTTTCTGTGTGGGGCACGCCTCCTTACGAGTACCGGAAGCACAAGCATGAGCCGACGGTTTTCTTCGGCCTTTACGATCTTCGCTGTTATTTGGCTCTTTGGAGGCACAAGGGAAGGGCGTGCGTGCTTTGGGCAGGATCGGATATTCTCAATCTTAAAAACGGATTTGTCTTTAACAACGGAAAGCTAACATTGCTCTCTAAATTGCTTCGAGGTAATTGGTGGGTGTTCCCCATCTTGAAAAAGGCGGAACATTGGGTAGAGAATGAAACAGAAAAGCGCGCATTGGAATCTTTGGGCGTCAAAGTATCCGGTGTTTGTCCTTCATTTCTCGGAGATATAGACATGGACGTTCCTTACCATTGGAGCAAGACGATGAATGTTTACGCTTCCGCTTCGGGATCTCGGCAAGAAGAGTACGGCTTCGGGGTGGTGGAACGGATCGCGCCGGCTCTTCCGTGGGTCAGGTTCCATCTCTACGGAGCACCGTGGACGACAAAGCGCAAGAATGTCGTAGTTCACGGCCGCGTTCCGAAGGAACAGATGAATGCCGAAACTGCGAAGATGCAAGTTGGCCTTCGGCTCAATTCCTTCGATGGGTTTTCAGAAATTATGGCCAAGGCAGTATTGCGCGGGCAGTACGCCATCGGCAAGGTAGAGCATCCTTTCATCCCGACATACGAAAACGATCTCGATTTGATCTTGGAACTCAATAAATTGCGGCGCAAGAAGATACCGAACTTAAAGGTCAGATACTTTTATCGAAATATTCTCAATGATTTCCCTTGGAATGTTAAAAAATACTGATTTCTTCCGGCGGTACTGGAAGGGTCGTGTCCTTAATTGGCACGCGGGATACTTTACGCCCGACCATCCCCATCGCCAGCGCATCATAGAAGTCCTGCGAAGATTCAGTTTTCGTTCCGTGCTGGAAGTAGGTTGCGGTGCCGGAGCGAACATTTACAAGATAAAGCAAAACTTCCCCCACTCCGATGTCGGTGGGATAGATTGGAATGCGGCCGCTATCGAAGAGGCGAAGAGAATGTTGCCCCGAGTTGCGGTTCTCCAGGTCGGCGAGGCAACGGACATCTACATTTCAGATCATGGCACGGATGTTCTTCTTTCAGACATGTGTTTGATCTACCTCTCGAAAAAGGACTTTCGGAAGGCAATGAAAGAGGCAAGGCGCGTGGCCCGGAACGGTGTTGTCTTTTGCGAGTTTCATCATCCGAGCTGGTTCATGCGCCAAGCGTTAAAGTGGACTACGGGGTATAATAGTTATGACTACGAGAAAGAGCTTTTGCGGGCGGGTTTTTACGATATAGAAATGTATAAACTGACCGAGGAGGACTGGCCCGGGGGAAATCCCCAAAGGGACTACGGTTGGATTATAAGCGCACGAGCATGAAAATACTTTGTACTGGCTCAAGGGGGTTTATCGGGTCGCATCTCTTGGAAGAGTTGGGCGGCGATGGCATTGATATTAAGAACGGGGCGCTACAGGATGTCAGGCACTTCATCTCTGGTAAAAATTACGATGTTATTTTCCACGCTGCGGCTCAAGCGTCCATTCCCTTGAGTTTTGAGAACCCCGAGTTAAGCCATTCACACAACGTAGCGGGTACTTTGCACATGCTTGAATACGCGCGGAAAACGGGAGCCAAGGTGGTTTTTTGCTCAAGCTCCTCTGTGTACGAGTTAATGTCCCCCTACGCCCTTCAGAAGTCGATTTGCGAGCAATATATGAAGTTCTACTGGTCGCTTGGGGTGAAAAGCATTGCCTTGAGGTACTTCAATGTTTTTGGCGAACGGCAAGAGTTGGCGAACGGAGGCAATGCGTTGGCGTTGTCCATCTTCTTGAGGCAGTGGAAGGACGGCGAGCCGTTCACGATTGTAGGAACGGGAGAACAGAGAAGGGACTTCGTGTACGTCAAAGACGTTGTTGACGCGAATAGAAAGGCGGCAGAGTTTTTGGAAACAGCAACGCAGTTTGAGGTTTTTGATATTGGAAGCGGGGTCAATTACAGCATTCTTGAGGTCGCGGATATGATAAGAAAGGATCACCCCAAGATATTTCTTCCTCCCAGAGTTGAGCCATTCGAGAACTTGGCCGACGTAAGCAAGGCGAAAGAGTTGCTGGGTTGGTCTCCGAAGGTTTCACTACCATCATGGTTGCCTCGATAAGATGATTGCGAGTATTATCATTACCACCTTCAATCGCGCTAATCTCTTGACCCAGAGGGCACTTAAAAGCGCATTGGCCCAGGACTTTGAGGATTATGAGGTTATTGTTGTTGACGATGCTGGTACGGATCAGACGGAGCAAATGATGAGATACTATCGTGAACAAAATGCGAACCTCCACTACTTCAAGTTGTCCGTGAATAGGGGTTTATCGCACGCGCGGAATTATGGTATAATGAAAGCACAAGGTGAGTATGTTGTCTGCCTTGACGACGATAACGAGTTATTGCCTGATTTCTTGCGTGAAACAGTAGGGATGATGCCCCAGCCGGACAGAGGATTCGACGCCGTAGGAGTCGGAAGGATAGTGAAGTACAAGGACTTCGAGGCCTATGCTCTCCCAAGTCCGGGAAGGTTTTGCTCGATCGATTGGGGCTGGCTTATAACAAAAAGGGTTTTCGATAGCATTCAGTACGATGAGAATTGCAAAGCGAATGAGGACACCGATTTCGGGATAAGATTTTCCAAGATGTTTAGCGCGTGCGTGATAGACAAGCCGCTTGCAATAGCATTTGATACGGACGATCCGAAACAAAGTTCATCATTTCCAAGTAAGCGAGAACTTGACGGTATGACTTACTTTCTCAATAAAAATCTTCATGAGTATAAAGGTTATCCCGATGAGTTAAGGTATCTTTACCGTCTGGCCGGCCGGAAGTTTTATCGCGGAGGGTTCAAAGTGAAGGGACTTGGCTATTTTTGGAGATCATTCAGGGCCTCTCCAGGATTGAACTCCTCGGCCCATCTGTTCTTTATACTTTTCGGGTGGGCGATCTATGACCGGTTCATGACCTTTACGGAAAAGATCGCGGCGAACAGAACATAACTGAACATTATGGACTTCCAAAGCGTATACTCAAAAGTTCAGGGTTTCATGCAGATGACAGTGGCTGAATCCCAGAAGTTGTACGATTGTGCCAAGCGTCTGCCCGAAGGGGCGGTGGTGGTAGAGGTGGGAACATGGGAAGGGGGTTCTGCCATGTTGTTGGGGGCGGCAGTAGAGGAAAAGGGAGGAACGGTTTTTACGATAGACAATTTTAGAACCGATGTGTTTCCAGGTGGACGGAAGCCCGAAGAAGTAACAAGAAATAATTTAGTCAACTCTAAAAACGTTACTCTGCTGGTGGGAAACAGCGAGGAAATCGCCGCCTCTTGGGATAAGCCGATCGATATGCTGTTTATAGACGGAGATCATGTATACGCCAGTGTCCATGAGGATATTAAAAATTGGGTATCTAAAGTAAAAGACGGGGGGATAGTTTGTTTCCACGATTATGGGAGCTACACTGATGTAACGATAGCTGTGAACGAAGCTCTTATGAAAAGAATAAGTTTCCCCGATCATTCGCTCTTGGCGATTATAAAATGAACTACACTCATTTCTTTTGTGTTCCTTTTACCGGCTTGGGGCTTCACAACGGTTTTCGCGGGAGTAGGTGGTTGCAGAACCGGATCGAGGTTTTTGAGAAGTTCGTGGTTCCTTCTTTGCTGGCCCAGACGAATAAGGACTTCATCGTTTGGGTCGCTTGGCGGCCGGAAGAAGAAGATAATGCTCAAGTCAAAGCCCTGTATGCAAGATTGCGAGAAACTCACCTAGAAGTCGTGTTCACGTTCGGAGGCATTTTGTTTTGGGACGACAAATATCCCAATGAAGTAGCGGCAGAACGGCTGTTGAGCGCATTGAGAGTATCGTTGCCCGTATTGGAACCGCTTGTGAAAACGGATAAGGTCTTGGTTACGCTTCAGCCATCGGATGACATGTATCTTCCCGATATTGCAGAGCACCTTCAAAACTGGTTCAGTCGGGCCGAAAGTCCGAGCGCCGCTGGCTATAGGAAGGGATACATAATGAATTATCAGACCAGAGAGTTGGCAGAGTATTTGGGAACGGACGATAGAACCCCCGAAGCGATAAAAAACTATCCCGATACTCTGCCGCCGTTCTATACCCTGCTCTTTTCGAGGGAGGATTTCCTTGACCCCGAGAAGCATTTTGATCTGATAAAAGGCATAAAGAGCCACGAGGACATCGTCAAGTACCCCAACTTTACCTCTTTGGATAGCAGGGGATTCGTTGTCGGGTGCCACGGGATGAACATATCAACGGCTTACAATCATCCGTTCAGGGGCCGGATCTTGGGCCAGCAAGAAGCAAGCGACCTGATGTTCAGTTTAGGCATTCTTGACGTGGAACCAGTCCAGTTTAAGCCCTCATTGCGGTCGAGAGTGAGGACGTTTATCAACTGGCTTCCGTTCAGGAATGTGCTAAAATGGATGTATGGTAAATTGCCGCAAAAATTAAGAATCTTATGACCAAAAAACTAAAAATAATGCTGTTCCCCGGCTCTTACTTGAGAAGGTTCAAGAGCGGGTTCGCCAAGAGAATCTTCTTTATGAAGCAGTACGAAGCGACAGTAAAAAAGATTTGGGGGCTTGAGTTCGCGCGGGACGGGTTAAAAGACGCGCGGGAGATATTGCGGAGGGAATACGATAAGCTCACCGAGGACATAGACGCCGCTAAAATAGCCAAAGACAAAGCACAGGAACAAGCAACAAAAGACATACTCGATAAGTCAATCGAAACAAAGACAGCGGAGATCGAGGAATGGAAAAAGAAAGTTGACTTGGCCGATGAAACCATCCAGCAAGTCGTAGACCAGATAGGGGGGTATTACGAACAGTTGCCCCGATTAGAGAAAGCGATACGGGAATGAACCCTCGCCTTGAAACCGCGATCCAGTTGGCGAAAGTAGCGTTCGGATTGTTCTTCGCCTATGTGGGATATAGAATTTTGGTAGCAATAACACCGAACTAATGCGCGTGCTCATAACAGGAAATCTCGGCTTCGTAGGAAGCGAAACCCAGAAACTCCTTGAAGGAAACGGCCATGAAGTGGTGGGTTATGACCTTATGGAAGGCAGGGACATTAGGGACGGACAACAGCTTGAAGCGTATGTTCTGTCCCATCAGCCGAGTCGCATTCTTCACCTTGCGGCCATAGCGAGGTTTGATGAAGCAGACAAGAACCCGAAACTGTGCTACGAAACCAATGTCCACGGGACGAAGAATGTCGCAGCCGTAGCAGGAAAGTACCATATTCCCGTAGTGTATTCCTCCACCGGTTCGGTTTATATGCCCATTCAGCAGGAACCTCCCATTACCGAGGAGTTCAGGGCCTGCGGGAACTCGGTATACGGGTGCTCAAAGTATGTCGGTGAGATGATGATACGGGAGTATGCCCATCCTTGGATCGTATTGAGATATGCGCATTTATATGGAAAAGAGAAGCGCATGCACGGGCTCATCGGCGGGTTCTTAAGCCGGATCGAAAGAGGGCTTGCTCCCACGCTTTACGGGGGAAAGCAAAGCAACGATTTCACCTACATCAAGGACGTTGCCAAAGCTAACTTCTTGGCTCTCATGGCTCCGTGGGACAAGTGGAACCAGACATACAATATCGGCACGGGCGAGGAGCTCACGGCTG
>ERZ1292637.1321-Hain-H14-01um-R3-1321-length-10682-cov-8_pt1 | contig 10682 bp, 22 predicted proteins | sample MGYA00564405_ERZ1292637 | MGnify/ENA primary metagenome ERZ1292637 (study PRJEB36523, sample SAMEA6512645) | groundwater metagenome | collected 2019-01-09 | study: AquaDiva: Metagenomics assemblies of 32 groundwater samples | reverse complement strand
CGCGCAGCAGCCCACCGAGGCCGAACGCGTCGCAGCCCTCCAGCGGCAAGCAGCCGCCGACCGGGCCGCATACCAGGCCAGCCGCCAGCAAGGCGGCGCCACCGGCAACCTCACACGCCAGCAAGGAGGACAGCACTGATGAGCTTCCTCTCCTGGCTAATCCCCGGCAACGACCACGAACTGGCCGCCACCCAGTACGCCGGGCAAGAGTCCGCGTCGGGCAGCGCCGCCCGCAAGGAACGCGCCCGCCGCAGCCGCAGCGCCGACCGAGCCGACCGCAAAGGCAACGCCTGGGCGGACAAGCAACGCCGCCGCTACGGCTGACCGACACCCCCAAGCCGCCGGCCCCGCGCCTACATCCCCCAGGGCGCGGGGTCGGCTCCTTCCCGAGATGAGACCCATGAGACTCCGCCACATCCTCCCCACCCTCGCCGTACTCGCGTTCGCCCTCACCGCCTGCACCGCCCCGGCCGCGCCCGCCGCCGAAGACACCGTCACCACCGTCACCACCGAGACCACACCCGCCATCGACGACGACATGACCCAGCTCATCGTCGATCTGTCCTGGACTCAGCAGACCGAAGACGACCGGGACGCCATGCGCCTCGGGCTGGCGGTCTACGGCACCGACTGGGGTGCCGAACAGATGCGGCTTGGTGCCGGAGACGAATCCGTGGACTGGGACCGGGCCGCCGAGCTCGTCGAGCAGAAGTGCGCCGAGCGATGAAGGGCCTCTTCCGCCGGCCGCTCGCCCGTCACGGCTTCACCGTCTGCGCCGCGGTCGCACTCCTCACCGGGCAGACCGAACCGTTCCTCGTCTGCGCCGTCCTCGCCGCCTACGCGTGGCACTGCAAGCGCTGACCACCCCGCCCCATCCAGCCGGAGGAGTTCCGTGAACACCGCCATCACCGCAGCCGTCGCCGGCCTCATCGCCTTCGCGATCGCCGCCGCGCCCGCCATCAGCGCACGCGCCCGCCGCGCCTACACCCGCGCCGCCGACGAGATCGGCCAGTACACCCGCCTCACCTGCCCCCACTGCCCGCTCACCATCCGCTACCGGGGCGTCGGGGCGGCCGAAGACGAGTGGCTCCGCCAGCGCATGGCCGACCACACCGCCGCCCACTGATCCGCCCCCGCCCACCCGCTCCCGGAGGAGCAGCACCGTGAAAAAGCTCACCGGAGGACAGATCGCCGTCCTCGTCGCCACCACGATCCCCATGGTCGCGGTCGGCGTGGGCGGAGCAATCGGCACCTACGCCAACGCGGCCTCCGTCCTCCACCGCAAAGAGACCGCCCTCGGCGTCGTTGCCGCCGGCGAAGGAGCCACGCTCGTCGCCGCCCTCGTCATGATCGTCGTCACCATGCTCGGACAGAGCGCACCCACCGTCGTGCGGTCCGCGCTCTGGCTCCTGCCGGCCGCCGCCTCCGTCATGGGCCTCGCGATCGCCCCCACCCTGACGGAGGCCGTCGTCTTCGCCCTCACCCCCCTCGCCATGACCGCGAGCGCCGAGGGCATCAGCTTCCTCGCCCGCCGGATCGTCGTACACCGCACGGGCGTCGACATCGAGGCGCAGCAGCGGAACGCGTCCACGCTCCGGCAGATCGCCTACCACCGGGCCCGCGCCGAGCGGCATCCGTGGAAGTGGGTGCGGCGCCGGTCGACGCTCAAGGTGTGGCGGCTCCTGGGCCAAGCCGGGGAGGGTGACGCGCAGCTTGGCGCCGGGCTCGTCGGTGTGCAGCGGGAACGGCTCACCGAGGGCGCTGACGAGGCGCTCGCCGACATGCTCACCGGACGCCCGGCTCAGCTCGAACTCGCGGCGGCTCAGCCCTCCGTGAGCCCTGAGCCCGAGCCCGGTGAGCCCGAGTCGGCCGACTTCGAGACGACCGTGAACACGACCCTCAGGGTCACCGCCACCGAGTCGCGCACCGAGCCGACCCCGCCCGTCTTGCCGCCCCGGCCCGCGCTGCCCACCCTGCCTGACCAGGTGATCTCACGTGAGCCCGTCTTGAGCCCGACTGAGCCGCTCACCGTGAGCCGTATCGAGCCGAGCCCTGAGCCCGACCGTGAGCCCGACGAGCCGGAAGCCGACGAGATCGAGCAGCAGATCACCGCCCTCGCCATCCGGCTCAGGCAGGGCGAGCACCTCACCAAGACCATCGCGGCTCAAGCCCTCGGCGTGAGCCCGGCCACCGCCGGCCGACGGCTCAAGGAAGCCAAGGGCCGCATCGGAGACGGAACGGGGCAGTACCTGTGAGCCAGCAACCGGGAGCCGACGAGCTCCGCATGCGCGCGGTCCTCATCAAGCAGGGGGTAGGCCCCGACGCCGACCCCGCGTCGGCCATCCCGCCGAAGCCCAGCGCGCCGCCGAGGGACTACTGGCTCGAAGACATCCTCGACGGCAACGCGCCTGCACCCAAGGAGGACGACGGCGAACCCGAAGAGCCTGAGGCTCCTGTGCCGGCCGCCACCAGGGAACCCGCGATGAAGACGCCCAAGGCTCCCAAGGTCAGCGCGGAGAAGCCCCGGAAGAAGCGGCCCAAGAAGCCCAAGGCGGGCGCTCCCCGCACCGCGTGGGACACCCGCCCGCAGTCGCCGCGCCAGTCCCTCCTCGACGCGTACGACGCGGTTCCGTACCGGCTGCGCTGGCTCGCCTACCACCTGACGGCCGCCTATATGGGCTGGTCAATGGGCCTCGCCGACTACGCGACCCACGTCACCGCGTGGATTGCCGACACAGGGTTCGGGCCGCAGGCCTGGTTCTGGTGCGCAGTCGGCGCGGCCACGCTCCTCCTGCACCGGCGTACCCGCGGCCTGTGGTGGCCGATCGCCTGGTGCGCCGCTGTCCCCGCCGCCTCCACCGTCGTCGGCGTACTCCTGTACGCCCCCACCCAGTAAGGACAACCCGTATGTTCGGCGATCTGGGCACCGTCAGCGTGGCCGCAGCCCTCACCTGCCTCATGGTCTTCGGCATCCCCGGCAACGGCAAACTCAAGCCGCTCGGCTGGTGGACCACCGTGTTCGTCGCCATGCTCGCGGGCAGCGCCTACAAGGCGGCCGGCGGCATGTTCAAGGTCGTCCCCGACGCGGCGGGTACGGTCATCGGCTTCCTCAACGGGCTGTTCAAGGGCATGACGATGCCCGGCCTCGCCCTCTGCTTCCTGATCTTCCTGCTGTTCGCGAAGCTGACGACCAGGCAGGTTGCCGTCGTGGCGCTGCTGTTCTTCTACGTCACGGCCGATGCGGGCGGCACCTGGATCAACATCAGCAACGCCATCGAGAACGCCCGGGCAGGACTCCAGTGAGCTACTTCAACCTGCGCAAACACGACCCGGACGACGAGCCCGACGAGGAGCCGGAGGCCGTCGAAGCGGACGATGAGGGCGCCGAGACCGAGGCCCCCGTCAGTAAGGCGCCCGCCGAACCCGTCGGTGCCGTGGGCGCCCTCTGGGCGGGGATCAGCGGGCCCGGCCGGTGGCTCACCGCCCGCGGCCGGCCCGGAGTGGCATGGCTGCTCTACGCGGGCTCGGCGTGGGCGCCCGGCTACTACGGCGGCTGGGTCGCGGTCGGCGTCCCCCTTGCCTGGCTGCTGGCCGTCCTGGCATTCGTGCCGCGCGAGCTCAAGGACCGGATCACCGAGTGGATCGAGGGCTGGGGCGCGCCCGCCACCGCAGCTCCCGACGAGGACCCCGTTGGCGCCGAGGAGGACGCGCTCGCCGACCCCCGCATGGAACTCATTCGCTGGCTCGACGAGCTCACCCGTGGCCGCTCCGGCATCCACCTCAAGGAGCTGCACCGGGCCCTCGTTCGACACCCCCAGTTGGCCCACCTGGAGCGGTCCGAGATGAGGGTCTGGTTGGGGCGGCACAACATCACCGTGGATCGCACCCTCCGCGTGGGCGATGTGGCGGGCCGTTCGGGGGTCTCCCGAGCCACGATCGAGGCCCTTCTCAAGGACCTCCCCCCGCTCGCGGAGAGTGGCGGTACGAAACCGGCGGTCCACGCGCCTGAGCTGCATGATTCTCCAGTGGAGAGTGGAGTGGAGAGTGGTGGAGAGCATGCCGCATGAGTACTTCTGCCAGGCCTGCGAGGCCGTCTCACCCGAGCAGCGGGAGCGCCAGGCGGACGCCGAGGACGAACTCATCGAGCACCGCCGGGACGCACATGGAGGGCTCAGGCCGACCGCGGGGGACGGTGTGCGCCGCGTGCACGCGGAGGCCCGCGGGGATGGTGTCCTGCCGGCCGGGTGGCCGATCGCCGCGCTGGTGCTGCTCGTACTGGTGTTGGCGAACTGGTGGGGCCGCTGACGCTCGACCTGCCACACTGGAGTCCCCTGAGCCCCGTCGCGAACACCCCCCCCGGTCGCGGCGGGGCTGTCTCATACCCGGAGGAGCACAATGAACACCACGCCGGCCCCGCGCCGTCACCAGCCCCTCGGCCAGACGCCCGCCGTGCGTGCCGTGGACCGGATCACCCAGCCCGACAGCAAGCGGTCGGCCCATCCCACGTTCAACTCGGCCGTGTAGCTCAGGGCGCGGCAGGCCCCTGGTCGTTGTCGGCCGGGGGCTTGGTCGTGGGCGCAAGGACAGCCCGCGCCACCACCCGTTGCTGATCATGTCGGTGGGCGACAGTCTCCGCAGCAGGCCGAGGGACAGCAGCATCCGTAACCCCTCGGCGGTCTCCGCCTCGGTGTCGCCCTGCACGGTGAACCTCAACGCCATGCGAGCAGTGTGGCGGCAGGGTCTGACAGTGGGCGGGGGAATCGGTCAACGGGCATGCAGCAGCCCCGCCGGGTTTCGTACCGGGCGGGGCCTTCGTCATGCGGTGGGGTCAGTCCCAGTCGGGTGCGCCGTGCCGGTCGGTGCACGGCTCGCACCGGTGCTCGCACTCGTGTCCGGGCGGGAGGGTGCACCAGCAGTCGCCCCACTGGCCATCACGCGGCGGCTCGACGCCACAGATCAGGTCGTCGCTCACGTCGTCGGCTCCTCGTCCGGGCGCACCGGGCCCGCGCTGGCAGGTGGGTACGCGTCGAAGGCGCAGTTCGGTTCCCGGCCGTCGATCTCCTCGAACCCGACGCCCAACGGCTCCAGCACGTCCATCAGCTTGTTCGCGAGTTTGTTCGCCTCACCCCACTGCTCGTACTTGTCTTGGCCGACGTAGCGCGCGGTGACTGTCACGCGGGCCGCGTTCGGGATGCTGCCCGCCTCGACGGCGAAGCCGGTGGTCTTGAAGTACTCGCCGGGTCGCAGGCTGGGCAGGGCGGTGAACCCGGCTGCCGAGAGTTGCCGGGTGACCCATGTGGCGGCGTCGCTCATCCGGTGTTCTCCTCGCTGCCTGCCGGGCGCTCCGGCTCGGCCTTCTTCATCCCGTGCCCGTACCGGCAGTCGACGTCCTGGCAGGCGTGATCCTCCCCGGCAGGCCAGAAGAAGAGCGGCGTGCCGTGAACAGGGCAGACGCAACGCTCGTCGCACGGCACGTCACGGCCATGCTCCCACGGAGCGGGAAGAAGGAAGAGATCCAGGGCGCGGGTAGCGCTGCCGGTGTCCACGGTGATCCAGGTTGGGGGTTGCTCGGTCATACGGTCTGCTCCTTCTCCGGGTCGGTCTGCTCGGCGAGCTCCGGAGGCTTGCGCCCCTGCCGGAATCCCGTGTCGACGATCAGGTAGCAGAGCCGGAGTTCGTTCGCGTCGGGATACTCCTCCCGGATCTCCGCGACCCACTGCGGCTGTCGGGCCTCGGCGGACGCCGCGAGGCTCCTGACCCGCTCCATCGAGAGGGCCGCCACCTCCGGGGAGATGCCGGTCAGGTCGATCGGCTCGGGCTTCGGCAGCGTCTCGGTGACCTGCTGGCGGGGCGCGGCCACGGCCGGGCTCGGCTTCTTGGTGGCGCTCAGCTCGTCGACCTTGCGGCGCAGCGCTTCCAGCTCCGCCTTCTCCTTCAACCGTCGCAGGTGTTCGCGGCTCCATCCGGTGATGCGGGCGACGTCGGCTTGCTTCACGCCTTCCTGCCGCAGGAGTTCGACGGCTGTTGTCTGCATCTCGGAGCGCACGGCATCGAGGGCTTCGGTAGCGCCCTTGTAGCGGTGCGCCACCTCTTCGAGGTCGCTCATCTTGGTCATGGGGTCATGGTTGCACGTGGCCTACGCCTACGCCAATACGTGATGCCTACGCCAATGCCAACACACTTGACAATGCCAACAGGGTTGGCCAATACTGGAGTCATCGCCAAGCAGGACGGCGAGACAACTCCACAGAGAGCAGTGACTAGGGAGTAGCTACGGCCCCTACCTGGCTGAGTGATCGGCCAGAGCAGCGCCAAACGAAACCCGGCATTGAGTCCGGAATAAGTGCTACGAACGGTGATGGCGACGCCATACGGAGGATCCCGCGATCTCCTCCCTGGGTGCGGAGACCGGAGAATTCCAGCGATCAGAATGTCTGGATTCGCGTCCTGGTGCAGCTGCTCTCTGTGGAGCTTCGAACCGAAGCGCCGAAGGAGGCAGAGATGGACGCAGTGAACAACCCGCTGCTCACCAAGGTCTACATGCCGAACGGCAGCCTCCAAGGCTTCGGGTTCTTCGGGGGCGGCCCCGCCAGCGACAAGCAGAAGAACTACCTGCGGGCTCTGCTGCGCCAGCACGCCGGAGACCCGACCGCCGAGGCGATCCGCGCCTACATGAACGAACTTCGCGACGACCAGGAAGCCGTGATCTCCGTGAGCGACGTAGCTCCGGCGATCCGCTACCTGAAGAACCTGGGGGACCCACGATGAACGCCCGCACCCGCACCCGCCGCAACACCCTCCGCACCGCCGTCACCACCAGCCGCGCCCTCGGCTACCGCACCCTCTCCGGCCTCATCGCCGCAGCCGTCGAAGCCGGACGGCTCATCAAGACCGGGGACTTTCTGGAGCGGGTCGGCGGCGGCGAGTTGAAGGACGGCCAGAAAGCCTGGTTCGGACGGCATGTCGCGAAGGCGTACCGGGCGGCCAACGGCGGCGAGCCCCTCAAGGTGTGGGCCCGGCACCGCACCACCGGGATGTGGATCCACGTCAACGTCTTCGGAGTCGTCGACGCCGCCCTGTACGCCGGGCTGGACAGCTACGCGGCCACCCGCAACCTGCTCGCCGACACGTACGCGAGGTGCGCGTAGACCAACATCGCGGCGCAGCAGACGAACCAGACCAGCAGCACCCGCGAGGAGACCCCGATGAACGCCACCGCTGACAACAGCTACGACACCTGCCCCCGCTGCAAGTGGGCGGGCAAGCTCCGCAAGGACGGCACCATGCGCAAGCACCGCGAGTCCGTCGACATGGGCCACTTCACCATGTCGGGCGGTCTCCCGCAGCAGCCGCACGGCGACATCTGCAAGGGCTCCGGCGAGAAGCCGTGGCAGGTCGGCCTCCCGGAGGACTACGAGGTGCCGAAGCAGAACGAGCACGGAGGATTCCAGCGCGAGGCGCTCCCCACGCTGGAGGACGTCGAGTTGCCCAGCGACGAGGCCGACAGGGAGCAGGCGCGCCGGGAGGCGAGGCCCCGCTACATCGTTGCGCAGCTCGGCACTGGGTACTTCGCGGTTCTCGACAACGTCACCGACCTGCACGTCGCCACCACGACATCTCGTAAGCACGCCCACGACCGGGCGGACGAGTTGAACGCGGCGACCGAGGAGCCGAAGAAGGACCCCGGTCCGAGCCTCGACGACTACGCAAAGGCAAGCCGGATCATCCAGAGCCTCATCCCGGGCGTTCGCCGCTAGCAACCCGCCCGGCCCTACGGGGTCGGGCCACCGTCACCGTCCTCTACCCCGTCGACTGCCCCGCCACTGCCCGCGTCCAGCTGCTGACTGACGCGCTCGCCGCCTGATCCGAGAGGAACCCCATGAGCACCTTCAACGACCCGCGAGTCGCCAGCATCAACCCCAACGCCGACTACGACGCCGACACCAGCCGCGACAACGGCCGCACCTGGGAAATCTCCAACCGGGGAACCAACTGCGGCGAAATGGTCCAGATCGAGATGGTCGGCGAGATCGAAGCAGGGCGCGGGTTCGACCAGAGCGGTCCCGTCGTCACCATCACCGAACACGACGGCCGGCGGACCCGCTGGACGCCACGCGCCTGACGCGCCCCGCCCAACCCCGCTGGGCCAACCATCGCCACCGCCCCGAAGGAGGACCCGATGGACACCACCCTCACCCCCGCCGGGCAGGCCATCTACCTGTCCGAGCTGCCCACCGGGTCCCTCGTCACCCCGCACGATGTGGCCGCCTTCCGTAAAGCGGCGGTCACCGAGCTGGGCTTCGACGGCCTGCGCCGCGCCCAGCTCATCGCCGCAATCCGCAACGCCACCCTCATCCCCGACGGACACGGCGACCGCCACCACTGGGCGCACACCGCCGCCCTCTTCGCCAACCCGGAAGGCCTCCTGTGACCGCCCGCACCTACGCCACCGCCCGATCGGAGACCAAGACCATGAACCTCAAGCCCATCAATACGGTCGGCGGATTCCAACTGCGCTGGCGGTCGTTCGGCTACCACCTGGACCCGGTCCAGACGCAGCGCGTCATCGGCAAGCACGTCTACATCTTCCGCACCCTCCCGGACCGGATCGACGTGTGGCGCTCCGACATGGCCGACGAGCACAGCGGCTACCGCTGGACGCTCGTCCACGCCTTCCCCGCCGCGACCGCCCTCCCCGCCCCTTGCGGTCACTGCCACTCGGCGGACAGCCACCACGTGCAGTGCCCCAACTTCTGACCGCCCGACCCAAGACCGGAGAACCCCATGGACTTCCGCGACGCCCTCAACACCGTGATTGCAGAGCTCACCCCCCAGCCCTGGGACTACACCATGGCCTCGGGCACCACCATCCGAGTCAACCCCGCCGGCCTCCGCGCCGACAAGGGCGACGCCGAGGTCCTCATCCGCATCACCCGCGCCGACGCCACCGGCCTGTACGACTACGGGATCACCGGCCCGGACAGCCGGGGCGTCGCCGAAGTCGGCGTGCCCACCAGCCTGCTGCCCGGCCTGATCCAGGCGCTCACCAGCCAGGAGACCTGGGAGGACAACTCCCTGATCGCCGGTGCTCTCTTCATTCGCCCGGATGTCTCCGGTGTAGCTGTGACCGTGACCGAGATCCACTCCGTGGAGCGGGAGGAGAAGGTGTTCGCCAGCCTGCCGGAGGCGCAGCGCCGCCCGCTCGCGTCCGCGCTCCGCCGCGCCCTGGACGTGGCGCGGGGCTGGGAGGACTGACCGTCTGACGGGCCGCCCCGGCATGGGACGGCCCGCCCCGCCTGACCGCCCGACACGACAGGATTGGCCCGACCATGAGCACTTTCTACCGGGTCCACCGCACCGACGCCGGGCTCCTGCCGTTCTCGGCCGAGAACGCATACTCCTCATTGATCGACATCCCCCGCAACGAAGACGGCACCAAGAGCGAGTGCCAGGACTGCTGGGACACAGACGGACCCTGCGATTCATGCGGAGGAACCGGCTGGGTCGACTGCCTGCCGGGATACTCCTGCTTCGAGCACCCCAACCAGCTGCTCGACTACTTCCTCGACCCCTTCCGCCCCCACCTCGCAGACACCGAACCCGTCATCGTCTTCGAGGGGCATCAGGTAGGAACGGGGCCCGACTATGAACCGACCGCAATCCCCGACCGCATCGTGGAGACGATTCCCTGGGGCGACTTCCGCGCTCGCCACCAAGACACGTAGAGGGGATGCGCTGGCCGCGATGACGTCTGAACCCGCGTACAACGAAGGCCCGCACCCCGGCCAGGGATGCGGGCCTCCTCGCGTGCACCACCCAATCCGGTCACAGCACCGTCACAACCGACACAACTCACCCACACCACGCCTACGCTCACCCCCCACCACAACCCGCACCAACAGGGGGGCAACCATGGCCAACTGGAAACTCATCGGCGGCATCGCCGGAGGAATCATCATCCTCGGGGCGATCGGCAGCGCCATCGGCGAAGATGACAGCAGCAGCAGCGCAGGGAGCAGCCCCACCACATCCGCGGCCAGCACCAGAGAGGCCAGCGGCAACACCACGACCGACGGCAAGGCCGAGACGAAAGTCGTCCCCAACTTCGTCGGCATGGGCCTCCAGAGCGCGCAAGACGCCGCACAGAACGCCGGGTTCTACACGCTCACCTCCCACGATTCCCTCGGCCGAGACCGCACCCAGATCCTCGACCGCGACTGGAGGGTCTGCTCCCAGAACATCGGCGCCGGCAAGACGGTGTCCATCGACACCGGGCTGGACTTCGGCGCGGTGAAGCTGAACGAGGACTGCCCGGCCAAGGACCAGACTGCGCCGGCCGAAGCAGGCGGCACGATGCCGGACTTCGAAGGCGAGTCGGTGAAGGCCGCGCGGACAGCACTCGACTCCGGTACGTCGATCACCGTCACAGACGTATCCGGCGACGACCGGTTCGTGCTGGTCGAGTCGAACTGGCAGGTGTGCACTCAGGAGCCGGCCGCAGGGGCGAAGTTGTCGGGGCAGCCGGTGGAGTTCGGGGCGGTCAAGTTCGACGAGTCCTGTCCCTAGGCTGTTGGGCGCCGCTCAGCGCCGGAAGATCACTGCACGGCAGCGCGCCACACTAGGCCGCATGACCGCCTACCCGGCGCGCTGCCCCGCCCGCAACCTCAACGGCCGCCTCTGCT
>ERZ1292637.1317-Hain-H14-01um-R3-1317-length-10692-cov-6_pt1 | contig 10692 bp, 13 predicted proteins | sample MGYA00564405_ERZ1292637 | MGnify/ENA primary metagenome ERZ1292637 (study PRJEB36523, sample SAMEA6512645) | groundwater metagenome | collected 2019-01-09 | study: AquaDiva: Metagenomics assemblies of 32 groundwater samples | reverse complement strand
AGGTGCGGTCGGAGTTACAGGCAGGGTTTCGTGAGGTGTTCGTCCGGTTCGCCCAACTCTTCCGAGAACCGAGGACGAAACGTGGTGTGGTGTCGCCGCCTGAGGAGACTGCAGAGAAGACACAGGCACTCACGAAGATCACACAGAGGAAGCGACGGGCTGGTGTTGACCCACTCGTGGTGCAACTTCGAGCAGCGGTGTCAAAAGTGTTCAGAAACCAGTGCTCACAGTGTGATTCGAAGGATGGCCCGTTTCATACGGTCTTCGTCAAGCCAAGCCGACACGCGATGAATCCGCATCGTATAGCGGCGACGTTCTTTCAGCGTCTGCGTCGAGGCAAGCGTGTGGTGCGGAAGCACTTTCATCATCTGTGCCATCGGTGTACGACAAATCGTTCCCACGCTTCCGTTACTGAGCGATTGTCAGCATTGCGGCAGCGGGTCACTGGTGCACTCGGAACGGTCTGTGATACATGTAAAAAGAAGCCGCGGAAGTTGCATATCTTTTCTCCTCGGCACGGCCCACGAACCGATGAAACCTCCATGCCACTTCTTCGGCGGTTATCACGTGAGCTCGATAAGAACGGAGCCGCGTGGCTTCAGAAGACGTACAAGCTTCAATGCCGAGGATGTGTGACGAAAGAGAGAATAGACAAGGAACGGGCTCATGCCTGATCTCGAATTCAGGCAGAATGTGGACAATGACCCAGCGAAAACTTCGCTCTATTGCAGTTGTAGCAAAGAAGCTGGAAACGATCTTTCGGAAATCTGTGACGTCGAATCCAGAAAATCATACTGCCTTGGTTAACTTGCCGCCGATGTTTAGCTCCGTCGTTGTTTACGTGATCGATGGCAAGGAATACGGATTCAGTTTCTCCACAACAAGCACATTTTCCACCATAAGCGGCGAGAACTTCCCGCCGACAACGTTCTCGACTTTTCTTTGAATATTCCGGTTTAGATGGTTTTCGAATTTTCAGAGAACAGGATTTACAGTAAGAAAATGGATATTTTTCCCGGTGCACCCAGAAGTTTGATAATTCCAAGACTTTCTTACATTTAGCACATCGACGATTACCAGTCGATGAGTCTATTTGACGGCACCTTCCTCTGGCTGGGCGCGGCTGTTTCCCTTGCTTATGTCTTTTCGCTCGTGCTTGCTTGGCGTCACAAACTCGGCAAATGTTGGAAGACATCCATTTCCTATCTCTCCGACGAGAGAAGTTCTGCCAGGGCAGGAACGTTTTGTGACTTGAACACCAAACTTTGCCTGGTGGACCGGAAGGTCGACGACGCATATCCCTATTCTAGCATAAGGAGGCCCATCCATGGATCTCGAATGTCCGAACAAACAGCAAAGCCGAGCGGACATCTGGCGAGAACTCGCGAACTTTCGTCACCCTCCACTGGCGCGAGCGATCCTGTTCCCTGGAGGGGCGCGTCACGAGCTGGATGTGGTCTTCGGCAAGGGGTATCGGCCAGAGAATCTCTACCTCGTCGAGTATAAACCAGCAGTATGGGCCAACCTCACCCGGCGATCTGTCGGCAAGCCAATGCCTCCGAAGGAGAACCAGTTGCATAGGATGTTGTCGCTGGCCGGAGCGGAGCTCGCCACCCGAGGGGTACGGCTCGATGTGGCTCATCTCGACTTCTGCTCGAACGTCGAGGGGCATCGGTTACTCACCTCTGAGTTGCTCAAGTTCCTCAAGGCTGGCGTGATGGCACCGGAAAGTCTCCTCGCGGTGTCGTGGCTGCGTGGACGAGAGCATAACGTCGAGGACATCGAGGCGGACGGGTACACCTTCGGATTGTCGAATGGGCGGACATCCGAGGCGGGGCAATTGTTTCTCCGCATGACGGCAGTGGACCGTGGACGAGTGCGTCCGATTCACCGATCGGTCTACGAGGCACTGGGGGTGGAGATTGGAGTGCTTCGATTCGGAGCCTACCAGAATACGAAGACTCGGAACCCCATGCTGTGGGCCATCTTCCATTTGGTGCAGAAGAAGATCGAGCCGTCCTCCGCCCCGACACCGATGCGGAGTCTCTCCAGACAGTGGATACCCGAGCAGTTGAGGCAGACATGAAAGGAGGATGAAGCCTCGTCACGTGACGTGATCGTCAACCGTACACCACACACGAAAAGGATAATCACATGGATCAGTTCGAGATCGGGATGAGTGTTCGTGCCAAAGTCGAGATCAACCACATCAAGACAGGGTGGGTTGGAGTTGTGCGTGATATCCCAGACTCGGAAGACCTCGGAGTTGAGTGGGAGAGGCTCACGAGTGGGCATAATCTCAATGGGAAACTCCCCAACTCAAAGAAGGGATGGTATGTGCCACTCGATTCGGTCGAACGGATACTAACAGTCAAGGCATCCTCCGAGATTGAGTATGCAGACACCACCAAGGTGGTGCTCCCGAAAGGGTCGAGGATCATCGATGTGATCTCCACCCTCAAGTGGGCGCTGAAGCAGCAGGAGGCTGGGGAGAAAGAGGTCGCGATCTCTCGGGAGTTTCACTGCTTCCCACTGGACGGAGCCTTCGCGCTGCACCAAGCCCTCTCCGAAATGTTCGGGTGGGTGGACCTCGTGCCGACTCCTGGGTTCTTCGGACCGACCCCTCCCGTGATGGTCGAGATCGATGCCGGGGCCGGACGGACCGTGGTCGTTCCGTGGGGCCGGGTCCAAGTCCCCGTCTGGAAGGGAGGATACGTCGAGGCAGCCCTCAAGATCAACCCATCTCGGTTCTGGCTTCGAGGGGGCATCCAGAAACAGTTCATGGAAGACATTCAGGAACTGACGAAGCGAATCCAGTGGTTTCTCGACCATGCCTCGTTGTATCGAAACAAAGCGATCCATGTGTCCTTCGCCTGGAAACGAGAGGAGCTGAACTTCGATCCAGTCGAACACAGCCCGAAGTTCCTGCAGCTCACGGCTGCCGAGCATGATCTGATTTTCGACCTTCGAACATGGCGACTTCTCCGAGTGGGACTCTTCACGCCGATCAGCCATATCCAGCTCTGCCGCAAGCTGGGCGTCCCGATTCGTCGAGGCATCCTGCTCGCGGGATCATTCGGGACTGGCAAGACCCTGACGGCGTTGGTCACCGCCACGAAGGCGCTCGCGGCGGGGTGGGCCTTCATCTATGCTTCGGATGCCCGTGACTTCTGTGAAGCCGTTGAGTTGGGACGGCAGTATACCCCGGCGGTGGTCTTTGTTGAGGACATCGATCGGATTACTGCAGGCGAGCGGGATCAGACGATGGATCGTGTACTCAACGTGATCGACGGGCTGGATTCGAAGCACGCGGAAGTGCTCGTCGTCGTGACCACCAACGATATCGAGGCGATCCACCCGGCGATGCTCCGGCCTGGTCGGATCGACACGGTGATCGAACTCGGGATGCCTGACGCTGAGTCGGTGTCTCAACTCCTCGAGCGATACGGACAAGGACAGCTCAAGGATGTGGATGTCAGTCCGGTGATCGGTCAGTTGGTGGGGAAGAGCCCCGCGATGATCCGCGAGATCGTCGAGCGGTCACGTCTTGTTGCAGTGCTCCGGATCGCGGAAGGAGGACCAGGCGTGGTCACGGTTGATGACTTGCTCACATCAGCCGAGATGGTCGAACGCCATACCGCGCTGGTCAATCGTCCTGTCACACCCAAGTCACGTCGGTATCCCACAGAGTTCCTCGTTCGAGTGCCTGAGCATCCACCGGAGCTCATCGGGGAGATTTCTGAGTTGATCCACAACCGAACACAGAAGGGGGGATGATGGATTATGTACCAGGCGTCCTTCGGGACGCCTCAGGGACAGTGCCCTCGATGCGGGTCCCCTATGGTGTATTTGGATTCGTGGGTGGATCAGCAGTCGCGAGGGCAACTCCAGCGGGCCGTTTGCTGGAACTGCGGAGAGGATTGCTACTCTCAAGTGGTCGTGCTGGCAAAGTCCAGTTTCACGAAGGGAGGTGATGGGGTTCGGATTGTCTGGTTTCCCTGAGGTGGTCACGTTTCCCACACACGGACAAGGAGAAAGCTAGTGGCATTTCGAGACGAAGTCTCAGACTTTCTGGAAGCTGGAACCAACGCGCTCTGGGTCACAACACACGAGGAACCACGAGTCCTGGCTGACCTTAAGGAGCTGGCCAAGACGATGAACTCTCCAGCGTTCACATGGAGCCAAGTGCGTGGAGTCATGAATGTCGAAGCCAAGAAGGGGGCGCTTCCGAATGTCGCTCCCGACCAAGGACTGGTTGGAGCGATCTTCTGGTCATGGATGCAAGCCCAGCAGTTGCAGAGTACGCTGCTCCTGATTCTCTGTGATCCCCATGACGCCCTCAAAGATGCCGCAGCCAAGCGGGCGGTGCGAGAGTCGATTGAGGGGCATGCGGATGTACGGATCATTATGATTACCGCATCTCCGGAGGTGCCGTTCGAACTGTCACGCCTCGTGATGCCTCTCAAGTTTTCACTTCCGATCCACGAGGAGATGGTGGAGATCATCAAACGGGATATGCGAGGGGCTGGACTCACAGGTCAGCAGGTCGCGGAGCTTGCGGAGTCGGCCGTCGGCTTGACGGCATCGGAAAGCCGGATCGCGGTGCGCCTAGCCCTCGCCCGTCACGGAGCCAAGAAGATCCCCGAGGTCGCGGAGGAGATCTGGGCGACGAAGACTCGGCTGTACGATACATCTGGGCTGGTGGTGGTCCGCCGACCCAAAGAATCATTCGGGAATGTCGGCGGGTGCTTCGAGTTCAAGAAGTGGATCAGCCAGCGCTTGCGAGCCTTCTCACCGGAAGCACGTCTCAAAGGGGTGCCGACTCCACGGGGGGTCATCTTTGTTGGCCCGTTCGGGGTTGGGAAGAGTTTGTTGAGTCGATCTATCTGCAACGCGCTCGAGTGGTGTTACATCGAGTGGAATCTTGGCAAGCTCCTCGGCCCGTATGTCGGGACGACGGAGCGCAACACCGATCGGTTGTTAGAGTTCACCGACCTGCACCGACCCTGTGTGGTCCGGCTGGACGAGATCGGGCACCAGGTCAGTGGGTATCAGTCGAGTGCCTATTCGGACTCTGGGGTGGTGAGCCGCATGATCGGGCGCATCCTGACCTACATGGAGGAGCGGCGAGACGGGATCTTCTTCGTCGCCTCGACCAATGAGCCGTGGAACCTGCCTCCGCATATGGTTCGAGCCGGTCGGTTTGATGCCATCTTCCACATTGAGCTGCCTGACAGCGGGTCAATGGAGGAAATCTTCGCGATCCACTCTCGTCACTACTGTCCCGATCTGAAGCTCGACTACCGAGGCCAGCCGGTGCGGAACCTGGTTCGGAAAATGGTGGAGCTGAAGTTCTCCGGAGCGGAGGCTGAGCAGACCGTGATCGAAGCCGTCCAGACATCGTTCCCTGACCCTCCGACGGTTGACACGTTTGAGAAGTGTGCGTTGAACATCGTGCCGATTTCTCAAACGATGGCGGAGGAGATGGAACGGCTCGAGAAGTGGGCACGCGGACGTGCCCGACTCGCCTAAGGGGGTCTCATGTATCCCATGAGTACTTGGCGGGCCATGCTCTGGATCATTCGCTGGACACCACGCTGGATCTGGCAAGCCATCAGAGCCATCCCGTGGTCTGTCTTATCAATCCACGACAAGGGAGACTCCCACTTTCTGAAAGTGGGCTCCATTAGTGTGCTCCTCTGGTGGATTGTGCTCGCTGCGACTGCCAGTAAACCCAGCTTGTCAGTAGTCTTCGGAGGTGGTTCTGTGCTGATGTACGCAATGTACATCTTCCTCGCCAGGATGCGAAGACGCTCCCGTATAGCAAACGAAATAGCAAACGAACAATTTATTGAAGCAATGGTGCTGGCAAATCTGGCACAAGCTATGCAAGGAGAAGTAGTACGAGCACCAATCGAGCTGTGGCTCTTCTCCGATGGCACGTGTCGGCGGTGCACACAATGGATCACGCCAGACCGGCCCGCGGTGCAGTGTGCAATGCGAAGACACCTCATTCATGTTGGCTGTCTTGAGGAGGAAATTGATTACGGGTGGTGGTGCCCATCATGCCCGAATCCCCAGGTGGGGATCGGAAGCCGTTTCCTGCGAAAGGAGGTGGTAGGTCATCCAGGACTGCAGAACTTGTAATGACAGGAACCGAAAGAACCTCAAGAGAGGAGACAATCCATGCCCCCTGAGTTCCCTGAGGAGTTTGGCAAACTGTTCGAGCGAATGGCCGAGTACTTCAACCCCAAGGCGTCTGAGAGCAACGATCCCGCCGACTATCCTCGGTCCATCCCGATCAAGGATGCTCGTGCCCTGACGTTGCTGGAAGAACTCCAGGTGAAGAACCGCGAGATGCACAACATGATGAGTCGGATGGACATCGCCTGGCACGAGCACGAGACATTCAAGGCAAAGGTCTTCGTCCGCTTGCGAGAGGCCTATCCCGCCCTCGAAGTCTATGAAGGCGTGAAGTCTGGAAACCGCTACTTCAAGTACAAAGGCGATTGGTACTACGTGGGGTGGGGAGGCGGTGGTGAGGAGAAGAAGCCGATGGACGAGAAGCCCGAGCAAGTGAAGGGATGGCTTGACAGTGTCAAGCCCGAGGACTTCGGCGCTCCGAAAGAGACATCCAAGCCACCAGAAGATCCTGAAGCAGCACCAGCGTGATCGAGCACATCAATGATTAAGCTCATTTGTGGTCATAAACATCGGCCTCGATTTTGGTGTCCGATCTGTATCGCTGCGATGATTGAACTCGCCTACAAGGGAGATTCGCATTGAGCCCACCGATACAGTTCCAGGCGTGAACCCCCCAAACCAAAAGGAGAATCGACCAATGGCTGAGCAGCAGCCCCTCAAGATGAAGGACGAGCTGGTCGAGAAGGAAGCCACGAAGAAGGAGTCGAAGAAGAAGACACGGGTCTACCTCACTCGGATGGGTGGCAACGTCCAGGCCCTGGAAGTGCAGAGCGGCACCACGTTCGGCGATGTGGTCAAGACGTACGGACTGGACCGCCTCGAGAATCGTCTGAACGGGGAACAGAAGCCGCTGGGGACGGTACTGCTGGAGAATGACCTTGTGGTAAGTGTGCCCGAGGCGATTGAAAAACTGCGCCGCGCAGCTTGATCCCTCGTCCGGTAACGGACGAGTGCAAACTTGGCTATATGCTGGAACACCCGAGTATCCTCCGGTACTCTTAACGAGTGACAATCCGTGAGGTGCGGGCAATCAGCAGGGAAGGCCGAGCCAATAGGTTCGGAACCCTCAGAGGCCACACGCCAAGCTCCCACATTTTAGTGGGATGATGATATGGTCCGAGCCGTATAGCGATATACGGAGGTGGGAGGAACCGAAACGGCCCACCCTTCCCGGTGACGGGAAGTAACACACTGAGAGGCGGCAACTAGAACAAGGGTGCAGTTCGGGGTGGCCGTGGGTGCCACCCGAGACGTGGCCTTCTTTGCCATATTACAGCCCCAACAAGCTGGTACTACATTGGTTCTGTGGTGTGGCCCACCCTTCGTGATGGGGATTATATGATCGAGCGTCATGGGCACATCGTTTCTGTCACAATAAGCACAGTGTCCTTGGTACGCTGCTCTGATGGCCCGCCACTCCCTAAGCGTTAAGGGATCACCACAAGTTGTACACATCTCGCGTTTGAGACGGTGGCGTTGCCACTTAGCAATCAGGTATTCCTGTCCCTTTTCTGTCTCCAGCCATGCCCGTTTTTTGATTTTTCCGTGTTCTGAGTTTTCGTATTTCCGTACGACTTCGCGTCCCTGCGGCGAAGCATAATAATCCAGATGTTTCTGTCGTTTCTCTGGGCTATTCCAATCCCGCTGATGCCGCAAGCGGCGGTTAGCCTGATCCTTTGCTTCCCCTTCAGGGCTATAGTGATAAGCTAGCCGCTTCTGATTCTCACAGCCCCCACACTCCTTTGGAACATGCACATACACAAAGGGGATACCGTTCCGGCGGCGATTCCGATTTCTAGACCGAAAGGCGGTGACAGACTTGACCTCACCACAGGTCACACACGTCCGAGGCTCACCAGAGTCCGGTTTTGGAAATGGCCTCGGCTTTGGATAGCCAGTTCGCTTGCGAAGGTAGCACATGTTACACAAGCCTTTCGCAAGCAGTGGCCGGTCGGGATGGCACTCGGCAGGTCGCATCTCACCTAGTCTATCACGTTTCGTGACTCAAAGGAGGAGCATGATGAATGACCTAGCCAGAGACATCCTTGTGAAGGCGGCACTCGCTGGAGACCTACAGATCCAAGGTCGATGGCACGCCGCAGACGGGGATTGTGCGCTTGGACGACTCCACCTGGAAATGCACCAGACTCTCGAGGAGGCGCATCGGTGCTATTTCCGCCGGACAAATTCTGAGCTTCCCCGACATGCTTGTCTTGAGCGGATGTGGATTCTTTTCGGGATCTCGCACGACGTGAAGACCTGTCCTGTCTGTGGCATTCCCGCCCCAGAGTTGACGGTCATTGCCGAGCACATGAACGACCGCCATAGCCTCACATTCCTCGACATTGCCCGGAAAGCGCCGTGAACATCTTTTCGTGGAGGACAGCCATGATCATTGTGCTTCTGGTTCTTTCACTCCTAGTCGTCGCTCCCGCATGGGCGGGGCACAGAAATTTTGTGTGGACTGCCCCGACGACCAACGCCGACGGGACCCCATTGACAGACTTGGCGAGCTACCGACTCTACACATGCCTGGCTCTTCCATGCTCCAGGGCCAATGGCACTGTGCTAAGTACGGTGGTGGCTCCCTCGCCGTCTCCAACTCCTGGAACCACGGCGTTATTTCCGGTTACTCATGGGACGAGAGGTCAGGCATTTGTGACTGCCGTAGACACGAGCGGGAATGAGTCCACGGAGAGCAACGTCTTCCCTTTCGACCTTGTTCCCCCCACTGCGATTGACACATTGACTGTGCAGTAATCCCACCTCTGGATCGGAGGTGATACATCGGTGGACAAATCCGCAGCGCAGATGGTGGTTGAGCGGCTGCTCGGAGAGGCACAGGCAGGCAAAGCGCATCAGAGGTTGATGGAGGGTGGGATGGTCACGCTCCCAATCAATAAAGTTCCATGCAAGATCCACTGGGTCCACCCGCTCCTCAAAACCAGTGACCCCAAAATCCGTGTGGTGGAAGCACGGACGACAGGAGGCGAGGCAGGCGTGCAGTGGGCCGATGGGCCGGAGTTTGTCTGGGCTGCATTGGCGATGGTCCTGATTGACAACCCCCATCGGATTAGTGCAGGTCCCAACTGTATTTCCATCTTCGCCTCTCCGAAGATTCCCCGAGTCCTCACCAAAACAAGGAGACCCTAAACATGGATCAGGTTATCGCATCATTTCATACGGAGTGTGTCGTCGATGAAGCATTTCTGCGTCGGCTCTGGGTGTATACCTGCGCGACGCATGACGAAGTCTCAGCGCTCGGGGAAGTGGAGGTCCGGGGGCCACAGTTGTACATCCCCGATAAGTTTCACCTCCTGCCCCAAGAGCGGTCCCCCGGCCATGTCGAATTCGACATCGATGAAGTGGCTCGGTTTATCACTCGGTACGTCCAGTCAGGGCAGAGCCCGGAGCGGGTCCGGCTCTGGTTTCACACCCACGTCAACATGGATGTCTTCTTTTCGTTTACCGACGAGGAGACGATCAAGCGGTTGGCGAAGATGATGCCACTGGTAGTAGCGGTGGTGACCAATCAGCGAGGCGAAGCCCTTTGGAGAATTGTTCAGTCAGGAACGTACACTGCGGAATGGCTGACGTCCTTGCCGGGAGACCGCCCACGTGGAGATGAGCTGACGGGGCCTCGCAAGGAGATCGATGCGGTGACCCGGCAACCTGTTTGGTTGAAGAAGTGGGGGTTCCACCAGGGGCACCAATCAGGCGATTACGATGTGGATGGGTTCAAAGTCCGCGATGAAAAGATCTCGGTGACCCTCATCGTGGATGGAAAATCCAAACGACTGAAGCTGCAGCGACTGGCCCCCATCGAGGGAGTCATTGAAGCCTTCCACCTTGACGACCATGTGATCACCGTGTCGGGGATGCTCCTTTCCAAGGATCGGAAATACCCTCTGATTCACGGGGACGTCATCAAGGCCACCAAACCAAACGATAAGGAGCCTGTTCGTGAAGAACTCCCGACAACGACACACGGTCCTTACGACTTCGTATAAAGCCAATGCGACTCAGTTTTGGCACCGCGTGAAGCCGACCTTTGCGGATGATCCGTACCTCCGGCAGAGGGATTTCTTTTCTCCGGGACGCCACGATCCACGAGTGGCCATCGTCGGGGCTGGAGGAATCGGCTCATGGGTGGCGGTGCAGCTGGCCAAACTCGGGGTGATGCACATCACGGTCTTCGACCACGATCGGGTGGCTCCGCACAATCTCTCGACCACGGTCTATCGTCCATCGGATATTGGCAAACCCAAGGTCCTAGCCCTCGCGCAGACCATCCGTCGTCTCGGATTGCCCGCTCGGATTGATGCTCGTCCGGTGCTGTATCGAGGGCAGTCACTCAGGAAGTTTGACATCGTGATCTCGGCGGTGGATAGCATGGCGGGGCGCACGCAGCTCTTCCGTGAGGCCAAGCGACAGCGGGTTCCATTCTATATCGACGGTAGAATTGGGGGAGAAAATCTTCGGGTCTAC
>ERZ1292637.1316-Hain-H14-01um-R3-1316-length-10694-cov-7_pt1 | contig 10694 bp, 15 predicted proteins | sample MGYA00564405_ERZ1292637 | MGnify/ENA primary metagenome ERZ1292637 (study PRJEB36523, sample SAMEA6512645) | groundwater metagenome | collected 2019-01-09 | study: AquaDiva: Metagenomics assemblies of 32 groundwater samples | reverse complement strand
ATCTCCGGCGGGACGCCCCAGGTGTGGATGATCATGTCGCGCTCGAACTCGCGCAGCTGCACCATCTGGAGCTGACGAAAATTCGTGTCCTCAAACTCGTGGACGCCCAATTCGTGCGTGGCGAACCGGGCCTTGGCGGCGCGCCAGAACCCTTCGTGCTGCGCGCGCCAGTCACGCTCGAGGCGGTCGCGCTCGGGGCCGCTCCAGGTCGCCGGTGATTTCGGGTAGATGATGAAATCTGGCCGCGCCTGGTTGATGAATGTCATTCGAACGAACTGAGCGGCATACTCGTCCGTCTCCAGCTCGTCGGCCAGCGCCCGCGCCATGCCCGTGCCCCGGCCGTAGGGGTTCTCCGGGTTCGGGTTCACCATCCAGAGAACCTCGGTGTCGGGAATCTGCCCCTGCCAGCCGCGGTAGGAGACGCGGAAGAACGCGTTCGTCGGCGTCGGCGTGGCCGTGACCCAGTGGGGCGGAATCGGCCAGGCACCGACGGGGACGCCGAGGGCGTTCCGCTGCTTGACCCAGAAGGCCTCGCCCTCCAGGTCCCAGTGCAGCGCGGTAGTCTTCCGCATCGCCAGGCCCGTCATGTAGCTGTTGCCGCCCTCGAGGAGCTCGTCGAGCATCGGGTGCTCCTCGACTTCGACCAACTCGCCGGCCTCCTTCAGCCGCTTCAGGCGGGCGCGGCGCTCAAGGGACGCCTCCCAGCTCCCGCCGAGGCGTTGGAGGGCCTTGACGCGGACGGCCCGGGGCTCGCCGCGGGGCCGGACGGCCTTGAGCTGCCACTGGACGGCGGCGATGGCCGAGGAGACCTTGTCGGCGACCGCGTGGAGCCACGGCATGTCGGCGTAGGCGGCGGCACGCTCGCGCGCCCCGCGGGTCGGGGGCGGGCCGGCGGCGCCGGGGAAGATCCCGCCCAAGAGCCCATAGGCTTGCTTCGCCGCGTCCTCGCTGAAGACCCCGACGAGGGCCTTGGCGGCGACGCGGAGGCGCTCGGTGACGGAGGCCATGTCAGCGCCCGGCCACGATGCGCGAGTGATCCAGCACCGCGCAGCGGATTGCCGCCTCTTGCTTCGGATACAGATATGGGAGCGTATACATCCGCTCCTGCCCATCAGCCGTGCGATAGATCATGACGTCCTCGCGGAGGCGCTCGGGCGTCAGCACCAGTTCGTGATCGCGGTCGATCAGCGCCGCGGCCCGCCGCTGCCGCTTGGCGACGATCTTGCGCAGCGTCTTGCCCACAGTCATCAGACCATCCCGATCGTACGGATCGCCTGGCGCAGGCGGCTCTGGTGCCTCAGCGCCGACGCGCTCGTGCCGTCCACCAGCCTGGCGATGTGCCGCTGCCAGGCTCGGCGCCCGGCCCACCAGCCCAGGGCGATGCCGATGAGCCCGAGCGCCAGCGCGCGTGTCATGACGCGGCTATTTTACCCGTGAGGCGCTGGGCGATCAGGGCGGGGCGAAAAGTTGCGCGCTACCGCAGCCGCCTCGGCGCGAGCCCTTCGCGGCCATGGGAGCTGGGCCAGAACACCCCGCCCACGCGCACCTGACGCTCCACGTCGCTCTCGGGCACCTGCTCGGCCTCGACCTTGTCGCCGACCGGCACGGCCAGCGCGCGCCAGCGCGTCACGCCGTCCTCGTCCTCGATCGGCGCGCCCGTGGCCGCGTCAAAGAGCCGGAAGATCGCGCCGGTCGTCAGGGTCGAGAAGACGACCTCGCGCCAGCCGTCGGGAGTCTGGACCTCGCAGCGACGGGGCATCAGCGCACGCTTACCTGACAAGACTCAGCGTCGAGGCTGGCCCACGCCGCACGCACGACGCGCAGACGCCGCGCCAGCGTCTCTACACGCGGCGAGGGGGGTCGCCAGAAGCCCATATTGTGCTCGCGAATGATCGTCGGTCGCCGCCAGGCACGTGGACGCATAATTGCGAAGGCATTGGCGCGGTCGCTCATGCATACCTCCCGTAGAGCCCGAGACAGCGCGGGCACGGCGTCACGGCCTCACCTTCTTCCGCCGCTTAGATCGTTGGCGTTGCACTAATTCTAGCGGCATATTCAAGACGAATGCCGCCATCTTCGGCGGGTCGGCCCACTCGCGTAACGTGACGCGCAACGTCTTTACGGCGGGGCAACGAGTTAACTGCCAGATCAGATCGCATGCCTGTGTATGCTCGCTGAATCTCTTGTAGAGCGCGGCCATGTCTGTGTCTCGCGCCCGGTGCGCGTCGCGCGTTTTCATCTTCTTCGGCATTATCTACTCCCCGTCGCTATCCACTGCGTGATCAGCAGGCCAATACAGATATGGCGTCGCATCACCGGAGGCACTATCCGAGCTTTGCCATCACGCCGACTTTCTCTTCGGCGTCTTCCCTACGTGCCGCGCCAGCCGGATGGCGCGCGCTAGTCGGTCAACCTGCTCAGCGACTTCTTCATCGGTGACGTTCACCCAACCATTCTCGAAGACCGTCACTGCCTGTTGCAGAATCGACAGGACCGACCCTGCGGCCAGCGTTTTCTGATCCTCATTACGCGTGAGACCATCGGATGCCGGAACCGGCGCTTTCCGCACGAGCGCGAGGCCACCCTTCACGCGCGGAGCCGTCACCACGCGATCGGCGGTCAACCGCGTGAGCGACGTGATCGGCATGAAGAGCGCCTTCGCGATCTGGCCCATTGAGAATCCGGCTGCTTTCAGACGCGCGCTGCTCTGGATGCGCTCCTGGATCGTCAGCGGCCGCCCGTTCGCGGCGTTGAGGCGAATCGCTTCGAGTAAGAAGTCCTCGGGTTTCACGCGACTCAGGATGCATGGAATGCGACCGATCTTGTTCCGACGGTACGCTTCGAGCCGGTGGCGCCCATCGAGGAGCACGAACGCGCCGAGGCGCTTGCCCACGACGAGCGGCGGGAACGCCGCCCCGGCCTGCATGGCCTCAGCGTAGCGATACGCCGTTAGCCAGTCCATCTGGTTCCGGGGATAGAGTTCGTCGTCAACGATGATGTTCTTGCGTTCGATGCGCATCAGTCCTCTCCTTCCAGGGAATTAGAAAAGACCCTTACCCTACCTCACCCGACCAGGCCCCACCACACCAAGCCAAGCCTCGCCTCGCCACATCCTTACCTCGCCCCGCCAAGTCCAGCCGCACCCCGCCTCGCCGGGCCTTGCCCTGCCGCATCCTCGCCTTACCTCGCCCCGCCTTACTCGGCCATGCCTAGCCTTGCTACACCAGACCTTGCCCAGCCCCACCGCGTCCTGGCCCCACCTTGCCCTACCCAGCCAAGCCACGCCACGCCGAGCCTTACCGCATCCTCGCCGTGCCCAACCTCGCCCGACCGAGCCACAACAAGCCCCACCATACCGAGCCGCGCCGCATCCTCGCCCTACCAAGCCCTGCCCAGCCTGGCCTCGCCTAACCATGCCTTGCCTGACCACACCCGGTCCCTACCTCGCCTCGCCCGGCCCTACCGAGCCCAACCTCGCCCTACCTCACGCCAGAATGGTGCTACATTTCCCACTTACTGACGTGAAAGCGCCCGAACCGCCCCTTCTTCGCCGGCCGATAGTCGAGGAGCCCGACCGCCTTGCCTGCCTTGAGGAAGATCTGGTCGCGCAGCGTGCCAGTGAGAAAGGCCTCGGCGAAGACGTCCTCGTCGTAGTGCAACTCGAACCGAGCTTTCCACGGGAAGACTTTCGGCCGGGAGCGGAGCACGCCCTGCTTCTGGACGACGCCGCGGCGCGTGTCGATCTCGTATTTCTCCGTGCCGAGCGAGATGAGTTCCGGCGCGATCTCCAGCGACCCGCTCATGTACGGTGCCACCGATTCGCGCCCGCTGATGCGGAAGCCCGCGCTCGCATTGATGAGGCACTGGTGGATGTGGTCGGCCTTCAGGCACAGCGTCTTGCCGTCCGGCATGAGGTAGCGACCGGCCGCCGCCTCGTCTTCGGCGCTCGGGATGGTTTTCTTCCCACCCTGCGCTCCGCGCATCTGCGCCGGATTGTGCATTAGGAGGGGCGTATCGCCTGTGATTGCGACGATGATCTTCTTCATGGCCTCACCTTTCAGGGATTAAGGGGTTGTAGAATAGCACCGCACCTCATCCTCGCTTCGCCGAGCCTCGCCTGACCGCGCCGCGCCTGACCAAAACCACACCTCGCCACGCCTTGGCGCACCGCTTCGGTAGCGACGCGAATACAAGCGCCTAGGCTCTGTACGCGCCCGGCCCAGCACACAACAGCCCACCGACGATGCCAGACGCCGAACCTCACGGCCACTTCACCCACGGCATTTCGGGTCGTCCGTGCGCGACCCATAACGCGAGCAACTCACGCAGAACGCCCTCCGTCGTCACCGGAATGCTCCCGATGATGGCCTCGATGCGGCGCCTGTAGTCGGTACTCATCCCGTCACGACCACGCGCCGCGCCTCCGAGCTCCGTCCGAGCACGCTGATGCTCATCGGGGCGGGGCGCGCGCCGAGCGCCGCGTAGGCGAGCGCAAGTGAGCACACGCAATCATCGTGCATGCCCTCCGGCGCGGAGTATCTGGTGCCGTTCCGCGAATGCTCGAACTCGAACGCCTCCAGCTCGGTCACGATCGGCCCCTCCGGATACGCGACCGCCTCGTGCTGAATCGCCACGGCCAGCGCCTCCATGAGCGGCTGCTTGCTGGCGCTCGTGAACTTGAAGCCCTGGAAGTTCTCGCGCAGCGCGCCGGCCTCCATCTCATGGCGTTGCACGGAGTCGAGCACCGGGTCGCCGAGCCCGGTGGAGTCCACGAGCGCGGGCAGGCCGGCCGTCAGCTCGGTGATCAGCGCGATCGTCTGCGTCCACGGCCGATCCTTCCAGCGGTGGAAGCGCGCCACGCGGCCCGACGCGTCGAGGCCGACGCCCACCGTCCAGTCGACGGACTTGCCGAGGTCCCACCCCCAGGCCGCCGGGGGCGCCTCGCTCAGTGGCCGGATGGCGCGCCGGATCGCCCCGGGGCAGCCCAGCTCGAACGGATTCGAGCCGTCGTCGGACGCCTCGGCCCAGTACAGCTCGCGGAACACGCTCGCCGGCAGGTCCGCCTCGGCCTCACTGATCGTCTCGGCCGTCAGCACGCCCGCCGCCACCGCGTCCGCCGCCGTGAGCTTCGCGTAGTGCCACCCGGGGCGTCCGGCCTCGGCCTTGCGCGCGAGCTGGTAGGCGAAGTTCTTCCGGCCCTTCACGTTGCCGATCAGCCGCGCCGGGCCGCGCGTGGCGGTGAGCGTGGAGTAGACGGCGTGCCACGCCTCGGCGCGCATGCGGCTGATCTCGTCCAAGACGACCGCGCGCCAGTCATCGCCGAAGAGCGTGTCGGGCTTTTCAGCGCTCCGAAAGATGAGCTGCGCTCCGTTGTGGCGCAGCGTGAGCGAGAGCTCCGCCTCGTTCTTCTCGTACATCGCCTGCGGCAGCCCTTGCTTCGCGCGCCGATACGCGACCCGCGCGGTGCCGTACCAGGGCGCCACCCAGGGGTACTGCCAGCCCTCCTGCCCGGCGATGGCCTGCTCGACGAGCCAGGCGAGGCACCCGACCGTCTTGCCACTCTTCGTGGCCGCCTCAATCACGGCGAATCGCTCGGGGCAGAAGATCGCCGCTTCTTGCTTCGCGTACAGCCACGGGCGCGTGTAGTGCAGCTCGCGCACGCTCATCCGCTCGCCAACTCCCGTCGCCCGAGGTCGACCACGTCCTCCCAACCCAGGAGCCAGGCCACGCGCAGCGGCTCGTCGCGGGTCGAGTACGGATTCGCGACCGCCGCGCCCATCGCCCCGGCGACCGCCCCGGCCTTGTACGCCCCGCGGCGATCGGCGCAGCGCGGCAGCGCGCTGAAGATCCGCCGCGCTCGCTCATCCACGGGCGTCGGGAAGGCCGCGGCGTGCGCGCGGAGCGTGTCGCGCCAGCCCCACGCCTGGCGATTCGGCAGGTGCGCGTAGACCGCCCGAACGCGCTCCAGGTCCTCCAGCGTGTCGACGCTGAGCTTGAGCGTCGAGTAGTCCTCGCCGCCTGGGAGCGTCAGGTTCGCCGTGGCGAAGCGCACGGGATGGCGCCAGAGGAACGTCGTGACGTGCTCGCGCTCGTCCGCCGTGGCCTCGCGCGCGGCCGTGTCCAGCGCCGCACGCGTCAACGCCTCCACGTCGCAGCCGTCGAAGAGCGTCGGCGGGTGGACGTCCGAGGCATACGCGGCGCCGTCGCGCGTCACCAACGCGAGCACCGCGCCAGCTACCTCAGGGTCGAGCAGCGGGCAGTCGCTCGTGATGCGCACGATCACGTCGGCGTCGGTCATCTCGGCGGCCAGCACGTAGCGACTCAGCACGTCGCGCTCGCTGCCCCGGCACCACCGCACGCCGGCGCCGCGGCACAGGTTCACGATCGCGTCGTCGCGCGCAAGCGTCGTCGTGGCGACGATCACCACATCGACGCCGGGGATGCGCTTGGCGCGCGCGAGCACGTGCGTGAGCATCGTCTGGGCGCCGATGCGGCGAAGCACTTTTCCGGGACATCGTCCTGAACCCATGCGAGCCTGAATAATGGCTGCGACGATCACGGTCGACTCGCCTCCACCCTGTATTCGCTGGGGGTCATGTATCCCGCTCGCCGCGGAGCGCGAGGGGCCGAGGATTATCTGCGAGACTCGTGTCAGTCTCGCGCCTTAGATTCCAGCCCTTAATGATAAACCGAGCCCTGCCATCACGCTCGTACTCGACGGTGATCCCGTCCAGTCTGAGACTGAACTCGCCGAGGATGATCCGATCGCCTCGACGAAGTCCCGGCAAGCCGAATGCAGCGAAGTCGCTATTGATGTGAAATGAGGCGGTCACGTGTCGAGTCTCCCGGTCCGGCCGATCGCCCGCCGCGCCCGCAGCCCCGTCGGCATCACCAGCCGCCCGGTGACGATCTGCATCGTGACGTCGACGGCTTGCCCAGCGACGAACTGCCCGGCCGGATCGTAAACCCTGACGGGGATGACGACCGTCTCCTGGCCGTCGAGCCCGGTCTCGACTCGCATCGGGCCGACCGCCTGGGCTCCGGCGAACTGCGCGAGCCAGTCACGCCCGTAGTGGAGATTGAGGAGCTTCTCGTCGTCTCGATCCTGGATGGTGCGCTCGACGCTCACGGGCGGGCCTCCTCGCCGAAGCCGATCTCCATGACCTGAACGGGGATGTCCGCCCCCCCAAAACCACGTTTCTGGAACTCCACGTTCCGCTCCTTCTCCGTGCGCGCCACGCCCTGCCAGCCGAGGCTCGCCTCGACGACGCCGGCATCCCTGAGCGCGAGGAGCGAGCGCCAGATGACCGCGTGCGCGACGTCATCACGAGCGTAGGCACCGGACGCGTAGTAGGCGCACGCCTTGTAGAGGATCCAGTAGGCGGTGCCCACGACGCCGCCGGCATCCTCGACGACCATGATCAAGGCATGACGAGCCCGCAACCAGTCCCCCTGCAGCCGATAGGTGTCGGCTGAGCGCCCCACCGCGCCCGGTCGATGTTCCGCGACTGACCTGGCCACCACGCTCCGGTGAAGCCCCTCATAGGCGGCCAAGCCCAGCGCCTGCTGCGCTATCTGATCACCGATCCACTGCTCCCCGCCGTATGTCGTGAAAGTATAGCGTGCCTCAACACCGTGAATCAGCGAGCGGTAAGACTTCCGGACGCCGTGCCAGAGGTCGCAGGGGTCGGCCTTCAGATTAACCACGCGGTGCGCGGCGTTCGCCGCCGTCTCGATCGGCTGCCCCTCAGGCAGAACGAGCACGCAGGGCGAGCCGAACGGGGAGGAGGCGATCCGCGCGCGGCGCACGCCGTGCTCGCGGGCGAGTGACAGCGTGTGCTCAGCGCCGACCTGGGCAGCCTCAGCGTCACACGCGAGGCCGGCGGCGAGCGGGTCACCGGAGTATGAGAACTCAGGAGCGCTATCCAGGCCGCGCGAGCGCATCAGCGGGACGACGCCGATGACACGACGCTCGGTGCTGACCCACCCGACGCAAGGGCCGGGCGTTCGCATCGAGACATCGCGCTCCTCGACGAGCGCGAACGAGAGGTCGGCGTTTCCCTCGCGATAATACGTTTGATATTCCAGCCAGGCGCCTGAGTGAAAGAACCAGCCATCCGGATGCTCCGTGATGAACTGGTCCCAGGCCGGGGCCAGCGCGGGAGTTAGTCGCTCGATCCTCATTCGTCCCGTCGCCAGTGAGCAGCCGCGAGAATCACCCAGACCACCACCATGAACATCCCAGGAATGCCGGCCATCCAAGAGCGAGCGATCACTACGACCGTAACCGTGAGGATCAAGGCGCAGATTGCTAGTCCAAGGAAGAGTCGAGCGGCCGTTAGCCTGACGCAGCGCACGTCCCCATCTCCCCCAGATCGCTGATGCCCCGGTGTCTCGGCTGCTTGTCGTGCCAGCCGCACCAGGCGTGCCGGCACTCCACGCGGTCACGGCAGGCGACGTAGGCGATCGACAGCTCGGCGCACCAGGGGCAGCGCTGGGGCCAGGGCGTCACGCTGTGGCCTCGTCGTCCGGACTCGACGGGGGCGCGGCCTCATCACCGTTCCCGCTCGCCGACGGCGCCTCGCCGAGCCGCAGCGTGAGCGGCGCGCCGTCGCCAGCGCCGGTCGGCCCAGCGTTGATCTGCACCACTCCGGTTCGCCCGATCACCAGCGTGAACTCGCGCGGCACGTCGTCGCCGACGGCGCGCTTGGCGCGCAGCAGGACCTCGATGGCGCGCACTTTGTCGTGCATGCGCACGCGCACGCGCGTGCCGTGCTCGCTCGGCACCTGCTCGACCTCTTGCACGGCGGCGCGCGTGTCGTCGTCGAGGAGCTTGCTCGACGCCACGAGCCGCGCCCCGGCCTCGTCCCACTCGATCACGTCGCTGATCTGCGCCAGCGCCACGCTCGCCAACTCATGCAGCAAGCGCTGCGTCGACACGTCCTCGCGCTCCAGGTGGCGCGCGATCAGGCGTTGCACGGCCGACCGCGCGAGGAGCTTGGAGCCCTTGACGCTCGCCGCTGCCGACGTGGAAGCGAGGTAGCCGGCGGCGAGCGCCGACCGCCCGCCGTTCCCCCGCACGCCCTCCGGCCCGCCGAGGAAGGCGCGCACGAACGCGCGGTGGCGCACGGCGGCCCGCAGCTTAGCCGTGCCGCGCGTGAGGCCCTTGCCGGTGACGACGTCAACCTTGGGCATCACGCTCCCCGCACCGCGGTCAGAGCCTCATCCACGCTCGTGACGACGGCGGCGATGCCGCCGGCCGCCCTGACTGACTCGATGAACGCCACCTGTGTTGGCGTCGCAGACGCGCCCGGGCGCTTGACCTCTAAGGCAAGGAAGATCGCGAGGAGAGGGAGCACGAGAATATGGCCCACGCCATCTCGTTGGGGTCGCCACGTCTTCCACCCAATAATGTCGCTCATCCCTGGCTCACCGAACCGCACAAACCGACGCTTGGTTCCGCCCTCCGCCGGCACCGTCACGGCCCCCGTGTTGTTGCGCCAGGCGGTCACGCCCGGCACCGAGCGAAGCGCGTCGAGGACGGCGCGCACGATCTCGCGCTCGGGGCGCGCTCGCAGCGAAGGCCGAGACGCTCTACCAGCCATTTACGAGGCGCACCGCGCGCCAGAACAGGCCGACGCCGACGCCGAGGCCGATGAGCGCAAGCGCGGTACCGATGACCGTGATGAGCAGCAACAGCCAGCGGCCCACTGCGTCGCCGAGCTTCGCGCGGAGCGCCGGGGTCACTTCGTCAACCCCAGGCGCGCGCGCGTGCCGCGCCAGCACTCCTCGACCTCGCCCGTGGGCATCAGGCAGCCCGCGACGGCGTCGAACCCGAGCTTGTCGCCGCGGCGGGCCAGCTCGATCAGCTCTGCCCACGCGTTGCCCTGCTCGCCGTGCTCCGGCAGGATCACGACGCCTGAGCCGGTGATGCAGAGCGTATATTGGAACTGGATCGTGTCACCGACGATCGCCGCCAGGTCGACAATGTGCGGCGGCAGCGTCACGACGCCCTGGTCCGTTTCCACCGCGCACAGAAAGCGTAGAACGCGCACAGGACTGCGCAGCTGTGGCGCGGAGATCGGCAGAGCTGGGACTGGACAGCGGTGACGCGCCAGGCGCAGAAGCAGGTCGGTCAGCACGGTTGCGCACCACCAACACGGTACCGCAGCATCGGCGCCTCGCTCGGCATCACGCGCCGCACCCCGTCCCCCATGGCGGCCTCCGCGAATCTCACGTTGCGCACGTATTCTAGCGCCTCTTCGGGCGTCCGCGCTACCGCGTAGTCGGCGTTCGTGGGGTCCGTGTCGGCGAGACGAATGTGGAACTCGATCACTCTGGCGCCGGCGGCGACGGCCAGGGCGCCGGTCCAAGGATGGCGCGTGTGGTCCGACAGACCGCCCGCTTGCAAGTGATCTCGGAAGATGTCGGCTCGTAGTACGGCGAGGTTCGCCTGATCCTCCGGACATGGATAGGCGCTCACGCAGTGCAGGATGGTGATCGGGCCCCTCGCCTGTCGACGATAGCCGCTCATGTACGCGGCCACCGAGGCTGAGAAGTCAGCCCCCATCCCGGCGCTGATGATGAGCGGCTTGTCGGGCCACTCGGCGTGGAGCGCGACGAAGTGGGCGTCGGTCGCCTCGAAGCTCGCCACCTTGAATCGCGTGACGTATGGCGCGATGACGGCGACGTCC
>ERZ1292637.1314-Hain-H14-01um-R3-1314-length-10716-cov-7_pt1 | contig 10716 bp, 22 predicted proteins | sample MGYA00564405_ERZ1292637 | MGnify/ENA primary metagenome ERZ1292637 (study PRJEB36523, sample SAMEA6512645) | groundwater metagenome | collected 2019-01-09 | study: AquaDiva: Metagenomics assemblies of 32 groundwater samples | reverse complement strand
CCTAAAGTGGGCAGCGTGGCAGTGCGCGAGGGCCGGCTTGAGCACGCTCTCAGGCGGAAGCTTATCAGACCGGTTCCAACGGCACCGCAGGGCATTCCCGATCGAGACGTTGATTCCACGCTCAAGCCCCGCTGCGGGGAAAAAGCGCTCAATCATATACGCTCCCGTTTTCCCGACAAACGGCCGGCCCTCGCGTTCTTCTGTAGCCCCCGGATTCTGGCCGAGCACGAAGACCTCAGCCCCCGCGACGTGCTCGTCCGGCACAAAGCCGAGTCCTGTCTGGTAGAGAGGACAACCTATGCACGACGGGGGCTTCGAAATCATCCCTCTATTAACGTCAGAACGACCTGGTGGCGTGTCCCAGTCCACAGAACGAGGTTCGGGCCGTCATAGGGGCGCCCGATGGCAACGATCTCACCCGGGATCTCGCCCGGATTATGATCGTTGTGTTCGAGTGCATCTGGTCCAATCCAAAGCCCTATGTGGTCAATGTGGTACTTACTCTTTTCCCCCTGCCCTAGCATGCACGTGCTGATCATCGGCCATGCGCTACCGGCAGGCATCACACCGGACCTCGTTCTCGGTTGGATCGTCACACCAGCACAACTCACTCGGGCGGTCACAATCCGGGCAGTAGTGACGATGCGTTCCATCATCCGGAGTGTCCGTTCTCTTCACTTAATCTCTCGGACCTTGAGAGAACGGATTTTAAGAGAACCGAGGTCCAAGCCCCCCCCACCTTCTAGTTCTTCCCGCACTTGTTTCACTCCGGTGAACTGCTCTTCGAGGGAGTAGTCGTCAACGACCTTGATGATGATCTCATATACGCGAGCTTTGGTTTTCACAGGTATCTCCTTAGAGCGCCGTAATGATGGTGTCCAAGTACAAACACCTCGCCACAGGCTCATGTCTTGCGCCTTTAGACCGCCGTAATCGCGTCGGTCCAGTTTCGAGCCTCGTACCGATCCCTCGCCGGCGAGAGCCGCACACGAAACTGAAGCCGCGTGACGAGCGCAGTTTCGAGGGTTTCACCGAAAGGCTTCCCAACCGTGTTCGTGTGTCGGGCAAGCTGGGCACCAAGCCGTGAGGGTTCGGCGATTCGTCCATCCTTTTGTCGAACCTGTGCGCTCGTCACGTCCACAAAGTACTTACGAGTCTGCGGACTATCGTTGATGGGAACGTCGAACAAGTCGACGGTGAGACGGGCCATCGGCAGCCCGAAAAAGGGGCTCTCTTCTCTCTCCACGATCCGTTTAGTGTAGCTCTGAACGAGCCCCTCGTACGTTCCGGTTGGAATGAGGTCTCCTAGCTCAGCCGCGTCAACATCGGCTTGGGTGATTGCGTTCCAGTCTGGCTCTAGACTCCCGTTCATTGTCTTATCTCCTCGTTTGAGTTGTGGAAAAACTCGCATTCCTTGAGCTGTGGAAAAGCCCCTCCATCAAACAGGTAGACGAACTGCCGCAGGTGAAAGGGGAGGCTTAGCATGCTTGCGATGTCAGTCCTCCCCCCGACGCCGAGTGCGCTTCCGGTGACCCATACAGGTGCCCCGACGACATCCGACAGGTATCGCGCAAGCGGACAGTCTCGGATATGACTCGGGACACCCCGAGCATGCCGGCGCTCTAACGTGGCGGCAACCTCCTTATACGTGTGTCCTAACTCCTTTATGGCTTTCTTGGCTGTCTTTAGCCTCCGGTCTCGCTCTTGATCGCTTGCCATATCGTTACGCTTCTTTCTACGGAAATTCAAGCAGCTCTGGGTACTTTCCTCTGTCAATGTGGGAGATAAGCTGACGAAGATGGGAAGGGAGACGGACGCTTAATTGACGACGCCACCACATGGTCAAAGGAACAGTAACTTTATGCGTGTCCACTCGCACTGTGCTCGCTGTCATATTATTAAAGTACAAGGCCAGTGGACACTCCCTTGGAAGTCGCGCTTTTCCCCGAATCCCTTTTGTCTTTAGGAGCATCACGGCGGATGCTTCTGTAGGCCCAAGCGTATCAATGGCTTCGATTACCCGTGTTCGCAGCATCTTCGTAGTGGGCTTCACGCGTCCTTTCCTTCCTTCGGAATGAGATACCGCTCTAACATCGGCCACTCCTGTGGAATCGTGAGCGGTAAGCTCTTGGCAATCTCCAAGGGCATTTTCACGCCGGCTCCCCACACCTTCCCCATCGGCTGTGTTTGCCAGAGATACCGGGCGGCTGGCCCCGCTCCTTCCCGTATGGCGTACATCACTACAGCAAACTCTCCCATGACGGCCTTAGCCGCTTGCCCCGGCAGCTCGGGGAAAATATGCCGTGACGGATTTGCCCCCCTTTCGTCGGGATCATCCTTTTCCCGCCCATCCCAACACGTCATCACAACGTTTGCGACGGCTGACGAGGCTAGCACACGCTCGATGTATCCAAAGAATAGCACTCCAGCGGGGCCATATTTACTGGCTTCAAAATTCTCCGCGCGCCCACGAGCCCCTGCCGTCGCCACGTTCAGGCATACGTCGAAAAACTTGTGTAACCCATCTCCCGCAAACGTACTGATCGGGCCATGTTTCCCGTGTAAGATATCAAACGTCAGACGATTCACTTCCGCAAGCACCCCGACCCAGTTCTGGACTTTCTCTGGATCAGGGAGGTCCCAGACAAATGCTCGCACCCCGTCTTCGTGTGGAATGGACGTGGAGCCTTTCTCGCCGGGGTAGCTTAGGACGATCATGGGCTTCGGCCAGGTTCGAAGGCTCGTCGTCTTGCCTGAGTTAGGGGGTCCATTAATCAAGACCCGACGGGCCCGTTGTCCCCACACGTCACGGGAGCTTTGTTCGATGAACGGCATCACGTAGTCCCCCCCACGTAGTCCTGCGCCATCTTTTCGGGGTCCAATCGGTAGCGAAAGCAGGCCTTAAGATATTCACAGTCCCCGAATGCATCGCTGTGCTGCGTCGCCATGGCCGGGCGAGCGAGATTCTCGTCCTCCGCTTGCATCGCAGCCCATTTGGCTCGTGCACTCAACTCCCACCGTTGCAACGTCTGGGGGTGAATCTCGAACGGGTAGAGCTCGGCACGAAAGCGTGGCTCCAACACCAAGAGGCAGATGTAGTAATGATCGGCCTTCAATTCCCACGCGTAATGGTACAATTGCCACGAGGTCTGCCACCGAGTTTGCTCTCGTGCCAGATATTCCGGTTTGAGCGTGAGCCTGGTCTTGAAATCAAGTGGTGTTGGCCCTCGGCCATCGTCGACGACAAGATCGGGCCGTGCCACGCCGCTTGGCAAGGTCTCCTCAACCGCAAGGATACGCCACTCGGGTGGAATGGGCCCTCCACTATCAATGTACCGTTCCACGGCCCTTGCCGCTCGCATGGGGAGCGCATCGGCCTGGGCTTGGTCCCATGGCTCAATCCGCCGTCCTCCGGGAACGAGTGCTGCCAAGAGTTGCTCCGCTGCGGTTCGGGCCAGGGTTGACGGGGCCCACGTTAACATCCCCGTTTGGGTGCTCCACCCGTCGGCGAGGCACCCGGTCGAGCACTTCGCCCCACCTGCCGCAACACCTTGGTAATGGTCTGCCAATCCGGTTCCGACCGCTTGTCCCAGCATCGCGGCTAGATCCCGCTTGCCCACGATACGAGAGACCCATTTTTGGTAGTGCAACGTCCGTTTAAGGGCGCACTGATCCCACAACACCGTTTGACTGGGGCTGTAGATGCGAGGAACTGAGTCAGCGAGGTGGTTGTGGCCTGGAACATTGCACCCGTCGTTACTCATCTCACTAATGAAGTACGCGAGTCCCCCACGATTGAGTCAGTGACTCATGGGAGCGATGTCACGTGCTTTCTTAATAGGGGGGAGGCTCGCTTTTGCACCTTTCGTGGATAGATCTTGCGGCGGAACCACTTGACAACGCCCCGTTTCTGATTGACCCCTACGTCCCCCGCGAGAGCATTATCCTGCTCCACGGGAAATATAGCACGGGCAAGAGTCCTCTTACCTGGGAGCTCGCCCGGTGCGTTGGGGAAGGTCTGCCCTTCTTTGGCCACCCTTCGACTCTCGGGCGGGTGCTCTACCTTGAGCTCGATGCCCCGAAAATCATCATAAAAAAGCGGCTGTACGGGCTTCCCCCCGCCCAAAACGTTTGGTGGTTGTTCCTCCCGCCGTACCCTCCAGATCTTCCTCTTATGTCCGCTCAAACCGCGTTGACCCCTGCGCTCGTCATCGTGGATACCCTCCGGAAGGCGTATCTGGGCTCTGATATTGAAAGTCAGACCGCAAGTCGTGTCTACAGCCGCTTTCGCCGTCTCTTCCCCCAAGCCGCTCTCCTCTTCGTCCACCACGACCGCAAAGACTCCACAGATTCAGAGAACCGCCCAAATGAAGACGAGTCGTTTGCGGGAAGTCAAGCGTGGATGAATGACGTACAAGTTGGGCTCCACCTCTCTCGGGTTAATGAGCACACGTTCCGCGTTAAGCATACAAAAAGTCAGGTCTCAGCCTTGGTTGAACCCTTTCACTTTACACTTGACTCAAATGGGGTCTTACAACCCGATATCTCTGTACGCTTTTCTGCTTTTTGGCCCACGCTTCCCGAGTCATGGGGCAAGACCGCGCGAGTTCGAAGTGCCGCGCACGAGCTTGGATTGGCTGAGAGTACCGTGTGGAAACTCCTTCGCGCCCTGGAGGGGCCAGGTCCCGCAGCGGCGCGAATCCGCGACGCAGCCGCACGTCGGAACCGAGCGGCGCTTCAAGCACGCTCTCCCGAGCACCAAAATAACGATAGCGGTCCAAGTCATTGAATTTATGACGCTTCCTTCAGTACTCCATCCACCTCTATAAGATAAGAGGCGGAATAGTGAATAGCCGGAGCGGGGGAAGAGTGATTTTTTGCTTGTCTTCTCCCCAAAAAAAGAGGTAGACTTCGGTACAGGGACACCATGCAAAAAGGCGCGTGGAAGACACCTGTTCCTTTGAGCCAGCTTGTCCACCCTAACCCCCACCTTGAGAATACCGTGCTTGTGTTTCTCCTCGGAATGCTGTTTGGCGTCATCGTGCTCATTGGTGTAGACTGGATTTGGCCAACGACGTTGGATCCTCTGTGGCCATAACCTGCCACCAACGCCCTTACCCAAACGCTGAGAGGATCTTAGGATGACCCCTGAAGAGCGCCGCCGCTTCTACAAGCGCAGGGAACTTCAAAGCCACTCAGAGATTTGCGGTTGCTTCGACACTGAACATGCGGCTCATTGGCCAGTCGAGCAAGAGTGTGGGTGTACCGTGTCGCCGGACTGCCACGTTCACAACCCCCAAAGTGGTGGTGGTAAGCTTGAGTGATGGGGATTGATCCTACCGAGCTCGCACGGTTGTATGAGCAACACCGCGCCGCGTGGGTGACTCTGGCGCGGCGCTGTGGGGCGTACGAACTCGCTGAGGATGTCGTCCAAGAAGTCATGCTGGGATGTCTGGAAGGACTTGAGCCCCCTGCCAACCTTGAACCCCTTGATTTTATTCGCAGTCTTATTCGCTTATTCTCGAATCGTTATCGCCAGCGTCACCGCCGCTCCTGGGTTTTTCTCGGAAAGATCCGGCACTGGGAAACGCTTCGGCGATTTACACCCGAAGAAATGGACTTTCGCACGACGGTGCAGCTCGCTGTCTGGCAGACGGCCCACGACCTCAACGAAGAAGATACCATCGTGTGGCGAGCACTGGTCATGGGAGAGACGACCCGGGAGCTTGCCGAACGCTTGCACGTATCCCAGAAGACGGCAGACCGTCGTCTTGCCACGTGTGTCAAAGCGCTTCGTGTCGCTCTCTCCCCCTATCGTCGACGCCTGGCCGCGTGGAACGGCTGAGGGATCGAAAGCGTGTGCCCGCTGGAGGCCCCATGAACGACAAGGCATGGAGTTGCCCCTGGTGTGGCCAATCGTGGTATGGCTGAGGCATCGAATCCACGTGCCCGAGGTGCGGGCGATGCGCGGACAAGCGGTGTAGGCCCGAGGAGAACTGTGGGGCCCAGCACGGGTGGGATCAATGACTCAAAACGCCGTTCCCGCGTACTCTTTGTAAGAGGGGCGTCGTCACCCGAAGACTACCTACTGTATGGTTATTATACACTTCGATGCGTAGGCCCCCTCATTCCTCTGTGTAAACCCGTACTTCGAAGGGAGAACCATGGTCATTGCCCCTAGTGGCTCAGGGCTCGATATTGCGCTCTGGCACGTCCTTCGATTGCTCTGTGACTGTGATTGTCCTGGCGTGCTTCCCAAGCCCGGAGATGAACAGGCTCCGGCTTTGCTTCATCTCATTGATACCCACCTCAGCTCACCGCGTCCCCCCGGAATCTAGGGAATGTGAGCCCTCGTCCTCGGGCTGCGTACCCAACCGGGCATCGAAAGACCAAACGTCTTATTCCGCCTGGTGTACAAGATGCGGTTCGGGCGCTCGCGCTTGACGGAGAGATGTCCCCGAGAACCATTGCACAGCTCTACGGCGTTGACGTGACGGTCGTACGAAAGCTCGCCGAGTCGGTCTCGGGCATCAACGTCGAGCATGTCGCCGCGCTGAAACGCTCATTGCCCGGTCTCATGACCATTGCCGCCGTGCATCACGTCTCAGAGTCAATTGACCGGGCGCACTCTGATCCGAGCCTCGCGGCAAAGAGCATGTTTGCAGCGAAAATGGCTGTCGAAGCCGGAAAAATGAGCCTTCCCGGGTCAGATCGGCCTGGAATGCAGATCCTCAATTGGACAGTAAACCTTGGTGCTTCTCCGCCGCCCGCTCCCCGTGTAATACCAAGCGTGTCCACACCCTTGACACCCCTCGATATCGGGACTGGGCCGGAAGGCGATCCGCTTGAGAGCGCGCTGAGTGAATCCAACCCACTTGAGTCGAACCCCTCCACAGCGAGTGCAGGGTTTCATGAGTCACCTCCGGAAGTAATCGAACAGCCCGCCCACGATGGCGAAGAAGAGCCACACCACGCCGAGGGCCGCGCTCACGAAACACACGATGAGCCATATCCAGAGGTAGAGCAGCTCGAGGACAGACAGTAGCTCAGGGCTCATCATGGGTTTGCCTCAGCAAAGGCTTGGGCAAAGCCGGCCGGTGTGACTGATCTCTTAGCCGAGCGCGCAGGACCTGGCGACATGTAATGAATCGGGCTTTTTGCGACCGGCACGACTGGTCGCTTAGCCGGCATTGTAAACTGGCCCCACAGGCATGTTCGCTTGGTATAAGGGTCCCCATAATCACAGGGATCGAATCGCATAACGGGTGGCCCTAACCAGCGTCGTAGCGCTCCAACTGGGTTCTCCAGCGCCCACCATATCGGCCGACACGTCACAACAAACCGCAGGCAGGCATCCACAACGCTCAGCGCATCGCAAAGTTGGGCCTCGCTTCGCTTCCAACGAGCACCACTACTCGCGAACATGGTACAGGGCGGTGCCGCGAGGATACCGTGAACCGAACCAGGATGGAACCAAAGCCGCACGTCGTCAGGTAGCGTCACAAGGCGCACGTCGTACCCGGCATCTACATAGGGACGTGACCAAGCTCCGGTCCCCCCGCACAGATCCAAGATGATACGTGGCATCACGCTGGATCTTCTCTTTTATCGACCAAAGCCTGAAGCTTTGCGCCCAACCGCGCCAGTTTTCCGTTTTGGCGCCGACGAGGCGCCACGTACGCGATTTGAGCCCGAATCGCGTGGGCCCCGCTCGGCACCACGTCGATACACAGGCGTCCAGCTCGGGCCCGACACTCGGGACAGACGATGCTGAGCGCACGGGAATTAAACGTCACGGGTCTGCCTCCCTCCGATGTCGTCCAGATCCATGGTGTGTACGGGGCTTCCGACGTGCTTACACCGCCGTGTTGCAATCCAAGACGCGACGATATCTTCGACCAACGCTCCCACCGTTGTGTTCATCTGTAGTGCCGCCGCGTCAAGCTCAACGGCGTCAACTACGGGGAAGTGTCGCGTCGTCGTTTTGTTGGTATCCCGACGTTTCGTCACAATGGCAATCATCGCGTCTTTCTTTTTGTGGTCCATGCTGTGCCTCCTCGCAGCGGTAACAATGACGTGAGCGTATTGTCACCAGGTTTGTCGAAAAGTACCCGTGAGGACAACGTAGCGTGAGTCGGATGCCTGTCATTCCTTCTTCCTTTCTACTCGATACCGGAGAGGACAGAGCCGAACTCCGACCGTATGGCGGGTGCTCCCGCGAGGGAGCTAGGCTCTGCTTTCTCCCTAATCATGGCCGTGGTCATTACCAAGGTCATGATAGTCGGGTTCGCACCATACTTTACCTATTCCCCTCGCTCGGATGCATCCGCCCAGCCTCCTTAAAGCTCACTCCAGTATTCGCGATCATGTTCCGCGAAGTGATCGTTCATCGCCTCGACGTTGTCCAGGTCGAGTACCCGGCCACAGTGATGACAGGAGGAAAGATCGAAACTTCGAATGAGTCGCCAGGTTCGATCGCTCACGCCGGGCGGCTGACCCCTTCGCCACCAATCAATGAATTCCTCACGTTCCTTTTGATAGCTCATCGCATCCTCCCTTTGGCTCCGTGCGCGGGGCTTGGCTCGATTGAAAATCGCGCGGCCCTTGGACTCCAATGCACGACAGTACACGCTAACGGCGGACTCGACGCCGGGGCGCGGCTGGATAAATCCGAGCCACTCGGCTACGTCTCTGATTGCAGCATCGGCGATATCGTGGTGTACTGGTACTGGCCTCAGTACACCACCAGCTGCGTAGCTGAATCGGCAACCGCGCGACCGCGCGACTTTGCCGGCCGGTCAGAGACCCTTAAAACGTCGGCCCCACTCGGTTCGGGAGAAAAAGCGAGACGACTTGGCAAGGCGCTTCTCTGCTCGCGTTAGCATAAACTGTTCCTCCGTCGTCGGTGGTCCCATGTCCGGGCTAAGCCTCGCTCTCCACGGTGACCTCGCGGCGCTTGGTCTCACCCGCCGGCGATGCTTCCGGATGTTCGCCAGACCACTCACGCGACCACTCCGCTGGCGGGCGGCGAGCTGGCGGGGGGTCACGCCGCGCTCTCCGGCGAGCGGGAGCGCCAGCCGACAGCGCGAGCACACCTTCAACGGAAGCCGCTCCGCCGCCTCGGCCACCGTCAACAGTCGATCAGGCTCGGGACGGTTCACGTTGCCTCGCGAGCGCCTCATGCTTGTCGTTGAGATCCTTCGCTTCGCAGATTGCGTCGACCACGCTTCGGTAGCGACGGCCGGTTGCCTTGTAGACAGGTGCGGCCAAGGCGAGGCTTTCCGGTGTCGCGAGGTAGTAGGCTGTCCGGCCGTTCCGGATGACGATCCAGGGGCGCCGCTCCGCAAAGCTCAGGTTCACCGCTTCATCGGTCTTCTTCCTGCTCTTCTTCTTCGGGTTCTGCATGGTCAGGACTCCTATGTCTCCGTCTTTGTGCGACTCCCAAATGTGCCCCGACACGTCGCGTCGACGCCATACCAGACACCGGCAGTGTTTATGATTTGATGTCACGCAGGATGTCACGGGCCTCATTCGCCATTGTCCTATATTTCGGCGCAGTGAGCCTAACGAGAAAATGCCTAACGAGAAAATCCGCCATCGCGGGCGCTTGCGCGATCAAACGAGCGTTTACTTCGTTTTCCTCGGGATCTGGACGATGGAACGTTGTGCTCGCGATCGCGCCATAGTTTCCAGATCCCACAATTGTCAGGGACCCGTTGTTGAGCCTGTTTGGAACTACTCTCCATGGTCCCGGCGTGGTTCTCATGGCAGCTCTCCCTTGGCACGTGCCCAAGACGAAGCCATTGCGGAGTTCGTCGCTACTTAGTCTTCATTCCCTTTGGCCGGTTTCGATACCTTGAAGGAACATCCAGGCTGGATAGGCTCCGGTCGCCAGGGTTTCCCGCCCGCCCACCTGAAAGTGGTAGCGCGCTCGTCCATCGCCGGGCTTTGATACCTCAACCTGGACTTTTAGCCGGGCCGCTTGCTGTCTGATCATTCTCTCTGTGATACGTTGCGTGCTCATGTCAGCCTCCCCTTTGGGCCGGGTGCGTCACGTCAGTCCCAAGGGTGCAACCACCGTGCCGTGTTCCACGGCCGCGATTGGCGTGAAGATCTGTCACGGGGGTGTTGCGTGGTGGAAGCAGCCGTGTTTCGGTTATGCAACGTGAGTGTTGCTCCAGCGCAACGGTTGTCAAGATTGCCTCTGCGCCCCTCTGCCTCTGCGCCCCTCTCCCGCACAAACGGACCCAGCCGTGCCATTTTGGCACAGATCGGGAGCATCGTGGATGGCCTGGGCGTCGTCGGGACCGTCTCCGTCCCGTTCGTGCGGGGCAGAGAGGCCCCTGGGGCGTGCTTGGGCCCCCAGGCGAGTATTGGGGCCCATCCCAGGCAAGGGCGACGTTCCTAGAGGGTCTGCTGGCCCGTACGCCGCCCCGGCGGCTGGTCGGACGTACGTGGAGACGTACGTGGGCTATCACATGATGACTACACATTTGATAGCCAGTTGCTCAACACCTGACGACTCAACATGTGACAGCCGGTTTGGCGGTCCCCTCCCCCCACCCCCTTGCTGTGCTTAGCTATCCGTCGGACCGTACGAAAGGAAAAGCCCGATTCGATACACCGTGGGCTAGTAGCGTTCGAGACCTAAAGAGGACAAAACGGAGTAGGAGAGAGTATGCCACTGGCTAGATTCTCACCACCTGGTGGGCAGGT
>ERZ1292637.1313-Hain-H14-01um-R3-1313-length-10726-cov-3_pt1 | contig 10726 bp, 7 predicted proteins | sample MGYA00564405_ERZ1292637 | MGnify/ENA primary metagenome ERZ1292637 (study PRJEB36523, sample SAMEA6512645) | groundwater metagenome | collected 2019-01-09 | study: AquaDiva: Metagenomics assemblies of 32 groundwater samples | reverse complement strand
CCGCGGTGGCGACTACATCAAACATACGAAAAAGCATAACAGCAGATGCGACAGCGAGAGACTGGATTGTTGTTGCTGACGCTCACACGGCGTATATCTTCGTTAAAAGTGAAGTAGCGGTTGGTGTGGCTGGGGATTTCTTGACAATAGGTATGGGAGACTTTTACAGCTTTCAGGCTAATGATGTCTATCGCTGTATGACTATTTCGAGAGGAGTGTCTAACAGTGGTGCAAGCACGAGTGATATGTTCGCGCGGTTTGAGGGGATATTAGGTAACGTGACGGTGGGCAACTGGATGCCACGTGGACATAATTTGACCTATGGCCCGAGGAACTTTGGCAAACATGGGGATCAAGACAAGGAAGGTGCTACTGGCATCGCGACAGGCATCATTCCTTATACCAACCCATCCGACGGTGGTCTTTACCTCGCTCCAACATGGATTCATGACCCCACAACCGCGCCGGCTCCTAGCGTGCGTGGCCGGCTACGCGGTATTTGGCAATTTCTACACCCTGCCGCGAGTGTGAACCACGGTGACACAGTTTCTGGCGCTGCTGCAGGTGAGTTGTCAGGCAAAACCTTTGAGTTCATAAAGACTTGTCCATCTTCCGCGGGTGGTGGAGTCATTGGTGTCGAAACATCTAACACGCTAGAAACCAACTAACAGTATGGCAAAATTTACAATTTATCGCAGTACAGACTCTGGCGCGCCGGTATTGACTGGAGAAGTTAATAAACTGGTGCTACTGTTGGACGCTTGCCTGGTGAATGGTTATACCGCGAGTGTGACGAGTATTACGCGCGCTGGAAGCATAGCGACGGTGACATGTCCTGTCCCGCACAACCTTTTGACAGGACAGTCGGTTTTGATTGCGGGTGCAGTCGAGACTGATTACAATGGCACTTTTGTAGTGACCGTTACAAGCACGACAGTCTTTACGTACACCGTGCCAGGAACCCCGGCGACTCCAGCGACAGGGACCATAACCTACAAGCGACTGGCGGCGGGATGGACAAAGCCATTGACGGGAACAAACAAGGCCGCGTTCTTACAAGGTGCTGGAAGCAACGGGTTCTACCTTCGTGTGCAGGACGATGCTCCTGGTGCTGGTGCTGCCAAAGAAGCGCGGATGCGCGGGTTTGAAACGATGTCGGATGTTGACACTGGAACAGGTGATTTTCCTACCGTCGCTCAATCGGCTTTTGGAGAGGTTTGTAGGAAGAGTGCAACGGCTGATGCAACTGCGCGAAGCTGGATTCTTGTCGCCGATGCTAGGACGCTGTATCTGTTCGTGAAGACTGGTGACAACGCTGTGGTTCACTTTGCTTTCGCTTTTGGGGAGTTTTACAGCCTTCTTGCTGGTGACAACTTCCGCTGCATGATTGCTGGACGAAACACTGAGAACAGCGCTGTAACAACATTAGACACTCTTGACTTGGTTTCTTTGCCAAGCGCAGTTACGAGTTTCTTCTTCATCACTCGTGGGCATAGTGGCACGGGCGGTTCAGTCAATGCTGGCCGACATGGTGACAGGACCAAAGGCGCGCAGCTTGGCTATCTTGCTGGTAACATGGCTTACACCAACCCTGCTAATGGTGCTTTCTACGTTTCGCGCGTATGGGTGCACGATTCAGTGACCACACCCGTGAATGGCCTTCGTGGCAGGATGCGTGGTTTCTGGCACTGGCTACATCCGATTGCAGGAGTAGCTGACGGAGATGTGTTAACTGGAACAGGTGAGTTGGCTGGAAAGACTTTTTTAGTTGTTAAGTCTGGTGGGGCTGGTGGCGGTGGTCTTAGCCTCTACATCATCGAAACCTCGAACACTATCGAGAGCAACTAAGTGCCAGACCTAGGAACCATAGGCCAGAAGGGGAATCTGGTTCTTAGTAAGCCAGACCAATCCGCCGCGGCCACGTCGAAATGGTCCTTCAACAACGCTTGGAAGGGGAACCTAGCTAAGGAACGGCCAGACCAGTCGGCGTCCTTTACATCAGAGTGGACTTTCTCTGACGCTTGGAAAGGACACCTTGTCTTTCCAAAAGCACAGTCGGCTGGCACTGAATCAGCTTGGGACTTGATTGGTGGGCAGCGTGGTAACCTTGCATGGGGCGCGACTCCACCGATTCTTGCTTTCATAGCACAAAAAGGTAACCTTGTATTCAATCGTCTTGAGCTGTCTCCAGCGGCCATACCTAATTATCTAAACGTAACAGCACAAAAAGGTCTTTTGGTTTATGGTAAGTTGGTTCTTGTTGGGAAGTCTAAGCAAGTCTTCAACTTCATGCACGACCACAATCTCGTAGATGACGAAGATGATTTCGTTAGCGTTCCATCATACGGTGTATTGCTAAGAGACGAGGTATCGTTAGACACACCAGAGATGCTTCTCGCCAGTGATGACCCGGTGCTTGAGACGGGGGATCAGCATTACAGCAATCTCAACGCCGAAAAAGAAACCGATGCGGTGATGCCCAATGCGTCGTGGACGCATGGGGATAGCTTGAAAGTACAGGTGCACGGAAGGCAGTATCTTAGCGACGTGGTAAACTTTAACGAACCTGATGCGACGGTTGGGAACTGGACTCCTAACCTTGAAGAAGGAAAGCTGACGTTTACTAACAAAAAGCGATACGGACGAGTACTGCGCTATCGCTTTATTGGTGTCGGTTTGAGATTTTTGAGGTTCGACGCTTATGCAGTTAACGTGTATATGAGAGGGGCGGAGAGGTGATTTTCCTAGCATTTAGAACCTGAATGATAAGAATATGGCTTGTGAAGGATTAAAAACTTGTGAGAATCCGGGGAACTATTGCCCGGATAACAGGTTTTCTTTGGGCGCGTGCCAGGCGTTACCGCTCGACCTGCGCTTTAACCCGGGTGCGTTTTTCGCTGGAGTGCCGAACGTGCCGCCGGTGTTGGAGAAGATTTTTGACCTTGAATGTCCGATGGATTCAGAAACTGGTGTTGTGATTTCCTCACAGAGTGGGCAGTCTTTTTATCGCACTACGGATCCAATTTTCAACCAACGTTACAGGGCACGGCTTTTTGTGTTTCAAGCTAACATGGCTGGTAGTTATACCGTAACCCTTACTAATGCTAGTTTCTCTCCCTTCATTACCGCATCGCGCGACTTCGCAACAAACTGGCAGATAGCCGGGACAACACTTAACTTCACGGTAGCAGCAGATCAAACAGGTCCAATAACACTAGAGGTTACTACACAAACACCGCAGATTTTTGGATCGTTTGATCTAGCATTGACTTGTATGTCTTGCATACTCGGTTATTGGAAAATGGAGACTTTTAGTATTCCATTAGACTTTGGCTTTAATACTACTCCTGATAGTGCTGGTTCTAATCGACTGCTTGGAAACCCAACAGCGACGGTAATTCCTGGTAAAATAGGTAATGGTTTGAGGTTGGCGAACCAGTTACAGAATCAGAGTATGAATTACTTTGACGATGCGATGACGTTTAGATTTTGGTTTTTTCCTGTTGGAACTAGTGGTAACGAAGAAACCTTTGTCGATCACGAGAACGATTCCATCACTGGTGGTTGGAGGATTTACAAACGAGCAGGAGATAGTAATGTTTTAACCGCGCGTTTCATAAATTCGTCTGGTTCATGGGAAACTGGACAATCTGGTGGTTACCTTCTTGGCCAGTGGAATCGTTGTGTGTTGAGAAGGAACAAAGTTGGTGACCTAGCTGACATTAGAATAAATAACGGTGTTCCTGGTGTTGGCTTAATTCCTAGCGGCATTACTGGTGTTGCTGGAAGTTTCAGTATACGCAAGAACGTGATTTGTGGGGATTATGACGAGGCAACTTACTACAAGGGTTGTAGTTGGACTGATGATCAAATGTTCTATGATTGGAACGGTGGAGTTGGTCGCACTCATCCCGATGTTCCACCATGAGCCTTTACCACTCACTCGAAACCCCACCAATTCCCGATATCGGGCAGTTTAGGCCGTCGATGATGCCGATGGAAGAAATTACTCTACCGTCCAACGAATTCGCTCCACTACCATCGCTGAAGAATGCCCAAGACGACGACCTCTTCATCCGACAACGTGAAACACAAGCGCCGGCGGTTCAAAACCCAATCCCAGTTGCTTCGGTTCCTGAAAGGATTTACGGGTCAGGTGTTGATACTGAGAGAAAGAGGGTTGTTACTGAGAATGAGGATATTGATAGTAACTTGCGTGTGGGAACAGCTGTAACGGAATACCTTCCTGTGCCAGGAACTCCGTATCATTTTGCCCGTTCGGGAGTGGAGTATCGACGAATATGAATGATCAAGAGACACTAACGCGGTTATTGAAAGAGCGACAAGACGAAATGGAGCGTGAGTGGAGAATTCACAATGGCCTTGAAACCGATATAACCGAACGCGATCAAGAACAATTTCAACGCTTCGTGCGTCAGTTTGACCGTGGGTGTTGTGGAGAATAATTTATGGCTGGTGAAGTAATCATACAGGCACAGGACACAACTTTCCAGCGTGCTGGGACGACGAATCAGCGCAAGGGTTACTTCTTGCCTGGTAACTTGGTGCTGACTCAGTCGGTTCCTAGCGGCACCATCATCGCACTTGAACAAGCGTTGTTAGCAGCGTTGATGTCACAGGACAACGCCTGCTTGCCGGGTGGCTTGACGCTCAAAAATGTTCAAGAAATAAGCCCGGAGGTTTTCAACGGTGCGGCAGAACTGCAGTTGATATGGAAGAAAGACCCGTTTTCTACTCAATACGAGGATTCAACAAAACTTCTTTACGAGCGCGGATACGAAGTCGCTCGTTCCGCTGCTATCAGCGGACCATCGAATGTTCGAGGAGCTACTGCACGACAAGCGTTTGAGCTTTCAGACCTTGACACTAACCAAGCTATCAATCGTTTTAGAGAGGTTTGGCAGAACCAGTTAGCGGTGGCGCAGTTGGTAATAGCGGCGGTGCAGGCGCACAATGCGATAGCCAATGCTCGTCGTGCTGTTCAACTTCAAGCGCAACAGCTCCAAGCTGGGACGGAGCAGGGTCGAGTGGTGCAAAGCCTTGCCGCGGCGGAGCAGCTTACAAGGCTGCGTAACGACCACATTCGCACCTTTGCTGCTGGTGCTGAGTTTGCTGGTGTCGCGGAAATGATAACAAATGAAAGCCTAGCGGGTCGTGGACAGCAAGGTGCTGTCTCGACAGCGTTCGGAACAAGCTACTGGAGATAAAAATATGCCAATAGGATATGGAATAGATACGGTGGAGTCTGGTCCAGCGGCGACAGCTAGAAGGAAAGCTGATTTGGACGCGGTCTTCGATGAATACATGAATAGGAAGTTTGGTGGAGTGTTACCAAGTTCTCCTGCAACTTATCCACAAGGACAACCACAAGCTAATTTAGGTGATGGTGGACCAGGCGGCTTGTCTTTTCGTTCTTTTGGTGGTGGGGGTGGTAGAGTACCTTCACCGGGTGGTCTTGACCTTAACGCGCTTTTGAGTCGCGGGATTGCTGGTAATATAGCAGGAGCGCAGGAGGAGACGGGGATAAAGCGTAGACAAGCTGCTGGTGATTTACTGTCTCAACAACTCGCACAAGCCGCGCAGGAGTTGCAGAATAGGATGCAGGGGTATGAGTTTGGTACTATCCAGGATTTTGACGCTGCATTGAGGAGTGACCCACGATTAGCTGCGACTTTGACTGACTTAGCAAGGCAGCAGGGCGTGGATTGGATGACGTCTCCGACATCACGCCGTGTGTTAGAAGCCTTTGGACAATTTCAACCGGGTGTGGCGAGTCATCAAGAAAGAGCGGCTTCGATATTGAAGAATTGGACTGCAAGCGGAGCGGCTTATGGTGACATGCCAGAGCCACCCGAAGTCGCGTGGGCGAGGAATGTTTTGAGGGTTGGTGGTGCGACGACGCGGACAGGCACAAACGCTCCTTCCGCTGCTCCTGCCGCGACTTCTAAACAAAACCAAGTACCCTATGGCTTTGGTCGTGCGGCTGCTGCTGGAGGAGTGCAGGGACTTGGTTATGTCGCTGGGGCAAAGGGCCTTACATCGGCAGTTTCAAAACTAGCACCGAAGTTGGCTTCTAGGCTTCCAGGTTGGGCGGGACCAGTAGCGGGGCTAATCACGGCAGGTTTAGCAGGAACTGGTTACAATGCACTCGTTGACCCGCGTGCTTTAGAAGCTGAGGCGGAACACCCTTTTGCCGCTGGTCTTAGTACGGCTGGCACTGCCACTGCCGCTAATAGGTTGAGGGCACGAATGATGTCAGCTAGGGAAGCAGGTGTGACTGGACACCAAAGTGCTCTCGGGGGGCTTTTACAAGAACATTTTGAGAGGTCGGGAGGATTGAGAACTCCACCAGCCCGTACAACCCCGCTTGCCTTGCCACCACCATCAACCGGACCGTCGGCAACAGGCGGACCACAAATGGGTGATTTTGTGCGGCGCTTCAAGACCTTCTACGGTCGTAATCCTACACAACAAGAACTTGAACACTTCTCAAGAGGTGGTGCGCCAACGGCATCGGCTCCTGGACCATTGCGTTTGAATGCACCACCAAAAGAGAAAGGTCCGTATAAACCAAAGGTCAAGGGTTACGAAGAATTCCTCCAAAAACAGTTCGGCCAATAGCGTATGCCACTCGAACCATTCGAGCCAGTTCAGAACCTCGAACAACAGAATCCGGCAGCGAAGTTGTCGCGTACGCTTGATGCTTTGTTTCGACCGATAGGTCGGCCTTTGGGTGCTGTTCTTGGCGGCTTGAGCCGTGAAGTAGCCGAGATCGTCGCTCCAAAACACGCTGCCTTCACCGAGGAAACCTTTCAAAAAGCAGGAGAGCATTTACCTCGTCTCGCGCTTGAGTTCGCCGCTGTTGGCGCAAAGCGGCTTCCTGTAAAACTCGCCGGATTGGGTGATGTTCTCCTGCGATCTTCGACGCAGCCGGGGGCTGACATCAAAACCGGTCTTGGTGAAACTGCTGCTTTCGCCCTAGCGCCCACAACGGGCCGTCTTGCTTCGAGAGCTGTACAGCCGATAGCACAAAGAGCGGAGCAGCAGTTCACCTCGCCAATTGGTAAGTTGCTGGCTGGTGGAGCGGTTCGTAGGCCAGCGGCACTTGCAGGAGCGTTGGCACCGTTTGAAGCGGCGAGTGCGCTTGAAGCCTACCGTCGAGGACAGTTGAAGGAACACGTGGAACAGCTTGGTTCGCCGGAGCATATTATTGGTACGGCGGCAGGAGTATTGCCTTTTGAAGCCGTGAGGATTCCGGGAGATATTAGAGCGATTGGTCGCGCGCTGGTCACTAAGACGCCAGTGACAGAGAATGTCCCTGTTTTTCGTGTTCGATGGACCGCACATGAAACACCAAGATTTCGAGACTTTGGGAGTGAGGATACGGCACGCGATTTTGCTGATGAGGTTAGGAGGAGTGTTGGTGGGGAGCCAGTTGTGGAATCGGCGGGTAGCGTGCCGAGGACTCGTGTTGCCTACGACATCAAAAGCATGGCCTTCAAGCCGGAGCAGTTGCAAGGGCCGTTTGGGTTGACAGGGGTGGATTTGTTGAACGACCCCGCGAATAGTGCGTTGAGATTGGTACCAGATAGAGAAGGAAATTTAGACCGTAATCAGTTACTAGGTCGTCTTCGTAATGTTCTGCCACCAGCGGAGTTTGATATTTACCAAAAGGCTGGGATAGAAGACCTGTTATCTTTTAAGTCCGAAGGTGTTGGAACATTCAAACCTGCTTTGAAGTTGGAGAGTGGTGAGATAAAGACAGGAAGCTCTCACGACGACTTGAGAAAAAGGCAGAATTTAAGCGGTGAAGCTGGCTACCTTGGTCCTGGTAATCGTTTCTACACTTTAATGGAAGCGGGTAGACGTTTGATGGCTAACAAACCAAAGGTGACGCCGGGTGAGGTGCAGGAGTGGATGGCTAGAAATGGGCCGAGGTTGGAGGTTAAGACGATCAAGAGTGGTGTTCGTCCTTCTGAAACTAGTTCGCGTTTGGCTAGTTTACAACACCAACTAGAAACAATAGGGTTTAGAGTAGAAAGGAATACTGTAGACGAAGAAGATTCGGCTGTATATAACGAAGAAGGCTTGCTAGTAAAAGAAGGACAAAATCCTATAGTAGACCAATTTTATCAAGCGACAAGAAGCGCTGGAGAAGCGCATGGAACAACTAGCTTTAATCTTGATGTCTACCGCGACATCGCTCCCAAAGACTTGGACCAGACGGTGGTTTTGGTGAGGGTGCCCGCAAGGCCAGAGTTGTCGACGGAGTCAGATAGAGTTCTGTTTGACGAGCAAGGTAATACTGTGGCCCAAGGACAAAGTGGCTACAATGAGCTAAAGAAAAAGGAGAATGTTCTTTTTCGAGGTGACCACTTCGGACCCGAAGACATCAACGTCCTCGGCTGGTCTCGTATTCAATACATGCAGCATGAAGGCAAGAAGAAGGCGTTGATAATCGAACAACAGGACGACTTAATTGATAAAGATCACAGTGGAAAGTTTTATTTTACCGGTGATTGGAGTGTTTTACCAGGTGATAAAAGGGATTTTGTTTATAAGTTAGACTTAGGAAAAGGTCCAGGTAGCCGTCCACGTTTCGATACTTTTAACGAAGCGAACGCGGCGCTTGCAAAAGCGTGGCCTATTACTAAGGATAGGCAACGGTTGGCGTTAAAAGCCGCCATCGACCAAGCTCTAAAAGACGGAGCCGAGAAGATTGTCGTGAGTGACGCCGAGACGGCGATGATGACTGAGGGGCATGACGCGGCTGCTAACGTTTTACCAAGGACTTTTTCTGTTGGTAATACAAAAGAACAAGCCATAAGTAACTATGTAAAGAGGTATGGAGTAGAACCACAGTTAGTAGAAGTTAACCCAAATGGTCTTTGGACAGCTGAACATGCAGGAGCATACATTTCACAAGAAAAGGGGATGCGTCTGAACTACGACACCATCCTTCCAAAAATAATGGAGGATTTGACGGGGGAGAAGGGGAAGATGGTGTCGCTTGGGGAGCATCAGAAGGCGTTTGCGGAGCGATACACTCATCCAGAACTTAGAACCCCAGAAGCAACTGCAGAACTACAGTATTTGGCACTAAATCAGCCACAGCGTTATACTGATCTAGCGAACCAGGCAGGTGAGAAACAAGTTCTACCTCGTGCTAATCTTATCTTTGAAACTTCACCTGGTGTAAAGAAAACCACCGTCACCGGCCCCGAATACGACCTTGCTAAAGTGAAAGCCGAGTTGGCTAAACAAGGTGGCCTCCCTTTGTTCGGCAAAGGCCAGTTCATCCGTGACCACATCAAGCGGATGGAGCTTGAGGGGTATACGCCTGAACAGATGGCGCAGTCGGTAGAGGCCATCCGACTGCTCAAGCCACTAAAAGGCGAAGACCCACTGCAAACTCTCGCGCGCTCGGTAGGAATCGACCCGAAGGTATTTTCCCGACTAGCTCCGGGCGAGAGCCTTGAGCGCGCGTTTGATTTCTTTGCGTCGGTGTTTCATCATAATTTTGGAGAAACACCGGAGAGAGCGGCCTATAAAGCGCGCCAAGTTATGACGCCTTTAGCAAGGTTCGCTCCGTTCTTGAAGCAGACGGCATTCGCTGTCGCACCAGAGAGTGAGGGAGCCGCTCATTTGTTTACAGTGCCGAGACCTGGCTCAGAAGTCACGTCCTACCTCGCCACACTCTTGCCCAAATCGTCGAGAGAAAAAGGTGTCTCGCCCGAAACCCTCACCTTTCAAATCGCGTGGCAAGCTGCGCACGAGTCGGCGCACAATATGGGGAGTGAGATACTGTCCCCTACTGGGTCAGCCACACCAGAGGAGTTGAATACTTGGGTCAAGTCAATGGCTTCAATCGAAGCTATTCCACCACAAGAGCGCGCTCCGGTGATGAGGAGTTTTTTACAGCTTATTGTGCCGCCGGATCGGTATAATGAAGTCTCGAAGATTAACATGGATCGTTACGCGGATAACCCAGAGGAAATGCTTGCTGACTTCGCCGCTGCCATTAGCATCGGGTCGCTTGAACCGCGCTCGCTTCGCAACATGGAAGACCTCATGCAGTTCGGCGACCGCGCGTCACAGAACTTCTCGAACGCCATCTATCGTGACCTCACTAGCATGTGGGGAATGGTCCGCGACTGGCTTCGTGTTTCTCTTGGCTACAAGCCCGAACCTGCACAAAAGGCTATCCTAAAGCGTGTCAACGATGTCTATGAAAACCTCACCAAGCTCCTCCAAACACGAGAAAAGGCTGAAGAAACGTTCGCCACTTTTAATGCGTTTATGGATAGGCAGACCACGGGACCGCTTGAACCACCTCCTATCGTAAGTGCAACGCAGATGCACAAGTTATTCGAGCGGTTGGATGATCTTAACGCCTATGCTTCTGAGGCAGTTGGCCACATTGTTAAGACAAGTCAGCAAGACATGAAGTTGTTCGATGAGTTGTTGTCATACGTCAAACCTCACGAAGCAAGCGAAAGGGCCGCTGGTGAGAGATTTGTCTATTGGCGAGACGCGATCAAGCCGATGGTGCAGTACGTCGAATCATTGAAGGAGAAGGTGCCGTCGGCGATACCAGTGAAAGACCTCGGCTTCTCGTATCGTGGGCAGGTGTCAGACCTTCAAACAAATACCTGGCGATTATGGTCAACTCCAACGGCAGAATCAGAAGCCAGAAAACAGACAT
>ERZ1292637.1310-Hain-H14-01um-R3-1310-length-10738-cov-4_pt1 | contig 10738 bp, 5 predicted proteins | sample MGYA00564405_ERZ1292637 | MGnify/ENA primary metagenome ERZ1292637 (study PRJEB36523, sample SAMEA6512645) | groundwater metagenome | collected 2019-01-09 | study: AquaDiva: Metagenomics assemblies of 32 groundwater samples | reverse complement strand
GGTGATTAAGCTTTGAGCAGCCTTTTTCCGTCCCGCATCGTCCAATTGCCTGAATTCCTGAGTAACTTCTAACTTATTTAGCGCCTCGTCTACAGATTTAGTGATTCGCTGCTCACGCATCCTCAAGTGCTCCGGAGTTTCGTTCGGTAGCATCTTAGGCAGGCTGACATTCGGCCTCTCATAACCTTTAGGCCCATAAGTATTCGTTGATGCTCCTAATCCATCAGCAATCATTGCTAACAGTATCGGAGCGGAATTCGGATCGTTTTTAAGTTCCCGATAATTCGAAGAAGCCATCGGCTCGAATAAATTCGACAGCTCCCCCAAGACAGTAGGTCGCTTACCATGCCGATCTTTGCCCTCATACAAATCCTTCATTACGGATGCCGCTGGCGATAACTTGTTCTCAAAGAAGTCGTAGATGACATCTTTCCCAGTATGTTCTCCGAACTTGGGTACACCTTCTGCACGTAAGCCAAAAGTGCTAATCTTCCCAGTCGTCGAGCTTTTGGCTGACATTGACGCCAGTCGGGCGGCCAGTGTAAGCAGAGAAGCCATGCCGCCGGTTACGTCGAATCGGGTGTTCCGGACTTTTATTTTCCCGAAGTCCGCACTTCGTGGATCAAACTCTACTGAGTCAGGTGCAAGTGCCTTAGCGATTACCAGTATTGCTGCGGTGCCACTTACAGCCTTCAACAGATTGAGTGCCGCTTGCTTGCGAACAAAGTTGCTCCCTCCCGCCCCTGAAAGCGGATGAGTTAATACGTCCAATTGACCTTTCAAGAACCGTGGCGAGAAGAAAACGTTATTGACTACGCTTGCGGCAGGTTCGGCGCGACCTAAGTGACCTCGCCCTGTCAGCGAATTAACCATCTTACCAATACTCTGCAATTCATCTGTGGTTAGCTCAACTCCCGACTTCTTCGCAATGTCAATCATCTTGTCAAACACATCGGCTCGCGTTCGCCTCACAAATCCCGTGTAAGCAGCCTCACTTGCTTTGAAGGCTCGCCCCAACAATGGAATCTTTTCGGGTAGACGCGATGGATACGACTCCTCCAAAACCCCAACATCGAGTTTTGCTCGTTTCATCAGATCGAACGTAGGGCGCGAGACTATCTCCGCGTCCACCTCATCGATCATGTTCTTGCCGCCAATTTGTTTCGCAATGTCGCTGAACGTTTTCAGGGCGTTGCGTTTCCAGATTAACGGGTTGGTCCACAGAGTCTTCCAGCCTTGGCGAAAGATGGCGGAATCGTCCAGTGAGGCTTTAACTGATTTTGCCACCCCTGCCGTAGTCTCAACAGCCTTCCCCAAAGCTTTAGTCGGCTGTCTTAGATCACTTACGTGAAATTTTTCCGCTTGGTGCTTTAGTTCGCTGACATAGTTACGGAGACCGACCACCGCCCGGCCATACGCCATCCGATCGCCGCCTGCTTCCATTGTGGTCTTAGCCGTATCTATCTTTTTGGATAAATCGGCTATCTGCTTGGCTTCGTTAAAGCTTACGTGAGTACCGAGCTTGTGAGAAGCAAGGTCTTCAAGAAAGGCCCTTTCTTCTGCTGCGTCAAGAACCTTTTCCATTCGCTCAACACGAGAAATTACATCACGACCGGCAGGCGTGGTCTCTCCTAGTATTTTCCTGGCCCAGTTGACGTAGCCCTGCTGCCGATTCTTGAGCAGCAGCTTCTGTTCAAACTCAGTGTTGATCTGCTCGGCATGGCCCTTACCTAATTCTTTTTCAAACAGACTTCTCCGCTCAGTCGAAGACATTTCAGCCAGCTGCTCAGGATTGATCTTCCCAGACAAAATGGAACCCTTGAACGAGTCAACTAAATTTGGAGGGAGGCACAAGTTTGGCATAGTTCAGCATCGTAGCGAATCAAGGAAATCTGCCCAATCTTTCGCTTTAGGCGTGGTACGTTTAATCTCGGTTTGGATTTCGGTAATAACTTTATTCTTTGCTTTTCTAATATTCCCGTACTGCTTAACCGCCCTCGACTCGCGTGCCAATTGCACGTCTCGCATTGCGCTTACTGCTGAGTTAGGATTACGCTCGGCCAACATGCGGATACGTTGGCCCATGCCGGTAGCCTCGGTTGGTAATGTAGACGCAGTAGCCAAGTCGCGCAAGGTATTCACGTCTCCATTCTTAAGTGCATGATTCTCCACCGCTATGAACACACTCTCAGGCAGCACATCGACAGGGGGAACATCCTTACCTAATGCGATTCGAGTAGCCCTTTCGGGTTCGTTCTCCAACAAGCGCGCGGCTCTTTCTGCTTGATCCTTGACCTTTACCATCTCGTATTCGGGAAGGCCCTTGAATCCCTCGGTCAGCTTAGCCTCAATCGCCTTTCTCTCAACACCTATCGCCAGTCGAGACATTTTAACGGAAGGCTCAGGCAGAATCTCACCGCCTTTACCTTTAGACGATGTAGGTTGTGTCTCGACTATTGGTTCCACGGTGGCATTGGGTGATTCTCCTTTTATTTGCTTCTCAGATGCTTGATCAATTATGGCCCTGTTAAACTGGTAACGACCTTCAGGTGTCTTCTCGATAACACCAACTTGAACCAAATCGTCCAGTGAACCTTTTTCTGAACCGAGTACACGGCGCATTCCCTCGTCGGTGTATTCAGCAGACGGGACTTCCCCGCGCGTTCTAATGCGATCTGCTAATCGAGTTTCAATTTCAGGTACATTTAGTGTGCGATGTTCCGCTTCAAAATTAGTGGTTCCCCATTTCGCTATCGACTCTCCCCTCATCAGCCTAACCGCAGCGTCAATTTCCCCGTCAGCAAACGACTCGTTGCGTTGCCAGTCTACTGAGTTGGGGCGCTTCTGATTGTGCTGCTGAATTAATTCACGCGCGTCTCGCCTGGCAATTCCAGCCGCTTCTTCTGGAGACTTGCCTTTACGTATCTCACGAGTGAGTGCCATCAAGGCATCAGCTTTTACTCGCGAGCTGAAATCAGCGGCCCCTGCCTGTGCCGTGCCGGGAGGCGCTTTACGATTATTGGCTTCTGTTTCGAGACGCTCTATACGCCCCTCAACTTCACGTAACGTTGAGAGTGTGTTTTCAGAATGAACGGCTAAAGGCGTACGATTCTCCTGCCTTGGCTGCACTTCCACTTGAGCAGAAGATGCAATCTTGCGCAGGCTCCACGGCGCTTGACGGCTTAACCCCGCTTCACTGGAGATAACCAGCGAAAGCTCTTGGCTCTGACGGTCAATCTCATGGCCAATGACTTCGCCGCGAATGATATGACCCGACGGCTTTAACTCGTACTCAACTTTATCGCCATGTTTAAACCCGCCAAGGTCCGGCTTCTTTTGTTCTACCACAGCAGGGCGCGCTTCTGAGGTAGGCAAATTTGCAGAGCTGGGCGCTTCAAAATCGGGACGTTTCACATATTCAAAGACTTTCGAGTGAACCGCGTTTGCCCCACGGGTCAACTCAACTGCTTCGAGGCCGCTGCCGTCGGCTGCCTGCACTATCTTGGCGTTGGGATGCCTCTTTTGTAGTTCAGCGGCAGTTTTATTCAGCCATTCTTTGTACTGCTCAATAGCGGTGGATTTGGGTTCTTGGGCCGCTTCGGGCCGCTGAGTCGGCGCAGTTTCGACAGAAGATCGTTGACTGTCCATTCGGCCACGACTCTCCATGTCCCGTGTAGTTTGGCTTGTTTTGGTTGGCTGCTCCGCCTGCACGCCTTGACGTTGTGTTTCTGCTTGTCTCGCATTAGGTTCTCCTATCGCTGTTGGCGCTGTTCGTACAGTCTCTGCTTTGGGATTAACCCGTGGCGCACCTGCCTGCCCAGCCAGCGCCGCCACTTCTTCGACGGGAAGCACGCGATCGTCCGTCCCTCGTTGCCTGTTATTCGCTTCATGTTGGGCCGTATCCGACGCGGCTGCCGGTTGTTTGGCATTGCTCTTCCTCCCAATCTCACCCGATCCCGCCATCGCAGCGTTAATCGCTCCTGTAGTCAACGCATCACGAGGACTAGCCCCAGTTGCCAATTCAAGCGCGGCAGAAGTTCCGCCAACGCCTCCAACTTTAGTTAGAAGCCGTTTGGTACCTTCACCCACTCCCGGCGTCTCAAATGCCAATGCTGTGCCAACCCCGTGCTCGGCTGCTGCCGCAATTTCCATCGGATCGCTGGTGTGCGCACCACCCCGCAGCGCAGAGCCGCCAGCAAACGTAGCCACCGGCGGCAGTCCCAGCCTCATCGCTACCAGTTCCGGCGCAGTCGCAATGAATCCGCCGATTACGTCGCTTGCCAGCTTGGTTGCCGCGTCACGACTTGCTCCTTCTTCTTCAGCAGCCCTCTGCATTGCTTCAGAATGCTTCTTTAGCGTCTCTGAGTCAGTTATTCCAGCCAACAGTTCACCGATGCCTGCGATACCTTTGGTAGCCGTCTCTCCAGTCCACTGCTCCCCACCCACCCCGCTGCTCTTGATGATGTTGCGGTATTGCTTGGTAAGGTTCGCGATCTCGGGCTCAACGCGTGTACGGAATTCCGCGTCCTTCTTCTCACGCGCCTCGCGTTCTCGATACGATTCGTCGCGCTGCTGAGACAACCTTACCTGGACGTCCTGTTGACGAGAATAGGCTTGTCGATCGGTCGGTTGCTCGCCTTTCCCTACACGAAGTTCATCAGGAGTTTGGGTAACGCGGGAAGGCTGCCCAGTACGGCTGAATCCTATCGGCTGTTCTTCTTCACGCTTAATCTCTGCAACTGTAGGATACTGAGCGCGACTTGCTTGCTGAACGTCACCCATACCTACGGGCTGACGTGGTTGGACACGTTCCCCACTCGCCCCAGCACTCACCCGTTGGAAGGCTTTAGGTAGTGATACGTCAACTTTTGGAGCAGCTCTAACTGGAGCTGCAGACTGCCTAGACTCTTGAACAATTCCCGTTAACAAGTCGTCATCCTGAGACCTCATGGGTGCGTCATCTTGCCCAGCGTATTCAAAGTGTAAATGCGGCCCACCCCAAACCTTCTGACCTCTCGGTCGACGTCGCTCATCGCGCAGTTTTATCCCGCGCTCAGCGGCTCTTTCACTTAACGTTTTCACGGCAGCGTCATCCAACGCACCACTGCCCTTAGCGTCAAACGCATTGCCAGAATAATGAAGACTTCCGGTGTTATGTCTGCCACCAGTCGTTGAGCCGACTGTTAGATTGTGCTCTTTAGCAAATTGAGTGAGAACGTCAAGATGGGGCGTGGTTGGCTTAATCCGCCGGGGCTTGGGGGATTCGAGAAGGCCAGTAAGTAAGTCGTCTTCGTCAGGCATTTAATCAACGATTACGGCACCGCGAGCGGCGGCTTCTTGTGCGGCTTGTTCAATAGGCTTATTGCCCCGATACTTCGACTTAGACCATTTAGCTCCCTTAAGTGGATCGGCGTTTACGGGTATAGGAATTGACTCTGCTTCCGACTTGGCGCTGGCAGCCTGCCGTCGCAACGTAGCAGCTTCTGCTCTATATTGCCGCGCCTGCACTAACGCTGAGGCTGCCTCGTCATCAGTAGAATCAGGGTTACTGGCTACCTTGTCCGCTTCTATAGCGTTGTTATCGTAAATCTGCGCATTAGCTAAGGCGTCCTCAGATTCTCGCCTCTTGGCCACACGGTTGGCCTGATTCTCAACGGCTCTCTGGCTTCTAACATCTTGATGCTCTGCCCCCACACGACTACCCATTTCACGGCTAATAGTCTCAGTTTCTCGATTATGGCGCTCGCGCTCAACTCTATCCGCTTCCTTTTGTAGTCGATCTAATTCCCGCTCTTTTCGCCGCGCTTCCTGTTCAGAAATCACTCCCGCCGCCCTCTGTCTCTCAATCTCCAATTGGGCAGCATCATGTTCAATCTTCCGTTGCGCTTCGGCTTCAGCGATGACTGGACGTTGTTGGTTATACGCCACTTGCGCCTGTTGATTTTCCAGTGCTAACCGCTCTTCTTCCTGACCTTGTTCCTTCTTGATATCGTAGTCACGCTGAAACGCCGCACTGAGATTGGGCTTGAATCCGCCAATAGCAGTCCCTGCAATCAGCCCGCCAATCTTCTCGCCCAACGACCCCCCACGATTCGCTTCCAGCCCTCCTAATGCTCCAACCCCTGCTCCTCTACCCCTCCCCCACCTCATCGGTGGCTCGACTTCTCCGTCGTCCAGCACGCGAGATTGAGGATCAGACTTGCGCAACGCTTCCAGTTTCGTCGGATAGCGAACTTCACCACGAGGAATGTTGATCGGAATGGTCTCGGAGGCCATAGGAGGTGTAGCTTCTGGAGTGGCACTTGATGGAGGTAGCGAGACCATTGGGCTCGGCATAGCTTTACCCTCAGCTCTTAACGCATTAATCGACACGATCGCAGGATCGGCGTTGGAGACACCTTGTGCTCCGATAGTCATGCGAGCTTCAGGAGGAGTCTTGCCTTCACTTCGCATTGCATCGAAAACGTGCTGGCCTGCAAAGGGGGTAGGCCCAAAGGTTCCAAGGCGCGGAAAGGGACGGCCCGCAATCACCTGACTGCGCACGTCATCTTCAGGACGGTAGTCCATCGTAGCGCGGCCACGAGGCATTGGCTGGGAGTAGTCGAACCCTGTTCCTGGCTCACCGTCGCTTTTTAGTTTAGGCGGTGTCAAAGGTTCGTCAGTGTAATCGCCGTCTCGATAATTCCACCGTGTTGAGTTGGGAAGATAAGATTTTATCCGTTCTTTGATGCGATAGGGGACTTCCTGCGGTTCGTCTTTTATGTCATATACAGTCTCACGCGCGTCTCCGGCAACCCTGCGACCTAGCTTGACGAGTGGATTCTCTTGATCGCCGTTCGGCCCCCAGCCTTCCAAGCCAAGAACTTTGCGTGCAGGGCTACTCGCGGGCTGCTTGGGATTTGCCATACCACACAGTCTACTCTACCTGTGATTGATTTGTGAATCTTTTATTTACAGAGTGTTGGTATGATTACTGCTTAAGTTGCAAGACTCTACGATAAGAATCACTGATGAGATGATCTATGGTGGCCCATGCGCTCAACTCACCGCTTTCAACTTCCGCTCACTTCCCAAACACTTCATACCGTCATTCATCTTCTAGTTCGCGATTCACTGGCCTCAACCACTCATCAAACTCGATCATTGGTGGCTCAATCTGCCGCTTGGCTCGCTCAACCTGGAACTCGTAGGCCATTTGGTCTTCGGGGAGAAGTCCCTTTCCACCTGTTTTGGCTTGCAACATATCGAGTTTGTATAGATCGGGTACCCTCTCCTCAACCTGCTCGCGATACGTCAATGGATCGGCGTCAACACCCCAGCGTGCAACCGCATATCGCACCGTCGTGATCACGTCGTCAAATACTGATTTCGGCCTCATCTTGGGCACTGGCTTGCCGCGTTCCTCAGGTGGGTAGTGCCAAGAGGGAATCTCTGCTCTGAGTCTTCTGAAGGCGTCTTGAGACGCGGAGGGAGTGACGAAATAACTGTTCGTGCGGTCGTTCTTAGCCATCTGATATGACCCGCTCGGCGCGACGAAATAGATACGTGCCCGGCCTTCAAGTTCGGGTCTCACGGGATTAGGCAGATGCTTATCTGTCAGCTCGAAGTGATAGACCAACTTGCGACGGCCTTTGTCAAAGTCTAAGTCAGGAATCTTCCAGTTGTCCCCGCATTTCTGTAGCAGAACTTCCTTTGGATCAGTTGCTTCATGACTCATGTCGTTGACGCTGGGATGCCGCGTGAATCCCTTGTCTCCCCGCAACCCATACTCCCGCTCCCACTGTGAGTAACACGCGAATCCTTGCAACTCAGTCGCGCCAATCGGTTCAATCGGACGACTCACGAAGAAGAATAACGAATCAACCGCCCACTTGGGCCACCGCTCAGCCGGTCTCGCAAACAGCGAGTAGGCCCAGACGTGGGTGTCGTTCTCTTTCTTGGCTGACTCACCATAGTCCGTCACCCGGCCCCAATTCCAATCAGTCGGCAGGTTGAATTGGCCGTCTCGGTAAAACGCTTTCTCTCTACCGGGAAAGGCTGCGACCAATTCGTCTTCCGTGATGAAGCAATACTCCTCACGAACGTTCTTGAGCACCTTACCTGGTTGTGACGCATCGTAAGCAAGATCGATTTCCTGTGCTATCTCCTCACTGGTCATCGCTGCGCCGAGATAACCGTGAGTAAGTCCACGATACCAGCGTTCATCCTTCCACGGGTGATTACGCCAATCGAGGGTTAGCTTAGGAGTAACGTTGTCGTGACTCAACTCCGCAAATTTGTTAAGCCTCCCCTTGACTGATGAAATCCATATTTGAGAGCGAGTAGATTGTGAGAGAGCTGTATGTTGAGCCCAACCGCCTTTGGACTCGTCAAGTGACGCCCCTTCGTCTACAATCGCTACTGTATAACGACCTGAACGACCGAGATCGGAAGTGGGTGCGGAACCGATCAACGTCGCATCGTTTTCGGGGTTGATCAGTCGCATGAAAGTCGCGTGATTGCGCCAATCGAATCCCTTGGGTAATTGCCACGCAGGCAGCATGCGCAACTGAAACCGCAGCCGCTCAAACAGCGTAGACATGTTGCCGACTTTATCGACTTCATCCTGATTGCGCGAGGTGAGTAACGCGGAGAATCCCTGCCGAAATCTCCAGCCATGCAGCAACCACGTACGGGTAACATCAGTCGCTCCAACTTCACGTGGTTTTTCACAGACACCTGACCGGCGTTTTACAAAAGTGAGATCGTTGAGCCAATTGACTAAGGTGAGCTGATCATTGAAAGGATGTCTATCGAACAGTGCCAGTGGCATGATTGTGAGCGGGGCATCGGGACGTGGATCGTAACCCCAAGCGTAATAGTGGAACCAGTGAAATACGTCTCGGCACTTTTGGTTCTCTGCTACTCGATCGGTGAGATTCTCAAAATATCTAATGCGCTCATCTGCGACATCAGCCGCACGAGTCAGTTGCCACGCGATCAAGTCACGCTGATAAGCGCGAACGTCCCGCTCAATCTCATCACCCTGTATTATAATTTGTGCTTGAGAGGACTCAATTAGATCACGAGCGGCAATACACTTTTCCAGTGAGGATTTGAGGAGGTCGTTTTGGTAAGGATCGTTATCGGCGAAGTTAGTTAATCGCCTCGCCCTCAATTTCTCCAAGAGCAAGACCTTCGCTTCCGGCGGCAAGTTCCGCCAGTTCTCGTTCGAGATCAGCGTCGATCTTTGTGACATCAATCGCTACTCTATCACGGAATTGTGGGCGATAAGCTTTGAGCATGAACATGATGAGGGAATCCGAGTATTTGCGGATGTAACCAACCACTTCACCTTTGTAAAATACAGGCTCCTCAACGCCTTCAAAAGCTCGTCGTCTTGCTTCACCTTCGAGCGCGTCAAGCCCTTGGTTCAACGCGTCATCCCACTTAGCTGCGAATTCAACATCATTAGAGCGCCATTCATAGGCCTTGCGTCTATCCAATCCAGCCTCATCGCAAGCTGTTGAAACATTACCACCTGCTTGAATCAACGCAGCTAAAAACGTCCGCTTCTTTTCTTTACGGAACGCTTCAGCTTTTTCTTTTGTGGGATCGAAAATCATTTTGACTGATTTATAACAGCATTTCCCCTAAATCCTACCATATAAATTGTTGCCGGTGGGAGGGAATTGTTGGGTATACGAAATGAGGCGGAGATTTACTTCGCTAACGCGTATTATTCCCTTGACAATCATTTCGTGTTGGCGTAATCTCTTTCCATCTTAGCTGGCGAGCTTACACAGTACGCAAATTGGAGGGTCAACCCAATGCAAACAACTATAGAAACAACCGAAGTGGACTTAGCCGCAGACTTTATCGACGTACGGGACATCATTGCTCGCGTCGAGCAACTTGAAAGTGAATTGAAGCCTGCGTATTACCGCTGTGGCGGCTGTGACTCACTTCATCCCTTGTTCTTCACTAATGACTGTCGTGATGACGCGAATCGCTTTGCTTCTGATGAATTAGACGCCAAGCACGGTGAACTGGGTTGGGACGAGGTAGACGAAGAATCTGAGGATCTCGACCGCGAAGAATTATCAAAACTTACAGAGTTGTTGGACGATCTTCGTGGCAACGGCGGCGACGAGGAATGGTGCAACTCTTGGTATCCGGTCAGCCTTATCCGCGAGTCCCACTTTGAAGACTACGCCCGCGAATTAGCCGAGGATATTGGCGCGATTGACCGGAACGCCAACTGGCCGCTCGCGTACATCGACTGGGAAGCAGCCGCCGAAGCTCTTCTGGTGGACTACACCTCGACTGAGATAGAAGGCGTTACTTACTACTACAGATAAGCGGGTGTTGACCCGCCACGAGGGGCGCGTCTCGTTAACTCCGCGCAACTTAACCTATGACTACTACAGCGCAAATTGCAACCAAACTGGGCGTCACTCAGCGCCGAGTACAGCAACTTATCAAAGAGCACGGCATCAAAACTGAAACAGTTGGCCAGACTCAGATTATACCCTAATCAGCACTGGCTGTATTCAAGAAAAGAGATACTGAGTCAGGGCGCAAATCCAGGAAAGGCTGAAAGCCTTGGGGTCTGATTGACTGAAAACTAAAAGGAGACAAGACCGTGCAACTAATTACCTTTAAAACAACAGTAACGTCCCATGCGTACATCGGGCAAGCGGAACGGCTACGCTGTAGTGTGTTTACAGACAGCAATGGAGGGGTGGCTATTACCGGC
>ERZ1292637.1309-Hain-H14-01um-R3-1309-length-10740-cov-5_pt1 | contig 10740 bp, 13 predicted proteins | sample MGYA00564405_ERZ1292637 | MGnify/ENA primary metagenome ERZ1292637 (study PRJEB36523, sample SAMEA6512645) | groundwater metagenome | collected 2019-01-09 | study: AquaDiva: Metagenomics assemblies of 32 groundwater samples | reverse complement strand
CTATGATTTCATCTTGGCGTGCCCCCCCAATAGCGGATTTAAAGGCCAGACGTTGCCGTGAACCAGGGTATCGACCCTCTCGATCAAAGGTAGTCATTTTTAGGTTAGATTCTTCCGAAGTTCAATGACCATTGTTCCAATAGACCCTAATGGAGCAAACCCATTAGTTGTAATCAAAACTTTTCCAGTCCGATCACTTCCTAATTTAGTTTTTGGATCGACATAACGATCACTGATTCCCCCAAAATAGCGAAAATCAACATAGTTAGAAGTGTCACGTGTTAAGTTCCAGGAAGGAGCCGGAATCAAGTCATCAAAAGAAAGGAGTGCATCAAACCAACTAAAGCTATACCAAACCTGTGAAACAATTGGTTTGATATCTTTGTAGGTCAGCACTCCTGAGTAAAGTTCTGGATAGTCCACAATAGGATCAACCAGAACATAATTAGTTAGTTCCCCTTCGTTTCCATCACTTTCAAGATATACATGCAGTGCCAGAAACTTACTTCCATTCAATAATGCAGTTTTTAGGATACGATTCGCCATTTGGTTGTCCCAGAAAAGGTGAAACAAAGAGGGAGATTATTCCCTCTTTGTGTAGAAGTTAAAAATTATTATTCAAGAACTTCGATCCAAGTAAATGATCCCAGACCAACTGCCGTATTCGTGACAGTGGTAATATGGGCATAAGCCCCAGGAACCAGGACAAGAGCCCCCTCAATTTTATCATTCATAAACACATGCGTAGTAGACGATCCAATTGACCCACCGAACCACCTACGCGCAGTAGCTACAACAGGAAGCGTCGAAGAAACATCGACAGCAGCCCCCGATGTGGATGAAATCCCGGAACCATCTGCATTATACACTACCGCCGCTGTAGTATGAGTTACTAGTGTAACACTAAAACCAACAGCTATTCCCATTTGAGTGGCCGCCGTAGGCGCAGTTGTATAAGCAAACCCAGCATCTACAAGAATAAATTTCTTCTTTGATCCATACGGATTACATAGAATTAATCCGGTCATAGTAGTAGAAACAGCTAAAAAAGAGGCCGCTGCTGCATTTGCAGCATGAAAAACTTTTCCTTGGCGGTTATAACTTGCTGTATCAAGATTAGACATAGTTAAATTTCCTTTTTTGGTTGGGCGGGAGAATGTTTCTTAGGTATCCTCCCAACCTTTATTATTAATAAACTGAATATTTAAATCTTACGCAGCATCGCTGTCCGCTGCTGGCAGGATAATCCCGCTAGTATCGGCAGTTCCACTAATGTAATTCTCAGTAAATCCAAGAGCCGTGCTTGTAGTAGCTATAATCATACCAGCCACGTCCAGGGTTTTCATCTTATTATCATAAACCATACCAGTATCAGTAGTAGCAGAAGTAGTAAGAAGAACTCCACCAGTTGCTGTATCAGTATTAGGTCTAAAGATAATATTACGCGCAATTTCTAATTGCAATAGAATATTTGCACCCGCAGCAATTAAGGCTGATGTATTATTCAAAACCGCAAGAGTTACATTATTGTCCGTGACCGAAACCCTATTATGAGCAGCACTCGTAAGTTTAATAGGAGTCGTTGCCGCAGTCGTTCCAAGACCACGAATTTTATTATTATGAAACTTGAGACCTTGTAGATTCTGAGCAGTTGCATTATCTGTGAGAATAGTCAAAAAATTCAGGGAAGCAGTTGTATCCCGGAATTCACAACTATCAACCGTAAAGTCTGTGGCTAAAGCTGTGCCCGAGACAGTAAACACCGATGTAACGTCTGCAAAGTTCGCAACAAACAGCAAGTTGTAAAGCGATATATTAGCCGCTGAAACCGGAATATTAGCAGTCGCCGCCACAGAAAATGTAAACGTAGGCCGACGTGTTCCAGAACCAAGACCAATAACAGCAACACCAGCAGTATCCAGCAACCAATCGGTTGCGGAGTCAATTGTTTCTGCATGACCAGGCATAACCGCAATTATATCCCCACGGTTTGCCAATGTTCGTCCCATTGCATATTCCATCGTGCTGAATGGGCTACGATATGTGCCATTATTTGTATTTGATCCGGCAATAGCACCTTTTGCCAGAACAGTAGAATTATTTACCCAAAACACCTCTCCCGGATACAAGATTTGCACAGGCATCCCACGAATCTGAATGCCTTGCATAAACCCATTCGGGTAATTTGAACCTCCGACAGCAGCCATATTATTAAACTCCTTTTAATAAAAAGAAAGGAAATCGGGAGAGGAATAAACCCCTCCCAATTTAATGTAGTATTTAAACTCCGGCGGTGCCGAAGAGTCCACGCGGATCAGTCCAACCAAAACTATAGCGAGCCGTTGCTTTGAACTTCGCATTTGACGTATCCCAATCGTTGTCTTCACCAAAGGCATCATCACGACGGGTAAAGTATTTCATCCCGTTTTGAACATTAGTGCGAACAAACCAAGCAGATGTAGAAGTCAAATAATGGTTCATGATAACACCGCCGGGGAATTTCCCAAGAGCAACAAGGGCATTAATGTCCCTGTCGGCAGTGCCCGGACGATTGGTATTACCCAAAATCCGTTTTGCTTCAAACTCCAAATCAACTGGAATGATCAAAGATTTCGGCATAATAGCAATCCGCAATCCACGTTCATTAGTCGCTTTTTGAAGATCAATCACAACTTGTTCCAACGATGCTTCCGACAAATTCGCAGATGTCGTCAGGATATTGGAATAAGTGCCTCCAGATACAAAGACGTGGGCCGATCCAAGCAGAACTTGGCCGTCGCCACCAGTATAACTGGCATTGAAGGCACGATTATATACATTCGCACCAACAACCTCTTTCGTTTGACGCATTGAGAAAGCAAGTTCACGAGAGCGCCTTTCAGCGATCACATCATATTGATCATCCTCAAATGCAAGCTGGGTCACAATAAACCCAAGACCATATTCCACATGGGAATAACGAACCGTAAAACCTTGACGTTCGGTGTCAAATTCGACTGGTGCACCTTCTGCTTTGACTCGCGCCAAACCAAGACCAGCAAAACCAACATCTTCTTCATACTGTTTTCGGCTAGTATATTGCTCAAACAGGGAAGTCCATTCAACTGGAAATTCCTGATAAGCTCTTCCATACCAAGTATTTACGCCTACTTGAAGGGCTTTTGCAAAATTAGAACTTGTAATAACAGCCATATAAACTCTCCCTTATTAGACGCCAGCGCGTTCGCCATTAAACTGATGGGTATTGATACGCACTAACAACTTTTGACTCGCTGCCGCCGATTCATTGTCAGGACTATTTACAACCCCGACAATTTGAAGTGGAAGTGTTGAGGTTGTCGTAGGAGCAGTAGTTCCAGTTGCCATATTCGACAAACCAGTAACTGTTGAACCCGCAGCAGCAGTAATACCAGTATTTAAACCAATATCTGCAAGTGCCGCTGCAACAGTGCCTCCATCTTGAACCTCAAAAATCAAATCAGGAGCATCTGCTACTAACACAAAACGCTTGGTCGAAGCAAGTCGGTAAATGGGCACATCCAACGAAGGGATTGAACCACTTACTCCCCAAGATAGCACAAAGCCAACCACCGAACCGAGAATCGGGCCGGATGTTACTTGACCAGAACCAGCAATACGGGCAACTGTTGGATAGACATCAGTTGCAGCTTCAGTATCCAATTCAACCAAGTCACCAATAAATGTTGCAGTGGCTTGTCCTGCGGCAATTTCATAGATATTCGATTGTCCATTATAAGGGGCTCCAGTCATGTGTCGAACTGGAACAAATCCTCTTAGACGGCTTGTATTTGCCATATTTAGTATCCTTATTTACTATTAAAAAATTAACAAAAAACGAAAGTTACAGTGGAGGAAACCGTCTAATTTGAACATCCTTATCTACGTAAATTCTCTAATGGTTTAGATTGAGTAATTTCAACCGATCCATAACGGCCATCCTGCTTACTATTCAATGAAGCTCGCATGGATTCATCTCTGACATCAAGATCATCCTGAAGAGCTTTCATATCTTCGTCATAATACTCTTGAAGAACACGCATCAGAAATCCGGTTACTTGATTGCCAACCCTGATACTGACCTTGCCTCCAATTTGAGATGCGGTATTAACATGCCGATCTCCAATAATTACATCGTGGGTTACAAACTCATAATAAGCCGCTTCATGCCGAGGAATTTTATCCTCATTAACCCAACAATAATGCCAACCTGGTTCTTGGCCTTGAACACTTAAAATGTCCCGATACCCATTTACGGGAACCCTTTTGGGACGATCACTACGATTCACTTTTGAAGGACGATCTTCTAATACTTCTTGTTTCCGTTTATTAGTCATTTATCTAATCTCCGCTAATTGTGCAAGAAATTCTTCTTGCTCGGTTCGTTTATTCTTTTCGGCTACTTCTTTAAGAACTCCTCGTTTCAGGAGTGTTTTCATAACCGTTTTCTCAGTATCATTTAAATCAGCAACAGTTAATCGTTTACCCTTATTTTTGTCTCCAAGTTTAGGAGATGGTTTTGACCGCTCCACTCGCACATCCGTATCATCCATATCGTCGTCGTTCTCCTCTTTTCTTTTTACTAGGCTTGGAAACTTCTCTGGATAAATCTTTTTAATGCGATCAGTTACATGTTTGAGCATTTGCACTTGGGTTTTCCCTGGATTCTTTGCCAAGTATCCCACACCAATAGCGACAGCTTCATCTTGCATTTCTTGATCATTGTCAAACCAATCATTCTCGGCTCTCCAAGTTTGCATTTCCTCTGTGGGTTGCACAGAGGCAGTTCGACCTTGAGTTACTGCACTTACAACCTTACGATGATCCTCTTTTGTTGTATCAATCTCTGTATCCAATTGCTTAATAGCAGCGGCATCTTTATTTTCAATTGCATAATCTCGTTGAGCAACTAGATCGGCCAATGCTCGTTTATAAGACTGCTCACTCATATGCGTGAACTGTGTAGAAATCAATTTCATATCCACATCATTTTTTTCACGCTGAGTTTTAATATGTTTTTTAAGCTCTCGAATCTCAACTAAAAGAGGTTCGCGCGCTAGAAACTCTTTAGCATCAACAAAATCAACCTCGTCTCCACTAAACTCCGAAAGAGGTTTCCATCCCTTTTTTGTTGCTTTGTCTTCAATCTTTTGTTTTAATAGTTCAGGATTTGAACTTGTTCCATCATCATCTTCTCCTGGAACTTGGATTCCTTTATTTACTTCACTCATAATGTAACTTCCTCCATCACTTTACAAACAATGTCTTCATCATTTAACACCAAAAACTCTTCTCCATCATCTGTTTCTTTGATTCGTTTTCCAGCATATCGAGCAAAATAAACTTGATCTCCGACCTTTAAACCAGCAAACTCTGTTTTAGGTTTATAGGCCGCCCAAGCATCTTCTCCAATATCCACCACGATTCCTCTTACAACTGCACCATTTTCAACATCTTCATTGATAGCTAATACAATTCCCGAGGCCGTTTTAGTTTCAACTACATTTGGTTTTACCACAATACGAAATGCAATAGCTTTTAAAGCCATTTTTAAGTCTCCTTTTCTTTCTCTTCGTCTGTTCGTTCAATATAATTAAACGTATCAATCATATACATAACAGATTCTTTTATCCCTTGACACCTTCCTATAGAGATCAACCGTTCTTCTTCATTGCTTAAATGACCCTCAACTATTCCCTCCTTTAAAAAATCTCTCATATTTAATAAATCGGCCATCATTTGTTTTGTAACCTTTAAAGCTTTCCATTCGTGCCATTCAGATTTTTCAATTTCAATATCGTTCATTTACCCTCTTTTGTTTTTGGTTTTGCTGCTGCTTGTTTCTTAATTGCTTCCACTTTCGCTTTAGACATCTCTTCAGTATGGCGTAAATCTTGTTGGTGATCCTGTTCTTTATGACGCAAATCTTGTTTATTAGATATGGCAGTCGTTATAGCTTCTATACGTGCTTCTTGTAAAGTTTGCATTGCTTCAATTTGAGCAGCGCGTTCATCTAATTGAGCCTGTGCTGCTTTTATTCTTAAATCTAATTCTTTGTCTTGTTTTTCTAATTGAGCTTCAAACGCTTTAATTTGTGCTTGTTGTTGGGCTTGTTGGGCTTTTAACATGCCATCGGCTTGGGTTTGTTTTGCTTTATTTTGTGCATCCGCTTGTTTCGCTTGCATTTCCCCCTGCAACTTTTGTTGCTCAGGAGACGGCGGCGGTTGATAAGGTTGCCGTTGTTGTCTGGGTTGTCCAGGTTGTTGGGGTTTCGGATCAGCACTTGTTAAAGCTGAAATATTTTCCGCTTCAACCGCCTCAAGATATCTCCTGGTATATTCTTTTGGATTAATCGTTCCAAGTTTCAAGAGAGGCCCATAACTTTGCACTTTCATTAACTTTTGGGCAGAACTAACAATATTCGGATCAGCATTAGGTTTAACAGAAATACTGGCCTTATTATAATCTTGCCGCGCTATTTCTGAATTCTGTGGGCCTTCCGGTTCATTGATAGTAAAATAAACTTTATCAACTGGCAGATGAATTGTATTTAAAGCATATAATTTCTGGTATTCTTTATTTAAAGCTCGATAGATACGTTTGTAAATGGCTGTAAATACCTTTAAGCCTTGTTCAATGGTCGCCATTGTAGTTGTTGCCGGGGTATTTTGCCCTGGCATTTTCCCCACAAAAATCTCGGCAATACTTGCAAGTTCTTTGCCACTTGTAACCATCAACTCCAGTAATTTTAAGAGAACATCTGGCGGTTCTTTTGTAGGCAACGGAAAGATATGTTTCCGAATATCGTCCCCGGTAAAATCCATAGGTTTCCATTCCCCAGGAATAAACTTTGTGGTTCCCCCTCTAGCACGAATCCCACGTCCTAAAAATCCAGCCTGTAGCACATGAAGATGTCCCGAATCCAGGAGTTGATTGGTTAAAGTATTGACCGACTCGTTTATGCCTCCTAAAAGAAGACCGAAACCAACATCATAGATAGACCCATCAGGATTAGGTATAAACCCAAACTTGGTGAAATACTCCGTTGCTTTAATCCGAACAAGTTTCTCTTTTCCTGTTTTTTCATTTATAGTTGTCTCAATGCCATCAATATCAAATCTGGTTATAATACGAGCAACTCGACGGGTTTCATAGTGAACCGTTACAATATAAGGTTCTGCATACCCATCATAATCTAAATCCCAACGACAATGACACTCAACAAATTTATGAGTTGTTGCCGGAGTTAAAGCCGGTTCCTGTTTCCCATCAATCTGATTACTGACCGTTTTTGTTTCTGTATCCCCTGTAGGTTCTCCATAGGATTGATCTTTATACAATCCAGCATTAATCCGTTCAATAATTTCATTGTCTGTTTTATAAATATAATGACATTTTCTTTCTGCTGTTTCTACCGATTTAGCATAGTAATCTATAACCAAATCCATCGGCAGAATTAGTTCTGACACATTTCGTTTTTCAAGCTGATCGAAATATGTCTTTTTAAATAAGCATCCCGCAATTGGAAGAATATGACAAAGTTTATCCATCTCTTCTTCCCAATCAGGCATCTCATAGAGTAATTGATAGCTCATATGACGACCAACTCTTCTGGCTGATTGTTGCTTAAGTCCTCCTTCATCTCTGCCGATAACAAGACCAGCAACAAGATTAGGACCGGGCACCAACGCAGGATAAGCTCTGGCTGCGAATTGCATCGCCGCTGTAGTCAACAATGGAAATTTTATATTAGATGCATTAGGCCAAGGAGTATTTTTTGCTTCTCTTACCTGGGAAGCAAGTTTTAAATGTTCTTCAAACCTGGTTTTCCACTCCATACGAGCAGCTTCATCAATATCTACCCATTCGACAACCTGTTGTCCCATGTGTAAAAGGGTCTCAGAATCGACTTCATCAACAAGATTTTTGGAAGCAATATACTTCCCAAAATCTTCTTTTGACATTGGTGGCATAATTATCTCAATATCCTGTCCATAAAGACCTCCCGAGATTACCTTCTAATTTTTCCATATCCAGATTTGCCTCTTCCAATTCAATCTCTTGAATTTGTTTGTGTGTTGGAGCATCCATTAATTTATCAAGATACAGACCAAAAAGAGACATTGCATCCACTTGGTCATTATGTTTTCCTCGGTCAAATTCCAATAATTCTTGTTCCAGATCATTATACCAACCAGCTTTTTTATTGAACTTAACCCCGCCGGTTCTCATTCGTCCTCGTATAGAAGTTGCTCGAAGACGTTTATCCACTGTTTCTGGAATAGCATCAATATGTAAAAAACGTCCTTTTCGATAAAGTGCTTCATTTAAAAACGGAGCAATTCCCTTTTCATAAGCCCCTTTACCAATAAGCATCACTGTAAATTTGTATCTGTCCTGAAGTCTGCATATATGATCCACGGCTTCCTTTGGATCAAGACGGTCTCTGATGACATGCCGAATATATAAAAGTCCATTCTCATCGACTGACCCAATTAATAAAACTGTCCAGTCCCGTCGGTCTTGCGTAGACCAAGCCCCGTCTATTGAAAGATACGTTGGTGAGTATTCCCAAGGTTTATCATAATCGGCTTCTTCAAATGACCCAAAATCATCTTTTTTAAAGAAGGTATGATGCGGGTCAATTGGACGATTGAGATATTCCTGATAATACCCTTCCGGATTACCTCTCGCACTAAAAGTGCTTCGGAGTTCTTGAAATTTCTCTGCTGACCATTTAATAGTCCAAAGTAATTGCGAAAAATCTTCATTATGTGCTTTATATCGCACAGACATCCACCCATCTTTCGGACGGATCATGTAAGATTTTAATTCTGTATGTTCAGTGTTTGAATCCCTATCTTTTGGCATCAACCGCTCTAAAGCGGAATCCATATGCAAAATAGTTCCAATTAATCTGACAACTCCACGATGAGCCAAACATGGCAATAAAGCATTATCCAGCCACTTATTAAATTTCTCTCTCCGTTCTGGATTCATAACAATCTCGTCATTCTCAAGATCATCACCTACAATTAAATCAGGACGCTTTCCATTCCAAAGAACTCCTCGAATCTTCTGTTCAGACCCAAGGGATATAATCCGAAACTGCTCACCATCATTAAATTCTACAATAACATCATCTTCCCGATCTGTCAGAAATAGTTTAATTCCGAACAGTTCCCGAAGAGATTCATTGAATTCCAATTCTCGCTTGATTTCTCCTAAGAATTGGGCAGCTTGTTTGTGAGTATCTGAAACTAATAAGACGAATGACCTGTCTCGGAACAATACTGAGGCAAGGGTATAAGCCTTGGTAATAGCAGTTGTTTTGGCATGTCCTCTTGGAGCGGCGATTGCCACCCGTTTATAGTGAGAACAACATAACTCCCACCATTCATTATGGCAGTCTGGGGTAGGAGCGGGTTCGTCAAAACCCCCTGATAATACTGATCCTGTAAATCCATGAATAATCTCTGCAGTTAATTTAATCATTAGGTGATCTCATTCCACCTTTTTTATTCCGGGAATAAGATCGGTTTGCTCCAGAAATTTGGAGTTGAAGATTATGTTTAGTATTACTTCCACCCCTAGATAAGGGTTTTATATGATCAACATCCATTCCTGGAGGAATCTCTCGACCTAATGCTTTTTCAAAAGCCCTGCGAGCCTTCACACGAAAACCTCGTTGTTTCTGTCTCTTGGCGGATTCTGCGGCGGCTTCTTGTTCGTAATTTCTTTTGTATCCCGGTGCGCTCGGCATCTTTTTGTTCTCTTAATTTATTAATTCGGAGGTCTCGCCTACGAAGAATCAGAATTTCATCCCAATCAGGATTTCTCCACATTCTCAACTACTTCCTTAGTGTGCGTTAAGCACTCACTGAATTCAACATCAGTAATGGTTTGATTGTTTGAAGGTAATTCTTTCTTATTAGCTAATAATTTAAATGTCTCTGCTAATTGTTCAAGACGACTTACAACTGGTGTTACTTGTTGTTCTTGGATTTCAGTAGGTTTGTGACGTATAATTTGTCGTTTATCAACCGTAATTGCTCCTACAAGAGCTAAATCCCTGATATTTACAGGTTTTCTGATGATCTCTCCAAGTTTATTCAGGACGAAATCACCATTTTCAAGTCTATCCTGGATCAATTCTTGTGTTCGTGTAACGATTGCCGAGAATTGGGAGTCCAATTTCTCATTGTTTTCGTCTCTGATCTCTTCAAGGAGGTCTTTAAACCATTCAGTATGCCGCCATCCTCTGATAGTAGATACAGGCACACCTGTAAGATTGCATATAGCATCAGGATCACCAATACAAGCATATAAACTAACCACTTCAATACGCTTTTCATCAGGATACCACCCTGGTTTCTTGGTTGCACCTTGGGCCATTGGCCTGCCTCTTGTTTTAGAGAGAACTATCTCTTTTCCACGAAACGTAAATCCTGTTTTCCGCCTTTCCTGAAGGGGACTTTCACTATCCTGGTCTTGAAGCGCCATAAGTTTACTAATGAATAAGGGGCACCAAAAATTTCGAGACAAATGTTGCAGAATCCACAATTAACGGCGCACATGCAGTATGCACTTCTTCATTTAAGGGAGCACTTAGCGCACGTCGAACACTACGACCAGCAGCATAGGCCGATACCGGCCCTTTAATAATTGGTTCAGGAGTAACATCAAGATGCTTTTTTATTGCTTGAAAACATTGTTCTGCCA
>ERZ1292637.1308-Hain-H14-01um-R3-1308-length-10741-cov-6_pt1 | contig 10741 bp, 15 predicted proteins | sample MGYA00564405_ERZ1292637 | MGnify/ENA primary metagenome ERZ1292637 (study PRJEB36523, sample SAMEA6512645) | groundwater metagenome | collected 2019-01-09 | study: AquaDiva: Metagenomics assemblies of 32 groundwater samples | reverse complement strand
TTGAAAGGACACCTGGCACACACACCACCAGGGGAGCCATGACCTGTGATGCCGTCCCAAGAGACACACTCAGGCGGGGACGGATTTTGTGGATCATACGGTCCAGTGTACAGTTGGCGATAACCATGGTTATGGATCACAAATGCATCGAGGTACTGGCGCGGCTCAAGGCCGTCCTCAGTCGGCACGTTATACGTAATAGAACCAGCTGTTACAAAACTGATTCGATCGAGGGAGAGTGGCGTGAGCCCTTCAGGCGATGCGGCAGACAATTTCTGCATAGTCGCATGCGAATCCACATTCTCAATAGCCAGGGACACGGTTACAGCAGGCAAGTGTTCTTTACCCTTCTCAGCCATTGGAAACTTCCTTCCAGTTTTCTGCGGTTTCATAGGTAATTACTCCAGTTCATAATGGTTTGCTCTTTGCTCAGTATTTACATGCGTAGCGATGCACCTCCTTCTCCAAGTAAGCCCTGAAGTACGTGCTGCTTCTTCTCCAGGAGCTTCTGAATTTTCTCGTCTACTGTGCCTGTACACAGCAGATGATAGTACAGGCACTTTTCTGTCTGGCCTGCACGTCTAATCCGTGCAACGGCCTGGTCATACTTCCCAAGCTCCAAAGCGTAGCTATAAAAGACCTGAACGTGCGCCCGTGTAAAATCAAGCCCTTCAACGCCAGACTGCGCCTGCACAGCAAGCACAGTCTCAGGGCCAACCCAAACGCCTTTGTCTATGCGTGCTTCAGGCTTTGAGCTACGCCCGGACACCTCACCGCTCAAGCGATTGCATGCCTCGGCAACTTCGTGGATGCGCTTTAAGTCTTCACGAAAACGTGCAATCACCACCACAGAATTTCTGGGAGGCAACGATTCCAGGATATCTTGCAAAGCATCAGCTTTGGTGTTGTGTATTCGTTGTATCTCCCGTACACCTTCAGCGTTATCGACAGGGAGTACACCGCCCGTAAGCTGCTGAAGACGGCCAAACGCTACAGCGCTGTTCGCTAAAGTCACCTCGCCAGTCCCCACTTTTGCATACAAGTCCCGCTCAAGCTGCCTGTAAAGTTTCTGAACTTTTTCAGGTAGTACCAGAGGCACCGTGATATCCTGCGCGTCAGGCAACTCATAGCCTTCAGGTTCCATCGTGAAACGAAGTGTGGCTATTTTGGCTTTGATTTCTTTTTGGTTTATATACCCAATAACCTGTCGCCCTTCAAAGCCGCCCATAACGGCATAGTGAGCACGATAACGCACAAAACTCGTACCAAACAAAGACGCATCCAGGAAACGACAGACCCCGAAGGAGTCCATAGGACTTTCCGGGAACGGCGTACCAGAGAGACCAATCCGTACAGGCGCGGCAGCGCCAAGACGATACGCACTTTTGCTTATAGCGGTGCCACTATTACGAACGCGCTGAATTTCATCGGCTGCCACGACATCCCACGGCGTATCAAGAAGCCAATCAGCCATGGCATATTCTGGGCCATCTTTTGATGTTTGTGTCGTCCACCAGTGCTGTGCCTCTTTCAGCACTGACGATAACTCCGTAGGTATATACCACACACGAGAGTGTGCGTCCCACGTCGCGGACGGATACGCGCCGAAAAGTTTGACAAAATACGGGCTATCCGGTACCCGCACCTCAAAATAGAACCCGCCAGAACTACAATCGGGTATCTTTGTGACTTTTATCTCCTTTGATTCACGCCAAATCACGTCGTAGTTGACCACGACGACTCCAACAAGGTTCCGCGAAGCCGCGTCAGCAAGTGCACGCCGCCCTAACTGCACACGAGAGAGCACGGTGCCCGCAGAGTCATCCAGACATGCCATCACCACAGGTCGACCACCATGCTTTTCAAACTGCCCGCGCCAGCCCTGCACAAACGATCTGGGACAGAGGATAAGCACACGTCTCATCTCTGGAGTGTTGTGGACGTAATCAACCAGCACACGGGATTTTCCTGAGCCCATAGATAGGTCAAGTAGCGCAGCTGTGCGGTTTACTAAGAATCGATATGCCTCAAGCTGATGCTTCCAAAGCGGATCGCCTTTCGTACACGTTGGGTACGCCGTCTCAGGATCGATGGCCTTGCGCTGAATAGTCTTAAGTGCCTCTTTCCCAGAAGCCCAGGCTATAAAGCGCTCCAGCGCCCGCTGGCTCGTCTTTGGAACAAGCCAGGCATTCCCCATGTCTTTGCGGAATTGACGGCCTGGAATCGTTTTGATACGCTCCACAGCCTGTGTATTGTAGGAAAACCTCACCTTGTACGAGTTGGCTAACTCTTCGATCGTGACAGAAATCACAAGGCGTCTCCCACTATGAGGCAGAAAATCTCGTAGGGTAGAGGCACTAGCCCTACGGCGGGTTTTGAAAAGGCAAAGAGGTCAGCAGCACGTTTATCTCCAGTACGATCAAAAACATCACGGTAGACATCAGCACGCCTGCACGGTAAACCACCGTACATGACGGTTTCAAAAAGCATGCGCTCAACTAGCGTTGCAGCTGCGCTCATGCGTGCTGCCCCTCTCGTTTTTGTCCTTGCTTTATACACTGGTGTCTCTTTTTTCTAGCCGCCAGGCGCGGGCACAGAGTTGGTCAGCCATCAGCCCAATTTCTTCATGGAGCCATGCGCTCTCCGCATCAGTCAGTGCTGGCATAACCAAATCTTCGAGACGATTTTCAACGCCATCATGCACTTCAGTCAAGATGGCAGTGGCACAGTCTTTCAACATGAGTGCGCGCAAAAACCTCCGGCGAGACTTTGTTTTACCGCGCATCGTCAACTCCACGCGCGTATTCCTCTTCATCGTCGCACCACTGTGTATAGTCTTTCCGTTGCCATATGCGCACCTCCCTAATCGTGAGTACCATGGCAATGAATCCCGTGCAACTGACAGGAAAACGAGACACGACAGACACAGGAGCGAAACGCTGCGAGCGGGCAACAGGCGTCCGTATGTACCGGTTGACGGTCAGCTTCCAAGGCTTCGATAATTAATTCACACTTTGCGACAACCCCAGTCATGCCGTCCAGTATATCTGATGGTTGTACCAAAAACGTGTACTCTGAATGTGTCGTGCCAGTCGTCGCGCAGATATTAAGATCTACTTCGAGGCATGCCAGGTGCGTGGTAGAGCGTTCAATCTTAAATGGCGCAGCGGTAGAGCCTGGAATGGTAAGCCCAGCGGCATAGAGCCGCTGGTAGGCAGCCCGTTGCTGCTGAGTAAGGACACGGCAGGCATCCCTGATTGCTGCCGCCTCGGGGGCCTGCATTGGTATTAAACTGGGCATCTGACGATGACGATGAACTTGTGCCATTGTCTTTCCTTTCCTGGTCCACACACAATCACAGTGCTAACGATGAGTACTCTCCCAGGCGCGCAGCTTCTCCTATACGCTGAGTTTCCTCGTTGTCCGACGCTTCCCACTGCGCAAACAATGACTGTTCAACCTGAGCAATGGCGGCGTTGTAGGCGTCACGGCACTGCTCAACGACAGAAATTGACACACCCAGTTGTTGGATGCTCTTTTCACCGTCTACGGGGTCTACGGCCATATACCTACACCGTATCCACCGCTGCTCATCGTGGTACTGCTCAATCATACAGCGCAGTGCCTCTAACAGAGATGCACAACCTCCCATGTAAAGCCTATTGGATGCACTCACACGGTCAGCCATCACCACCCCCCTTCTTAGTGATTGGCAAATCAGCACACATCGACTATAATATAGAAGGTATATATATGATTGTCAAGTGGCACAACCACCCAGGAGAAAATTTGTATGGAGCACACGATGACCGAGACTTTAGACCAGGCAATCACACAATTGCGAGCGCGCATCCAGGCTGCACGCAACGCCCAGGCGCGCATCGTCGAAGACTTTACTGCTGAGCTGGCGGACACTGCGGGCGTTGCAGTCTCGACGATTGCACGTCTCCTCTATGTGCCGAAAACAAATCTCACTGTCAAAACGCTCAGGAAGATCGACCAGGCGCTCAGGGAGATGGAAGGTGTTGATGGTAACGGGTAAACCACACTACTATACACAAAAAAATGGAAAACCCGTAGTACATATGGGGCACAAAAGTGCACTACCACAATTCTCATAAACGTATGAAAAATAAGAAGATAAAAAAACCCGTATTTCAGAACACACTGCACATATGTGCAGGTAAAAACCCGTACTTTTTGCTTGTTTACCCGTATAAAAGTGCTACAATGGAAGCACAACCCATACGTTTTTTGTGAAAATTCCATACTTTTACAAGCGAAAAAACGGAAATACGAGGACACTAATGCTACTATTTGATCCAGAGCTACAACTGATTCCACAGTCCATGCGCATGCTCCCCCAATGGGTCAACTGGCGATACGACCAACAAAAAGGCAAGAAGACGAAAGCGCCCTACAACCCGCACAATCCTAGCAGACATGCCTCGTCAACAAATCCCGAAACGTGGAGCACGTTGTCGCAGGCACTTACACGTACTAGCAAGTATACCGGGCTCGGTATTGTCCTCTGTCCTCCGCTCATAGGAATCGACCTTGACCATTGCGTTGACACACAGGGTACGCTTTCACCTCTTGCACAACGTGTGATCGAGCGCTTTATAGGTACCTATGTTGAGTGGTCACCGTCAGGACAAGGCATCCATTTCTTTCTTGAAGGTGTCCTCGCAGATATCATCCCACAGGGTCGAAAGTTCCTTCATGGAGAAATCTACACCGAAAAGAGATTTTTCACAGTTACGGGCCACGCACTTCTAGAATCAAAACCTGCTATACTGCACGCAACCTGCGATGACCTTACCTGGCTCATCAAGCAACTAGGCAATACCCAACAAGATGCTTTTCGTATCAACCCACCATCATCGGCTACACCTACAGGGGAACTGTCAGTTCTGTTGCTTGATACATGGTTTGCACAAGACCCTATGATGCGATCTATCTGGGACATCACAGAAACACCACATGGTCCACTAGGCGATACAACCGCCAGTGCCTATGATATGTCGTTGGCAAGACGTGCTACCAACCTCGGAGCAACAGATGCGGAAATAGCCAAACTCATTGAGATGTGGCGTTTTAAACACGGGCTCAAAAAAAAGGGCGCTAGTGCTGTCGAAACAACCATTGCCACAGCCCGTACACGTAATATACAGGATGCAGAAGAAGCCCATGAAACTGAAACACTCAAAAACCCTGAAACTCTCACCAACGAAGAGAAGCAAAAACACGCTTTGAAAATTCTCAAAATGTACATTATGAAGATCGTTCAACGGGGCAAAAACCCGGCCATGTATGAAGTCCAGTTTCTCGATGATGAGCCGGCGCTTTTTGATACAGTAACAGACTTCACGTCCGCAAAAGTATGGACGCTTCTTGCTGCCGAGCGGAAGCAAGCCACGGTTGTCATGGACAAAACACGATGGCTGCGCACCCAGCGGTTGCTCATGTCTATGATCACCTACGAAGATATGCCAGACACACAGCTTAATAGCCAAACCGAAAACTGGTTGCGTACCTACGTCGGACGCAAGTCAACCCGTGCCAACCCTGGACTTGCCTGGATAGAGTCGGGAGAACCTTTTGTAGACGTGGGTGCACAATATCTAACGCTGGCACACTTTCTTACTCACGTGCACGTCAGTTGCGGCGCTCGGCATGTCACGCTGCACGCGCTGGCTGGAAGACTCCTGTTGCTTGGATTTAAAGAAGAGATGGTATCACGGGCAGATGTGAATAGTACAGCAACGCGACATTATTGGGTGAGACACCTGCAAGCGCCGTAGAGTTATGGCGCTTGCAGGCATGCAATCAGTCAAGAAGTCTATAGCTCTTCCTCGGCGCAGTGCTGCCTCAACTGCGATCTCGCAGTTCTTTCAGCGCTCGTTTGCGACAGCGATGCCACTACAACACATTCACCTTTGTCATTTTCCATAAACAACGTCCTTCCTGTGTCGCTCGGATCATAGTAGATACGCACGCGCTTGTCGCCAAGCACCTTACACGCCGTATACAAGAGGTCCAGACTGACAGGCATTATGTATTGTCCCTGGGGACAGCACAGAGCATATAAACCAACAAGCGGAAACGTCGCATCCTCTTGCGGGTTATCCCACGTCCCCACGCCAGGAATACTTGTCGTTTTTTCTCTGTGGATTAGGCGAAATCTGGCTCCTTTTGGTTGCTTGTCTGCTGCTTCGATAGCTGCACGCGGAACATAGCCGGAGCAATCACCGTCTTCTGGCTCAATCGGTATGCGTACAGCAATGCGTCCGTTTGTAGCACATGCGTACTTCGATTCAACGTCTGCGTAGACGTGGTGCAGAGCAGGTCTCGTAGCATCTGTGGCTACACACGCCAACAATCGCTTAGGGATATTCATGAGTTATTCCCCTTTCTGACAATGCCCGCCGTATAGACTGGCATGGGTGTGTACAACATCAGCGGTAGGCAATTCGCCTACCGCTGTCATATCTGGTACGTGACTCCACGCACCACCGAAATGGACGACGGTAGCGCCGTCCCAGTCAGCCCAAAATGCTGTAGGATGACTCCAGCCATAATGAGTACACATACCGCAGAAGTCCTCAACACACAACAGTGATACCTCTTCGTCTATAATACAAGTACACACAGTTAGCTCCTTTTCTGTTATGCCGCAACCCAGCCCTTAGGCAAAAGTATCTAGCACGGTGTTTTTCCTCTCTGCACCACCACGGTGTTACACCAGTTTAACCCAACGCGCTCAACTCCACGTTCGGTCTCAAAGTCTATCACCAGGAACGTATCTTTTCCGTCATTTCTCGCATCGTATCTCACGATGCGAACCTTTGCCGCAATGGAAACTACCACACCGTGCATACCAGGTTCAAAAAGCAGCTTCCATCCGCGTTGCTGCTTAAGGTACCTATAGTAATTGTCGGTATAGCTAGAGCACTCAACAGCTATTTTGCACGTCACGACATCGCCTACCTGTGGTTTTAGTCTCATTAAAATTCTCCATAGGCTTCTAATTCAGCGCGGAGGGCTTGTAAAAACTCCACTGGTGCGTGTTCTGGTGAGTGGCCCGCTGCCTGTACTAAAGACCAATCTAAATGAGCAGCTAAGTGCTTCGCTAGTTTGAGCGTCCGCTGTTTTGTTTTGATGGGTAACGGGTGCACCCGTAGTCCAGATGGTTCATGAGAAATGCTCCAACCTTTTGCCTCACCTTTCCCTTGTGTAGAGCCCATGGAGCGGTGCACGACCAGCGTCCCATATCGCGCTACGATCACAACGTTACGCAGCTCTTCACCATCAAAAGTGCTGTAGCGTATCTGTATAGTACCTTTCATCGATGTACTCATGGCTTTTCTCTTTCTCCCATAACACAATGTACGTGATATGCCGAGACTGCCTCAGCGCTTTTAAACCAATGCGGGTACTTGCACGCTATCAGAGTACACCAGGTATTCCATAGGACTTCAGCCCCTCCCATCTGTGTGCAGACATTCAAGTAGGTCTCTAGGCGCAAAGACAACGCTTCTGTCCGTGCGGGTACACGGCTAAACACCCGCGCGGAGAGCCCTGCCATGCGGATGTTGTGTACGTCGAGACAGCCAACAGGGTAGCCAAGCATCTGGAGCACGAAACTTCCCTTGACGATGCCGATGGACGGTATCTCTATCAGCAGACGCAATGCGTCTGCTGTGCAAGGCGGCAAGGGCAAATACTTAGCACCGCTGACTTGTACATGTAGTATGCCTGCTTTTTGGCGTGTATTTAGTCGTGTACAGGCGTGTGCACCATCAGAGCGGATGATTCCCATGATGCTGTCCACATGGAAAAAGTATTGATTTTGCGTAGCGATGGCAAATGCCACCAACGTAGCAAATCCGTCAGGTGTCCTGCCATATTCCCGAATTAGCGGCATATGCTCGGCGTACATTAGAGGTTCTCCAGACAGCCGTTGTCACCGAACGACCAGTAGGTAAAAGAGCCGTCTGGTTGGAAACCGATAATGATGTGGTCAAGCACAGGGATATCCAGGAGCTTGCCAGCGGCGTAAATTTGCGTAGTAATCTGTCTGTCAGCCTGAGATGGCTGTATATACCCAGAAGGGTGATTATGGACACAGATGATATTCGCAGCTCTGGAAAGGATAGCAGGCAAGAACACTTCTGGCGGGCGGACTGTACATTGAGACAAACCGCCTACCATGGCAGGATTGACAGCAATAATTCTATTCTGTCTGTCTAGTGAAAAAACAAGGAAGTGCTCTCTGTCAACATCCCGGAGCATGGTAGCTGACACCTCGGCTGCGATGTCAGAACTACGTAGCTGTGTCAGTAACGGGCTGGGGTAGGGTACGGAGCCTTCACGAACAAGGGAAACACGGTGGATAGCGATACGCTTGTTCAACATGAAAACCTCCTGTTTGTGGTGTGACTCTGGCACGTGCCAGAGGCACAGAGAGAGATTTACACTAACGACATGCAGGCAGAAAACGCCGCTTCCTTGCGTTCCTTGCCCATACCAAAGACCTTTGACATGGCGGTTGCGTGTGGCCTGTAGTAGTCCTCGTATTCAACTACAGACTGATAGGCACCCCATAGAGTGCCTGTTGTTGCCGTTGTCTGAGTAGGTGAGCTTTCAAACAGGTGAGACACCACTGTACGGCGCTCTGCAAGTTTGAGACACGCTTTCTCCCAGGGCTCAATCAATGCCTCTTGTTCTGGTCTGGTAGGGTATGGGTACACGGTGGAAAGTACTCCATTTTTGAGCGTCGCTTCGCTACAGGAAGACATCGCAAGCAAGGTACAGGCTTCTTTGATTGTCTCTAGCACATGTCCTTGACTGTCCAGAATTGTACGCAACCACTTTTCGAGTCTTTCAGCGATTTTGCCGTAGTGGCGTGATGAAAAAGCGTGATCCGTGTGCTCGGACATGGCCAGGACCATAGTATTGGCACAGACCATGCGGACTACGCCTGTGCGTGACCAGACGGCATCTGTACCGTTCATTGGCGCTCCGATGTTCAGATAACCGGCAATAGCATCACCCGCAACATCGAAGTGTGGTAGTGCAAGCGAGCAAAAGAGGGTATGTCCACTCTTTCCAAGCAGACCTAACGTATCGACAGCCATCCCGTTTGTGGCTCTGTCTATAACCTGGACGGCTTCTGGAGCGAAGAGCGGCACGTAGCTGTCATGCACAGTACCTAAACTGTACAGTGTGTGGCCGTTCACTACCTCCCCGCCGTCGTGGTGTCCAGCTACGATACTGCACATCCCATAGTAGCCTGGAAATGGGCAGTAGCCGGACTTCCCTTGAACACCCAGAGGCAGCTTGTGATAGGTGATGCCGTTACCGATACGCTCCCATGCCTCTGTGGCATTCTGGCCGTTAAGAACCTGTTTGCACAGTTTGTGCCATGCGGGGCCGCTGCGCTCATTGTCGGCAAAGCGGGCTACACCATTGTGGATTGTGAGATCGTGAGACATTGGCTGTACTCCTGTATTGGGTGTGTGCCGTTATCCTGCACTATGCAAGGAGGCATATATCTTATAAAGTAGTCGCCAAGTTGTCAAGGACTACTATGTGCGTTTAGTAGCGACGTACTAACTTTTGTGCTTTGGTGTTCTGTGATAAAATTTTCTCGTATATATGATATCCCTCGTGCTTATGAGGGGGTACGGGGGAAATTTTACATAATAACGTCTTATCAGAAGTTGGTGATAACATGTCAGATTTGCCAGAAGTACAGCAAAGTCAAGATTTTGTGGACATTGAGTTGCTCAAAAAGTCGGTAAGTCCCAACGTGGACAAGTTTTGTGAGATATATGCAGCAAACGGGAATGCTTTTCGGAGTCTGCTCCTTGCTGGTTTTGCGGAAACGTCTGCTAGTGGCTATCAGGCCAGGTTGCTTGCCGATTTACGTGTCAAAGCGTTGATCTCTTATTATCGTGCTTTGCATGCCGATACGGCGGCCTATACCGGTGCAAAGCTTGTGCGCCAGTGGGCGCGTCAGGCTTCCTACAGCCCGGTTGATCTTTTGCATGATGATTGGAGTGTCAAGTTGCTCTCTGAGCTTGACGCTGGCCAAAGAGAGCATCTTCGGGACGCTCTTGTGGGTTTTGAAGTGGTTGAAAAGTTAGGTTCCAGAACAATTAAGCCCAAGTTTGCCAGGATTGAAGCACAGGAGCACCTTGGACGCTTGATGAAACTCTATGCCGATGACAAGGGGAGCGGTGAGGGACTGACTTTGAATATCTATGTGGGGGGGCAGAAGGCAATAAGGGAAGATACGGAAGCTGGTCCGCTGCGTATAAGGCTCAGCGCAGCGGACCAGGAAGAAGAGGGTTAGGCTTCGCAATTTTGCGAAATTTGCTCCAGAGCCGCACATACATCGTCGATTGTACGTCCTGGCGCGTCATTCCAGGTTGCTGTGTAGCCTGCATCGATAAGTCTCTGCGAGAGTGCTGGGCCAAAGGTTCCGCCCATGTACACGGCAGCGCCGTGTAGGCACGCGCTACAGTCGTTTGCGTAGGCACCTGTGGGGGTAAAAATCCAGTTTTTTTGGAGCCAGCGTCCCTCTTTTTTCAGCCATGTGGCTACGCGGTTTGCCGCGTCTGCTAGGGATGAGGGCTGTTCTGGTGTTGGCATAGTGGCACCGGCGAGTTTTGCGCCGGTGAGGTTTGCGCCGGTGAGTTTTGCGCCGGCGAGGTTTGCGCCGGTGAGTTTTGCG
>ERZ1292637.1305-Hain-H14-01um-R3-1305-length-10787-cov-4_pt1 | contig 10787 bp, 27 predicted proteins | sample MGYA00564405_ERZ1292637 | MGnify/ENA primary metagenome ERZ1292637 (study PRJEB36523, sample SAMEA6512645) | groundwater metagenome | collected 2019-01-09 | study: AquaDiva: Metagenomics assemblies of 32 groundwater samples | reverse complement strand
CATTGTAAATGCGAGATATGCAATGGCCTATTGTAGGTTTTCTACTCAAACTGACCGTGGACCATCTCAAGTATATGTGTGGGTTTCTTCTGAAAATATGCCAGGTCGATTCAGACAAAAATACATATGGAACGTCTGGTTTTTAGAAAATGATAGGCATGAATCTGAAAATAAAAGAGAATTTGATACACCATATAAGGCTGCCGATTTCCTTCAAGAATTAGCGGATAAAGAATATATAGTGCCTAAAAAGACTATAGAGGCGCTAAAAACAGAAAAACTCACTAAAGGTAAACCAGACTGGCTAAATGACTAGGCAACAATTCATACAGGAATGTTCGGCGATTAGACACAATGGTGAGCCGCTACAACCTATTCCATTTATGATTGGATATGCTTATCCTACTGTAAATAGATATGACGGTTACATTTATTTCTACCGAGGTCATGTCTATACTTATTTTTCTTCGCTCCGCATCAATACTGATATATTAGCCAAATATAGACGCTTTGACAGTATATTGGCGGCGAAAACAGCTTTAGCATCACAAAGAGCACTTATGACAATTGGGACATGGCGCATACCAACTTATACTTTTACCAACGCATATATGCTAAGGCCAGAATCGCCTAGCTTTACATCAAACAGAAACAATACATGGACAACTCATTTTTTCCCAGCCGATGAAACAGAGTGAGTTTTTAGAATTCATCCGCCCATATACAGTTAGGACCATAACTGTTTATGACAAGGAGGCGCATCTAATAAGATTATTAGGTAATGAAGGATTTGCGTCTCCTCCTGATTATTTTTGTATTTTCTATCGTGGCAATATGTATCATGACTATAATCCACTAAGACCAATAATAATGACTCGGTGCTTTAAGTTTCATGCCATAGATGAATTCAATAGGTTTTTATCAGATCAAGAAATAAGGTTATATGACCCACCAAGAATTCCTGGCTGAAATAAATAAATACCGTTTTGTTGTTCGTGAATTGCCGGATAATAATGGTATCTGACATAAGGTTTATGTTATTCGAGCGATAAGTGCAGATCGTTATTATTGGCGCGGAATAGAATATTATAGAGGACGAATCATATATTGGTTCTGGGAGCATAACCAAACTATTCTTGTATGGCATTACCGAGATTACAGTTATAGTTCGACATTTGAAGAATGGTATGAAAGTATTAGTATTAACTATCACATTGATTACATGTCGGGCCAAGAGTCAATGCGAATGATGGTGTTAATCCGCATCAACAATGCGATTGTACACGCCATTGAACACAATGAGAGTTTTGAACAACTAACGGAGCTAAGAAAAGAAATTCAAGGAATGAAAAGGTTTATGCTTGAGAAATGAAATTTCCGAGCACAAAGTGCTTGACACAATAATGGAATAGCTTATATTGAATCGTCGGGAATGTTCTCGATATAACAAAGGGAGAAGAAAATGTACAGACTAATCGGACGAAACAACAAGAGGCTCCGATTCGTTGCGCCCACTGACAAGGACGCAATCGAATACGCTTCATCGGAACTACTGAGACTGAGAATACTTGGTCCGGTCAGACTCTATCAAGACGATAGAGAAGTGTGGGCATGGTCGTGAGATCACAAGAAGATTTAGACTGGCTTGCTAAACACGGATTCAAACTGTACGGTGCTTATGGTGATTTTTGGTGGAAAAAGGGGGATGTAATGGTTAGCTATATAGCATCACAGCATACTTGGTATGCAGAACATTCGTCTTGCACTAACACAGAAGGTGCTACACTATTGCGCTCACCAAAAGAAGCATTAAAAACACTGGCGCTACGAGCACTATCGGCAATTGATGCTCAAGGAAGGGCTATATCAATCGTTCGAGATGGTCTGTTAGTAGCTGTTGACGAGATTCCAGAATTGATTGATAAAGAATACTTTCTTGGTCAAATCAAAAACATGGACTCAGACTACAAAATCACAATATGATCCTCCCCCTTGCCCCCGATGCCCATGGTCGGGGGAATTTTTTGTTTTGAAAGGTTGATATGAAAGAGCCTCAAAGTAGATTACTACAAGAATATGGATTCATATTTCGCAAATCTCCTTGTTGTGACAGCTATGAATGGTATCATCAAAAAAAAGATGTTCATGTATATTATCCTCAAGATGATCCTGGTTGTGCATCTGATGATCCAATTTGTGTAACAGATCACGAAGATCGAAAGAATTATTGGTTAGATAGAGTAGCCGATTTTGCTACCGAATCAGAGATGATTGACTATCTTACAGCATTTAAGATAAAGAGGACAACGCACGTAGAGTCAGGTTTGAGCAAGGAGAATAGTGAATGAGTATCAATGTAGCAGAGAAATTACAAGAGATCAAACCTGATCTTATGATTAAAGGTGCGCGGTTCATAGCGCATGATTATCCTTATTTTGAAAATGACCAACCACCATGCACTAAAGAATTAGCATCTGATCGACAGGTTATAGTATTAGCTTGGCTGTTAGATTCAGATGTTTTTGCTTTTTCGGATGAAGTGAGAAAGCAATGGTTTCTGCTTAAAGAGGAAAATAGCAAATGAGCATTAAGGCATGCGCAATAAATGAAGAGCTAGAACCTCTTAGTTTTACTAATAAGCATGGGGGTGGTCTTCTTTGTCGGCAACATGGCGATAACGCCTTAATATCTTCTGATGGATATTATGATGGCACCGGCGACTTTACGCTCAACAAAGATCAGACAAGACAACTCGGCTTATACTTAATAAGGATGAGCAAATGTTTGAAAAACTAGGATTTGAGCGGTTCAAGTCAAAAGAGATTGAAGGTGTAACGCAATATTGGAGTCAAGGACCGTTTCGTATTGTGTTCAAGGGTAATAATTGGTGGCACGTGGCGTACATTGACGCTGACGGTGTTGCACATTGGAGCAAAATGGGCACACGCAACCAAAAAGATGTAATTGACCGTCTTTTGTTAATTATGCAGGAACGCAGAACTCAACTGGCTAGACTAACTAAAGACATAGAGGTGGATATTGCAATTGTTAGGACGATGCTATGACACCAGAAACAGTAATGATATGGTCAACAATAGCAATATTTGGCGGAGGAATATTGTCATGGTTTCTAGATAAAGCAACATATTGGTTTGATAACTGGGTTGCCGCCGAAATATGCGACAGTCTTTCCACTATTTTCGGAGGAATCGCTGTTATTGGTTTTTTGTTCTTAATCTCTAGTGGCTGTTGGGCAGCACAGATAATGGAGCACAGATGAAATTTGGCTATGATGAAGGCTATAGCGCTGGCTACCAAAAAAGAAAAACTTGGCACAAATGGTTTGCATGGTATCCTGTTGGTGGCAATATTCGACCAAGTACCTAACTAATGGAGACAAAGAATATCAAGGTGAAGAATCTGGTTTGATGCAATGGTTAGAATCAATAGGTATTAAACGCACAGTCGAAACTGAGTGGTCAGTTGATTTGTGCGGAAGCTATAGCTAAGGATAAATAATGAGACACAGTTATCAACAATATCGCGACCTGCGCAACTATCTCAACTCACTCACAGAAGAGGAACTAGACCAAACGCTCATTGTCTATGATTTTAATGGTGATGAGTATATGCCGGTCACACGCTTCGCTAAAACAGAGGATGTGAGCGAATTTGATGATGGACAGGTAGTGCTATCATTCAATACGCCGGATGATAGTGATGGAAACTTACCATCAAAATTAGTAGGATATTTATGAAATTGAAATGGCATCATTTACCAACTCATTGGTATGCTGATTACTGCGGATATAGAATAGAATGCAGGAAAGACAGCGACACTAATAATTGGCGCTGGATATTGTTTCTGAATAACGATCAGGTAAATGCTGGTATTGGTTTTACAAGAGCCGCTGTTAGTATAAGCGCCTTGGAAGAATTGCTAGTTCAATTACGAGAAGGATATCGTCAATTGCTTCCTGTATACTTTAAGCTGCAATTTAATGAAAAAGGTCGATTGAATAAATTATCAGACCAATTGGCCGCGCAAAATAAGCAGGACACAAATGGATAATACTTTCATTCTATTAGAAGAAAAGGAACAACTACGATTTGTTTCCATCAAGCATAAGGTGATAAGCTAATAGAACTGGCTGAATGTTTACAAAGATATATTTCTACTAAAAGATAAACAGGATGCAGAAAGAGCACTAGAATAAAGGATAGAGATGGATACATGTTATGATTTATTTTCATCAAAGGTTGAATTTGATACCGGCTATGCAACCATTACATTGAGTCAGTCTGGCTTTGTTGATGGTTTGCCATTTGTGGAAAAAAGAACAATTATGATTCGGCATGAAGAATGGTGCAATTTACAGCAAAAAGATATGGAAGTTCGGGCGAGAATGTTGGACAAAAAGAAAGACAAATCCTATATATGTTTTCATTGTCATCATGAAGGTGTAGCTAATTTCAATATCCATGTTGACGGAACTTGTAAGGAATGTAATTCTGGTATTTTGTTTGAGATACCCAATAAAAACAATGGCCCGCAATAAGATAACAAAAAAGATTAAACAATGTATTCTACAAGGACAGAAAAAGACTTATGCTAAATTGGTATACGATTGAGCAATGCGATAACATAGAATTGGTATGTGAAATAGGTGTTTTCAAAATAGTTGTTGATTGTTCTGATCCTGATGGGCCTTTTGAATGGTGTATTAATCCAGACGATATAACAGATGACTATTTCGCCGCTGGAGAAGCAAAAACTATTGAAAAGGCGAAGACTGCGGCAATCAAAAAATTAACTAAAATATGTAACAATACGTTGGAAAAGATCAATATGAAACAATGCAATGAGCCAGCTATATAGCGCGGGGGCGGAATCAACAGAGGACCAAATAGTGCTTATATTACTATTACTATTAATGGTGTTCTTTCTATATGATGATGAATAAGGCGACGAAAAAAATTGGGTACCATGTGCAATGTGATTATCTCCCATGCCAGGCCCATATTTGGACATTTTATTCCTACACCCTCTAATGTCCTATATATGGCTCCATACTATCTATATAATACTTACATAATAAAGGTAATAACTATATGAGTAACAATAGGTTAGCTGTTTATTCTGCCCCGCCAATACATATAATACATGCGAGGATATATGACTATCAAACGCTTCCATGAATTAATGGCTAGATATAATAGAATAGATGAATATACATACCAAACACCAACATACTATAATTTATATTGGACATTCTTTCGCGGTCATGTATATGCCCGGCATACACTTACGCAGGATATAATGGACAAAGTTGATGGCGGCATTGCTAACTGTTGGAGTGAATACTCATTGGGAAATCTACCATGAAACACAAGGAATATAGAGAGATAATAGCTCCATACCAACAATATGTAGTAGAACCGAATATTATTAAACTAGGCAACTGGTATATGTCGTTCTACCGGGGCAAAGTATATGCCATTGATACACTTACGAGAAATTTTACTGATGGAATTGTCATCAAATCTTTTGATAATGATTGGATACTCTATATGATAAGGAATATACCTATGACTAGATGATTCGCTGGCTGCATACTACGCTAGATTACCACCCCTCTAAAAAGGAAGGGCCTAACTGAATATTGAGGTTTTTAGAAAATGACCTTTTTACATAGGGAAAACACCGACCCAAAATACCGTGGCTGTTGTGCCACAACGATATAGCTCCAACGGTCAAAGTATAAGCAAAAACACCTATTCGCCCGTAGAATGACCAAAGATGTAGGAATGATACTTAACCTTATGAACGGCATGCAATTAAGCCCACCATAGGTATTTTGCACAAAACAGCGGAATAGTGAAGGTATTACTTGTGTTGTCGATACTCTTAACTATATTGAGTCGAGTAGCAATGTCGCTGCTCACACAAGGGAGATTTATGATAGCAGTGACACAACAGTCTATTACAACAGACTTGGGAAAAGCAGAAATGTTCGTCCTCAATGGCGGACGCAAGCACACAAGAGAAGAAAATGGTATTACAGCCGGTTGTAATTTCAATACTTATTTGAGAGAGATATTCTCATGGTTGAAGTTTGTTGGGACGTTTCCTGGTCTTGAAAAAGACAAGATAATTGTCGAAAGTGTAGTTTACAGTAAAGGAAACAAGTGGCTACTAGGTAAAACGGATAGATATACAGGTACGTGACTACCTGCAATTGCGGATAGTTGCGGCTAGACCAAAGGTTGGATATATCAGTCGGTTAGTAAATGCCAAAATCCTCTGGCTGCCGTTGGCCCCACTCCGTGGCTACCTAAGGTCGCTGTACAGGATTAGCGCTAATGGTATGGTAGCGCTTGGAGTAGCGCTAGGTTATCCATAGGTTCGGATATAGGTAAAGGTCCGGGCTATTCCTACGGTACCCATATGACCATGAGGTTTTGGTCAAGGTATCGGTGCGGTAAGTTATTGTCGTTAAATATATTAAACTTTTTGTATAGTTGAAGTATCGCTTGAAGTTTAATATACTAAACAAAAAATACAGTCAATTTGGGCATCGTTTTTGCTCTTCACGCGCGAATCATTTATAGTAATACTCCCAAAAATAAATCGACTATTTACAAAAAAGCTATTGACAAAAAAAAGCTATTGTCGATATTGACACTAGCGAAACGACTAAACTACTTAGTCGAATCGACGAAACGTCTAAACTCAAGGGAGTAGAAAAAAAATGAATAGCAAACAGAAACGAGAAGCTAAGAAACTTGAAAAAGAAGTTTCGCAAGCTTTGGGCGCAATGCAAGGGGAAACGCCCGTAGTAGCAGACTATCCCGAAGTTATCGCCCCTAGCGAAACAGAAGCTAGGGAGATCGCAAAGACTCAGGGATTGACTCAATTCACTTTTGAAGGGATACGCTACAGAATTGAAACAGTAGCGAAAGTGAAAACGCAAAAAGGGGAAGTTGCGACAATGTCAATCGACGACATTGTTTCGCAAAATCTCGCAACAGTACAAGCTATTGAAACAGCACATACTGCGACGACATCTCTTAGGGGGATGAATGCAAAAGAAATTGCAGTCTATCAAACTTGCAAGCTTCTTGTACAAGAAACGAAAAATAGCAACTTCGACGAAAATGCTATCGTCGATTTTTTCTGTGAGCTAGTGCCCGACGGGGCGAAAGCTATTCTAGCTAGCTATGCAGCAAGCGAAACGTCAAACCCCTATCATGCGACGCTGCATAGAATCAGTTCCCCCCCTAGTGTGGGAACGCGTTCAAGCAAATTTCGTGTTATCAATAGTGATGGGAAACAAGTAAACAAGCTTGTTTCTTCGCAGATGATCTTGAGAAACGGGAATATAACAAGAAAAACTACGGGGTTCTATACTCTACGCCCCGATCTCACTCACTCACAAGTTGAACGTAGCTTTGTAAAAGAAGCTTTTCAACAAGCTTTCGCGAAACAATTGGGTTACAAGTATTAAATGCGACTTCGTTTAGTCGCGCTACTTGTGCTAATAATGCTATTACTCCCCTTTAGCTTAAAAAACTAAAGGGGGCTAGAAAGAGAAATGCTATGATTGACTATAATTTGATAAATCGCAGAACAGACAGAGCGATTGTTTTGATTGACAGAATCAAAAACAATCTCGACAATCATATGCAGACTAGCGATAGCTATTGTTTGCTATTGTCAAAAATCATTAATCAACTCACTATTATCAACAGCGAGATACAAAACGAAAAAGGGAAACACTATGACTGACAATCAAAAACAGTGGGGAGAAGACTATACAGAAACAGACGCAAAAAACACGTCTGTTAAGTATTGTATAGACATGAGGGGCGAAAGCTTTTTGACACAAACGGGAAGTGCAATTCATATATGCCCTTTGTGCGAAGCTTTGTTTTCATTCGCAACGATCAAAAGCTTTATGTCTTCTCAATTTCTCAAGAAATATTCAGAAGACATAGAAGAGTGTGAACGCACAATGCAGATAGCTCATGCAATGTTACACAACAGCGACAATGCAGAAGATATGCAAAGGGGGTTTGTTGTCGTATCAAAATTCAAAGCTATCAAAAAAGCTATCGACTCAATATCGAGCGAATAACTAGGGCTACTTTTCTCAATCACATAGGGGGGGGGATGATTCTAATATCATCCCTTTTTTTATGTGAAATGTAGGTGAGCTAACTAACAAATATATCAGGCCCTACATACAGGAATTTCCTAAAACACCCCCACTAAATATACTTGGAGCTATTTTAGAAGGAATTTGAGAATCGCCATCTTATCTATCATGGATATTCTATACTATAGATATATGATCTTAATGATAGTAATCGCATTTTTAGTCTGGTATTTTGTGTGGCCCGAGGAGCCGTGCCCTAACTGCAAAGAACATCCTGAGTTTCGTGATTGTAGCGGACGGGCTTTGTGTGAACGGTGCTATATGATGCATTATAGGTCCTGCGACGATTGTTATAATCATCCACATCAAACGCCATTTCTAAGATAACTCCTCTCTAAGAAAACTACCATGTATTCTATTCCCATGAAGATATGATAATACTAATTCTATATCCGTCTTTGACAGTGAATAAGTCATCCATTGCCGGCGGGATTTGTCGGAATTAAACTGGCTTATAGTCAATTCACAGTCCTTGATTGATAATTCAAATATACCGTGTTGATTGGTGCATTCTAGTCTTAGGGGTTTCATTTGAATTTTATGTCCTGCAAGAATCTTATTATCTCATATAGATTATCGTCGGTAAGTAAGAATGAAACAACATTGGATTCATTGACTCGAATTGATATTTGAGGTGGATCGTTTATGAGGATTAATTCCGTATTGTCTTTTTTATTGATGAAAGAGAATTTCTTGAGAGTATTCATTTTCTTAACTGCTCCAGCATTATATGCTATAATACTATGATATTAGCAAGTGGTTTAGTTAATGAGATTTCCGTTGATATGTCTTTATATGGCGCGAATGTTATTGTTTTTGCTCTAACTTCTTGTGAAATATGGTCTTTGTGTATAGAAAGGTCTTCGTCGCAATAAATTTCTACAGTGATATAGTCAGATATGCCAAAATTTTTCTTTCTATGTGCTTGGATTGCATGAACGATTTCGTTTCTATAGCCTTCTAATAGTAGCTCAGGAGTCATTGTAGTGTCAATAGCTACTATGATTCCGTCTTTTTCTTTAACAAAAAAGTTGTCTTTCCCCTTAAATTCAAAGAACAGATTTTTACTATTGAACAATAGTTCTTCAAATTTGATAGTTGATCCGTTATACATGGCCCAAACAATAGATTCTTCAGTATTGATAAGTTCAATAAGAAGCTCTGCGTCTTTAATTTGGCTTTTAGGCTGGAAGGCTTTTTTATTTAACTTGGCCTTTATGTGGCAATAATCGCTGATCATTTCGTAATCCGTTTGATTTGGTCCGCCGCGGTCAGGAATGTTTTTCAAAAAACGCGGGGAGCTTTTTCGGTCAAAAATCCTGTTGTTGCTTATTTTCTTCATAATAAGCTATGATATGGTCTATGTGTTTCTGTGCTTTAGTATAACAATAATCCCAACTGTGACTTGGACCGGAAACATCAATTGTATTGACAAACGCTCGATAGAGTCCGTCCGATTCACACGACGGAATATAGATCCTTACACCTCTATGATTAATCCAATCAGACATTAAGTTTCCTTTCAAATTGTCTTTAGCCGAAATTCTAACTAATAGATGCGATTATTCCTATGTTACTGATAGGAAAATACGTATATACAAAAGATGTCTTGAATATTTTTAATCAAAAGGAATTCCATGCGCCATATTGATATTCGTCAAGGTAACTACGTCCAACTTACAGAATTACGAGCCAAAATGCTAAAGGCCGCGAGAGAGTGGTTGAATTTACATGACTTCTTGGAAATCACAGTTCCTCATATTACTGGTGCTACCGGTTCGTGCGAATGGTTCCCGAATGCAATGCCAGTTACAATGTTTGACGCCAACGGGCAGGAACAGAGTATGTTTCTTCGTCAAACGGGTCAATTGTACTTAGAGGCGTTTACTCACGCTCACAATCGGGTTTACACTATTGGTCCGTCATTTCGTCAAGAACGCAAGGTAACTGACCGCCATCTTTGTGAATTTACATTAATTGAGTTCGAAGGTCGTGATTTCGAACTTGAAGGTTTGATGAATAATGTTGAGGGCATTATCAAAGCCATGTACCGTAGCACCGGTTTACCACTCGACCGCTATATCAATAAATCGTTCAATCGCATCAAATACGCCGATGCAATCTTTCTATTACAAAAAGAAGGTATTCGGATTAATCAAGGTGACGATATGGGGTCGGAAGAAGAATTGAAGTTATGCTCAATGTTGAATAATCTTCCTACGTTCGTTACGCATTATCCATCCGATCCGCGACCGAAAGAGGGCGGTGTGATCAAGTTCTTTTCGATGAAACGTGATGGGAATGAGACAATCTGTTGTGATTTGCTTCTTCCTGGTGTTGGCGAATCTGTAGGTGGCGCAGTACGCGAAGGCGATGCCGATGTCTGCAAGAAACAATTTGACGAGTCTTACATGATTGATCATTTAATTGAACGCGGAGTGGATCCGAAACAGTTCGATTGGTATTTTGATGTGCTGAAGAACGGAGAAGGACAATCGGCCGGATGTGGTATTGGTTTTGAACGGGTTGTACAGTCGATTCTCTATCTTGATTCTTCCTATAAGAATA
>ERZ1292637.346-Hain-H14-01um-R3-346-length-30758-cov-6_pt1 | contig 10790 bp, 11 predicted proteins | sample MGYA00564405_ERZ1292637 | MGnify/ENA primary metagenome ERZ1292637 (study PRJEB36523, sample SAMEA6512645) | groundwater metagenome | collected 2019-01-09 | study: AquaDiva: Metagenomics assemblies of 32 groundwater samples | reverse complement strand
GTCTTGGCCTGCTCGCTAACGATCTGCTGGATGATCTTGTCGGCAGCCTCGGGATCACCCGGGGCGAGTTGTGACACGATCTGGTAGACGTTATCGCTTATCGGCTCCAGTCCCGGAGCGCGCATACGAAGATATGAGCGAAATGACTGTGGCGACTGGATTGCAGCGCCGATCTCGGAAAGTCGCGACTCCTCGGCTCGCCGGGTGGCGAATGACCTACGTGCCTGCTCCTGATTCAATCCGCGAGCCTGGGCCGCCTCCTGGCGCTGGGCATATTGATCTGGCTGAAGTATTGGCTCCAGCTCTTGCGCTATCGCTGTGCCGGTGGCCTGGCGGACAACCTGAGAGCCAATGCCCTCGCCCATCTTCATTGCTGTGGACCGTGGCGCTTCGCCACCTGAGTCGGCGAGGGGGATAGCCGTCTGTCCGCCCTGATTCAGGATGTTCTCGCCCGTGACCCCCTTCAGAAGATCAGCGCCCAGGGACATGTATGGACGACGCTTGACGGGCGTTCTGACAAGATCCGCCAGCAGCGTGCGAAAATCTACCAGACTGGAAAGGTCGTCAGATGCCATGATTCACCTAAGGCCGAGCCATCATCTCACGGATATTGCGGATGTAGCGCTGTGTCTCCTCGAATGGCGGAACGCCACCGTACTGGTCTACGGCCCCAGGACCGGCATTGTAGGCCGCCAGAGCAAGGGTTTCATCGCCGTTGTACTTGTCCAGAAGCCACTTCAGGAATGTGACGCCGCCACGAATGTTCTGCTCGGGGTCGAAGGGGTCCTGGACCCCTAGCGTCGCGGCCGTGGGCGGCATGAGCTGCATCAGACCTTGCGCGCCGGCCGGTGACACGGCCCGCGCATTGCCGCCGCTCTCCTGGGCAATGATAGCCATGACCAGACGTGGATTGACGCCGTGCTCTTGGGATACGCGATGCGCAATGGCAGTGTGATCCTCACGCGCACCGGGACCTGGAGGAGCCCCTACATCCCCGACAGGGGCGTAAGATTGCACTGCGGCTGTGCCGCGTAGCGCGGGCTCCAAAAGGGGGGCCATAGCCCCAGAGATGGCCGCCGGCCCCGTGCCACGAATGAGCGGCGGTCGCATGGGCGAGGCAGATTCTTGCGGCTGCTCCGGCGGTGGATTACCCCCGAAGCGCTGTAGGGGTGCGAAAAGGTCTTCGGTTGAGGCGGCACGACGCACGGGTTTCTGTGTTAGGTCATTGAGCATGGACTGAATGTCTATGTCCACCGCTATCGCACCGCGGTAGCGAATCGAGCCGCCGTACCCACGTCGCCTCCCGGTGGCAGGGACTTCTGAAGCATGGCCATGAAGTCCTCATTCGGGATGCCGAAGGACTTGAACAGCTCTGTCGTACCAGACCGCTCACCAGGCGTCATGGATGTCCACTGTGCTCCGCCAGGCAATGGTGGCGCAAATTGCCCCACAGAGCCGGTGAAGGAGGGAAGGGTAGCTCCGGTATTCAGGGCACGTATGAACGGCGCGCCGCCAGTCGAAGCTCCTGCTGATTGTGTCTGCCGCAAGGGAGACATGAGGTTCATTGTCCCGTCCAATGTCTTACCGGGCGTGGATGGAATGGCGGGACTTTCAGAAGGTCCCCCAAAAGCGTACAACATATTCGGGTCCGGATTGGCAGGCACCGAACTGAAGGGCACGGAGCCTCCGGCAGTATTGCCCACACCGACAAGAGACTTCGACACCGACTGAGGATATAGGCTTGCGTCGGCGGACCCCGGTGTCTGCGTAGCGTTTCTCAGTAGGTCAAGGATCGCCTGTGGCGGCGCTTCGCCACGCGCTGTGTACCAGTTCACCAGGGGTGAGGTCGCGAGCGGGGCCATTCCAACCATGCGCGCTGTCGTCGCCTCATAAGGCGTGACCGCCTCTCGGAGCGACATCTCGCGTCCCGTCACGTCACGCTGGGTTGCCGAGTTGAGGCGTTCTACCTCGATCTTAGCACGCTGTACCTGCTCCGCTAGGGCTTGCTGCCGCTGCGCGACATCACGAGCAGCACTGGCGTTCTGAGCAGCAATATCCATATTTCCGTTCTGGGCCGCTATGGAGGCCGCATTGATGAGTCTTTGCTGCTCGTCGGCAAGTCTCTGGTGCTCGGCCTCGGCCATAAGCTGTAGGAAGTTGAAGGCCGGCAGGTATCCTCGCCCCATCACCTGTCCGGCAACCTGACCAAATGGTGTCTCTGCCCCCGGGCCTGTCAGGGTAAATGGGGCGCCTCCAGTGGGAGCTGGCTGAAAGGCCGAGTTGGGATCAAGGGGCGCAGCGTTCGCCGGACTTAGCGTTGGAGGGGGACCATTATTCGTCAATACTGGCATCGCCGTGCTTGTTGGCGGAGAATAGGGCCGAGAAAGATATTGAGATGGTGTGTTGGGATCATTCTCCCTCGTCCATGCGTCTGCCAAGCTTTGCACACGAGGATCGCCCTGGACCTGCTGGTAGATTGGTGGATCGCCCGTTCTCCAGACACCATCCATGATTCTGCCTATCTCTTGCAGGGCCGCAACATCACCCCGCTGATAGCGGAACATGGCCTGGAAGACACGATCCGGGGCGTCGTTGCCCAAGGATTGCAGGTATTGACCGATGGTCCGGCCATTGGGCATCGGGGTCTGCCACACCTGGTCAAGTGCCTGCCGAAGGCCGATCGCACCAGACGGCAACGGCGTCGCCGGAGCCGCCTGGGAAGGCGCCGCTGCGACCCCTTCGGGTCCATAGCCAGGCAGAAAGCCCGTGCCTCCGTAGTCCCAATTGCCATCGGGCATGTGGCCCTCCTACGCCGCGAATATGCCGGGTGGGGCGTACCCCATCAATCCAGCAGTCTCACGGAGGTGCTTGCGTTTACCTTCTTTCTCTTGCAGATCGAGTCCTCGATTCGCGGCCGCTAGGATGCCTCTGATGCGCTCGCCCTCCAGGTCAGCCATCTTCTCCTCGATGACGACGAGCCGCTTACGAAGCTCGGCAACGAGGGTCTCCTTGCCCTCATACTGGCCAGTCAGCTCGGCCACCGAGAGAGCTTTCTGGAGATTCTGTCTTTCCTCCGCCAGCTTCTGCTTCGCCTCCTCAATGGAGACCAGTCGCTTCTGTATGTCCACGTCGGCCGCGATGGCCGCCGCGATGGCCCCCTGTAGTCCGCCCTGGGCGGTGGTCGGGGCGCCAAGTCCTGGCGCGCCTGGCGTGCCTGGTGTGGTGGCTTGCGCAGCGGCGATGGCTGCGGGTTGGGCAGACGCAGTCTGCGCCTCCGGTAGCAGTGGTTGGGAGGGACTTCCTGCCGCCGGACCCGTTCCTCCTCGTGGCTGAGTCGCCTCCGGTGGCAGCGCGTTCCATGCACCCAGGTTAGGCGGAGTCGTTGGCGGAGATGCCAAGGTCATCGTCTGGCCACCCGATATGCCCGCCCACTCGCCACCTCTACCCGTGACATTGGATGGGGGTACTGTCAGTCCTACCATCCCTGCGGCTATCTCTGAAGGTCCATACGTTCCTGGTGATGTCGGCTGGCCACTTAATCCCGCCATCAGGCCCGATCCTGCACCCCACAAGGTCTCCGGGGAGAGGACAGTTGGCTTCTCTGGCCTTGCCAGCTCCGTTTGCCACGGCCTGGCTACAGCTCCACCAAGCATCTCGGCCAGTGATTGCAAACTGGGCAATGACGGCAGCGCCGGGATAGGGGATGGAATCTCGGCACGAGATGATCTGGGTGTTGACGGGAATATGGGCTGACCCATATCAAGCGGTGATCTCCGCTCTCCGCGAAGAAGGCGGGCTATGTAATCCACGCCAGATGCTATCGGGCCAGACGGCGCCTCAGGACCCGGTCCCGGCCCTCTTGTCGTTCCCGTAAAGGGGCCAAACGATGCGGGCATTGGGCTGCTCCTCGCCAAGTCCCATGCCTGTGGGCCTTGGCTTGTCTTGGTGAGGCTCAGGGGCTATTGCCGCCTCGCACTGTCTACAGAGACGCCCGAACTCCTTGATGACCTTCTGGTCGAAGCCCCGTAGCACGCTTCTATGCTTCATCGTGCCATGCCTCCCGGAGGTAGCCGTCTCGGCTGCGCTCCGCCCTGCATCATCTGGCGAAGCGACAAATCCACATCGCCAGCGGAATCCGCCTCCGGTGGGCTAGGTGGCGCGGTAGCCGGGTTGGCGGGCATCGGCATACCCGCTCCGGCCTGCTGTTGAGCGGCCTGGGCCTCCTGCCTTGCCCGCATTCCTATGGCTAGGTCCTGAATCTCCTGATCGTAGCCCCAGGTTCGCAGCGCCCTGAGCGCTCGTGCCTGAGATATGTCGGGATGACGGAGCATCTCCTCGGCCTCGCGTCGGATAAGCTCGGCCTCTGGATTCTCGATCCCGGCCTCTTCGAGCGCCCTGAGGCGACTCACACCCATCTGGAGCATGCGCATGATATTCGCCAACCGTGCGCCCTCGTCCACCGGACGGATGGTCCGGAACTCGACCGTGCTACGATAATAGCCCCTTATGTCGTCCGGACGCAAGGTGGCGTCCACTGGCTCGCGGCCCTGATAGCCCCAGGTGTGTACAGGACCTTGAATCACGTTCTCGACGATCTTCAGCATGGCCGTATTCGTCTTCTGCATCATGCGGCCCAGGGCGAGCTCGAAGGGCACGAAGCCCACCTTTGCCAGAGCCGCGAGCTGTGCCTGGAGATAGCCCGACCGGGCGCGCACCTGTCCAAGGAGTACGCTCTGGATTCCAGAACGCTCTATGTACTGCGATATGAGCGCCTGGTCATTCGTCACGAAGTCCAGTGGCACCTGCGGGGTGATGAAGGAAATATCCTCATCGGGATAGATGTAGTTCGGCGCTCCAGGCTGCGTCTGAAGGCGAAACGTGTTCTGCCGCTCGGTCTTGATCATGAGGATAGACCATGCCAGTTTCTCACGCAGTGTAGCACGCTGGCTGACGGCCTCGGTTTCGGCGGTGAGCGCATCACGCATGGGGTAGTAGATAGAGAGGTATTGCCGCTCGGGCTCCGGCAGTGGTGTCTCATATGCGCCGTCGATGATGATAGGCATGAATCCGAATCCGTGCTTTTTCGGCTCCATGAGCCATTCGGTCCTGGGGGAGCTCTTGTACGGCGTGCCTACGGACTGTCGAACACCGGGATAATACTCGACCCAATAGGCGTAGCTCTCCTCGGACCAGAACTCAGTCCAATGAACGTTCTCGGTGTCGGGCGTGTCTCCGAGGAGCTCCTGACCCCAGACGCGGCGGATGTCCGCCGCGGGCCTTCTCCAAGACAGGAACGCATAGCGGGGTGTTTCGGTTGGCTCGGGGTAGACATACTTGGGGTCTATGGCGTCGATCAGGATGGGCATGTGGTCCGAGACGTAGTTGTCGAACCTCTCCCGGCTGGCCTCGTAGGCTGCTCTCCTGCGGAGCCACGTGTCGATCTCATCGGCGAACCGAGCCGCGCTATCGTCGTCGAGGAAAAAGTCATCGTCCAGCTTGGGTTGTGGGCCTGGGTCCTCCGGTGAATCCGGGCGGCCCATGTCTGGAAGAACACGTAAGGCCATGGGTCCGCGGACAGCGCCATACCAAATGAGCCTGGAGAGGACACGCTGCCCGCCGAGGCGGTGCCACGCGCCGTTGTAGAAGGCGACGAGCTTCTCGGCCTGGCGTTGGGCAACCTCCGTGTCGTTGCGTCGGGGCACACGGATAATGGGCATCTCAGCCAGGAGGTGCGCCATAAGCTCGCGGACGATGTTGTATCCGGTCGAGGCTCTTCGGAGTGTCATACTGGCTGGAACCTTGGTGGGAAAGGTCAGAAGGAAAAACTGCTCGTCCAGCGCCATCTCGTTGTTGCGGGTCGCGCAGCGGTTGACGAGCTGGCGTTTGAGCGTCTGTAGGTCAGCAACCTCGGGAAGACCGCGACCGGGGATCCACGTCATGCGTTGCTCCCAGGCTCACCACAGGCCATTATACTTCTAGTAAGCACCCAGGCTAGCCATGAAGTATATTGGCCGTGGTCCGTCATCCTGTGGCTCCAGGATTTCGACGCCTCCTTGGTTATGTCGCCCCTTGAAGGTCTTGATGGCCATGCCGCGACGGGAGTCCCACGGTTCTTTTCTGCCTATGGCAGCAAAATCGACGGACTCGGAGTAGTAACCATTGGATTCACCGTACCACCATATGGTCACATAGCCTTTGTTCGTGGCCATCCTGTAGCAGGTCCAGGTATAGGAATCAGTGTCATCCGGAGTCTCGTGTCCCTTAGGAGTAGCGTTCTCGTTCGATGACTCGTCGGCGATGTGAAGGGGCGAGCCAACAAGATCGTCGAGATCACCCACGATGTCCTTGATCCAGACATCTTCGGTGCAGTCCTTCTCGTGAAACAATCGGTACTTGGCGCCGGAGGATAGGGTGAAGCGCATTTCGTCGGGGCTGGATTTTAGCCCGTCTGGGTATCCCAGCTCTATCTTACGTATGGTGTGCCCTTCAAGATGGCCGAACCTCGTGATCCTCATAAGCGCCTCCACGGGATTATACCCGGCAATCGCATTATGCTGCTGTCCACCATCCTGACGCAAGCAGTGGGTCGAATCTTCGCTTGGTGTACCAGATGAGGTATCGCAAGGCGTCCATCTCGTGGTCGTCGGCGTCGAGAGGCTTCTCCAATGAGTTGCGGGACTCATCACGCCGGCTCTTGGATCGGTATTTCCTAAAACCACGGATGATGTTCTCACAGGAATGATCGACGAATATCCTGGAGCATGACCTAAGCTCGTTCGTCCCGACCTGCCTAGAGGTCTGCTGCTCGATGTAGTGGTATTCCTCCGGGGTGATACGTTCACCATCTTCCAGTTGCATCTGTGCGGACTGTAGCAGGCGTTCTCGTATGCCCTCGGAAACCTTGTGATATATCGTCGGGTCACGGAGCCACTTGCGCACGAGGGCGATGCCACTTGAAACCTCAGCCTTCTTGGCGGTCACTATATCTATAATCTCACCTTTACGCAAGAGGCCGCGCCACCGCACCACCTCGGATGGGTGAGCGTCGTCTATGACGATCAATTTCACCTTGCTCCACCACTGACGTTTCCGGAGGCTAGCTATGACATCATCCGCGAGAACGCCGGTCTGGTGATATTCGTCTATGAAGCGCACCTGGTCGCCCAAGTCCTGAGCCGCGACGACGGCATAGGGGTTCGAGCCCATCATACTAGGGTCTACGCCCAAAGATACCGTTCTTTTCTGGTCGAGCTCGATGACGCCACAGTGGACTTCCTCACGGAACTCGGTGTATATACGGTCTCTGGACGGCTTAGGTATCCCCATGATCTGCTGGGCGAAGTCCTCAGGGCTGAGGGTTCTCCTTAGCCGCTTGATCTCAGGATCATGCTCGCCCCCAGGAAACACGAAGGTATTGGTCCAGGATGGGAAGTTGTAGTAGCGCCACTCCCGTCGGGACTCCACGTAAGCATCGAGCCCGGCATCGTCAGTGATCCCTTCCTGGCGCGCCTGCCTTCGCAACCCCCTCATCTCGTCCGCCGCAAGATCGGTGAGCCATGAGTCTCCGAATGGGGTAGAAATGAGCATGATCGATCCGTGTCTATCCGATATAGCAGGCTCTATCGTCTCATTCCAGGCCTTCTCATCGAACAAAGCGGCCTCATCACCGATGACGAGATCGTAACCCGATCCCACCCATGTCGTTGCGTGATCGAATGACCCGGCGGTGAGATTACTGAAGTTGTCTAACGCAATGTCCTTCTCTACGTCTCTACGACTAACCACCCTAAGCAGTCCCAGGCTTTCGCAATGCTCTAGCTCACGAGTGAACCGGGGCCAGTTACGCTCCAGAACCTTCCTGTGTCTAGGAATGTAAGCCACTAACGCCCCAGGCCGACAGCCCAGCGTGGCTATGGTTTTCTTTATAGCAATCTCGGTTTTACCCCACCGTCGAGCGACCTCTAGCACGATGAACCTGCTGGGGTCATTGAGCACCTGGGTCTCGGTCTCGGTAAACTTCCACCCGGCTTTGCGGTAGAACTCCCACATCTGATCTAGGGGCACAGGGTCGAACTTTATGCTTCTTGCCTGCGTGCGAGCAATGTTCCCACGTAGACGCTCGATGGCTCCATGCCATATGTCCCCTGTCAGAGCCGTAGTGGTCATGATTCTGACCTGCCTGACGAGTCGGAATGGTCCAACACGCCTAGCGGCACGGGCTCCAAGTCTATCGACTCCCATGGCGCTAAGGTCTGCGGCCCCATATTGCGTCCACGTTTCAAGGTCTCATGATCCTCTGACTCCTCCGACCTGTCCGACCCCAGAGCCTCAAGTGGCGCTATGCCACGCATGCCGCTCTGTACGGCATCGAGCAAGGCGTCGAATACATCCTCCTGCATCTCCTGCGGCAACTGCTCCGTTAGGACCTTCCACACGAGCTGCAATAACGTGTCCGCCTCATCTTTGTACTGCCGTACACTGAATGTCAGAGCCTCCGTGTGCCTCTGAAGCTGACGTATGAAGTGAAGCTGTAGCAGTCGCCACCGGTGATACCTGTCGTGGACGATGCTCGTCTGCTCATCAATGACTTTCGCTTCGGCAAATAGCTGCCGGCACATGCCGTCGATCTCTACGATGCTGTCGATCATCGGCCTGTATAAGGGATTTACCCACACCCGGTAGTGCTCGTATAGCTCCTTCCGTAGATCGTCCATCCATTCTCGGACATCCTGTTTCATCTGCTTTTCGTACTGCGTGTTCAACCACGTCACGAACCTCTCCGCCTTGTGGTCGAACTCCGCCCGCTTCCGGTCTACGGATAACGTCAAGGCGGGTATCCTCGGTAACGACGGTGCCCCTGCCCCCCGACGATTCACGATTCGCCCCTCCGCGATTATATTCTACACCGTCCTGCACTTTCTACCACGTCGGACCTGCTCTCTCAGCCAGGTACGCAGATCGGCCCTGGTGCGCTGCGGTATTCGGTGTCAAACGGGGGAGGACCCACCCATTCACACACCGGCGTGTCCCCCCAGCGGGCCGACGGGGCGATCAGCGACCGAGCGCCGACCAGCCACCGACCGGCGATCTACCGCCTACAGGCCGGTGGCACACGGGCCGGGGTCTACCTGGGCCTGGCGACGTGGCGATGATCGCGTGTGCAGCGCGTGCGGGTGTGCCACCCACGACCCTTACCCGCACGCCTGCTTTGTGCCATCTTTGTCACAGGCCAAGCAAGCGTAGAGGGGCAAAAGCCCGGTAAAATGGGCATAGAGCCCTTGCCTGCCAAGCCTGCTTAGAGCGCCCTATACGGTGACAAGCCAGTCACGAAGCAGGCAGGGTAAGCAAGGCCGCGACGGTTGACGCGCGCATGCATGCGTGATCGTGCGCGCGGATGACGCGCATGACGCGCGGCCGGGTGCGCATGAGGTGCGTGCGCGCGGGCGGACGGGTGCGCGTATGACGGGCCTCCTGGGGGCGCTGCGATTGTGCCAAGCAAGCAGGCGAGTAACCCAAACCGCACCCGCTAGCGCAAGCGCCCAGCGCCCATCACGGGCCTGCTAGGGTTGCCGTCGCACCGCAACCCACAGTATCCCCGGTGCGACGTGGTGGTGGTGTCACGCTGCCGTACCGCTCGACGACCGCGATCTATCGATATCTGAGCACCAGTCCCGATTCCGCCTGTTACATCTCTGTCCCTTGACAGGACGCGCGGCGCGGCCTATGATGCTGGGGATGGCCGACTGGACACAGGGCCGGCGGCCACAGGAAGCAGGGCGAATGCGCTACATCAGTCGCAACCCGTTCGCACGGCAAGAGACGCACCGTATCACCATTGCGACAGCGGACCGCGGCAAATGTCCCTGGTGTGGGCAGCCCGCCAGGTATCGCTACGTCGTCCATTCCGATGGCGGGCGAACGATGGAGGACCGCCGCACATTCTGCTCGATCGAGTGCCGACGGTCGTACCAGTCATGAGTATCGAGCGCCAGGCGATGATGGACTACCTGGCCGCGTTGCGCGACGGCGCGACGTGCGGCGAATCGTGCTGGCACGCCCGTGAGGACGTTTGCCGTTGCTCCTGCCGTGGGGCGAACCACGGCTCTCTACGCGCGGCGAACGGCGCAGCACAGCCAGCACGAACCGCCGTCATACAGAGCGTGCGCTACCAGCTCGCGGGCGTCGGCAATTACGATTCTTTCTGGCTCACCGCCTGCGAGCTTTGTCACGAGCTGGCCCCTGGCAACGCCTACTACAACGGCCATGAGCGTGGCGCGCCAGCACGTCGCCGCGCGGCCAGTCGCTCAGAAGTCGCGCGATGGCCCGAGTTGGCCGCCTATCGTGGACAGCCGGCCTACGAGCCCGGCCCCGACCTGCTCTGGGTGCGCGTGGAGTACGCCGAGTACGTAGCACGACTCTGAGCCCGTAACCCCGGCGCGGTCGGATTGACTCCGGCGCCGGGGACCGCCGAGGCCCATCCAGGCGAGAGGGGCCAGGCAGGGAGCACAGCCATGAACGCAGGATACCGGCGGATGATCGCAGCACGAGCGCGCGTAGCCATCAAGCGAGCCGCGCGCAGTGGCGCCATGACGTGGCACACGCCGGGCGACGCATGGCGGCAGTACCTGTCAGCCGTGGACCTGGCCTATGGCACGGCGGCGCTGATGAGGCATGCCGGCGCGCTCACTAGCGCCATGGACAGCCAGACGACGGCTTGCCTGGCCCAGGCGCGCGCGTCATGAGCGAACTACCGGCCATGTGGCGCGCCTGGATAGCGCAACGCGTCGCCG
>ERZ1292637.1301-Hain-H14-01um-R3-1301-length-10792-cov-8_pt1 | contig 10792 bp, 14 predicted proteins | sample MGYA00564405_ERZ1292637 | MGnify/ENA primary metagenome ERZ1292637 (study PRJEB36523, sample SAMEA6512645) | groundwater metagenome | collected 2019-01-09 | study: AquaDiva: Metagenomics assemblies of 32 groundwater samples | reverse complement strand
TGAGGAGCCTGCCCGTCCGCTCCAGCATCTTGTCCAGGAACCCCCAGTTGATGGGGTAGAGAGACCAGAGGTCTATCACGTCACAAAGCATCTGGTTATTCTCGGAGTAGGGGTCGCCATCTGACTTGAAGGGCTTTAGTGCTCGCTCTACCACCTGGCGCATCACACCATAGGTGAGAATGGTCACATTGCCCCGTTGCCCCTTCATGCGCCAGGAGCACCTATCAGAAGGGACACAGCCCTCTAGCTTCAAGTCGGCCTCATCCCACTCGTCATCATCCCTTATCATTCTGTCCTCGAAGAAGAGAGTGACGCCGTGAGTGGTAAGGGCATCACGCATAAGCGCATAGGCTTCTCGTGGCGTGGAGGGCAACAACACCCGCAAGCCAGGGATGTGGGCAAAGATAGCCTCTGGCCTCTGTCCCGTGGTAGGCCCACCGAGTAAAAACTCCGCTCGTATGACGATGGTGTGCTCCTGCCCGCTCACGAAGTCCAACTTGGCCGCGGTGTTTGCAATACTGTCAAGGGTGCGGTAGAGGAAGTCGCCCGCAATGACATCCACCACAGGTTTGATGCCCAGGAGCGCAAGGCCGACCGCGAAGTTGGTGTTGCCGTCCTCTGAGATAGGCATGGTGATAATGCGCTCTGGGAAGTCGGCGAGGATGTATGGAGCGTCGTAGTGCTGCTTGATTTCAGCACCCTCGCCCAGCAGGTGAATGGACGCGTCCTCCTTCATGGCGTCGTAAACCGCCATGCTGATAGCGTCCCTAACGCGATGGTTCCTGGCAAAGGGGCTAGGCGGTTTGGAGACTGTAGATAGCATCTATCCCTTCCATGATGGTCTTAGTGGGAGTCCAGCCCAGGACTTTCCTTGCCCTGGTGTTATCGGCACACATCCTGGTGGCATTGGGAGCGTCATAAGTGGTGCAGGACACGCCCTCGATATTGGCAATGGTGGACGCAATGAACCCCAGGTTGGTCTCTACCCCTGTGCCAATGTTAATCTCGCCAACGAAGGGGCTTTCCAGGGCCAACACAAAGGCCCTAGCTACATCCTCCACATATACCCAGTCCTTTGTGGTATTGGCCCCGTGTAGCTCAAAAGCGTCCGCCTGTGCCTTGACAATCATGTCAGGAATAAAGTACCCAGGGGCTTGTCCTGGCCCATAGGCATTGAACAGCCTGAGCGTGGTATAGGACAGCCCGTGATTCTCGTAGAACAGGTGGCAGAGTTGCTCACCCAGGAGCTTGGTAGTCGTGTACGTGTTGTTGAGCCTGAGCGGGTGAAGCTCGTCAGTAGGCATGTAACGGGGTGGAATATCATACACATGGGCAGAGGAGCTAAAGACCACCTTCTTGGCCCCACTAGCTAAGGCCATTTTGAGAACGTTATGAGTCCCTTGGACGTTGATGTCAAAGGCTTTACTGGGGTTCTCGTCGCATTGGCGCGGGTGGGAAAGCGCAGCAAGGTGTATCACGGCATCTAACTCTGGGATGGCTACAAGGGGCTGAGTAATATCTCCCACAAAGCCTACAGCACCCCTGAGACCTCTAATAAGGTCTAGCCCCATCGCTTCGTGGCCTGCATCTTCCAATGCAGTCATAACGTGTTGTCCTATAAACCCGTTAGCCCCTGTTACTAGAACTCGCACAAGAACTCCTTGAAGTAGTCTACGATAGCCTCACGTTCAACTTGCCCAACGCCCTGGTGTAAACCGAAGAAGAAGCCGTTGTCGTGGATGTACTGCGCATTTGACAGGTCGCCCGCAATATACTTGATACGCTTCATGGCAGGTTGTAATGCCATGTTCCCACTTTCAATTTGACGAGTCTCCACGCCTTTGCTCTCTAGGAACGCCTGCAACGCCTTCTTCGTAAACGGTGCAGCTTCCTTGACCAGAACGGGGTATGCAAAGTAGCTGTGGCGTGTCCCAGGAGCCTCGTAGGGCAACTGTATCCAGTCCTGATAACAAGCCAAGCTGTCGGTGATGTACTTAGCCGCTTCCCTGCGTATCTCCACCAGCCCTTCAAGGCGGGGCAGTTGGTGGATGCCAAAGGCCCCCGCTATCTCCGTAGGGCGGAAGTTGTAACCGACAGTGGCAAAGAGGAAGCGAGGGTCAATGTTCGGGTTCTCGGCAGCTATTGCTTCACGGTTGGACATCTCACGAACCCAGCCATGAGCACGGAGAGAGCGGAGAATATCAATCGCTTGTCCTCCAGGTACTCTTCCATTGCTCACCAGTACCATCCCACCCTCGATAGTGGAGATGTGGTGACTGAAAAAGAAGCTAAAGGTTGCGAACTGTCCATTTATGCCGACCTGACGCCCATGATATTCTGCTCCGTGTGCCTCGCAGCAGTCCTCAATAAGATATAGCTTGTGGTCATGGGCAATATTCGTAATCCTAGCCATATCGCAGGGGTTCCCTAGCAGATGCACGAGCATGACAGCCTTGGTTCTGGGCGTAATCGCCCGCTCTATGGCCTCTGGCGAGATGTTATAAGTCTCCCTGTCCACATCCACCAGCACAGGTACGGCTCCCACCTGGGCGATAGGAAATACAGTCGTAGCCCAGGTCAAGGCAGGTGTTATCACTTCGTCCCCTGGTTGCAAGCCAAGGCAGGATAGGGCGAGTAGGTTGGCACTGGAACCTGAATTCACCATAACGCCATAGTCCTGTCCGACGTACTCCGCAAACATCTCCTCGAAGCGTGCCACCTTCTTCCCCATTGTCACCCAGGTGGACAGCAGGGAATCCAGGGCCTCAATGACCTCTGGCGCGCCATAGGTGGGCACGTTCAGGGGTATGCGAGTCTTGCCATGCACGAACTCCCGTGGCTGGTCGTCAGCCATGTAGTCCGTGACGGCAGAGGCAATCTCGCTAAAGAGCGCTTGCTTCGACTTGTTCTCGGTACGGAGCATAATTCTCCTGTTTGTAATCGCCTTTCTTAGCGAGTTTGTACTCGACCAGCCAGGTGTCCTTCAGGAACGTGCCCATGTGTATCTGGCCTGCGGGGTTAAAGGAAGACTCACCATCCGTCAGGTCAGACTTCCACTCCTTCCCATCAGCCATAGTCTTGTGATAGCGCATCTTGCCTGACAGTACGACGACTATCTCGTCGCAATCGTGGGAGTGCCCGCCACGCATGGCCCCAGGGAGCGAGTGCAGGAGCATGAGTTCGTGTCCATCGGGTAGGACAATCGAATAGATTTCACCACGCTTGTCGGCGTGTTCTAGTTTGATGCTCGGCTCAAATCTTTCCATCTAGTCCTCCAAAGCCTCCAAAGAAGGACGGGTTTCCTAACGTGGACTGGCGTTCCAAGTCCAGGTCAAAGATGGCATCTATTATCCAGTCGGGCACCGTCTCAAAGTCGTATCCCCTGTCCTTGATTTCTGGCTCGCTGGCACAAGCATTGCACCGCAGGCAAATGTAGGTACGAATCGGGTCATGCGGAGGCCCAGACCAGGCGATGGTATCGTGGCGCAGGGGGCAGCGCCGCCTAGTGCCCCTGGCCTGCTCTGCCAGCCCCGTCGCACGATTAGACCTTTCCCGCTCTTTATCCCAAAAGCGGTAGTGGAGCATCTTCTCCACTTCCTTAAACATGTTCTCTGGGATTCTAATGATGGGCATCTTGTTCCTTCCCATTCCTCGCTGCGCTATTGGTTACGGCAAAGTACGTCCCATCTTTGTCCAAGAACCCATTATCAATCGAGGGGTTGAAGCCAGGTGGTGGTTGCCTATCCCTATCCTCGAACTTCAAACGGTCATACATCTCCCTGTGATAGCCCCAGAACTCGTCATACCCCTTCTGAGCATGTCGGCTGGGACTCTTGGCGACCTTGACCACTGTATTGGTATCCACGTACTCCCTGTGCCCTATGTAGTTGAGGGCCTGCCCGAACTGGAAGTCCGTGCCCCGCCAGGCATACGGTTCCAGCACATTGAATATCTTGGGGTTAAAGAGCATGACGGACATGGCAGACCACCTAACGGGCCGCAACCCCGTATTTGGTTCCAGCCTCTCAGGAACGTGAAGGGGGGACATCTCCTCTGGGTACTTCTGCTCCAAGTCCTCTAGGAGCGGGAACACTACGGGCATATCCCAGGCCAGGAGCTTGACCAGGGTGTCCTTCTCCACCAGGGCGTCATTATCCACCATGAGCAGCCACTCCACGCCTGAGTCCCGTGCCAGCATGGATGCCGACCAGCGCATGAAGGATATGGCATCACTGGAGAACAAGTTAGAGTCCCGCATCTCCTGGATGGAGACGGAGTGACCCGCCATTGCGGTATACAGGAGCATGTCCTGAAGACGCCACCAGGCGTCCTTCTCCCAGAGGGTTCCAATGGGTGTCACCAGCACCGATTTGGGTTTGATGTGGGGGTAGTGGTAGCTGGCCTCTCGGCCAGAGGGATTGGCATCCCAACTCATAAACACCCCCTGGGCATGGTTAGTCCTGTCAAAGGCCATGTCCTCGGTGATGCCCACCGCGGCCAGTTGCTCCCTAGTCCACAGTTTCTTGGGCACCATTTTCCTTCCCGACAGTCCTCACTCGCGGCGAGGGATTGCCTGCCATCGGCCCGTTCACGCCGAGACGCTTCCACTCCTCCACTGCCCAATAGACGCCATTCTCGTCTACTGACCCCTCACCAAATACGGGGTCAAAGCCAGGTGGAGCCTCCCTGTGCCTATCGGCTGTCCGGCGCTTCTCGTATGCGCGCCCTATCTTTTCCCAGAGCGCCTCCCATTTCGTCACGGGCCACCGTGCAGGCCCCCTGGTGACATGCACCACCGTGTCGGTGTCCACATAAACACGGTGGCCGAAGTGACCAAGGTTCTGGGCAAAATGGAAGTCGTGTCCATGCCAGGCATAGGGAGCCAGGCAGTTGAACACCTTCGTGTTAAACAACATGCAGGACATGACCGACCAGACCACTGGCACAAGCCCAGACCCAGACTTCAAGATTGGAGACGAAAGGCCAACACCAGGGAAATCATCCTGCTCGGCCACAACCATTGGATAGACAACAGGTCGGTCATGCTCAATCAGACGGACAAGTGTGTCCTCCTCAACCTTGCAGTCCGTATCCACCATCAGACACCACTCGAAACCAGAGTCCAGGGCGAGCATCGCCGCGCAGGCCCGCATAATCCCAATGGCATCGGCGGGCATTGTGGACATGTCGCTAGTCTCTTCCAACGCCACGGTAATCCCGTGTTTCTCTGTATAGCGGAGCATGTTCTGCAACCGCCACCAGCACCCCTCCTGCCAGTCATTACTAATCGCAACAACCAGGCAGGAGTTGTGTGCCAGGTGAGGCAGACGGTATTGCGCCTTGTCGCCAAGGGTGCCATAACCCAGGCCAACCGTAGGCCAGCTCGACGCATAATATCCAGGATGCGTCGAGCGGTCTACAATATGTTCCTCCATCCCCAAGGCGCGCATCTCCTTGAGGGTTAGCGGTTTGCTGTTCCAGACCACGCTGCCCCCCCTACATTATCTTGAGGTCAACCAACCCATACTCAGCCGTCGAGTTGGCCTTTATGCAGGTGCCAACGATAGGAGCGTTGTTCGCAATACCGCCAGTAATGTCAAAGACCGTAGCCGTGCTCACGCTGACCGACACGAACACAGCGGTGTTCGAACCATCCGAGTCAACGACGGCGGCCCGCATGGCCGTGGCGGCAGTCAGCACCGACCCAGTGGTGGTAATCTGCACGCGCCGCTTGTAGGACTCCACGGATCCTGCGGTAGTGATGCCTGCCATAACAGGCAAGCCCGCGAGCAGGGTGCCCGAAGCCAGCACCGCCGCATAGCCCTCGACCTGCGACCAGTAGAAGCGGTCAGCCGCGGCCACGCCAGGCGACACACCAGCCAGCCCAGCCGTGGGGGGCGCAGCCGTAATGAGCACCTGATGGAAGCGGTTGCGGGTAAAGGTAATGTCTGAGGCAGTGGTCAGAGCTATCTGCACAGTCTCGCCCGCCTGAAGATTCACCGTGAGGACGCCTGACGCCACGGCGTCGGCATTGGCAGCCTCTACCGTATTGGCCCGCCTGATGCGGTAGGAGTAACCTTCACCAGGTGCGGCATTTACATGGGCTATGCCCTCGGCATAGATGTCATCGGCAGCGGCTGTGCTGGTAAGGGTTGCACTAACCGCGGTGGCGAGTATGGCCCGTGCCACGTCAGCCTGGCGGTTCGTGTGACCCGTCACAGGCGCCACGCTCTGGTAGAGGTTACCCGCCACCTCAACTGTGCCATCGTTCAGCGCAAAGCAATACTTGCGCTGGTCGGGCAGGATGAGGTAGCTGCCCAATTCCCACCGACCCAGGTTGGCATTTCCTGAATTGGCATAGTTGCTGTTGTTTTCACCCATAGGGCCATAATAAACACGAGGCATAGCTATTTCACTCCTTCGTTTGCTCCCCTACGTAAGTTTTCGCATGGGAGGTTTCTGCTGGATGGTGGGTTAGTTTCTAGCTTATGTTGAATGGTTTGCGCCTCCTGCTACCTTGGCTTCTTAGCAGCCCTGGCTTTAGCCATGCGCTGCTGGGCTGGTGTCTGCGGAATCTCCTTCGTGGGCTGTTGTATCTGGGCCAGCATCAGGGCGTTAATCTGCTGTTTCAGGGAGTCCATTTCATCCACCCTGGCCTCCTGGAGGGCCTCCATGTGGGAGGCGTACTCCATGCGATGCCTGCTACGGGCGTGCATCCTCATGTCCTGCTCGGTAAGGAATCCCCGTCCCCCTGTCCGCAAGCAAGATGGGATGAAGCACTGTATGGAACCATAGAACCGCTCAGGGAAGGGCACATCTTCCTTGCGGAGATAGAAGTTGGCAATAAGCCAGCCGCGAATGACCCTGCCATTGGGAAGCGTTCGTGGTGACATGTCAGTGCTACCCGCACAGGTCGAGCAGTCTTGTTTGACGCACCTGGGACACTGGGAGCCTCGAAACCCCCCGTCGTGACAGCAAAGACAGTATCGTTTCAACAGGAACGGCCTGGCTCCATCATGCCGTGTGCCTTCAGTATTCCACCCCAGTTGGAGCATGGACTCGGTGCCGTTCCACATCCAGGCCCTCCTCACAACGGCCCGCCCCCTCTTGACTCTCTGCCCGTTCTGCATAGGGGTGACACGGACGCCGTTGACCATGCCACCATCGCTGAGGTCTCCCACCTGGTCGTTCCCAGTCGTAGGGCGGAAGGGCCTGCTGGCCTCCTCCTCAGCCCTGGTCATCTCCAGGTCTACCTCTTCATTGATGGTGTCTATCTCTGACGCTTCAAGCACTTGGGGTGGCATCGTTTCTCCTATACCCTGGCGAGGACGTTCAGCCCAGGCTCAGACGTTGGCACATACTTGAATCCCATCGGCAGGTACAACCTCTTGGTCGGCCTTTTCTTGGGACGCTCCGATGGGTTCTTTCGCAGATACCTTATCCTCTCGTTTCGTCTCTCTATGAGATAGTGAGCCATTTGCGCTATCTCGCTCGGCCCTCTCTTGGGCACGAACTTCTTCTCTTTGCGGGCCTGGACTATATCTTCCATCTCATCAAGGGTGGTCTCCATGCCTCCCAGCACCAGGATGCCCGCCAACCCACCCTCGCCACGTCTCAGACCACCCGCAGCAACCTCCTGGGTTGTCTCCATGCGGTTGCCATCCAGGGAGGGCTTGCGTATGCGAGTGACCGCACCTAGCCCACCACGAGGGTTGACGCCATAGTACAGGCTGTCCACCTTTTCGTTCGGGTTGCGGCGATAGCGTGGATTGAGAATGGTAACAGCCATTAGTGCCTTTTCTTCACCGCTTTGCGCGCTTTCCTAGCTGCTGCCTTGCCCTTTGGTGTATAGGGGAAATGTTTATTGCCTACCTTTGGCATTTAGTTGCTCCCGCAGGGCTGTATTCTCGGCTTCAAGCTCTCTAATACGTCTCTCTTGGTCATCATGGCGATGATTATGCTCGGAACGAGAAACAGCCACGAGGTTTTCAAGGCGGTTATCAGTTTTCGTGCCGTTGATGTGATGAATAACCCACCCCCGCGGCACAATTTTGCCATTGGCACGTTCCCAAACAAGAGTGTGCTCGGCACGGTAACGTCGCCCCTTACGTTCCTCACGAGGGAGAAGAATCTGAACATAGCCATGCTTATCAATAGACCGTCCGCCCTTATAGTGGACACTATCTGCCCCTTCATGGAGACCAATACGGTGCTCCTGTTCACAGAACTGACATCGCACGGCCTTCCTACTGACGACTGCTCCGCAACCAACGCATGCATGTTGCTGCTGTTGTTCATATCGCTGCATGCGATTAAGACGGTGTGCTTCACAATATCCCCATTTCCCACGCCTAGATTCCTCGAACTTTTCCTGACACGTCCTGCATATGTAGATTCCCATTCCATACCTCCAACTACTAAGCTAGAGGTATGATACCATTCTATGTCGGTGTTGTCTAGTCCCGCACCTAGCTAGTTGGCGCAGTATTATCCGTGTCCCACTCTCTCCCGTGGCCGTCCAAAAGTTCTCCACTCCCATAGTCCACGACCATAATCAGTTCGACCGAACGCATACTCTTGTCGCTGTCGTCCACTTCCATGTCGACAGGCATGAACTCGTATATCAGCCCCGCATCCCTATGAAAGATGCCGTTGCGGATGTTGGTGGTGGAAGCAACCAGGTTGGTGCTGAGTTTCAGGGGCGTCCCAAAGTAGTTGCCCACGGGAAACCACCGCCCAAAGGTGCGCTCGGCTACCGCAGCAGGAGTTGGGGTGTTGGGCGCATGGGAGTCCCCGCTACCCGTGGGGAATAGTTGCTGGCTGATGTCATGCCAGGCATAAGGCGAGAGAATGGCCGAGACCTCTCTCATCATGGACTCGTTGATAGGCTCGGTATTGTTGCGAAGCTGTGCCAGGCCCGCCCCAAGTTGTCCAATAGTCGCCGATGCGCCATCCAGCCCCACCACAGTTCCATAGCCGTCTATGAGAGCAGCAAAGTCCTGCTCCTCCTTGACATTGATGGCAGAGGCCATTGCAACCCCCGCTCGGCGCAGGAAGTCATCACGACCCACGGTGCGAAGGTTCTTGTTCGTGACCTCCACGGCCACGCCGACCTCGGTAGCCGCAATAGCCACATTGGAATCCACTAGGGTCTCGGTGGACATATCCACGCCCTCGGTCAAGCCGAAGGCAGTGACCCCAGGGAATTTGGGGGAGTTATAGGTGTCATCCATGTTATCCCTGCCCCGTTGCATCTGGTATGATCCCTTGATAGCCAGAACGTCATCTTTCAGGGTCATACGCGCCGGCCCAATGACCTTCTCCTGTAAATTCGTGATGGTTGCGGTCGTCGTAATTGGCATCTGTATCTCCTAGTTGAGGGTTCCTGTCCTTATGAAGTCTCTGTATCTGTCCTCATAAGGGTTCTTTTCGTTGGGATGCGCTCTGTCAAAGGCCACATACAGGCCGTCTATGTTGTCCCTGGTGGCTGGCGTAATGCCTGCTGGCGTCCCCCCCGGTGCTCCAACCTCCAGGGTGCCGTTGGCCTGGTTAGCTCGCTTCTTTTCAGTCTCCGCTTGGTCTTTAGCAGCCTTTATTTCTGCCTTGGAGAGCTTCTTTGTCTCGACATCTATGAAGTCGTCCAGGGCGTCATAGGCATCATCCACCTGGTCAAGGTTGGTGGACTGATTCCATCTGGAGAGCAACTCCTGCAAGTCTGCATTGCCTCGCAGGAATGTGGCTTCCTCCAGTTTTTTATTCAGGCGGTTGGCAAGGCGTGTAGCATGCTTGTTAAAGTTGGCCGACTCCTGGTCGGTCTGTTCCTCCTGGTCAATATTGCGACGTGCCTGAGCCTTGGCCGTTTCGTCCATCTCGGAGGCTTCAATATCGCGTCGCCTTATCTCCCGCGTCAGGCGGTTGATGGTGGTCTCGATGCGAGTGAGGGTCTGGTCAGGTACGTTAGTCCTGGCCCGACCAGTCATGGTATCGAGGCGTCTCTGGAGAGTCGCCAGCTCCCCCGTCAGTCGCTCGGTCTCTGCTTTATAGTCGGTAGTGGCTGGGGTCTCAGTCACTGTCTGGGGGGTAATGGGAGTAGCCCCATCTGCCTGCCCGTCAGGTGCTGCGACCTGGCCGTCCACCAAAGTATTAGGCTCCGCCATTATTCCGTTCACCTCCTAGAACACAAAAAGGCCAGAGGTCTTGGCGTCTAGCGCACAAAATCTCTGGCCTCTCAATGGGCACAAATGTACTTTACGCTACATCTTGAACACTTTTCGAAGGGATGTCAATAGGTTGTAGCATATCACTATCTAAATAGATGACCTGCTTGCACCCAGGACAAGTAGTAGAGTACACGCCCTTCAGAAAGTTGCCCAGGGTCTTGCGGCAGTGGGGGCATTTCACAACGGTGGTAGAAGCTGTCATCTCGCCCTTCTAACGCGAACCATATTTCTTCTCCAGGGCGGCGGCAGCAAGCCCCAAGACAAAGCCTATACACACTCCCACTACTAACATCGCCACTGGACTCATCTTCTTCCTCCTGCGGGGACAGGCGTGGCCCGTATCCGTTTCAGGTTATCTCGCACCCTGTTGGGCGGGGGTGCTCTTTGGGGAGTTTGACTAGAACGGCGAACTGATGGCGTAGCCCCCTGCAACCCAGGAATCGTTGTAGTGCCACCACCAAAGGTTCCCGCCAGTCCTGCCAGAGAGGACACTAACCAGCCGTCCTCTTCCAAGGCATCCACAATGCCCTGAGAACTCAACGGGCCTATCCTGTCCCAGACCTCCGTGAATA
>ERZ1292637.323-Hain-H14-01um-R3-323-length-32073-cov-7_pt3 | contig 10800 bp, 17 predicted proteins | sample MGYA00564405_ERZ1292637 | MGnify/ENA primary metagenome ERZ1292637 (study PRJEB36523, sample SAMEA6512645) | groundwater metagenome | collected 2019-01-09 | study: AquaDiva: Metagenomics assemblies of 32 groundwater samples | reverse complement strand
CTCCGCGCTCGTTGCCCATCGCGTCAAGGTCAGCGAGGAACGCGGTGAACCGATCGCGAAAGGCGGGCGCAAGCGTCTGCACCTTGGCGGCGTTCCACGCTGCCTCGGGCAACGCGGTTGACTTCGTTGCCCCTTCCGGGCGGAGCGAATCACGCTCGATGCCGAAGGCTGCGCGAACGCGCATTCCGTGGAAGTCGCCCCAGGGGGCCGGGCTCGTAGACGTGAACTTAGGCATGGTTGCACCTCTCGGCGATGTGGTGGAGCCGGCAGAGCCAGCGGACTGCCAGCGGCTTGGAGTAGTCGTCGTGGTGGGCCTCGACCTTGGCCGCGCCGCACTTCTCACACGGCTGCCGGACAAGTTCGCCCGACTGGATCGCGCGCCACGCTTGGAGCCGCGCTCGGCACTTCGCCCGGTTCGTCTTGCTGTTCCAACTCGACCACGCGCCGTTGACCGCGCGGCCATGCTCGCTGGCGTTGTAGCGCCGACGCCGCGCGAGGTTTCCGCGACGGCCAGCAGGCGTCTTCTGGTAGACGCTCACGCGCAGAACCGAGCACGGCTTGCAGTAAGGCGAAGCGCCGTCCTTCCCGTCGCCGTTGGAGAACGCCGCGCGCTCTTTCACCGTCTCGCAGGCCGGGCAGCGCTTCAGCCCGCGTGCCCGCAGGGCCGCCGCGATCACCGGGTCGAGCCGTGGCCTGCGCTCGACGAGGTTCACTGTGCCTCCTTGCCTCTATCGCGCGGGTCTTGCTTGCGCCACCACGCCACCGCATCCGCTACCAGCGTGCTCTTGGGCACGCGCAGCCGCGCAGCTTCCTTGCGGAGCCAATCGTCCGCCGACGGCGGCAGGTAAATCGTCACGGGGCGCTTGCTCTTGTCTCCCATGGGGTGCCGGTATAACGCTATGCCGTTATGGTGTCAAGCGGCAGCGGCACGAGGTAGTGATCTAATTTGACCGCCGCCGTCACGCCGGTCGAGCCGCCAGCGCCGCATCCATGAGGTCGCCGACGCTCCACACGCGGTCGGTCACGCCCGCCGCCATCGCTGGCGTCACGCGCAAGGTCTGGTGCGGGCGGCAGAGATTGTAGTACGCGAACCAGAGAGAGACGGCCGCGCGGAGCGGGCGCAACTTCTTCGAGAAGCCGTTGGTGAGCCGCGTCAGGCGACGGCAGGCCATGCGGACGGAGAGGTTGCTGCGCTCGACGTGCGACGTGCAGATCCGGCGTAGGTCGGGTCGCCCCATCACGGCGCGAACCTCGGTGCTGAAAACCTTGGGCGGGCTGTACCGACCGCGCCCCGCGTCCTCGACGCCGAAATCCTTGATGACCTGCCCGTAGTCCACGTCGGCGCCGAACGCTGTCTCGATTGCGCCCGGGTACGCATCGAAACCGTCCGAAGAAAGTTGCGGCCGGACGCCGGCCGCGATCCGGCGTCGCAGGTCGGCCATGAACAGCCCTGCCGTACGTCCGTCGCGCTTGCCCGTCCGGTACGTGACCGCAAGCTTGCTGTCGCGGTCCAGCGCGACAAAGGTGTAGTTGTCGCCGCGCTCAGAATCCTCGCCGACGGGGAGCCTGCGCTGCTTGCAGCCCACGAAGGCCCAGACCTCATCGAGCTGTACGTCGGCGGTCCGCACGTCGCGGACCACGCGGTCGTGGACCTTCCATGCGCCTTCGCCCACGCGGGCGAGCAAGCGCAGGATGGTCCCGACGTGCGCGCCGGTCATGCGGGACGCGCTCCGAACCGAGCACCCCTCCACGAGCATCGTGAGGATCTGGATCTGCTTGTCGCGGGGGAGGTGGTTAGCCATCGTCGGGGCGTCCTTTCGTGTGCTGCCAGTGGACGCCTATCCGATGTGAATATTCACCCTGCCTGCCGTGTCAACGTGGTAGGAGGAAACGACGATGGCACGGACGAAACCCCAGCCCCCGAGGCGGCATCAGGTCGCCGCGACGTTCCGATTCACGGTGGATCAGGACGAGATTTTCAGGAAGGCGGCCGAGCACGCCGGCTTGTCTTACTCGGCGTGGGTCCGCGAGCGGCTGCTGGCCGTGGCGCGGAAGGAAGTCGGCGGGTAGCGTGGTCTGCAAGACGTGTGGGAGCGACTTTCCTGAGGGCATTGGTCGCGGTCAACGCGGCCCGGGCCGAAGCAGGCGAGGCAGCCTTGTCCGGGGGGCCGGCCTGCCCACCCGGCTAGCGGAGGAGGTGCGCCCCTCGCAAGCTAGCTACGCGCTACGATCACCTTCATCTGGTTGTTCGCCCTGAGGATATCGATACCGCTCTCCATCGTCGAACCTCTGCCCACCGCCTTCGCGACCTTGCGTGCCAGCGTAAACAGGCCAGCCAAGGCAGTGAGCACCCCCGTTCGATGGTCGAGCCAGAGGGCCACACGGATCGGTGGATAAACCCTTTGAACCATGAAGGACACATGTTCGAAGAAGTTGATGAACACCTCCCGAACGTCCGGAGTCCATCCGGAGACCTCTGCCTGAATGTCGGAGGGCGCTGGGCTGCGCTCAGCAAGGGCGTGGAATACTCCAGCCGCGAATTCCGGATAGCGATTGGTGCGGCGGACCATCGCTGACGATGCCAAGTAGAGCATGCCCGCAGTCTTGCTCGTGGGCGGCAACTGGCCATCATGCATCAGGCGCACCACGTCGCGACGTATCCGAGCGAATCGCTCGCGGGTCTCCTGAATGCAGAGAGTCCTCTCCAGCGAGTACTGGCGTCTCCATCGATAAATCGCTCGCGCGACCAGGAGTGACGCAACGATTCCCCAGGTGATGGTGGGCGTCATGTGGTTTTCCCCTTCTTCTTCCTTTCTTCGGCGGCGCGCTTCGAATCTTCAGCGTCCGCCGCCAAGCTCGGTTCGGGAAAGCCAAGCCGTTTCAGATACACGTCGCGATATCTGCGGTTGTCTTCCGCCAACCGCTGGATCTCCTTTTCCTTGTGCTCAACCACAAGATCTGCGCGCTTGTTTCGCTGGCGCTCACTATACCACGGCACTCCGACAATTAGTGCCGCCACAACGATTACCAGGAGCGAAAATACGCCTGATCCCAGGACGTTCGCAAGATCTGCTACCGCCCTGATCAGCGCCGTCACCTTCTCCAGAACTTCTGCCGTCATGCCAGCGGGGATACCGCTTCGCAAGCCCCCTGGCAAGCGCCACGCCGCGAGGAGGCGAGGTAGCCCACCAACTACCGTTGCTGCGCGGCCTGCTACGCCGATACCGGCGCCGTCGTGCCGGCCAAATTAGATCACTACCCGGCACGAGCGCGCCGCGCGAGCCATCGTAGGGCGACAGGATCGTGGGCGGGACGACGGCGAGGGCGAGGTTCACGGGGAGGCTCCTTCGGTGGCGGTGCGAACGTCGGACGGGTGCCACGGGTCGGCGTGTCGCTTGCCATCGAGTTGGACCCATACATGATGCGTCGCCCCGCAGACACGGCCCGGTCCACGTGGTGTCGCTACACAGTCGCCGCGCGTGACGGTCAGGCCGTAGGTCGCGCGCACGTATTCGCACGACGGATCTCCCTCGCGTCGAAGCGGAGGCGGGGATTTGATGCTCACGGCGTCGGCTCCTTCATCCTGATCGTCAGCGGCGCGCGCAGCCTGGCGGGTCGGCGACACCCGGTCCAGCCCCCTGGCGGACGGACGGACCGGACCGGTGCGGCAGGATGCGGCAGGCGCGGCGCCTGTCGCGCTACGCCGGCGTCGGCTCGCTGGCCCAGGTGACGTAGTTCACCGCCGTCTCGCGCTCGGGGCGCTCGACGCGGATCAGCGCGCTGGTGACGATCGAGTCGCCGTCGGCGTTGAAGCAGAGCTCGTCGCCCTGCTGGGGGTGCCAGCCCGGCGGCGATCTGCGGCTGGCCGCCCTGTTTGTGAAGTGCATAGTCGCCCATCAGTCGTACTCCTCATCGCAACGAGATTCCTTCACGCACCGGCAATCAACGTCCGCCCAGGGGTAGTCGCCGGCCACCGTTCCCGTGTCGCCGCAGTAGCGGCACTTGGGCCGGCAGCGTTCGCAGCGCCGGCTCTCGTGCCAGGCCGTGAGCACCCCGCAGTCGGCGCAGGAGATGCAATCTTCGCAGCGCGTCTGGCTGTCGCCGAACTCCTGGCCGCAGATGTCGCAGGCCGGGTCTCCGGGCGCCTCGCCGGCCAGCGGCGGCGCGCTGGGAGGCGCGACGTGCCTGGCAGTATCCGCCCCGATCACGGCCACACCTCTTCAACGATCTCGGGCGTGACGCCGACGTAGAGCGCAAGGCCGGGGGCCACCTTGCTGGCGACCTCGACGTACCACCATCCTTCGGACCGCAACGCGACGTTGCTGTGCTGGAAGACCACAGTGCCGGCGTCTCCCAAGCCAAAGACCTCTTCGACAGTGTGCGACAGGTCGTTGCGTAACGACGCTCCGAGATTGTTGATCAGGAACCGGACTCGCATTCCCTCGTGCGGCGGGCCGGTCATGACCGCACCGCTGCGCCGTCGTTGAGGTCCGTCGCCGGCAGGTCGGCGATGCACTCGCGGGCGCATCGCGCCGCGATGCCGTCGTCGTCGCCGCCCTGCTCAGCGGGCGCTTCGGCCACGCGGTCGAACGGTGTCCTCACGTCGCTCTCCTGTGCATGCAACCTCGATGACCCGCGCCGTAGGTCGCGAAACAGCCCTTGACGCACTCGGCCACGGGTCGTGAATCGCCGACGGTCGAGAGCGATGCCGACTCGAGACCGGGGCCACGAACGGCCCGGTAGCGACCCGTCAAAATGAGGTCGGGTAGACGGTCGGCACGGACCTCGGCTTCGCAGGGCTCGGCGCGACCACCACCATGAGGTCCGAAGACACCGCCTTCTTGGTAGCCGGGCGTCCAAGCCTTCGGCAAGGCGTGCGCGACACGCAGCGGCTTCAACGTTGCGTCGCGCCTCTTGAGTACCACGGCTTCGCGCGGCGCCATCGCGTCGAAGTCGTACTTGTCGGCGAACGGGGCGGTGAACAGGGCGAAGTGCTCGGGTGACAGGAGATCGCGGACGACGATCGCAGCGCAGGCGAATTTCGCCGCCGTTGCCTCCTCCGGTGGGCGAAGCGATACCCGCGTCAACAGGTCCCACGCGACTGCGTAGCCGCGCCGATCCGCATACGCGCGCGCATACGGCGTGTCCATGTCCCAGGAGCCTGAGAAGCCATCCGGGTCCGGGACGGCCGTATCCAGCGTCCGCACCCACGCGGCGAACCTCTCGACCGCTTCCGTGTTCGGGCCGTACTTGCCGTCGGTCATCGCGGAGCCTCCTAGCTGGTCGGTCAAGAGCCCCTCCGTAAGCCTCGCGCGGTCCGCCGCGCCGTCTTGCGGGCTGCGACCTCCGCGGCGACTACACGGCCTACAACAATCCTCGCTACGGCGGCTAGCGTCAAGGTGTATTCACGACGGCGCCGAAACGGCCGCACCGAGAATAGACCCCCACCGCTTGCGTCGGTCTCGATGGTTAAGCGAGCGCTTGGCTTACCATCAATCCTGTCCGGGATTTGGGCGACCACGTGGAAGTGGGCGCGGCGCGGTTTCTGTGTCATGGCGGCGGAGCCGGTGGGCTAGCCAGCATGTGCGAGGGGCGCGTGGACCTGGCCGGCCCCGTCTTGCCCAACGACCTCGACTTCGTCTCGGGCTCCGACTCGCGTTGCAACAACGAAGCGTGACTTACCCGGGTCAAACGCCTGTCCGCGAGCCTGTTTGTAGCGCAAGCCGACGATAACTCGATTCGAGTCTCGAGGACGTACATCGGAAACATCGCCATCCACAACTCGGTGGCCTAGAAATCTGTTGGGGAGTCCGTAATCACGCGGACGGCGGGCGGCCTCTAGCCGCGGAAGCCCCTGCGGGTGTCCGAAGACCACGGCTAGACGACGTCCACGAGCCAGCTCACAGAGCGCTTCTTCACGGTTAGCGCCGGACCAAGAGAAGGTCAGGTCGTAGTTGGACGGTTGGTCGCGGCCCCAGACCTTCGTGTAGTCGTAGAAGTTGGTCCCCGCAAATTCGTAGGTAAACAGGTTTGGGCAGAACAGCTCCCATGGAATATCCGAGAAGACGTTCAATCGGATGTACAGGGAAAATTCACCGCGGGCCGCCCGACTTCGGTGGAACCGAATCGCCTCGACGAGCATGCGAAGAAACGCAACTGGCTCTGTCAGCAAGGCCCTCGTCCGGGCGCGCTTTGCGACAGCGTTGTACTTGGCAGAGGCGTTCTGTCCGGAGTAGACCAGACAAGCCTTCCGACAGTCTGCTGTCGCCTTGAGACAGAGCGTGCCGGAGGCGACCGGGCCCACCGCGGCCAGCTTGTAAGGCGTCAGGTCGATCGAGTGCAAACCCGGGCCGAACCCCAGGAAGTTTGGCAGCAGGCTCAGCCCTTGCACCTCGGTCAAGCCTTCGTGGTTTGGGTCCGTCTTGCCAGTCTTGTAGTTCTGGTCGAGCAGTGCGTGTCGCATGCCCGCGGGTGTCATGTAGACCCAGACACGCTTCCAGCGCTGGTTGTGCTTCCGATACTTTGGGAAGAACGGGAGCAAGCGCGTGTGCGCCTCTTCGAGAGACATCGGGAGCACGTCGCGGATCAAGTCAAGCTGCGGAAGCTTGGTTGCCGCGAAGGCTTTTGCGGGGATACCGGGGGACATTCTACTTTTTTAGCGCGTCACGTTCTTCGTCAACTACTTCCCTACCTTGACAGGACCCGCACCTACTTTCACGAAGAACTCGGGCTTCTTCTGCACAGCGGTCTGCACTCCAAGCGCCCGCTCGAAGATCTTTAAGTCGGTCAGGCAGCTCGCCCCTTTCGTGCCGTTGACGTCGTAGGTGACGTTGCCGTCTTCGTCGATGGTCACGTCGATGGTGGGTTTAGCCATGTAAGTTAGTCCTTTGGTTGACGGCAGGTACAAACATCTTCGGGTCCAATTACCACAACGCTCGTGTTACCACTGGGCGAGATAGCGACCCCCGATCGCGCCGGCGCGATACGTCTGCAAGTCCACTCGCTACCATGTGCTAGACAGGCCTCGCGAGGTCCACTGTGCGATAGCCACAGGGCTCCGACTATCACGACGATAAGGCCGGCAATTACCCACACGCCGTGGGCGATTAGCCAGTCTGCGGCACGGTCAGACGATCTCCTAGAGAAGTCCAACGTTTTTACCCCCGCGCCCGCGCCGACAAAATCCGCTTCACCAATGCCAACTTCCCACCCGCCAACTTCGAAGCCCGCACGATCTTGAGGGAGCGGCCGGCGTAGCGACGAAGCGCGGCGATCGGCTGCGCCATCAGCTGCGCAGTGTTCATGCGTGCGAGCTTCGAGCGCGTTGCACCGGCCTTGCGCTTCCGCGCCCCCGACTTGCGCGCCTTCGCCGCAGGCGGAAGCCCGTCGGAGATCGTGGTGCTCGGCAAATCTCCTCCACGCACGCCGATCACTTCGTAGCGACAGACCCGCATCTTCTGAAAGCTCGAGTCTTTCGGTACGCAGACCACGTGTTCGGGGTCCACCTTGCAGATGACGATAGTTCCACCCGACACGAAAGTCCTGGCGTACTCCAACGCCCCGACATGGAAGCCGACATGGCAGGCCTCGTCCGCGTCGTCCGAGATCTCGTTCCGAGGCATCTCGTTGATCGTGCCCGGCGAGTTGTCCACGGAACTGCTGTGGTGGTCTTGGAAGTCCGACCGCACCGACTTGTATGCCAGGAAGCACCCGTCCGTCGTGATCGGGATCCCGATGTGCGTAAGGAAGTCGAACAGCTGTGTCGTGGACCGATAGCTCGGGTTCTTACGCAAGCGCTCCCAGAACGCTAGAAGCGGCTCTGGCGCTTCATTGGCGGCAGCCATGGCGTGGATTCGGCTGACCAGGGCTTCGGGAACCGGCGCTCCGTGGCACAGGACTCGGCCGTCCAGGTCGGTGGCGAACGGCGCCCGCAACCAGCGTGCGACAGCGTCGGCCGGCTTCATCAAGTTCGCTGCGGCCTCCCAGTCTTCAGTCAGCAAAGCCGTACGAAGCATCGCGAAGTTAGCTGCGCGCTTCGCTACCAGAACTGGACAGCCGTTGACTACGACGGTGAGGTTCTCAGACGTGATCGTGTAGGGAATCGAGCGCATGGGTCTTAACTCCTAGTGAGTGGTTTACGCCGTTGGACGACGCTGGAAATTTGGGAGAGTTCGTGGCAGCTTCCGACGCGGTTCGACGAGCGGCGTCTATGAGCTGGATGTACTCGATCCAGGCTTCGTCGAGCCCATCGTTGACCCAGGTGGTGTGGCTTTGGATCCGGAGGAGTGGGTAGGCCTTTAGGATAGCGTCTAGGATCTCCGTCCTTGCATGGCGCTCGTGGTAGTCGACCAGTTTGTGGATGTGAGTTTCCCACCGGCGGCCTTCGGAGGTCTCGTTGTAAACGTGGGCGTCTAGTACAGTTTGCACGTACGCAATGAGTAGGTGGTCGCCAGGAAGCGACTTGCGCAGAGTTTCCAGGTTCGCCGTCGTCCTGGCTTCGTCATAGACCGCCTGTCCTTGTTGATACCGAATGAGCGCGGTTTTGAACTCCGGGAGCGCTTGGGCCTCAGCTCGGATCTCGTTACGCCACTTGGTGAACTCCATTCCGTACGTAGTAGCCTCCGGTTGAGTAGCAGTTACACGATAGCCATAAACTTCCGGCATTGACCGTCCGAGCAGCTCCATCACGGACTTCGCGGCGTGCCACTGCTGCATGAAAACGCTCATGCTTAGATCCATCGGCCGGAACGCCTTCAGCCGCACGAAGACATCGTCGTCCGTGGGAGTGCGGTCCACAGGCTCCCACTGAGTAGACGGAGCGCTATCGGAGGAGCCCCGTGTCTGCATCACCTCATCGTCCACGCCGATATATCGGAACAGGCGGAGCTTCGCAGCGTAGCGCTTGCTTGCGCCCTGGGCAGTTGACGCGCGGCCGCCACGCTGCCTCGGAGGCGACCACGGAAGCGTGGACGACTGCACAACTGGAACGCCGGTAAGCTTGCTCGAAGCGAGTAGCTCATCTAGCGTCGCGCGGAGGTCCTTCTTCGCACGACTCCCGAATAGCTTAATGACGCAGTCGTGCCGTTCAAGTACGAATCCGGACAGGCACCTTGTGTCATCGACCAGCACTACGCGGGTGGCGGAATGAACAGCCACCCCGGTGGCGGATTTTGAACTGTGGCTGCGTGCCCTGAACTTGATCGTCGGAGCGCCGTCGGGAGCTCTCGGTGCTACCAGCGTAGCGTGGGATTGAGTAAGGTCCTTGTGTTCGCTCGGAACCGGCAGGTCCCAGTCGTCTAGCTCACGAATCCGCAACCGGCGGTCCCACGCACTGGTAGAGTCCTGGTCGATCAGCGCCAGGGCATGCTGAACATACTCGTCCACCAAGGCGGTGAGTTTCGCGACCAAAGCCTGTGTCGTCTTGTCGGTGTACTTGAGTTCCTCTCGAGACGCGACGATCTCTACCTCACCGATATCGAAGCGCAGCACGCCCGACAGCTTGAACACACTAGCCATCCCCGACGGCTCACTTTGGAGCCCAAGCTGGCCGATGTTCAGGCGGTAGGGCACGCATCCCATCACCGCCACCCAGGTTCCGGGGTTGTACGAAAGGGCGCCTTCCGGGCAAATCGTGCCGTTGTTTAGCATCGCGACGGATGCGACTTCCGGGATCTCGACATTGATTATTGGCCGCGGCGTGAAGTGGGCGAACAGCGCCCGTGCGCGGTCTTTGAAATCCGAGCAGTCGCTGGGCTCTACTGGAATGCGGATCTCGACACCGGTTTCTGTCGAATCGCAAGCCGACTCGTGGAGCCTGTCGACCACACCGCAGTTACTTGGGTCCAGCGCGGCCGTGTAGACTCGCTTCTTACCGCCGTGCCACGACGTGATAGTGAAGCTCGTAGCGTAGGCGAATGCCGCCTTACTCCCGATCCCAAGTAGACCGGTCACGTCGTTGTTGGAGCGCTTGGTCGACGCTCCGTACTTGGTATAGACGTTGACGATGTCGTCTGGTGAAAGTCCCGGACCCCAATCACGAATCGCGAGCACTGGCTCATCGAACGTGGGCAGCTTGACCTCGATTGGCAAGTCAGGCTTTCCGGCTTCCCGGTGTGCGTCCCATGCGTTGGACGCGTATTCACGTAGCACGGCCAGAATGCGGTCGGTGTACAACGTATCCCGCAGGATCGTCATGATGTGCGCGGAGTCGTCCGTGGACAGCCCGAACTTCGCTACGCGAGACGCACCGCCGGTGCGCAACCGATGTCTGGTGTGATTTGGAGTCATGGATAGTCGACCCGGCCTTTAGCGACCCGCCAGGCGGATCTTCACTCGGCCGTTCACAGTCTCAGTACCGATCACGCGATAGCCCTTTGCTTTTGCTTGGGCCACGACGACGTGTTGGGCATAGCGCTGTTTAAGCTCGCCCATGCGGGTGAAGTGGGACCCGATGTGCGCCGTGTAAGTGCCGTTAGCTTCACGCTTGAAGGCGAACCCTTCATAGCGCGTGTCGGAACACGAGCCCTTGGCGACTGTGATCTCGCCTCGAGGTCCAGGTCCCGTATAACCCACGACCTGCACGGCGGTCTTGTGCGCAACTGCGGGCAGCCCGAGATCCTGCAAAGCTTGCAGCAGATGTGTCTCGTGCAAGAACTTAGTCTCGACTTCGACAAAGGCGCTCATGGAATGGGTGGCTCCTTGTATTGGTCAGAGTAGAGGACAGCGTCGATTCCGTACGGGTTCTCTAAGACCAAGGTATTGAAGTGCTCTACTTCAGCGTCAATCGCTTGGCGACGCGTC
>ERZ1292637.1300-Hain-H14-01um-R3-1300-length-10803-cov-8_pt1 | contig 10803 bp, 14 predicted proteins | sample MGYA00564405_ERZ1292637 | MGnify/ENA primary metagenome ERZ1292637 (study PRJEB36523, sample SAMEA6512645) | groundwater metagenome | collected 2019-01-09 | study: AquaDiva: Metagenomics assemblies of 32 groundwater samples | reverse complement strand
AAGAAACCTTACGCAATGTTTTTGATGATTTTAAACCTCAAATAGTTTTTCACGCCGCCGCTTATAAAAGCGTGGATATGATGGAATATGTGCCAGAAGAAGCTATAAGCACCAATGTAATTGGCACTTTAAATATACTTGAATATGCAAAGGTTTACGAAGTTGAAAATTTTGTTTATATTAGCACTGATAAAGTTGTAAATGCTAAGTCAATAATGGGTAAGACAAAAAGTTTGGGGGAAACTATGGTTGTTAATTCGGGTAAAGGATTTATTGCCGTTAGATTCGGGAATGTTATCGGAAGTCGGGGCAGTTTGATTGAAATTTGGGAAAATCAATTAAATAACGGGAAACCATTAACAATTACCGATGAAAGAATGAAGCGTTATTTTATGACTATTGAAGAAGCGGTAAATCTTGTTATTGAAGCGGTAAATATTGGAAAGGGTGGGGAGATTATTTGTTTTGAAATGGGGCAACCAATTAACATTATGACATTAGCGGAAGAAATCATTAAGCAATTAAGCAGGGATGTTCCTGTTCCGGTTAAAGTAATCGGAAATCGGGGCGGAGAAGTATTGGAAGAAAAGTTAATGACTTTAGAAGAAAAGGAAAGGGCGGTTAAATTGGGTAAATTTTGGATTATAAAATAGATATGAAAATAAGATTTTTTAATCCAGGCTCGAGTTATTTAAAAATTAAAGACGAGATTGACTCTGAAATTCAGCGGGTTTTATCTGCTGGTGATTTAATATTAAGAGATGATGTGGAGAAATTTGAAAAGAATTTAGCTGAATATATCGGGACAAAATATGCGGTGGCTTTAAATAGCGGGACAGATGCTCTTTATCTTGCTTTAAAAGCAATGGATGTGGGGGTTGGGGATGAGGTTTTAGTGCCAAGTCATACATTTGTTGCTACGGCGCAAGTAGTTAATCAGGTTGGGGCGACAATAGTTTTAATGGATTTAGACGGGAAATTTAAAGTTTCTGAAAAAACACGGGTTATTATGCCTTGTCATATTGCCGGTGAATTTGGCGGTAATATGAAATTGATTACTGAAACAGCAAAGATGTTAAATTTAATTGTTATAGAAGATGCTTGTCAGGCGCTGGGGGCCGTGCAAGACGGTAAAAAAGCGGGTTCTTGGGGCGATATTGGATGTTTTAGTTTTTATCCTGCTAAAATTCTTGGAGCTTATGGAGATGCCGGGGCAATTACAACTAATAACGAAGATTTAGTTAATCAGATTAAAGAATTAAGAAATCATTATAAAAAAGATTATTCACAATGGGGTATAAATTCACGAATGGATAATCTTCAAGCGGCAATTTTAAATATTAAGTTTAAATATCTTCAACAATATTTAGATAAACGAAAAGAAATAGCAACTTTATATAATGATAATTTAGCGGATTTACCTTTAAAATTGCCTGAAAATGTTAAAGGTAGAGTTTGGCAGGATTATATAATCCGAACAGAAAAAAGAGACGAACTTTATGAATTTCTTAAAAAAGAAGGAATAGAAACTATGAAAAATGAATATTTGTTTCCAATTCCAAAATTACCGCAATCAATTCAGTATGAGGCTGAAACTTTGCGGCTTCCTTGTAATCCAGATTTAACTTTACCCGAAATTTTTGAGGTAATAGATAAAATACGGAAATTTTATGGAGTATAAAGTTTGCAAGAATTGTGTAATGGATACTTCAGCAGAAGAAATAACTTTTAATGAAAAAGGGATTTGTAATTTTTGTATTGAATACCAAAAAAAGGAAAAGGTAAGAAAAGCTGAATTTTTACATCCCGGCCGGCATTGGATTTTTCACGAATTAAGAAAGCAAAAAGGTTATTCTTGTCTTTTAGGATTAAGTGGGGGAATAGATAGTTCAATGTGTCTTCATTATTTAATGGCGGAAAATGGAATAAAACCTTTATGTTTTTCTATTGATAACGGGTGGAATGACTCGAAAGCTGATGAGAATATAATGCGGATGGTTGAAAAATTAAAAGTCCCCTTTTATAGATTTACAATTAACTTAAAAGAATTTAGTGATTTACAGATAGCTTTTGTTAAGGCTGGAGTTAAGAATATAGAGATACCTACTGACCATATTTTAATGGCGGCAACTTATAAAATGGCAATGGATAATGGAATTAAATATATAATTAGTGGTGGAAATTTGGCCACCGAAGGAATTATGCCGCCTTCTTATGGTTATGAGGCTAGGGATTTAACTCATATTAAGGCTATTTTTAAGAAATTTATGAACCGGAAATTAAAAGATTTGCCGACAATTTCGTTATTTCAATATCTTTATTGTCGCTTTATTAAGGGAATTAAAATAATTAACTTGCTGGATTTTTATGATTATAAGCGGGAAGAAGCGAAGAAACTTTTAGCGGCAGAATATGGATGGAAAGATTATTATGAAAAACACGAAGAATCTATTTATACTAAATGGTTTCAGAATTTTTATTTGCCGGTTAAATTTCAACTGGATAAACGGAGGCCGCATTATTCAAGTATGATAAATTCTGGGCAGATGACCAGAAAAGAAGCAATGGAAAAACTGGCAAAACCATTAAAATATCCGCAATTAGGATGTGAAGAAAGAGTATTAAAATACGAAAAAAGGTCGCATTTTGATTATCCAACCAATTTATGGCTTTGGAGTTTATTTTCTAATATTTATGGAATTATTAGCAACCGAAAGTGATTTTACGACTAGCCTTAGAAAGGCTTTGAAAGAGATTGATTTAAATTGGGAATCTTATCCTGGCTTGATTATTGCCGGCTCACATACCCCAACGAATATAGAAGAAAAAATCACTAAAATTAAAGAAGCTAGATGGAATAAACAGCCATTTTTAGGAATTTGTTTGGGCTTTCAGTTGATGATTATAGAATACGCTCGGACGGCATTGGGTAAGTTTAAAGCTAATTCAACTGAAATAAATCCCGAAACTAATTTTCCGGTTATAATTAAAACTAATCAATTACGAGTGGGAATGAAACCGACTATGGATTTGTGGGGAAATCAAACAATGGAAAGTTTTTGGCATAATTATAAAATGAATAATGAATATTTATCTCAATATGTTGATGAGTGGAAATTTTTGCAATCTTATGACCCTGATTTGGGGGAATACATTATAGATTTTTTATTATATAAATCATTAACAGATAAAAATATCTTTTTTGGGGGTTGCCAATATCATGCTGAATATCAAAGTTCTAAACAAAAACCACATTGGATATTAGAGGAATTTTTAAAATCATGCAGGTTCGTTGGGCGCCAAGCTTAGGCGCATTAGAAAGCACTCACGAAATTGCGTGGGGAACAAATGATTATAAAAGCCGATATGAACCGACTTGTTTTTTCGGTTTATATGATTTGCGGGATTATATCGCTCTTTGGCGGCATAAAGGGAAAGCTTTTGTTTTATGGGCAGGTTCGGATATTTTAAATTTTAAAAATGGTTTCATTTTTAATGATGGAAAATTAAAAAGTCTTTCTAAACTTTTACGGGGGAACTGGTGGGTTTATCCGATTTTAAAAAAAGCGGAACATTGGGTAGAAAATTCAACCGAAGAAAAAGTATTGGAGTCTTTAGGTATTAAAGTATCTGGTGTTTGTCCGTCTTTTTTGGGTAATATAAATAAATTTAAAATTAAATATAAGTATAAAAAAATAGCCAATGTTTATCTTTCGGCTTCAGAGGGTAGGCAAGAAGAATATGGATTTGGAATTGTAGAAAGAATAGCTAAAGAATTGCCCTTTATTAAATTTCATTTATATGGGGCAAGTTGGAAAACAAAGAATAAAAATGTGATTGTTCACGGCCGGATTTCAAAAGAGCAAATGAACAAAGAAATTGAAAATTATCAGATAGGTTTAAGATTAAATAATTTTGATGGATTTAGCGAGATTTTAGCTAAAGGAGTTTTAATGGGTCATTATGTTGTTGGTAAAGTTAAACATCCTTTAATTCCCAGTTATGAAAATGAATTAGAACTTATTTTAATACTTAATAATTTGAGAAAAATAAAAGAACCAAATTTTAAAGCGAGAGATTGGTATATTCATAATTTAAATTGTTTTCCTTGGAATGAAAGGCTTATTTAAAACAACAAATTATTTTAGGAAATATTGGCAGAAACGAAAGATTGATTGGGCAAAGGCTTATATGACTCCCGAGCATCCGCACCGTTCTCTTATTATTGACAAGTTAAAAGATTTTAAATTTAAGACGGTTTTGGAAGTTGGTTGCGGGGCAGGAGCGAATTTATATCGTATTAAAACTATTTTTCCTTGGGTTGATGTTGGGGGTATAGATTGGAACGCAGAAGCTATTGAAACTGCTAAAATTTATTTACCGAAAGTTGCTGTTTTGCAGGTTGGGGAAGCGAGTGATATTTATCTTTCTCATAAAGGAACAGATATTTTATTGTCGGATATGTGTTTTATTTATATGGATAAAAAAAATTTTAGAAAAGCTTTGAGAGAAGCAAAGCGGGTAGCTAAATTTGGTATTGTTTTTTGCGAGTTTCATCATTCTAATTGGTTTATGCGAAAGGCGTTAAAATTGGGAACTGGATATAATGCTTATGATTATAAAAAGGAACTGGAAAGAGAGGGATTTTATGATATTAAAATGACTAAAATTAAAGAAGAACATTGGCCCGGCGGAGAGCCTCAGAAATCTTATGGTTGGGTAATAAGCGCAAAATCAATATGACAGCAAGTATTATAATCACAACTTTTAACCGAAGTAAGATTTTAGAAGAACGCTCTTTAAAATCGGCTTTAAAACAATCTTTTAAAGATTACGAAATTATTGTAGTAGATGATTGCGGGAATGATGAAACGGAAAAAGTGGTTTTAAAATATCCTTTTGTTCGTTATTTTAGATTATCAGTAAATCAAGGTTTATCTGCGGCTCGGAATTTTGGCATAAGTAAAGCGAAGGGTAAGTATGTAGTTTGCTTGGATGATGATAATGAGTTAATGCCTGATTTCTTAAAAGAAACAATTTTAAATATAGGAACTTGGGCGGCAATTAAAGTAGGTCGGATTATTCAATATAAAGATTTTGCCGATTATGCTCATCCAACTTTTGGTAAAATAAGTTCTTTTGATTGGGGAATTTTATTTGATAAAAGAGTTTTTGATAAAATTCAATATGATGAAAAAATGCGGGCTAATGAAGATACTGATTTTGGCATTCAATTTTATAAAGTTATTGGTAATAAGGTGGGGTTAATAAATAAACCTTTAACCTTAGCCTATGATATAGATGACCCTAAATTAAGTTTGTCTTATCCTAATGAGCGGGAATTAAAAGGAATGGCTTATTTTTTTGAAAAGAATTTTAAAGAATATGATGAACCGAAAGAATTATGGTGTCTTTACCGGCTTATGGGAAGAAAGCTTTATCGGGGCGGGTATAGATTTAAAGGTATAAATTATTTTTGGCAGGGATTTAAATCTTATAAAACTTTTCGGGCATTTCTGCATTTTTTCTTTATTCTTTTGGGATGGTTTGTTTATGACCAATTTATGACATTAGAAGAAAAGGTCGCCGCAAAATTGAGAAAGAAATGATAATTTGGATTCGTGGTGAAAGGGGGGTGGGGAAAACGACTCTGGCAAAAGAATTGCAAACTAAAATAAAAGGTTCAGTGCTTTTAGATGGAGATGATATGAGAGCAAGTATTTCAATGGGTTTGGGTTTTTCTGTTTTAGATAGATTGGAAAATAATAAGAGGATAGCTAGATTGGCTAAAGTATTAAATGAACAAGGGTTAGATGTTATCGTGGCAACAATTTGTCCCGAGAAGATTAAACAAGAGGTTTATTATATTTGTAAGTGTAGATTTATAGATTTATGAAAAAGATTTTTAGTTTAATGATTGGTAGGTTTCAACCATTACATAATGGTCATATAGCTTTAATTCAATCTGTTTTGAACGAGGGGAAGAATGTTTTAGTGGCGATAAGAGATACGGAAATTTCAGAAAATAATCCTTTTAATTATCAGGAAAGAAAAAGAATGTTTAAAGTGGCTTTCGGTAATAAAGTAAAAGTGATAAAAATACAGGATATTGAAGAGGTTTGTTATGGCCGTAAAGTTGGCTGGGGAATAAGAGAAATCAGATTATCTCAAGAAATTGAGAATATTTCAGCAACTAAGATTAGACAAAATGGTTAAGCAAATATTTATAGGCGGACATTTTAGTTCGGGAACAAGAGTTGTGCAATTTTTATTACGACAATTTTATAATATTGGCCGGCGGGTAAAAGATGAATTTGGCGACCAAGATTATGAAATAGGTTTTTCAAAACGGCCAACTTGGGGGGAAAGAGTTTTATTGGGCGAAAGACCGGAATTTCCGATTCAAGATGAACTAAAAGAACCTTTTGCTTTAAAAAATCCTGAATTTATGTTTTGTGTTCCGCATTTAAAAAGGTTATTTCCTGAATCTAAATTTATTTTAGTGGTGCGTAATGGTTTTGACCAAATACTTTGTGATAATCGGTGTATGTCGGTTAAATTAGGTCAATATTTTGACTTAAAAGAAGTTGATTATTTTAAAAGAGAAATGGAATTTTGGAATAAAACTTATAAAAAAGTGATAGAAAACGGACAAATTGATTTAATTATTAAATTAGAAGATTTAGTAAATAATACATTAGTTTCTGTTAAAAAGATTATGAAGTTAGTTGGTATTAAAAAGCCTGTGGATATTTCAATGATTAAGAAACCGGAGTCTATGGGGCGATATAATAATGATTGGGTAGTAAAATTAGGACAAGATGTTTTAAAAGAAGAAAGGATTGAAGAATATTTATATAAACCTGAAATGAAAAAAGAATTAAGTAAAATAGGGGCAGAAATGTTAAATTATTTTTAATATGATTAATATACAAATGAGTCAAATTGAGCAAAATTATCTTTTTGATTGTATCAGGCTTGTCCCTGAAAATAGTATTATTGTGGAAATCGGAACTTTATTCGGGGGTAGCGCCGAGATTTTATATAGAGCAAGCAAAGAAAAAAATAATAAGATTTTTACGATTGATTCTTATGAATTAGGAAGCACAAGTATGGAAAATACTAAAATGAATCTTCAGAACGCCGGCTGTGAGGGATTAACGGTTATTCAAGGATTAAGTAGTGATGTGGCTAAAGATTGGAAAGCGTCGATTGATTGTTTATTTATAGACGGCGACCATCAATATGAATCGGTGAAATTGGATATAGAAAGTTGGCTTTCAAAAGTTAAAACGGGAGGAATGGTTTTATTCCATGATTATGAAAGTTGGCCTGGCGTAACTGAAGCTGTTAATGAAGTTATTGAAAATAGCGAATTACAAAAAGAAGGTCAAGCTCAATCTTTATTATTAACAAAAAAAATATGAAATTTACACATTTTTATTATTGCCCTTTTACGGGGCTTGGTTTGAGAAATGGATATAGGGGTGATAGATGGCTTATAAATCGGATTAAAATATTTAAAGAATATGTATTGTCATCGTTATTGAAACAAAAAGATATTATTCTTTGGATTTCTTGGCGGCCGGAAGAAAAAGATAATGTAATTGTTCAGGAATTTTGGAAAGATTTGAATAATAAGATTCCTTTTGTTTTTACTTTTGGCGGGCTTTGTTTTTATGATGATAAATATGACGATAAAGAAGCTAAAGAAAGATTATTAAAACATCTTACATATACTTTGCCTAAACTGGAAGTTAAAACTGATTATGTATTATTGACTATTCAGCCAAGTGATGATTTATATTTTGAGGATAATGCTCAAATTATTCAAGATAAATTTAGGGAATTATTGAAAGAAAATAAAAGCACTAAAAAAGCTGTAGGTTGGCGAAAAGGTTATATAATGAATTATAATACCAAAGAAATTGCGGAATATATGTCGCAAGGTTGGCAAGAAGATAATATATCAGCGTATCATACTGATACTATTCCGCCATTTTTTACTATTTTATTTTCAAAAGATGAATTTTTAACTCCAATTAAACATTTTAATCATATTGGGCCGTATAAAAGTCATGAATATATAGCTGATTTTTTGGAATATACACCGTTAGAGGGTAGGGGATTTATTGTTGGAACTCACGGTGAGAATATATCAACAACTTACAATCACAGATACAAAGGTCGCATATTTAATCAGTTGGAAGCGGAAGAATTGATGAAACGAGCGGGGATTTTAGAAGCAAGGCCAATTAAATTTAAAACAACTTGGCGGTTAAAGCTTCGTAAAATCTTTAATTTGTTTCCTTTTCGTGGTATAATTAGTAATATTTACCACCGGCTTCCGGCTAAATTTAAAATATTATGATTTCAAAATTTAAAGGTTGGTTTTTAATTAAATTTTGGCCATCAAGATTAGTAAAACGATTTCAAAGCAATACTAATAAGCGGGTTTTTTTCTTGCGGCAATACGAGGGAACATTAAAGAAGGTTTGGGGAATAGAATATAGCTTAAAACAAATGAGGAATAGCCGAGAGAATTTAAGGAGGGAATATGACAAGTTAAATGAAATATTGGATGCTACTAAAATAGCATTGGAGAATAATGAAAAAGCGGAAAAGCCTGATAACAATGTAAAAGAAAATTGCGAGAAAATTATTGAAACTAAATTGAAAGAAATTGAGGAATGGAAGAAAAGGATTGATTTGGCGGATGAAACTATTGGCAATATGGAAGACCAAGTTAGCGGTTATCGGGAGCAATTACCAGAATTGGAAAAAGAAATATATGGGTAAGGTCGAACTTATCATATAATTATTAAAATTAATTTTTGGGGTATATTTTGCGTATATAGGATATCAAATACTTTGGTATATATCTCTTTGTAAATAATATGAAAATCTTAATAACTGGCGACAAAGGTTTTGTAGGTAAAGAAACTAAGAAGTTTTTTGAGGGAAATAATATTGAAGTTATAGGCTTTGATATTATGGAAAATAGGGATATAAGAGATATAGGACAATTTGATTTATTCATCAGTCAAATAAGACCGGATAGAATTTTACATTTGGCGGCTATTGCCAGATTTGCGGAAGCGGATAAAGACCCTAGATTAGCTTTTGAAACAAATGTATTGGGAACTTTAAATGTGGCAAAAACAGCGGCTAAATATCATATTCCGATAGCTTATGCTTCTACTGGTTCAGTTTATATGCCAATTAAGAAAGAGCCGCCAATTACTGAAGAATTTGAAGGAATGGGTAATAGCGTTTATGGTTGTTCAAAGTATTTAGGAGAGCTTTATATTAAAAGTTTTGGTAATCCTTATATAATTTTAAGATATGCGCATTTATATGGCAAAGAAAAAAGACAACACGGACTTATCGGAGGTTTTCTTGAACGCATTGAGCGTGGGTTGGCACCTACGCTGTATGGTGGAAAACAATCAAATGATTTTACCTACATTAAAGATGTGGCAAAGGCTAATTACTTGGCTATTACTTCATCTTGGGACAAATGGGGACAAATCTATAATATTGGAACTGGAGAAGAGCTTACAGCGGAAAGAGCGGGACAAATTGTTTGTGAAATTTCCAACTATAAGGGGAAAATTGAAAAAAAGGAAATGAGAACAGTTGATCCGGCAAGATTTGTATATGACTGCGGAAAAGCATCTCGCTTATTAGGATTTACTGCTGAATACAAGTTTAGAGATGGGTTACTTGATATGTTTAATAAAAATGGTTAAATTTTGGAAAAAAGAACTATCAAATATAAGTGAAAAAGCGGAAATAGGCGATGAAAGCACCATTCACGCAGGAGTTCATATACACGATGAGGTTAAGATAGGCAAAAACTGCCAAATACAAGCATTAGTATTCATTCCTAATGGGGTAACGATTGAAGATAATGTTTTTGTCGGTCCGCACGTTTGTTTTACTAATGACAGGAAACTAGTTAATAGAGAAGACTTTAAACCAATTCCAACATTAATTAAAAGGGGCGTTAAAATCGGGGCTAATTCCACTATTTTTTGCGGATTAACGATAGGAGAAGGAAGCATTATCGGCGCCGGCAGTATAGTTACCAGCGATATACCGGAAAATGAGATGTGGTTTGGCAATCCGGCTAAATTTATTAAAAAAGTAAAATATGATTTGTAGTTGTAAATTTAGAAATCCAAAAGCAACGGCAACCGCAATTATTATAAAAGATAATAAAGTCTTGCTTTTAAAAAGAAACGAAGAACCATTTAAGGGAAAATGGGATTTTTGTGGAGGATATGTGCAAGAGAATGAATTGCCGGAAGAAACTTTAAAGAGAGAAATTAAGGAAGAATTGAATGTTGAAGTTAAAAATTTGGCTTTAATAAATAATTTTAATGGAATAGCTTATTGGCAAAAACAGGATTTTCCCATAATTACTTTTGCTTATGTAGTGGAGATTGACGGAGAAATTAAATTAAATGATGAAAATTCGGAATATATTTGGGTTAATTTAGAAGCGTTGAATATAGAACAAATAGCTTTTGATTCTAACCAGAAATTGGCCGGCTGGGTAAAAAAGAATTTTGTTTTTAATATACAAAGAATAAAAGAATTAGTAAGTCAATTAGATAGTTCGGCGGTAATAAATGAATTTTATCTTTATAAAGCTATATTAGACGGATATATCAGCAAAGAATACGATAATGACAAGTTAATTGGTATGGGTTGGATATTTCCTAGATATACTTTATTAAGAAAACAAGCGGTAATAGAGGATATGTTGGTAGATGAGAATTATAGGAAGAAAGGTTT
>ERZ1292637.1299-Hain-H14-01um-R3-1299-length-10808-cov-5_pt1 | contig 10808 bp, 11 predicted proteins | sample MGYA00564405_ERZ1292637 | MGnify/ENA primary metagenome ERZ1292637 (study PRJEB36523, sample SAMEA6512645) | groundwater metagenome | collected 2019-01-09 | study: AquaDiva: Metagenomics assemblies of 32 groundwater samples | reverse complement strand
TTGATGTACTCGGCGCCCTCGAGCCGGAACGCGCGGCCGGCCGGAACCTTCCACATCTTCGCGGTGGTCGTCCCCGTGTGTATCGGGTCAGGAATATCTATGTAGTAAGCGTGACTGGGCGTAGTGCGCAATCAGCGCTGCTGGAGATGTACGCAGCCAGCCCGGTGGCGTTGGCACGAAAACGCGTGAAGGCAGACGCTGCGCTGGCGTGGTTGCCGTATGGCCGGGTTGCGCTCACGTGCGCCGGGTGTGGTTTATCGCTCCAGCGTGCCAAGTCGCGGGCCGGGGTCACACGCCCCTATCACTCTTCGCGCTGTCGTCGGGTTGTTAGATCGCCGAGCCCGCCGCGCACGCCGCGGCCTATGCGTGCTTGTGAGAACTGTGGCAATCCGACTCGTAATCGACGCTTTTGTCGGAGGGTGTGCTGGTTCGCCTGGATGGTTGGTCGGAACTGGCCTACGAACCCTCTTTGGACAGCGTCTGCTGCTCGGGCCGAGCGCGCACGTCAGATGGTGGCAGATGGTTTGACCCCCAGAGACATCAGCGCCGCGCTGCATGTGAACACGCGCGCCGTATACCGCTACATTCGCAGGGCTGCGAATCGTCGCGTTCGATACGGCACGAAGTTGAGCCAGACTGATGCCGCGAGCATTCGCCAGCGCATCGTTGCGGGCGAGCCGTGCAAGGTCCTTGCTGCCGAACACGGGGTATCGCTTGCGCTCATCTACCACATCAAGAACGGACAAACGTGGGCAGGAATGGACGCTGGTCCATCGCGACTGGCCGACCACCGGAAGGCGAACTGATGTATCGAGCCCACGCCGCTGATCTGCGTGCCAGTACCCTCTTCCGTGAGTTGGTTGGTGACCGGGCGTTGCTGTACGATGCCATGAGCCGCTACATCTACGAGACAGTGCTTCAATACGAGTTCCACCATACCGACCAGCACGCAGACTGTGAAGAGCGGTCAGCGCACGATCTGTCGGTGGCCATTGCCTACGCTAGCGGGAGAATACGGTGACAGAACTCGTTTACCGCGCACTCATAGGCGCCCACATCTTTGATGCTGTTCGGCACTTGATCGCGACCGCGCACAAGAACGGCGCACCGACGAAGATGGACTTCAACGGCGTCACCGTCGTGGCGACGAAGGAGAGCGATCCCGTACGGCTCGTCGCCGAGTGGCAGCGTGAGATGGACCGGTTGGCGAAGGAATACCGCCGCTCGCCAGAGTACGCAGAGCAGCAGCGGAAGCGGGCCACCGAGATCGAGCGCGAGATTGTGCAGACCGACGCGCTGATCGAGGAGTTGCCGCTTCTTGACCCAACAGACCTGGGTGCGCTCATTGACTGGTTCGTGCGCGTGGAGGGATCCATTGGCGACGTCGCCGTCACATCAATGCCGCGTCAGCAAGTCATCCTCGGCGCGTTCATGGAGATGGGCTTCCGACCCGGCGAGAACTGCTGGGCGGCGTTCAAGCCGGGTGACCGCGAGAATGAGGCCCGCTGGCTCATCGGTCAGTGTCTCGATGGTATCGGGCGGGTTGGGTCTCCACACCAGATGGTCCACATGTTCGCCCAGGACTGGTATCGGCGCTTTGACCCGAAGAGGTACAAGGAGGAACAACCATGAGTCGCCACGAATTCGACGAGGGGCGCCGGATCGCCGCGAACGACCCGCCTTTTTACGCAATTATCCAAGCCGCGATGCGGAGGGCCGACACATTCAACGCCGCGCGGCTACGTCTCATGTTTCCTGAGACCTGGGCAGAACTGGATGCCCGCTACAATGCGCCTGGCGGCGCGCTGCCCGGAGATGACGAACGATGAGCGACGAAGAACCAATGACTGAGCGCGTGATGATCAAGACGCTGTGGTTCTGGCGCGAGGGCGAGACGAGTCCGGAGTTGCTGGTCGCGTGGGACGAGTACACCGTTGACCAGAATCCGGATGGCTTCGCGGTGGCATGTCACAAGGCCTACGAAGAGGTCCGTGCCGAGGACGTTGGAAATGGGTCGCGGCGCATCGACATCCACGCGGAGTGGAATCCGATCAAGCGGGCGTTCCTTCCGATCAAGGTCAAGGCAACCAGTGAGGCAGTAAGCTGAGGGCCGAATGACCGCAGGTTCGCCATGGAGTAAGCGTCGTACCGCTGCGGGGCGCACGCGACGATTACAGCAGCGTCGCTGGTGTCCGACCCATCGGCTCTACATTCCCGAGGACGCACAGGTCTGCATCCTCTGTGAGCTGGAGCGCACGGCAGACGTTCTCGGCGACATCGTGGAACGGACACACAGCGGATGAACACGGCGGCAAATTCACAATGAGCGAATGGTTCGAGCAGTTCCAATGCCCAAACTGCGGTCTGTGCAACGACGAGATGGTTATGACCACGAAGTGCTGTCTGTGCTGCCACTCGTCCCTTATCCGGGGTGGCGGCGATCCGAACGCAGCCCGACGACCGTACAAGAGCCATAAGCGCTTCTGCCGCGTGACCCTTGCTCGGAGCCGTCGCCCGGCCCACTAGACCGTTCCCGCTACGCTTTATCTATGAGCGCTGTCGCTGGTTCCTACCGCAAACAGGATCCGTTCCTGGGAGGCCAGAACCCCGTCGCTAAGAAGGAGATCGCCGACGTTGAGTATTTCCACGTCGGCCCTGAGGCGACCCGTGACGACCTCCCATTTGACTCCGTTTTCCCCATCATCGTCAGTGGTCCTACGACCCTGAACGAGGCCCCCAACGCGACCGAGGACGAGGGCGAGAACACCGAGGTCCGGCGCGGCGACCGCAAGAAGGACTGGACCAATGGCACTGGCGGCTGGCAGAAGTACCGCCCAGGCGCCATCAGCATCACCACTTCGGGCGATGACTGGATCAACGACGAAAAGCAGGACGTTTCGACCGCGCCGATCATGAAGGATGTCCCATCCTGGGTCGCTCCCGTCACCGAGCCACCTCCGCCGCTGGACGGCGTCCACGCAGGCGACCCGTCCCCGTTCACTACGGGTGACTGGCTCGGGGTTGAGAAGCACGGTGCTCACGACCAGAAGACTCACGGCAATGACGAGTCAAGCGGAGCCGCCGACGGTGGCCTAGATACCGGCACCACGAAGCCCATTGCGGGTTGGGCGTCGCGCAGCGGCAAGCACGACGTTCGATTGATGCAGCATAGCGATGGATCATATTCGTACCGTGGCAACGGCGCGGGCGGCGTGTTCTATGCCGACAGTCCGAGCCAGGCTATCGCGACCGTGCAGGCGCGCGTCGATAGCGGGGACTTCCTTCCCGATAATGCGAAGACCCCGATGCGTCGCATCGACCCGGCCGCCAAGTCGCTGACGGCGAACTGGCTTGATGTGGCGAAGCACGGCCAGCACGACCAGAGCACCCATGGCCATGATGAGAGCACCGGCGATGCGTTCGATGGTGTGACGAAACCCGGCGGGATGGATAGAGCCATTGATCGCTACCAGGATGCGGAGCGCCCGATCGGACAACCACGAACGATACTGGCGCCATCACAGACGCTCAGCACGGCAGACCGCGATGACAAGCATGTGTTCGTCACGAGCCCTGAGGGATTGGAAGGCCCGGCACCGAAGCCGACAGCATCGGGCCACCGTCCGCTCTACGACATCGCCAACGACGTCGCGACCGCATGGAAGAAGCAGTCGGGTGGCGTGAACTACGCAGCAAGGCCGTACCTCGAAGCGATGGCTGACCTGGCAGACATCAGAGACACCTACGGAGCTGACTCGGCGCGTTCGGTCGTCGCATACTTCCTGTCGAACGCGTCCACGTTCCGCGGACCCGAGGCGCAGCGGCTAAAGGGGGAACTGAAGGGCATCCTCAGCAGGCCGACGACCAAGTCGCTAACGCTCCGGTTCTAGGGCCATGGGACGCAAGAGCATTGTGAAGACGGCTCCATGCCGTATCTGTCGCACGCTCGTACTCAGTCCAGCGGAAAAGCAAGGCCCTCGCTTCAGGCTATGCGACAAATGCCGCCTGCTAGGCCGGTATAAGCGTCTCACTCCCCATGGCAGGGAGCGCCACATCGCCCGGGTCACGCGACAACAGCAAGCCAACATGGAACTGCATGTGGATTACGCGCGACGGACGTACTGGCACCTAAAGTTGAAGGCCATCGCTGTGTTGGGTGGGGTTTGCGCGGGATGCGGGGAGCGTAGCCCTCTAGTCTTGTCCGTCAATCATGTTGCAGGTAGAGCAGATGGCGACGCCATAACGGGCCGTGACCTCTATCGGGCGGTAGTACGCGGTGCGCGTGATGGACTAGACATTCGATGTCTCAACTGTCAGTTGCTTTGGGAATACGAACGTGGAGTTCGGGTCTTGCCTGGGGGCTCCGAATTTCTCTGGCTGCGTGAACAACTTGAGTCACCGAAGGTGTCACGTGCCTCCGGTCAGTGAAGCCCAGAGGCGGGCCATGCGTGCCGCAGCCGCAGGTCGGTCTAATCTTGACATTCCTCAGACCGTCGGCGAGGAATTCAGCGAGTCCGACCGTGGTGGCAAATTGCCAGCACGGAAGACTACGTTCACGCATCAGGACGGCGACTGGCTCGGGCTGGAGAGGCGCGCGCTATCGAAGGAAGAAATCCAGTACGACCCTATCGCCACGACTGGCCACTCGCTCGACGCCGATGGCAATCGTCCGAAGAGGCTACCGCGAGTGCTCCGGCCGAATCAAGAGGTCAGTCGGATCGGCGCGTTCGAACCGCAACAGCCAGCGGCCGGGTTCGGTTTTATCAGAAACGCGACGGACGGCCGGACATGGACCAGCGATTGGCTGGAGCGGCGTGCCAGCGCGACGCGGACGGTGCTTGACGCATTGATGCTTCTGCGGCTGCTGAGCCCTGGCGACGAGAACGGCGAGGATGGCGAAGATAGCGTTGATCTGCGGCGGGGTCGTGTGTCTCAGCGCAAGCATGCCTGGACTGGCGACTGGCTCGGCGTCGCGAAGCACGGTCAGCATGACCAAGAGGAGCACGGCAACCGCGGGGGCGGCGCTCGTCGAGACATCGGCAACGAGGTCACGGGCGAGACCCACAGCGAGGTCATGCAGCGACTGTTCAGTGGCCAGTTGCGTGTTGGCGATTACATTGCCAACACTTCAATGCGCACGATCCAAGGAACGATCGTCGGTGAGGGTACGTTCGGCGGTCGAATGAAGATCCCGGCCTATCAGGTCAGAGATTTGCGCGGAACGATGACGCTCATTCCCAAGGTCGATGCGCGACCGCTCGGATATGTCTTGCCGGAGGGCTGGGCGAACCGAGACCTTGGGTCGCCAGGCAACCCGAAGACGGGCAAGCCGTTGGAGAAGGCGCTGACACCGGCCCAGCACAGCGAGATCGATGCCGAGACGGAGCAGATCAAGCAGAACCGCGAGAAAGCGACCTACCCGCACGACTTCCGACCTGCGGAGTGGACATTCCCGAACGGCCACCCACGCTGCCTCACCTGCGGCCAGGAAGAGCGCGGCCGTCCGACGAAGCTGGGCCTCGTGACCGTTCCATGTGAACTTGAGAAGCACGGCACGCATGACCAGGCGACACATGGCCACGACGCATTCGGCCGCGTGGCCGATGAGCAGACCATGCTGCGCTCGGACCTGCGGTCAGTTGATCGCGTTGGGCGACTGGATGCTGAGGGCGCACAGACGCTGCTACGTGGGGGTCTGGCGTACCGCCCGGAGGGTAGGTCCACGCTCGCTCTGACCGACAAGGGTCGCGCGATGCTCGCCAAGCACGGCGATCACGACCAGCGGAGCCACGGCCACGAAGGGGCCACCGTAACAGACGATCCCGAGGACGAATACCGCCCGAGCGGCCTGGTCTACGACGAACCTGCTATCGGAGGTGTGGGTCACCACTTGCCGACGAATCCCGATCTCGGACGCCTCCACTCCGAAATGTGGGGCGGCGACCGGCTCTCGCCGCGGGACCGCGACCTCACCGAACACCATCTGGCGGACGCGCACGGCTCGGCCCCCTGGTCCGACCGGCCGCTCACGCCGTCCGGCAAACCGCAGGTCGCCGATGACCGGCTACACGAGGCGCACCGGATGGAGCACCGCAGGCTCTAGGATCCTGGCGCACTTGCTTGACAGGGCGCTTGCTAAGAAGGAGTACCTTTGTCTTAGAGCGCTTTGAGCGCCGATAGAACCCGTCGGGAGGCTATCGGTGACACTTGCCCTGATTTCGTTCCAAGCCGCCGCCGCCGCGGTCGCCAACGGTAGCGTCCATCGTGCCGAGGCGTCGGCTGGCATCCTCGTCGAGGTCTCTGGCACCTTCGTAGGCACCATCACCTTCGAGGCGTCGATGACGCATGTCACGCCGACGTGGTCCGCTGTCCCAGGGGTCAACGTCGTCAATGGCGACAGAGCCACTACTGTCACAGCTCCGGGCCTCTTTTACGTCCCGCTCGCCGGTCTGGACTCGCTGCGATGCCGCATCTCAGCGTTCACGTCGGGCACCATCACGGCCAAGGGCCGTCGCACCGACATGCCAGTCGCCCTCCAAGACGTGGATGTCACCACCGGCGACATCGCGCTCGGCGCGGTCGAACTGAAGGACGCTACCACCGACACGCGTGCAAAGGTGGCGGCTGGAACGGCCATCGTCGAGGCCGACATCGCGGTTGCGACCAAGGACTTCGGCACGGGACTGACGACCGACGCCGATACGGCGCTCACGGTCATCGGTCGGCTGAAGAAGATCCTCGCGACGCTCACGGACGGCACGGCCAAGGCCATTGCTCGCGGGGGGGCCAAGGGCTCGACCACCGCTGCCGACGTAACAAGCAAGGCGATCGATGCGAACACACAGTCACTCCACGTTTCCCAAGCCGAAGCACTCCCTGCCGGTAACGCGAACATCGGGGACGTTGATGTTGTCACCCTGCCCGCCCTGGTAACCGGTTCAGCGACCATCGGTGCGGTCACCGGCCCGACGGCGGACAACGCGGCGAACCCGACGCTGAAACTCGGTGTTCTGTCCGGCGTGGCGCTCGCGGCGGCACCGACACGCACGGAAGGCAACGTCAACCCATTGCGGCTCAACCTCGCAGGCGACGCAGCCGTCACGCTGGACGGCGAGGCCGTCGTGCTCGGTGCGGGGACGGCCGAGATTGGCAAGCTTGCGGCCGGTGTGGCAAATATCGGCGATGTTGACGTACTGACGCTTCCGGCTCTCGTCGCAGGTACGGCCAACATCGGCGATGTGGACGTTCTGACCCTCCCGGCGCTAGTAGCGGGCACCGCCAACATTGGTGATGTCGATGTTCTGACGCTACCTGCCCTCGTGGCGGGTACGGCGAACATCGGCGATGTGGACATCATCTCAGAGTTGGACGTGTTCGACGTCACGCTCACGCTTGACACAGCCATCTATGCGGCAGACGAGGTCCTCTCGGATACGACCACTATCACGAATGCGGTCCGCGCGGTCGGCAAGACTGCACGCCTGAGGTCAATCGCGCTGCTCGACGAAGACGACCAGGGTGTCGCCCTAGACTTCGTGTTCTTCACCACGAATGTCAGCCTTGGTGCGAAGAATGCCGCGCCCACCATCACGGACGCGGATATGCGCAACGCGCTCGGCGTCATCAAAATCGCGACCGGCGACTACATCGACGTGGGAGCCTCGCGACTGGCAACGCGAGAGAACCTGGATTTGCTCCTGAAGGCCGCGCCCGCATCGCGCGATGTGTTCTTCGGAACCATCACGCGTGGCGGCGCCCCCACCTACACCGTGAACGGGGTCCGCGTGCGTCTCGGCCTCACCTGGGACTAGACCAGAGGGTCATGGTGGTCAATGAGCGACCGCATTCTCAGCCTGTTCGGCAAAACGCTGAAGTCGGCACCGATCGACTTCGCGCTCACTGGCGACCAGACCATCATTGCAGCCGTCCCCGGCAGGCGCATCAAAGTCTATGCGATCATGCTGAACACCGTCCTTGCGTTGACGGTGCGCTTCAAGAGCGGCGGGAACAATCTCACCGGTGCGATCGCCCTGGGGGTGAACAGCGTCGTGAACATCGCCACCGCTGCACCGTCATTCCTGCTTGCGACGAATATCGGAGAAGCGTTCGTGATGAACCTGGGCACGGCCATCCAGGCAAGCGGCTTTGTCTCCTACTGGGATGACGATTCATTCTAGGAACAACATCGTGACTCGTCGCCGTAAGGGGCTGACCGACCCTCGGGGCGCGACCGTCAATCTGGGCGATGATGGACGCGGCTCCGAACTCATCTCCAAGGCTGACAGTTACGGCACCGAACTGCTTGGCTGGGTGGAGAAGGGGTCTGGTGACGCGCCGAAGTCGCGCCAGATCGTCGATCCCTTTGAGAACCTCTACACCTATGGCGGTGCGATCATCCCGCCGCTCGACCCGTATCGGATGCTCCAACTCGTTGAGAACAGCGCCATCCACTCGGCCTGCATCACGGCTAAGGCGGCGGACGCCGTCGGCCGGGGATGGATTTGGGAACCGCAATCCAAGGACGCCGATCCCGAGCGGGTGAAGGACCTCGACCGTATGTTGGAGTTCATCACTCCGGGTATGAGTTTCAGCGATCTGCTTCGCCAGGCGGTCTGGGAGAAGGATGCTATCGGCTGGAGCGGGTGGGAGGTCGCCCGCGCTGGCGAGCACGACGTCTACACCGGTCACGAGCCCGTCGCTGCGCTGTTCCCGATGCCATCGCACACCATACGCGCCACGCAGGACGAGAACGTCTGGGTCCAGATCAAGAACGTGCAGATCCGCTACTTCAAGGTCTTCGGCGTCAAGGAACCCTACGATGCGCTCACCGGCAAGCCCATCAACGCCAAGATGTTTCAGCGATACCTCAGGGGCGACAAGGTGCAGTTTGAGCCCGCGCGCGAGATCATCGTGTTCAAACGCTACAGTCCGCGCTCGCCCTACTACGGGATCCCGGGATGGATCGGAGCGCTACCGTCCATCGCCGAACTGCAAGCCATCCGCGAGTTCAACATCTCGTTCTTCCAATCGGGTGGCACCGTGGACCGCATCATCCACGTCACCGCCGACAACGACGAGACCGCGGCGACGCTGGCGCTCAAGATCCATGACACCGTGCGCGACGCGGCCGGACGCGGCCACGTCACAGTGGTCACTCATGGCAACACGCAGTCGCAAGTGGACGTGAAGCCGATGAACGGTCCGCAGGGGCCGATCGGCGGGCGTGATGCACAGTTCATCAAGCGCCGTGAGGACCTCGTCAAGGAAGTGCTCATCGCTCACAACATGCCGCCGTACCGCATCGGTTGGGCTGAGATCGGAGCTTTGGGCGGCAGTGCGGCAAAGGAGATGTTGAGATCGTACAAGGTCGGTACGGTCGAACCCGACCAGACGCTCCTAGAGGATCAGTTGGCGCACACGCTCTTCGGGCCGAAGGGTATGGACGTCGAAGACTTCAAGTGGAAGTTGCAAACGCTTGACTGGGACGAGACCGAGCTGAACCTGTCCATCGCGTCGTCCGGCGTGCAGCTCGGCATCCTCACTCGCAACGAAGGCCGCGACCTCATCGGCAAGGAGCGTTTCGAAGACCCGGCGATGGACAAGATTACCAGTTCGTCGCAGGTCATGCCCATCACATCCACCGAAGAGGCGAAAGCGCTGGCGCATCTCATCGGCGAGTGGAAGAACGCGCTCAATGCCGTCCTGCGTGCTCCGCCACCTCCGCCTCCCCTCCCGGCTGCCACGCAGATGACGCCGGGGATGGCGCCCCCGGGTGCGGCTGCGCCTGGACCAGAGGCCGTGCCTACAGCGCCCACGCCACCGACCACGCCCGTAGCGCTCGCACGATCCGAACCAGACGCCGAAGAGGCAGCGCAGAAGGCCGAGGTCCCATGAACTACGACCAGCCGCGCCCACGGAAGTCCGACGGTCGATGGGACATGACTAGCCGCAACGACGACCGCATTCACGCCGTCGGCTACTGCGCTGGCAAGAGTGCCGATCCGCGTACGTGGAACTGGGACATCATGTATCCGCCAACCTCCTTCGGTTCGTACGCCGAGCGTGCGAAGACAACGGAGATTGAGCGCTTTGACCGCTTCGCCGCGAAGTACCACGACGACGGCCACGCGACCGAGATCGAGGCGTCGGACTGCTATCGCGAATACAGGCTTGACCAGAAGGTCCACTGCTCGACGTACCAGCAGGCGAACAAGACGATTCAACTGTGCGAGGCCGCAGAAGAATGTTGCGAGCGGTCGGTGTGGTCGGTCATCATCGACGGCTACACCCGTGAGACGGTCTGTGAGTCTCATCGCACCCGCGAGACGTTCGAGCGACTGATCGGTCCCGCCGGGCAGGTCTACGCAAGCGTACATTCCTGATGGCTGAAATGGCCCCCGCGTGTGGTCACCCAAGCACAGAATGCACGGACGAGCAGTGCGCCCGTCCGCTCCCCGACAGGGCGTGCCTTCATGTGCGCTGTCCTGCCCAGAGATGTCTCCGTGCGGTGAAATATCTTGCAGAGGACCGACCGTGATTCCCGGCCATCTTGTCCGCGTCCACTGCCCGCACTTCCGGTGCTGACGCGTAGCGTAGACTGGTCACTAATGAGTTGCGCTTTCTGCGGTTCACGGGATCGCATGCACCGTTTCGCCACGTACTGCGACGAGTTCTGCGCCACGGTCGCCCGTGGACCATGGCAGCAAACTCTCGCCTCGGATCCCGCGCTGGCCAGCCACGGCATCGTGGCCAAAAGTGTCGAGCGGGAGAAGTGGTACTGCGCCGACTGCGGCTGTGAGGTCTCCGCG
>ERZ1292637.1296-Hain-H14-01um-R3-1296-length-10822-cov-4_pt1 | contig 10822 bp, 23 predicted proteins | sample MGYA00564405_ERZ1292637 | MGnify/ENA primary metagenome ERZ1292637 (study PRJEB36523, sample SAMEA6512645) | groundwater metagenome | collected 2019-01-09 | study: AquaDiva: Metagenomics assemblies of 32 groundwater samples | reverse complement strand
CAAAGCCCTTTAAGGCGCGGTTTATGTCTATGCTTCTTACATCAGCCATTCCTATGCTATCTGGCATCTTATACTCCTCCCGGCACTGAAGTTATGTTCAGCACATATTTGAATGTCTGCGTCGCTGTCGCAGTTTCTTTTGAATATCCGACAATAGCTGAGCCAGACAATTCACCAAGAAGCGTGACTCCTGACTGAAGAAAATTAAAGCCCCCACCGCCTGCTGCAACAATCAAAGGGTCTCCTGCTGTGATTGAACCTGAAGCAGATGCTTTTAATTCGTCTCCCGGCCCTGTCAGAACAGCAACAACTCCTCCGCTGTTTGCGAGGTATTCAGTATAAGCAACTCCGCAAACATAATCTCTTGCAGCAGAAGTGGCGATAGCGGTGTTTGGGTCAGTCATTTTAAGAAGTGTGCCTTTTTCAATTCCTGTCCCAGCAGCGCATGTCATAGAAATCGGAGCTGTCTTCTGCGTCATCATAACGTGTTCGTTTGCCATATTTCAGGAGGTAAAATGGGAAACACACAGTTATGGGCTAATGTATTTCCCATAACCAAACAAATAAGAAATCTGTTATTTAAATATTTTTCTTTTTCCAAACATCTGATAACTTTTTAGAATAGCATAATAAATTCCCAAAATTAAGGCTAAAATTTCAAATAAGCTCATGTTCTCCGAGCCTGGTTTTTCCATTCATGTCCTTGCGAAACCCAATTCCCAGGACATTTATGTGATCCCTGTAAATCGGCTGCGTAAGAATTCCTTTTTCCATGTCCACTTTCGGAAGTTTTTCCGCTCCGAGAGCAAGCCTTAAAGCAGTGAGAATTCCCTTGACTCCAAATCCCGAAATAAAAGAGTTTCCGCCTTTAGATGTATTTGTCTTTTCATTTATTTTTGTATCAAGCCACGTTTCTTCCGTCGGTATTCCAAGGGAATTGCACAGGGGCTGCATAAATTGCTCAGGGCAGACATATCCCCATAATTGATAAGGGCGGAGCTGCCCGTCAATTTGCCTCGTGACATTCACATCCATTCCGCCTGTTGTTTTTTCTTTTGATACAAATGGAAAATAAAGATTTCTCATAGAACGGACAAATTTATCTATATGGTCATGATGTCCCCTCGTGATAAAAAATATTTCTGCCATTAAGAGAACCTTTTCTTTATTTCCTGAAGATATTCCATGCCTTCTGAAGGCTTCGGCTTTTCAGGCTCTAAAACGCTGTCCGATTTGCCGCTAAGAAGATTTCTTGCTGCAAGCTCCTCATTTCTCTTGAGGATAGCCTCAGCCCTGTCGTTCTCGCTTTTAATTTTGTCGTAGAGTTCTGCGAGGGAGATTTGCGGCTTTTGTTCAGGCTCTTTTTTTTCATCTTCTGCCATTTTAAAAGGACAAATATAAAGTTTATATATTTTTCTCAGGCAATTCCTAATTTAAGTTTTCTTAATTCTATCTTGTCTAGGGCATCGTCTATTTCTGCCATTACCCTGTCAATATTATCAGGATCTGACTGCAGGGAAGGGCTTTGTATATAAAGCAATTTTATTCTGCTTTGCAATTCCAAAGCCGTCTGCTCTGCTTCTTTGACATCGCTTATATAACCATTCAAAAGAAAGGGATTTAATTGTGCCTTCTGAGAATCTGTTTCAAGGTTTCCGTCCAAATCTCTTAAATCCTTGAGAAGCATATCAACTTTTTTAGAAGGAGTGATTCCTATAAAATCTGAAACTCCTATTCTTGGAACGCCAACTCCTCCCGGAGTTTTTATTCTTCCTAAAATGCCAATGCCTTCTGCAAACTGCCCTAATCTGTTTATATTTGCCTGTCCTGATTGCAGAATTTCTAAATCAAGAGGAGTCAATCCCAGCATCGCTATTTCTTCAGGAGTTCCTTCTCCTTTTGCAATTTTATCTAAAAGTTTGCTTGTTGATATTTCTCTAAAAAAATTAGTTGCTAATGGAAGCTGTCCTTGAACCCCAAATGGGCCCTGTAATAATTGTTCTCTGGGTAATTGAGGCTGCTGCTGAAGTTCTCTTGCTGCTGCCGCTTCTCCTATTGTCTTTTGAAAGGCAGAGCCTGACAAATCCTTTTCTTCCTGCTGCCGCTTGAATAATTCCAAATCCTCTCCCTGCAGGAAAAATGATTTTCCGCCGATGGATACCCCAGAAGGTCTTCCTGTTTTTACATCCGTGAATGTTCCTTCAAGAGGCGGCTGTGCTGGAACTTCTGCAACATCTTCTCCTTTTATTGTTGGTGGAACAAAGCCAGTTCCGCCTCTTTTAGGAAATGACTGCCGTAATTGAAGTTCAGGCGTTGTGCTTTGAACTCCGCCGAATTCAGGTGGAATGCTTTGCAATTGAGGTTTCTTTTTATGTGACATTTTATTTAATCTGAATAGGCGATGGAATTAATATGCCCATCGCTAATGCAATTATTCCTATGATTGTTGATAAAAGCACTCCATCTATTCCTTTTGTAAGTGCAGTTATTTCTATGAGTGTAAGAGCTAAAATCCCTGCAATAATTATGCTTGAATTAATTTTCTTTTTTATCATTATTCATTTCTCCCCGGAATCAGCTCTGAAGGCTGAAAACCTGTCTGCGACTGGTTTGCACTCTGCTCTCCTGCAAGTTCAGAAAGCAGGCTTTTCGGCCTGTCGAATTTTATTCTTATTCCAAGCTGGTTCCAGATGTCCTGCTCCAGTAATCTTTGCTCTGTTATGTATGGCTGCTCGAATGTCTGATAGCCTATTTTTGAGCTGGCTTCTGTGCTTTCCTGAGTTCCGCCTGTAATGACTTTCGGCACACCGAGCACCTCATAAAAGTAATCTCTTGCGAACCTTATAGCTTCGAGAAATGCCTGAGTGGGAGGCACTGGATAATCTACAATCTCGAAATCAACTCCCTTTCTTCCCGGGAGCATGATTGCCTCCCCATTCTTGAATGCGGTATTCCACTCATTTTTTATTGTCGTAAGAACAGAAGAATTATCCATATCAACATAAATGACTCTTATGGAACTCCTGTGCATTATCCTTCTCAGATCAGAGAGCATTTCGTTAAGCCAGTCTATCACCCCTTTGCATGCCTGAAGGACAGAAGTTCCGTGAATTTCATTTGCTATCCTGTCGTTGCTTATGTGGAAAATGTCTTCAACTTTCATTCTTATCCATTCCCCTTTTGCATTTTTTACGTCATAGCCAACGAGAAGCCCTTTCAGATTCACGGCATGCCTTACGCTTAAAGGATTTAGGGGCTTGAAGTTAATCAGCGTTGAACTGTCATTTCTTATTATTTCAGAATAGGCATCTCCATTTGTTTTCTTGATGATTATCATCATCTGCATTATGCTGTCGAAAGTGTCTTCCCCCCAGCCCCTTATTCTTTCGAGAGTTGCAGTATCTTTTTCAAGAGGGCATGACCATCCCCTACCCGCAGTGTATATGGCGAGAGCCCTTACAGCGTTCCTATATTCGGGAATTGTCTTTAGATAGCCGAGATATTCGCTCCACTTGTCATTATACCAGTAAGTCTCTGGCTGGGGGCCTGCTTCATCTATTCTCTGCGGGGAGACTTTCCAGTCGGGAACTCCTCCCTTCATCGTTGTGCTTGTGATTTCTCTTATGTCTAATTCCATGTTATAATTCCAGCCTGAACGGAATGTCTGCAATTAATTTAGTTGTAAGGAGATTTGAGCCGCTGAAATAAATAGGGCCTGGCCTGGCCTGGGGGTCGTGGGGTATTCCCATGGCAGCATCGCTTGAATCTACAGACCAGCCTTCTGCCGCCAGCCTTAAAATATCATTTTTCTTGAAAAGCTTTTGAGTAAGGGCTATTTTATGCAACTGGACAGTTCCCCCTATGACTGCGCCTCCTGCAGGACTGATAAAATGAGAGCCGCTCGTGGTTTTTCCGAGGCTTGTTGCTGTGCCGTCTCTTACATGAAATATTTCCGCCATGGTATATGCTTTTTTTCTTACTCCCGCCCCTGTAGTCTGAACTATCAGGGGAATGCTCACACTTGCCGTGCCTGCGGCTATTCTGGGAAGATTGAATGCAGAAGTGTCAAAATTTCTGTGAATGTCTTTTGATTCGCTTCCAGACATGGTGAGAGCAATTGTTTCCACATCATTCGAAAATACCGCATTTCTGGTGAGAATATTTGAGCCGGAAAGTGTTGCAGCGTTGAAAGAGACAAATCCCAAACCTTCCTCTATGTCCTGGAAATCATAGCTTGCGCTTGCATCGCTTGGAGGAATGGGATAAACTTCTCTCAATACCATCAGTCAGCGCTCCTTATCGTTGCTTTCTTGAAATCTTTCAGGAAGACAATGCCGTCCCTTGCGACCTGGTCCTGAACGTTGAGCATCGTGACTGCTTCTCCGAGCCTCGTGTAGCCGGACATGTCGTAAGTTATGAATTGGATCGCAATCAGGGAAGAAGCGACATTTGACAATGCATTCTGAATATCTGTCGGAAGGGCTGAATAATCTGCCCGCCAATCTATATGAGTTTGCTGGACAATGAAGCCTTCTGCCTCGTCGGAGAACTTGTCCATCGCTGTCCTCTGTGTTCCGTAATTCGTTATCGTCGAAGAAACATTCGCCCCGCCCTTTATTATTGCAGAGCCTGAAGTGCATAAAGTCCATGGCATTCATATGTAAGAAATGTGATAGTTAAATATTTTTTCCTTCACGCATTGCGCCAGCCTTGTCAGTGCTTCCGCGATATGGGCATAGTCTCCCCAGATTTTCAGCCTTGTCGGCTGTCCCGGCTTGACGACATATTCGTATTGAATCGACGCAAGGCTGTATTTTATATCATCATCATCGAGAAGCCTTATCCTTGACTGCTCTCCCAAAGCGCGGAGGTTGTCGTAAAGGTCCTCCTTCTGCAATTTTATGAAGATTGGATTCCTGTCTTCATCATATTCTAAAATTCTTTTTGCGTTGTTGATGTCCTTCACTCTTTTTTTCAGTTCTGTCCTCAGCAGATGGTCCATGATTGAGACACCGAGAGTTCCTGAGCCCGCATCGATGTAAACCATCCTGCAGTTGTATCTCTGCGCAAGCAATCGTATCTTGCCCTCTGTCTCTGTCGTGAGTTTTTTCCTCTCTATGATGCTCTCGACCTGTATTATGATTTTGCTTCTCCTGTCTCCTATTGCATAAACGATGTCATCTTCCCCCATTCTTGCTATATCTACCCCCATGAAGTGATTTGTTTCAGGGTCTTCGTATATCCTTTCCCTTCTTTTCTGGGTGCATGCAGAGGCAATCCATTCGTCAGTGAACCAGCGGAAAAGGTCCTCCACAAATTCACCCATGTATTCCTGCATGAACATCTTTTTGCTGAACCTTGCCTTTGCCTGCTCAATTTTTTCCAGGGCTTTTGTCCTTTGGAGAGTTGTCCATGTTGCGCAAATCTTCCTTTCGGAGACAACTTTCTCGCTGTCTATTGAGAATCTTCTGAAGCTGTTGTATGCGCTGTCCTTGTTGCTCCATACCCTGTAAAATTCCCCCTGCTTTCCATGCGGTGTTGAAAGAAGGATCGTGCTTCCGCCTGTTGTAAGAAGCATGGGTATTACTGCGGTCCATACATCTTCCGGAATTCTGCTGGCTTCCTCCCCGTAAAGCCTGTCTATTGTGAGAAATCTTATTCCAATCCCCCTTTCTCCTGTAGGAAGGCAGTATACAACTGTGCCGTTTGTGAGGAAGAATCTTTCGCTTGTTGGCTTGTTCTTTCCTTTCACTACGACAGCTTTCGGATATGTTTCAAAGAGATAGTTAAGGGTTCTCTGGAAGAGCGCGTAAGACTGCCTTTCCGTGGGAGCTATCATAAGGATTGTTTTTTTGCTGTGCTTTACAGCCCATTCTCCCGCATCCCTTGCGCAAATCAGGCTTTTACCGACCTGCCTTCCCGTGCAGAGTATCTTATCCCCGTCATGCTCGAGGAATTCTTTCTGCCATGAGTCTAAAATGAGGTTCGGCGAATCCATTTTTCTTTAATTGGTGCTGAAAGAGCGGCATTTATATAATCGCAATAGACCCGCTCATTTTTCAGCTTTGTTCGCTCTGGGAGAATTTTGTTTCCTTACGAACTCGGATTTCCCCTGCAATGTGTGTCTATTATATTTTACAATACAGCAATCTTTAAATAGTTTTTTTCTTTTTTTAAAATAATAAAAAAAGATTTTGTTTGCGGGGCCCCCCCTAACCGCCCCCCCATTCAAAAATCTTAAACGTCGGAGAAAATATATTTGTTACTACTAAACAAGGACTACAGATGTATATACTGTAACATATATGTTGCAGGACACGAATAGGTGCAGAAAGGGTATATAAGGACATAGGTGATAGACAAGTATATTCTGCATCACATACATGCTTATAAAGAGAAACCCTTTATAAGTGTTTATGGAAGAGAGGACTGAAGGATTTGAGGATTTTACCGACGATGAAATCAAGGAAGAGTTTAAATTCCAAAAAGAACTGAACAAAAGCTTTATAAAGGCTGATTCCTCTTTATAAAGATATTTGTGCTGTGTTATATACTTCCTCACTGACAAATCACCCTGGGCGAACATTTAAATATTTAAGTAGCTTTTAATTTGCGAGCTCTTCGAGCAAATTAAAAGGAAGGTTAAAGATTTAAGGGGAGCGATTGGATGTGATTTGTCTAATTCTTCTGTTAGACAATCCCACGAAAGAATAGGATTGTCTTAATGTTACTACTGAAAGAAAATTCTAATTTCTTTTAAAGGGAAAAGCTTTCTATATTTAATGCTTCAAATTCATTCTAAGGTATATTGTAAATGCTTAATATATATCTATCGTTGGTAAAGGTTTGAGACCTGTAGACTTGTTGCATTCATCCCGCGTAAAGTACTACCTAAGAATGGTAAACCACTAGTTAGAAATATGTAGTACTAATATAATATTATACATTTAAAAAAACGGGGAGAGCGAAAGAATTATAAAGAGCTATACTTATATATTGTTATGGCTAACACGCGGTATAAAAACATTTTAAAAATGTTTTCTATGGTCAGCGAGAAAGAACTCCATCTTGATAAGCTCAAAGCATTAATTAAAATTCATCTTGCTACCAGAGAGATTATTGTCAGAGACATTCTAAAAGACATGGAAGTCCTTGGATTTATTAAAGAAGACTCAACCCGTCCATTCATATATTTTATCAATAAAAATGGAAGATTGGAAGCCTAAGGAATTCGCTGGAATTTGTGATTACTGCAAAAGAAGTGAAGAAAAAGCATCCAGAAATAACATGGCAGGAATAACCCTTCTTTCTCCTGATGGATTATGGATATGCGAAGAATGCCTGAATAAAAAGAAAAGGGCAATAATCATACCAGAATGACCCGCTATGAGAAAGGCAAAAGATATGAGCACGAAGTAAAGGAGCTCTTTGAAAATGCGGGCTATGAAGTAACGAGATCTGCAGCCTCAAAATCTCCATTCGACCTCATAGCTGTGAAATACACAGATCCGCCGTTCGGTAGTTCAGGGAATAAGAAAATCTGCTTCGTTGCATTCATCCAGTGTAAAGTCAGGGCTTTAAACAAGGTTCCAGGCAATCCAGGTAAAGAGCAGGTTCCCTAAGAATTCTGTTGCTAGCAAAACCCAGAATAGCTTCCAATAATTTATTTCAGTCATTTTGATTCCTTCATCTTTCTTTCGCATGTCTCTATCCATGCCTTGTCTATTTTTATGCTTTCTTCATAGCCCTCCACCCTCTTCTCTGCATTCTCCTTCAATTTAAGCCAAAAAGCCTCTTCCTTCGTTGCAAACTCGACTTCAACCCCGTTTATTTCTGTTTTTTCCATTTTTTATAATATATAAAATTTTAAGCTCCCTGAATTTCTTGTTTGGAATCTTTATTATTTTTATTATTTCAACGTTTTTGAGGTTCATTTTTCTGTTTTTTCTTTGCCTCATCAATTTTTTTCTGCCACCATTCCTTATCCCTTGCTATGGCTTTCATGTATTCGCATAAGGAAATATAAAGATTGCTCATTTCAAATCAGCTCCTCTCCTGCGAGGGTGTCTATTTTCTTTTTACTTGAATTTAATCCAATAAGTATTGCAGAAAAATGATTTTTTATAACGGGATTATTAATTTCATCTCTTCTGAATTCCATATCTTTTATTTCCAAATCCAATTCTTCCTTCAATCGCCTGATGAATTCACGGACATCCTCCTCAAAATAAAACCGATAATAGGCAGTTTTATTTCCATGTTCTGCAACTCTTTCGCTTAGGTTCCATTTTGCTGTCATTTCAAATCCTCCTCGGTGAGATTGAAGAAATGAGTTATAAAATCTGTTGCATAAGTAGTATAATAGTCATCCGTCCCTTTATCCAAACCTACTTTTTCATAATCATCATATTCAGCATTCTCATAAAACTTCACCCATTTTATTGCTTCTTGTTTCAGGTCATTTTTTGAAATCATATATTCATCTTCAACTCGCAAATCCTTCAGGGTTTTAAGTTCTGTCATTTGGATATTTCCAAATAAGCAATTAAAACACCTATTAGATAACCCCCTAAAATTATTATCCATGGAATTATTAGTTGCATTTTTGTTCCCCCTAAAATAATATGTGAAATAGCCCAGGAAGATACCCAAAAAATTACCCACATAAAAGTTATTGGTGTTTCCCAAAAAATTTCTTTAAATGTCATTTTATCCCCAGACGAGTTTTTAGTTCTTCAAGAGTTGCAATACTATTTGTTTTAACCTTTTTATGAGGTAAATTCCTATATTTCTCTTTAATTAATTCATCAATCGCCTTTTCAACTTCTGATTTGAGGCGTTTGGTTGTTAATTCTATCGCTTTCTTTACAATTAAATGTAGTTCATTATAAGTTTTAGGGTGTTTAAAATAAATCTTAAAAACCTCATTTAAAATCCCTGCCGTATCAAAAATGCCCCGAAGGGCGTCAGGAACAGGATGGAGCGACCCCTCTCTAATTTCCGATTTCTCGGCACTTTCAAGCCTCTTCCGAATTAAGTTATTGTCCTGACTTTGAGTGTCCCGAGTTTTGTCCTCATTTCTATCCAACGATACTTCTCGTTTATTAGCTCTTAGCGAGACGGATTTACTCGTCATTCGAGGTTTTGTCTCGGGACTTTGAGGTTTCTTTATTAATATAAACCCATTAGGAATTTTCTTAATCTTTGTTACTCCCTTTATTTCTTTTATAAAAGGCTTGAATTTCTTGCATGGAAAACCTTTTTCTTTATCCCAATCAGAATATCTACCTTTATGTTTTTCTTTTTCATGCCCGCAATTCCCACATATTTCCTGAGCTTCTTTTTTTGTCATTTTATAAATCTGGCATATTTTGGGCATTCTCTATGCAGATGATATGGCAGTATTCTTCTATGTCATCTACTCTGGCAAGCCTAATTCTGTCATCTTTTTCAATTTCAAGATCGCATAGTCCGCATTTCATTTCTTTGCTGCTGGCTTTTCTCCTCTCAAAAGCCAGGTTTCAATCAATTCTGCTGCATAAAAAACATCTATCTCTGTCTTTTCCTTCTCTTTCAGCGTTTCCCTCCACTTCAAAGCCAGCTCAAAGGCATTGCTTCTGGTCTGCTCTGGGGAAAGGTGAAATTCGTTATTAGAAGGCTCTACAGCTTCTTTCTGCTCTTCCTCAGTCATATGTTCAGTATACCTGCATTTAGGGTATTGGTCGCATGCAAAGAAGGCTCCATATTTGCCGTTCTTCTGAACCATAGTTCCTTTTCCGCATTCAGGACATTTGTTTATTGTTTTCATTTTTATTAACCTCCTTTGCTATTCTTTCAATATAGTCTGATACGCTTTCGTTTCTTATTCCTGGAAATCTTCGCCTCAATTCAACCCAGTCTTTTTTCCTCACCCTTATCGTTATTGAATTTGTTTGTGACATGTTAGTAATATGACACATAAACACTATTTAAACATTTCTATAGTAGAGTATATAATTATAAAATCTGTGCATAAGCGTATAATTGCTGTCCCGTCGCTGCCTGAAAAACTATATTATCTGTAAATTGCACCCAAGGATTATTTGTCGCTGTTGAAGTATTATTTTCTGGCAAATCAGTTCCACTGTCATCTCCATAAACAATTCCAGAGGCATGGGCTCCAGGAAGAACAGGAGTTCCCCCTGTTCCAATTTCAATGACAATCCTGTCTCCATCTTCGACTGTCAGAGTGCTGCTCGAAGCCACATCACCACGATTTGTATAGACTAATGGGTCTGTAGTAGAGACAGCTAATTCAGTTCCGTCTCTGCGGTGTGCAACAAAAGTCCCCCTCACTGTTCCGCCATCATTTGAAACAACACGAACTATCCAGGAAAAAAACATATTATTATTTGCAGCTGTCTCCATCCCCCGCATTTGAAATTTTACATCATTTACAATCGGTTCTGGATTAAGCGTCTGGGCTGCCAAGGGGTCAGAAACATATTGAATAAAGCACCAGTCTTGGTTTGCTGCCGATGGCGAATCTTCTGTTAAATTAACTTCAGTCAATGCTGAGCTAATTCTCGTTGTCACACATTTTATTCTTATAAATGAAACATCAGTAATTTCCCAAGTTGAGGCAACAGCAGGAGAAACCGCAGCTACCCCTGTGCTCGGCAGATAAAATCTTGTTGCCATTATCGTGTATAATCCAGAATAACTGAAACCTGTTTTATTGTTGTTGCAGAGCCAGAGGCAACGCATCTTAAAATATCTCCTGGATTTATTGCAGTTGTCCAGCCAGTCAGCGTTGTATTCTGTGCCTTTGAATTTGCAGTTA
>ERZ1292637.1295-Hain-H14-01um-R3-1295-length-10835-cov-5_pt1 | contig 10835 bp, 15 predicted proteins | sample MGYA00564405_ERZ1292637 | MGnify/ENA primary metagenome ERZ1292637 (study PRJEB36523, sample SAMEA6512645) | groundwater metagenome | collected 2019-01-09 | study: AquaDiva: Metagenomics assemblies of 32 groundwater samples | reverse complement strand
TTATGTGTCGCCGGCGCGCCGCACTCACAAACATAATCATGGCCGGCAATATCAAGATATAAAGCGCCTTTTTTGATGGCTTGGCCGATATTTGTATGTTGTTTGTCGTTTATTTGCCGCGCGGTGAGAGTTTGAGTGGACCCGTCGATGCTATTTTCAATGACAAACCACCGGCTTTTGGGGTGATAAGTGATGATTTTAGATGATTTTAGTCCGCCATTAAGCTGGATAAAGCCGTCAGCGGGATTATCCGCGCATAATTCTTTGAGTTGTTTTAGGGTTTTGATTTGGATCATATTATTATATTAATTTAGCAAAAGCATTGGCGCCGAATTGGTATAAAGCGTGTCCGCGCGATCTTGCTCTTGGCGGTAGTAAAGCGTATTTGTCTCCCCATTTTTTAGGGGTGTAGATTTTGTCTATGTTTACGGTGGCCCAGTCATTTTGAGTTTGAGCGATGATATGGAGTTTTTGGTTATTATCTATCGCTTTTTGACATAACTCTTCCGATAAAGGTAAAAAGCCGGCGGCAATCATTTCGTTTTTATATTGTTCGTCTTTTTCTTCGCGTGTTCTTTCGTTGTTTAAGTACCAGGCGGTTTCAAGGGCGCAGGTTTCCTCTTGGGTTAGATCTTGGTCTTTTATGAGGTATGGCAGACATTTGTATTTCAGGCCGTCTTGGGCAATATATTCCGGCGCGCGGAATATATAATCAAGTTTAGGCAGATTGGCGCGGATATAATCCCAGCCGGTTGTTTGTTTGTTATTGTATCCGCCAATAGTAATACAGTCGCGGGCGAATTGTTTGGGGGTGGTGTTGTTCATATATTTATTGGTTAGAGATAATTAATGATTTAATGAATTGATTTTTTTTCTGTTTGTTAGAAAAGATTTTGATATCATAGAAGTCGCTATTATCTTTATGCTTTTTGCCAGTATAATAATTGACGACATATTTGGCCCGGCCGATGTTTTGTTGTTCGGTGATTTTTAGGGGCATATGGTTTGGGGTAAATAGATTAGTTAGTTAGTTTTTAGTCCTTGGGGCTGGTAATGTTAACCGGCCCGGGGCTATTTCACACTCACCAGCAAAAGCGTTGATGAGCGCGCCTTTGCTATTTTGTGATGAATTTTATGATTTTGGTTTCTATCTTTTCGCCTTCAATATCAAGTAAGTTTGATATTCCGGTTATTTTTGGCAGGCCGGTTTTTGTATAAACGCCGTTAGTTTCAATTATTTGATAATCGGTTTTTTCTTTGATTGTTCTTCTTAATCGTTGTTGGTAGCCGCCAAAATTTTCGCGGACCGTAATGCTTTGGCAATATGGCTTGGCTGTATCAATTAAGTCAATCTTCCAGATCCCATAGTTCCAGTTGGCCTGACTTGGGTGGTTATAACCGATCTTTGACATTGTAATGGTTTTCATAATTTCACCTCGCTCTCTTTATTTATTAATGAATTAGTATTAATCCTCGCTCTTTTCGTTTTTTTCTTTTAATTCGGACCGGTAGTTTTTGGCAAAGCCGGTATAACCGCAGTCCGGGCAAATAAAGCGGATTCGGCCATCGGATTTTTGGATGTAGGCATTATTATTTGGACATTTTGGACATTCAAGATTCATATTTTTTTGATTAAATTATATTATTATATTAGTATGATAAGTGAATAATATCACGGACCCAATAAAGTGTCAAGGGTTTGACTGTGGATAAGTTTTTTTTTAGGGGTTTTTTGAGGTTTTTTGGTCGGATTTTAGAAAAAAAGGATCAATAGTTTGATGGAGTCAAAGGATTGCATCTGTAAAAGTGGCTAAAAAGGCCTATTTTATATAACACTTTTTTTAGTGAACACTTGTAAGGTTTTTTTATAACACTTTTTTTGGGCATAAGTGTTAGGAAAAAATTGGCTTATTTTAGCTTTTCTTTTTACTATTATAACACTTGTTATATATTTACATGATTATATATGAACTAATAGAATAAAGCTAAGAATAGCTAATATATTCTAAAGATAAGTGATTTATAAAAGTCTTTTGAAAAAAAGTGTTATCTGTTATGAGGTGTACAAAAAGATAAGTGAATTTTGCCCCCAAAGGGGGCTTTTTTCTGTCTTATTTGAAAAAAACAGGGTTATTTTTGGATTTTCCGATCCTTGTTCTGGTTTTTTTACCGGCTAACTGCGTATAATAATCCTAAAAACTACCCAAATCTCTATTATTTTGGCTTATTTTGGCTTATCTTAGCTAAATCCTAAATGCGTATAATGGTGATTAGACGCAGTTAGGTGTTTTTAGGATGTTTTCAATTGTGCCGGAGGGGGAGGGGGTCGACCCCGAAATATAACAATTCTTTTTTTATTTTTTTATCTCACTCCCCAAAATATTTTCAAAAATTAAACAACTTATCAAAAAAACAAGTCAAAAAACTAATATCCCTCTTGACAACTTTTAAAAAATTTAGTATAATAAAATTGCACATAGGCTTCACCTCCTTTTGCTAAACGATTATCGTTTACTCTTTTTCCTTAGTCACAAAGCATGGCTGGAAAAAAGAGATAGGCGAAAATTACGCCGCCATAAGTGCTTGCTATGGTTGTAAAAAATTTAAAATTTAAAAAAACAACCGCATAGTTTTTTGCTATGCGTTTTTTATTTTTCTATGGCTACCGCCGCCACCTCACCCTCTATTGGTAAAACCGGAATAAATAGGATTATTTTCAAAAAAAAATATGGATTATCAAATAAAAACAAAAGAATTGCTCGCCGAAAGAAATACAAAAGAAAATAATTTGGTTTTAATTGTAATTGAAAATTATAATCAAGGCTTGAACAAATCGCTTTCCGAAATGATGTTGGAAGCCGGCTACCAAGCCAGTGAATTAGAACAGTATAATCCAATTTTAAAACAAGTTAATGAAAATATTTATTTTCAGGAATTTATTTCTGACTTGGATAAAAAAAAGCGTTTGGCCCTGTCGTTTTTAACGGCTGAAAAACTTCAAGTTACTAGCTCCCGGGATCTGTCTCAAATTGTCGATACTTTAAATAAAAACGAACAACTGCTGCGCGGGAATGCGACTTATCGGGTGGATGTAAATAAAAATATTTTAAATGACCAGCGATATAAAACAATCTTACGAGAAGCGATTGAAGACTGCGCGGCTGGCGACCCAGAAGAACCTGATGAGTTTTTGCTTGGCCATGGACAAGAAGTATCAAGTGAATTGGCATCATCGAGTGATTGGCCAAAAGCTGATGGAAGCAACCAAGAGAGTGAAGAATAATCAGCGCGCGCGGATTATATTGGAGATTCCACCTCGCTTTGGTAAGAGTGAGCTGGCGACCATCAAGTTTCCAGCGTGGTTATTGGGGAATTATCCTGATATGCAGTTTATTGTTTCCAGTTATTCGGGAGATTTGGCGAAGGATTTTGGCGCCAAGACAAGGGATTTAATGGCTGGGCAGGAATATCAGGAATTATTTTCGACAAGATTAAAAAAAGATACAAAAGCAAAAAGCAAGTGGATGACTAATGAGGGCGGAAGTTATACGGCGGTTGGGGTTGGGGGAAGTATTACCGGCCGCGGCGGAAATGTTTTGATAATTGATGATCCATTAAAAAACAGAGAAGAAGCGGAAAGTGAATTGATTCGCAATAAAATTTGGAATTGGTATACCAGCACTTTATATACTCGACAAGAAGGGAATAGTGCTATAATAGTAATCGCTACCCGCTGGCATTCAGACGATTTGATTGGTCGCTTAATTGCCAAACAACAAGAAGATGAATTGGCTAATAAAAAAGATTATGATAAATGGGAAGTAATAAAATTTTCGGCGATTGCCTCCGAGGATGAACCGCCTTATCGGTTGGCCGGGGAATCGTTGTGGCCGGAAAAATTCAGTGTTGAGGCGCTGGATAATATTAAAAATGCGATTGGTTTGTATGACTGGCATTCACTTTTTCAGCAGGCCCCGGTTGCCTCGGAATTACAGGAGTTTCATGAAAATTATTTTCGATATTTTAATGAAGAAGAATTAAAAGAAAAAAAATTGGAATATTTTACCACGGTTGATCCAGCCATATCGGAAGCGGAAAAAGCGGATAATACGGTAATTTTAACGGTGGGGAAAGAACGGGATAAACCAAATTGGTATCGGGTGCGCGAAGATGCCGGGCATTTTACTCCTCTCCAAACGATTGACGCGGTTTTTAAACATAATAAAGAATATCGGTCCTCGGTTTGGGTGGAAACAAATGCTTATCAGAAAAGTTTAAAATATTTTATTGAAGAAGAACAGAGAAAACGACAACAATTTTTTATTGTTAATGAATTAAAACATAAGAATAAGAAAGAAGAAAGAATTAGGGGACTAGTGCCTCTATATGCCACCGGAGTAATTTTCCATCGTCACTCTGATCGGGAGTATGAACAAGAGCTTTTGACTTTCCCGGTGGGAAAGCACGACGATAGAATTGACGCGATGGCGATGCAATTACAGGCGCAGAAACCAACGCTTTGGCGCCGGCGGCAATCAAAACCAAGACAAAAATCAAAATATAATCCATTCCGGTAATTTAATATGATTTGTCCTCATTGTAATTTGGAAAATAAATGCGCTGATTGTGGGAAAGAGGTTGAAGTTATTGGCCGAGCCGATCCAAAGACTAATAAAGTTTGGTGCTTGGAGTGTTATAAAGTAATTGTTGTTGCCGAAAAAAACCAGTCTGAAGAAGAATTAAAGAAAGGTGGATTTTTAAACGGAACAAAAATCGGCGGGATGATTAATCGCGATTATACGGAAAAATTATATCGGGAACATTTTCGTTTCCAGGTAACCAAACGGGATAAATTGATTGAATCGCACCGGAAAAAAAGAGCGCGTAATGAAAAACAACAAATTAAATTAAGTCGGCAGGAACAAGATTATGTGACTAAAGCAACCGAACATTTGAATTAATTTATATGGTTTTTTTAAAAAAAAATACAGTTGACGAAAGAGTGGAAGAGGAATTGGCTGATTTTGGTTTGGCTAAAGCGGTCCGAAATAAACCATATCGACTTTTTAATAGCGCCTATGATGGCACTCTGCGTGATTTAAATCAATATATTGATTATTCTCAAGGTAAATTTAATCAGTATATTGAATATCCAGCTGATACGGAAGAATATGAAATCCAATTATCATTGCCAAATATTCGCAATAAAATGATGGCGATTTTGGCGCGCCTGTCCAGTCAAAGAATGAAAGCGGAATTTTTTCCGCAAAATTCCAGTCATAAAGTGGACAAGATAGTCACTGATTATTTGCGCGATGTTTTTGAATGGTCGGATGATAAATCAAATCATGATGTGGTTAATTTTTATTGGATGCTGGAAACGGCCATGAAGGGAACGGGGATTTTATTGGAAGATTATTTTAAATATACCCGGGTGATTAAAGATATTAAGGAAACCAAAGAGGACGGCAGTTCGGTTTGGAAGAAAAGAGATATTGTTGAGGATGGGCTACAGGCTTATGTTTTGCCTTTAGAGGAAGTTTATATTTGGAATATTCGTGAACCAAATATTCAAAAACAGCATAAAGTTTATTGGGCGTCAACCATGCCTTTAGCTGATTTCAAACATCGTTTTCGCAATTATCCTAAAACAAAAGATGTTATTCCCGGCGGCTCGTTAGCTTTAGATGATAAATCGTTTTTTAATGAATATTTGAATAATGTGCCGGAAGGGCATGTTCAAGTGCTTCATATGTGGAGCGCGGAATTGGATGAATTTAAAATTATTGCCAATAATGAGGAATTGACGGAAGAAGATAATCCAATTCCATTTAAGCATAAAAAAATTCCTTTGGTTAAAAATATTTATGAGCCGATCGCGGCGGATTTCTTTTATGGGAAAGCTTTTCCTGATATTGTAGGGAATATATCCGATTCAATTGATCAGTTATTTAATGATTTGTTTAATTTGAATCAATTGCGGATGAAAGCGCCGATTTTGGCGCAAACCGGGACGGTTTTATCGGATGTGATTTGGCGGACGGATAATGTGGTGGAATATGATGGGGAAAAACCGGAACAGATGAAAGTGTCCGGGGGTGGTAATGACGTGGATAGATTGAATAATATTCTTTTTGGACAGCTTAATGATTCATCGGTTTCACCAGTTGGTCAAGGCCAGGTTGGTAGCGGTTCAACCGCCCGGGAAGTGGTTTTGGCCGAAGAACATGCTAATGAGCGAATGAATATGTTTTTGCGATTTATGGAGTGGGGAGAAAAGGATCGCGCTGATATGCGAATTAAAAATATTTTACAATTTTTTACTCGGCCACTTATCGGTCAGCATGTGGCTGAGGAAAAAAATTATCGCGTGTTTGTACAGAATAATGTTTCTTTGAATAATGGCACAATTGGGACCAGAGAAATTAGATTCAAACCGGCGGAACAAATCACGCCGCCGGCGGTACTGGAAAAACTGCAAAGAGATGATTTGGAGATAATTGAAATGGATATTGATTTTATTCGCAATTTGGATCTTTATACGAGAATTATTCCTAATTCCAGTGTGAAGATGAGCGAGGCCTTACGCAAAGCTTTAACAATGGAATTCACTCAAGGGATGGTTACTTTCTTCCCGGATCTGACTAACCGACCGGAATTGGCGGTGGAGTATGTTCGTGATTATGATAAAAATCCTGATAAATTGATTAAAAAGTTGGAAGAACAGAAGTCGCCGGAGGAACAATTTGAGATGATGTTTGGGCAAGGAGTCCAACCGGCTTTGAGTGGAGCAAGCGCTAGCCAGCAATTGAATGAGGCGGGGAAGCCATTGCGTAATTTGGCCGCCCAGGGAGTGACGAATTTGATGTAATATGTTAGAATTATTTAAGAGGTATAAACAAAAAAAAATGGTATTTGAAAAGAGTAAGGCGTTTAATTGTTGGTTGGATTTGGCGGAGAACGAGGTGGTAATGAATTATCTGCAATCTCGATTGGAAATGAACCATGATGCGATTGAAAAACTGATTTTATTGAGTAAAGATAAAAAAGATATTCAGAAAGCCAAATTATTGGGGGGATTGAAGGAATTGATAATGTTGATTGATAAGGCCAAGCAGGCGCAGAATTTAAAGAGGAAACAACAGGTAATATATGATAAATCTAATTAATTTGGAATGTGATTATAAGGCCGGGCAAGGAGAAATCAAAATTTATAATCCGCTTTTATCTAATATCACGGTGCAATTAAAATTTACTGATTATATCGAAATTTTTAAAGAAGGTGAAATAAAAAATTTTAATCAAGCGGTGGTAAATAAAATTTTGAAAGAATACCCTTATTTCTTAAATCCGGATGAAGTTAAATATAAACCAAAAGAGTATGCGTCGAAATTTAAATCCAATGAGCCAATATGTTCTGGGGAGTGTAGAGGAAAAAGCAATCTTATCAAACGATTATGGCAAAAATTCAAGGGTAATTGAGAGTAAAAAATATGATTTGGCAACATTATATTTAGAAGGGTGGGCATATGTTTTAATGGAAGGCAGTTATGACAAAGTAAAATTTTGGTCAATAGATTCATTTATGATGAAAGATGAAAGGAAAATTATTGAAATTGCGGATCCTTATTTGAGAATATCGGCGAAAGGGAATAATAATCAAATTAATTTAATTTTAACTTTAAGCTAATTTATGCCAGACGAAAAAATATCGGTTGGGAAAAAACTATTTGATAGTTTACAACAGTTAAATGAAGGGGATAGTTCGGTTTTAGTGGTCCTGCGAGTGAGAGATAAACAAACCGTAACCTTGGTAAAAGAGGTCGATGCCGAGGAATTGCAAAAAGTTTGCGAGGGAATTCTCGCGGATTATAACGAGATGGTTATATGAAAGAAGCTTTAGAACAATTAATTTCAGAAAATAGGGATAGATTAGGGCTGACGGCCAGCCGAAAAGGGCTGTGCCTTAATTGGGTAACACCGGAAAATTATTCGGTTTTCTTTAATGGCGCCCAATATACTCCGGATGAACCAAGTGATTTTTCTAATTTTTTGAATAATGTTTTATCCGGTCAGGAGAAAACAACGGAAGATAAGGCGCGGGAAAGAATTGAAAAGGAAGAAAACAAAAGAAGGAAAGCCGAGGAAAAAGTAGAAGAAAAGACAGAGGAAAAAGTAGAGGAAAAAGTTGAAAAGCCGGCTGAAAAAGAACCGAAATTAAAACCAGTTAAGGAAAAGAAATTAGGGGGAAACAAAAAACCTAAAAAATAAATAAATACAATTTAAGCTCCTACATACTTTGACGACACTTCACGTGAGTCGTTAATGGATTGTGTAGGAGCTATCCATTAACGACTCACAAATAGTGTCTTCAAAGACACTATTTTTAATTCATAATTCGCGGTTTCGTAATCCGCGTCAAAAAAATACGTCAAATTATGACTGAGGAAAACAAGGACGTTAATAATGAGGATATTGATACCTCTTCGGACGCGTCCGCCGATAAAGACAATAATTCATCTAACGCCGCAGACGGCGTCAACAACGCTGATGAAGCAATTACTCTAACTAAAAAGGATTGGGATAATACGCAAACACAAATTGCGAATTTGAACAAAGCTTTACAGTTGGAGCGGGAAAAAACTAAAAAACACGGTTTAACAGAAATTGATGAGGATAAAAAAGATAAGCCTGATAAATTCACCGAACAATATACCGCTTTACGCGGAAAAGAATTATTGTTGGAACGAAAAGAATTTGAAGCCGAAGCCAAAAAGCAAATGGTTAAAAGATTTGCTAAATTGCAGGCGGATAATGATTTTGGAATTGATTCCAAAGTTGTCGAAGCTTATCAAGACTTGCTTGAAGGTCGAATTAAGCGCGAAGGTCATCCTCGCACCCAAAAAGCAGTCATGGATCTCTTGGAACGAGCGGTAAAAATGGCGTATCCGGATATGTACGTCGCGGAAATCAAGCGCCAAGAAGAAGAAGGAACTTATGAAGGCGTAGGTGGAACGCACGGCACAAAAGATGATACCCAAACTGTTCGGTTAAATTCCAATGAGAAAAAACTCGTGACGGCGGTGGATCAATTTCTGAAAAATCGATAACTAATTAATTTATATGTCACGTGGAGATTTTCACGTAGTCGATCCAATGGACGGCAGCACACCGATTGCGACTAAATATAGAGTTGCTTCGGGCGCGGCGGCCAGTATCAAAGCCGGTGAGTGGGTGGTCCAGGATACTGAAAATGTTAAATTAGCCGTGAATGGCCAATCCAATACAGTTAATTGGATAGGGGTCGCGGCCACAGATTCGAATGATACCACTACCGCCAAAGGAAATGTTTGGATATTTGATAATCCTCAATATATTTTCCGAGGCGCGGTAACCACCAGCGGTAATTTGGCGGAAACGGTTAGAAACACGGAAGTTACTTTAGATATAGCTTCTAGTGTCCAAACTATTGACGAAGATGATACAACCAACGGAACGCTACGTATTGTGGACTATAATGCAGACGCGGGAACGGCTGACGTTCGCATGTCTGATTCAATGTTCTTAAAATAATTCTTAATCTAAAGTAAATATATGGCATCAAATGCAGTAAGTCCTAATGTAGGCAAAACCGCTTTAGATAGAATTGTTTTCAATCGTTTTGAAGTAAGCAAAAAGCCCGGAGCGGCATCGGTCACCGATCCTCTAATTTTTAATCAAATTCCAATTAGTCGCAGCGCGCAAATTGAAGAAGTATTTCATGGCGGCGGTTACTGGGATTTGAAAGGGGAAACGGCCAATGTCCCAGCTGGGCAATCTAAAGTCGGTAATCAGGTTACATATACCGTGGTGGAATATGCTAAATCTGAAGATATATCAAAGAATCTCTTTGATGACGATCAACATGGTATGGTCGCGAAACTGGTTGATCGAATGGCGCGCAACGGCGCCTTAACTCGCGAAAGAGAAGGTTTTGGGCGTGTTTTCGTGGATGCGTTTACGACAAACACCACCCATGACGCGCTTTCTCTTTGCAATAATTCACACAATCTTTTTGGTTCAGGGAAAACCCAGGATAATCTTTTGACGGCGAAGTTGAATGAAAGTCCTTTGAATGACGCGATTCTTACCTTGGCAGAAATGCTTTCGGAAGATGGTGTCATTGAACACTATGAACCGAGTTGTCTATTAGTTCCGTCCGCTCGTTTTAAAGGGGCGACTGAATTAGTGGAAAGTGAATATCAGGCGACAACCGCTAATAATGCGGTCAACGTGTTTTCAACTAAATATGGAATCTTTGTTAAACAAACCCCATTCATTGGCGCAAAAAATACGACTGGTGACGCGGGGAGTGATAACATTTGGTTCTTATTGGCTGATTATCACGAAATTAATCGCTATATCAGGCAAGATGTAATGACTGATTTGGTTGATTATAAATTCCAAAGAAATAACAACTATATCTATAAGGCGTCCTATCGAGAAGTTTATGGTTCGCCTTCTTGGGTCGGAGTAGTTGGTTCAAACGGAACAACCGGTACTAATATTTAATTAATTAATGCTTTTTAAGTATGACTAAAAATAAAAAAGGAAAAGTTAATTTTTCTTCCAAAATATTTTTGGTGGCGGCAATCGCATTGGTATTAGTTGGTGCCGGTGGTTTGGTTAAATCAAAAACTGATTTAGGAGAACTTTTTGTTCAAAAATTAGCTGATAAAGTTTCTCCGGAAACTTTACTGGCGGCTTTGGGTTTAGGAGTTTCTTTTGATGAAGAATTAGGTTTAACCACGATTGCTTCGGCTAATAGCGGATTAACTAATTTGCGTATTGCCGGG
>ERZ1292637.1294-Hain-H14-01um-R3-1294-length-10838-cov-6_pt1 | contig 10838 bp, 24 predicted proteins | sample MGYA00564405_ERZ1292637 | MGnify/ENA primary metagenome ERZ1292637 (study PRJEB36523, sample SAMEA6512645) | groundwater metagenome | collected 2019-01-09 | study: AquaDiva: Metagenomics assemblies of 32 groundwater samples | reverse complement strand
CTTCCGCCGACTGGTGATGGAGGGGGTGTTCGAGCAGGCGCGCGACCGCAGCGCGAAGGGCTTCCTCGGCGAGATCATCAGCGGGACGAAGCTCGGCACCCAGGTCCGGAAGATCGGCGACGAGACGCTCGGGGAACTGCTCATGCCGGGCGAACGCCAGGCCCTCAACAATATCACGAAGGTCGCCGAAGCGATCCGGGCGTCGGAGAAGTACGCGGCCGTCGGATTCACGTCCTCGACGCCGCAGGGGCTCGGCGTGCAGGGGGCCTTGCTGGGCATCGGGGCGTCGATTGGCAAGATGATCGGGGTTGATCCCACGGTCGCCGCCACGCTGACCTACCTGACGGCGCCGCCGCTGATCGCGAAGGTCCTGACGAATCCGCGCGCGGCCGAGATCATCGCCTCTCCGGCGTTTGACGGGGTGATCCGCGGGCTCCGTCTTGGTGGCCGGATCGGGGCCGAAGGCACGCAGCTTCTCACCCGGCTCTCGGGGGTGCTGGCGGGTCAGAGTGAGCAAGCCCGTGGCGCGGCTCGAGCCGTGCTGGGCATCGCGCCTGGGCGTGAGGAGAGTTCCGAGACTCCGCCTCCGGCGCCACTTCTCCCACCGACCGCCTCACGAGCCACGGACCTCCGGGCGCCATGAAAACTCCCGACCTCGTGAACGCGCTGATCCGCCCCTACATCGCGTCGCTGTTCGCGACCGCCATTACCATCGGATGGCTCTACGGCCGTCTCTCGGACGACGCTTTCATGGGCGTGGCGGGGATCGCGATCGGGTTTTTCTTCCAGCGGCGCGATGAGCGACGGAACGACGCCCCACCGGATGCGAAGTAAATGTCCGATCCTAACGGCCGGAATAGCGAAGGCTTCTCCGTAGGCTGGGGTGACAAGCGCCTCACCGCGCGCGGGTCAGCCGTGATCGCCATCCTCATCGCTGGCGTGGTGGCGGGCACCATCTATCTGCACGACACGCGCACCTTGACGCAGCTTGGCTCGCTGGCCTACGAGATCCGCGTGCAGACCTGCGTGCAGTCGCTCACCTTCGCGGAGCGTGAGATGATGCGCAAGCAGGTTGCGCCCCAGGGCCAGCGATGGGCGACCGTGCTGGAGGCGTGGTGTCCGTGGCTGCTCACGATGGATCGGGGAAAATAGCGCGGGTGTTGCGGACCATTTGTCGCGGGGTGTGGCAGGGAAACGACGCGGCGCAGGGGGAATGCGATCGATGACCACTGGGAAGATGACCTCCTCCACCTCGTCCTGGTCCCGTACCTATATCGTCGGCTCGGACGGCTCAACAACCATCTTGTGTCGTCTCGGTCACTACCACAGCGGAGAATACGCCGAGACCGACGCGATCAGGTGCGAGTGTCCACATGATGCTCCGCTGTGGAGTATCGCGGAGCGCCACTTCATCTGCGCGGCCTGCGGCAAGGACTTCTACTTGGATAGTACGATGCGCTCGATGACTCGATGGCGACAGATCATCGAATATCTCAAGGTGCTGTATCGATGAAGGAAGGTGAGAGCCATCTACGGGGAACCGAACGATCATCCGAACCGCGTCGGCAACATAGGACGCGCGCCACGGTCGTGATGCCTAGGTGGCCAGGTACCTACCTACCTAGGTACCTAGGTACCTGTGCGGCCGTGGCGCTCCTCCTCACCGGCTGCTCCACCATCAAGCCCGACCTCCGCGCCGACCTGGTGCGCGCCCAGGAGATCGCCCAGGCGAAGGGCGACAAAGCCGGCATCGCGTGCATGGGGGCCCACCTGGCGGCGCTGGACGCGAAGGTGCCAATGCCGGAGGTGGTCGGGCCCGTCAGCGCCTACATGAAAGCCCGGGAGGTTCACCGGGGAGTTGCGGGCGGGGAGAACGAAGATGTCGGGATCGCGTGCGCCAAGCTGAGGCTGGACGCGCTGCGATTCCTCTACAAGATCGGGTCGATGATCTTTCCGGCGCCCCCGCTGCCGGGACGGTGATGAAGGCTCGCTGGCCGGATTCCCCACCCGGCTCCCAACGCCGTGCCGTTTGCTTGGCAGAGTCGCGCGCGATCCAGCACGTTCCGCACTTACCTCGGCGCTGCCACGCCGCAGCGAGCCAAAGGAGACTCTAGCATGAGACGCCTCGCCATTTCATTCGCAATCGCCGCCACTTTGTTGGCAGGACTCGCCCACGCCCAGGCGCCCCCCGGCGCCCCGGTGATCCCGCCGAACGTCCTTCAGGGCTCTTTCGACATCCTCAAGTGCGTCACCGCGACCAGCGTCCCGCCGACGGTCACCTGCGAGATCACCTTCGGGTTGGCGGGCCAGCCACCAGGCGCGACCTGGCAGGTGGGCGCGAGCGTCAGGAACGCGGCGGGGCTGACGGGGTTCGCGATGCCGGTGCCGTTCACGACGGCGACGCCTCCGACCCTCGTTATCTCGGACGTGCTGCAACGGGGTGACATCATCACGGGGCGGGTGACGATCACCGACGCGCTCGAAATCGATCTACCCTCGCTGGCGCCGCTCGCGACACGGGCCGCGCCCTAACGACTTCCGGCTTCCGGCCGCGTTGCTCTTTTCTTCGGCCGGCGTCGGGGAGGGCTCCGTCTCTCAACGAGTCACCGATCGGCCTCCATTCCAGTATGGATTACTGGCGCGGCCGGAAGCTGGATTCGACGCCATGACCCCTTCAGACCGTCGGGAATGTCTCCGTGAAATAGTGTCCACGCTACCCGATGAGCCTTCCACTCCTGCCCACGGAACCAGCATTTCCCGTACCCCTTTGCGTTCAGCGCCAATCGCCACAGCCAGCACTCCTCGCTAAGAGCTACGTGCTGGAAGAAGTGTTCTACGGTTGCAATAGGGAGGCGTCTCATTTGTCGCTCCTTCCAGTTCCCGTGCGGATCACGGGCGCGGCCCGGAAGGTCCGACACCCGCACAGTGGCAGACACCGGCCGCTGAACCAGCTATGGACCCGGAGGTAGTGGCCGCAGGTGCAGCGGGGGTCGGTGGGCTTTGCCCAAGAAATCGATTCATGGCCGTCTCTGCGCTAGGCAGTCAGAGCACGTGGCATCAGCCCACCGATAGGTCATGAACGTCATCGGGGTCCCAATGTGGCCCTTGATATGCGCCGGCGCACAAACCCAATACAATCCGTATCCTTGCGGGCCGGCGCGCCAACGGGCCTTGTGAATGCGTGATTCGATCTCTGCTGTCAGGCGAACAAGATCATCGATCTCTCGCGATCCAGCCTCAAGCGCCCGCTCGACGGATCTCGGTGTCTTCATTTATGGGCAAAGCCTCCCCGCTCCGTCGGGCTGATGGTCACATCTGCCATCGCAGCGAGGACACGCGCCACACGTCGGACAGAGCCCGTGATCCGCCTCAATCTCATCGAGTGCCCACACGATAGCGGGTGAGTGGTCTACGAGTGCCTTGCCAAAAAACCGGCCGAGGATCTGGGCGAGGTGTACTCGATTCACGTCCCCGCTCCGTCGGGCGCGAGGGCCTGGTCAGCTTGGACCACGGCGTCGGACAATCTTCCGGTATAGGCGCCAGCCTTGCACGCCCGCACTAGAATGCCGAGAGATTCAGCCAACCTCGCCACCCGGGCCTCGGCCTGCACAAGCCGATCCGCGCGCTCCGAGGATGGCGGATCCCTATAGTCGAGCAGCGCATCCCCAGCCGGCGACCGCGCCTGCGCGGCGGCGAGGGTGGCCATCCAACGCTTTGTCACAAACAGCGGATCACCTTGGAACAGAAAGTCGCCATCCACTACCGCCGTCGCGACGAACGCGCGAATCGCGGTCAGGTCATTCTCGCTCCAGGGCTGTCCGTCAGCCGCCCCCACCGGCTCCGGCGCGCCGGGGGTGGTCATGGCTGGCCACACTCGCCGCTGCGCAGGCCGAAGCCCAGGACTTGGTCGAATTCGCCGGCCCTCAGTGCCTTGACGTAACACTTCAGGCAGACGTTCACCTTTCCGGTAGGTGTGCGCGTGGCGCCCTTCTTCCCGCAGCGCGGACACTTCACGTTCAGGTCGATCGTGATCGTCGGCGTCGTCATCCCGTCTCCTCCTCCTCTCGGGCCGTCACCGGGGGGCCTCGTCGTCTACTTCTTCTTCTTCCGAGTCCCTATTGACTGGTCCGCACAGCACAGGCATCGGGTTCCCGGAGCGGTCGGGCTCCGATCGTGTATGCCCGTCTGGTCCCACGTCGATCGACACGCGCCCCCCGCACCCCTGGCAGTGTCCTCGCTTCACTGAATATCCTCCACGCGCCGAGGGGGCGCGCTTTCGACATAGATCAGATGGCATGCCGAACAAAGCCAATAGACGGAGCCGAGCCAACCCAGCCTTGTCAGGGATGAAGAGACTCATCGGAAGAGCACTTCCTGAGCCGAATACGGCTCCAGCGGTTCAGGCATTGCGTCAGGCAACATTTGGAACGCGAGGAGTCCGCCCCGTGTCTCGCCAACGGGGCGAAACCCGGCCCGAACGTAGCAGCGCCCGGGATCGCGCTTGTGGCGCACCTTGTCGGCGTCCACAAACGACACCACGCCTAACCGGGGCGCGTCGCCCCACTGGTGCCGCGTGATCGCGACAGCCTCCCGGATCAGGTCGCTGGCGAGCGGGCCCGACTCTCGCCGGAAGCACGAGTTGACCCACGCACCAGCCCAGGCGTGTTTCACATACTCGGCGTAGGGCCACGAGGTCACCCACACGGCCGCGCCGGGAATGACAAGGACGAGACACCGCCCCGGTGGCACGAATTGCGGCGTGCCTGGTTTCTGACGGTTGTAGTGTCGGTCGGCGATGGTGACCGCCACGGGGTCAGCGCGGTCGCTCAGACGCCAGACACTCATCCCCGCCTCATCGCCCCTCGGCCTGGGGGACGAGCGTCGCACTCAACGTCCACAGCTTCCTCTTGCCTCTCGGTCCGCGCTTGGCCCACCCCTCCACCACGATCCGGTTGCCGGCGGCGAGCCACTTCGCTGCCCGAAGCTCGACGGCGATCTTCGCCAGCCGTGTGGACTGGTCGCTCGTGATGCACGCCTGGACGGCGAGCGAGCCGGGCTGACCATCGAGCACGAGGAGGTCCGCGAAGCCGAACAGGTCACGACGGAACGCACGTCCCTTCGGAATGCGGATGAACCGCTCGACGACGTCGGCCTCGTGGCCAAGGGCACGATGGTGGGCCAGTGAGCGCGCGGTCGGACTCACGCCTTCGCCTTCTCGTGGAATAGGTCGGACATGGAGTTGACGAAGATCCGGCGCGGGGCCTTCCAGCGCAGCGGGAGGTCCAGCGTTTCCTCGACGAAGCGCACCTCGCCGGTCCAGCGCGGGCCGGCTGGCGTGGCCTTCACCAAGCCGTGGTAGGCGCCCTCTGCGCGCTCGGCTTGAAGGCTGCCGATCTCGGTTCGTGCTCCGCCTGCGTGCCGACTCGCCATCCGCTCGGCGTAGCAATTACGGCACCCCTCGCTCACGCGCGAACAGCCGCGGATCGGATTCCACGTGGCGTCGGTCCACTCGATCGCGCTCTTGTCCCCCATCACCCCTCCACGGCGCGGCGGGGGCGGGTCATCGGGTAACACCGGCATTGATTGCGTAGACTTTCGGCGTGAGCGTTCGCTTCCTTCAAGAGATGCAGGGCCGCTCGCTTATCGTGAGCGGCGATCCACGCCACGGCTTTGGTCGCCAAGGTCGAGTTGACCCGAATGGCGACCAAGCATGTGCATCCCTTCATGGCCGCCGCTCCCGGCGCCGGGTCATATCCCGACCACGGCCAGCCGACGCCGCGCCTCTTCCGCCGCCATCTCGCGCATGACTTCCCTGGTGAACATCTCGGCGCGATAGGACGTCACCTCGACGTGCCCAGGGAACGGCCACAGGCGACGCCCCTCGTTGTCCACGCAGCGCAGCGCCAGCGCCATCCGGTACTCCCCCATCTTCTTGGCGCCAATCATCCCCCAGCGGTGGAAGTCGAGGTCGGTGTGGAGGCGGAGCCAGCCGGCGCGATGGAGAATCATGCGTGCTCGTCTTTCCAGGCCAGATAGGACTTCCACAGCGAGTCGAACCCCGAGCGATACATCCCTTCGTTGTCCTTCTGAAAGTGCTCCAGCGCCGTCTTGTTCTTCACCCCAGGCGCGAAGAAGCGTTCCAGCTCGGACGGCTTCACGACCCCATCGTGCATCTTCTGGAGCATGGCGATGGCGTCCAGGGGGGCGTAGGTCGGCGCGTCGGGGCCGGTGGCGTTGCTCCCCGAGCCGTCAGCCACCGGAACGCCCTCGGACTTCCTCGGCTGACTGGTCTGTTGGGTGTCACCCGACCCCTTCGCGAAGTGTCTATTCATCCCGGTCGCCCACTGCGCCATCGTGCGCCCCAACTCCTCGTCAATCGGTTGCCCGATGGGAATGAGCGTATCGAAGGGCTCGCGCAGCTCCGAGGCGTCCAGATCGGGCACGCCTTTGCAGTGCGGCGGGAGCACGAGCGTGACCATCGTCTCGAAGGCCACGCGGTCCGACGCGATCGGCTGCCATCCGAGGTTCACGGGCTCTTGCCCGGTCACGATGCGCAGCTTTTCTTTCGCTCGGAAGCACAGCACGATGGGGCAGTCGAGGGCGAGCATCATGTAGACGAAGCGGTTTTCCTCCGCCTTGGGCTTGATCCACGCAGTCCACGTCGCCTTCTTCCGCTTCCACTCAGGTGCGTCCTTGCCGCAGAGGCGGTCCATCTCCGCCTCGTGGTACTCCAGGAGTCCGCCGGGCCCGTCGTGGAGATGCGAGGCGCTGTCGATGATCACCGCGTCGGGCTTCGCCTTCCCAGCGAGTTCCACCGCTTCCTCGTAGATGGCTGGGGTGTAGGGCGGGTACATATCGATCTTGTCGTATTTGAACTTGTCCGCGTACATATGGCCGCGCTTCCCCTCGGCGTTGATCATGATGATCTTGCCGCCGGGCGTCAGGCCGCGCGCGAGCCGATGGGCAGAGTAGGTCTTCCCGGACTTGGTGGGCCCCGCCAGCCCCACGATGAGCGGCGTGTCTTCCCGAACTGCGGGCCTGATCTCTAGCGTCATAGCGCGTCCACTCCGTCGTCGGCGTGTTCCTTGGCTTCCAGCCACGCAAGGTTCGCGGCGAGCGCCTGTTTCTCCTCAGCCTGGTTCACCACCCACGCGGGCGGCTCGGCCCAGCAGATGCGCGGCGGGTAGGAGGGCCACGTGTCCGTGTCGAGGCAGTGCTTCCATTGGTTCTTGGCGTCGATCAGACGATGCTCGGCAAAGTCCAGGAAGGCCGGCGACAAGCCCACGAACGATACGGCGTATGGCGCGGTGATCTCCTGCACCATGAACACGAAGGCGCAGCGCGTGATGCCGATCGCCGCCATGGCATGCAGGCCGAGTACCGTTTGCAGGTAGTGCCCAAGCGCCAGCATGGGGCCGCGGGCCCAGACGTTCGGCTCGGCGGTCCGCTTCACGCTTTTGTAGTCGAGGATGATCTTGCGCGTCGGACTCAGCCAATCGGGGCGAGTACGGAGGAGCACGCCGTCTTCCTCCCAGAGCAGCGTTTGCTCGACGTCCTCACGGAGGAACGCCGTGGTGCCAAGTTCAGAACGCCCCAGCGCCCCCATCGCCACCGCGACCATCTCCTCCACGGCCGCCATCTTGTTGGCCAGCACGGGCAGCTTGCCGTCGGATCGCGCTGCCTCCCGGGCCTCCTTCGCTGACTTGGTGCGCCAATCGTCCGCGTTGACCACCACGACCTTGGAGCGGTCGCCTTCGAGCAAGAGCGCATGCGCGATGCTCCCCAGGTCCGTCGCCTCCGTGGACTTCTGCGCCCACTTCGGGTTCAGCCGCGGATGAGCGTGCCAGGCGTGGGATGGGCTCGTGGTCAGGAGCACGTTCGCGATCGATGCAGAGAGCGACGGCGGGCCCACGTGAAAGCAGTCGCGCACGTAGTCCTCGATCCTCACCTGTGGGTAGATCCCTGCCATCATTGTGGTTCCTTCGTCGCCATCCGCGACGTCTCCGATTCGATCACCGCCATCCTCGTACTCAGTCGCGCCACCGCCTCTCCGAGGAGATCCCGCACGTCGAAGGCGTTGGTGCCAGCGAGGAAATCGTCGGCGTCGCGCGCGAGCGCCCGTGCTTTCCCCAGCGCCGCCCATGTCTTCAGCCCCCGCCGGGGCGCCTCCATCCGGGCCACCTCGTCGGGGTCGCGGTGGTCGACCGTGCGGACGGCGGAGCGAGGCACGCTCACGACGTCTCCGGCGGGATGGGATGCCGCGGCACGGCCCAGCAGATTATGGCGTCACCGTCCTTCTGATAGCGGAGGGCGAAGTCACGTCGCCGTAGTGACTCACGCAGTCGCGACTGCACCTTGCTGACATTCTCGCCGTTCAGCGGCACGCGGACGGACTGCCCCGACGTCACGGTCTGCATCAGGGCGAGAAGCAGCGGCGTATGGAGTGCACCCGGACCCGCGCGCTTGACCGGCCTCGGCACAATCTCAAAGTCCGCCATCACGCCCTCCCCGGGCACGCCACGCAGCGCGTGACCCCGTTCCTCGACTCGAAGAACATGTGGACCGCCTGACAGCCCGCGCACGCCATCCCCTCGGCGACGTAGATCAGGTGCGCCCGGAGGACGGGGCTCCAGACGACGATCGGATCGGGCACGCCGAACCGCTGGCCGTACATGCGCTCGACGGGCGTGACATTGGGGGCAGGGCGGGTCATGAGCGCCACTCCTCGACGTAGATCAGGTGACACGGCGAGCAGAGCCAGTAGCAGGAGCCGAGCCAGCCCATCTCGTGCCCCTTCGGACAACGAAGGGGTGTGTCGTGCTGCCAGTAGCGGCTCACCCTCCCCCTCCGTCCGCCGGGACGGCGGGAGAGAGCGTGGTGAGGATGGCGCGGGCCTCGGTGGTCCACATCGCACAATGAGCCTCCGGGCCGCAGTAGGCTGGTGAGTGATGCCGGCGGTCGTGCTCTGCCAACGCGCCGCGGAGCGCGTCGACCATCGCCGCCGCCGCCCGATGCGTCGAGCACCACTCGATCGTGTCCCGGCCACTCAGCCCGTCGTCGCCGTAGCCGCCTTCGATCGTGAGCTCGCAGCCGCATTTGAGGAGGCTCACTCCCCGGTCCTCAGCCAGTGGTGGACCCGGGCGATGACGATATGGGCACGTTCCCGGTGGCTTCGAGCCCTCAAGTAGATCCACCAAAACTTCTCGGGCCACCCATTCACGAAAAACAGGGCGTGGGATATGTCGTACCTAAATACCACACCAAGCGCGTCGAGTGCCCGCTCCGCTACGCGAAAGCTGTCGGCTTCCCCGCCGGCCGCGAGGACAATGTGGCCTGCCAGACAGGCCACGGTGCCACAGTACGGCACGGGATGCTCTTTGGTGGGTCGGGCTCGGGGGTTGTGATACAGCCAGTCTTCCATATTGAGTGTGTCGGGCATGGCCTGAATCGCGCGTAGTGCCTTGTTCAGCACCTTCCGACCACTCGGGCTCAACGCCGGCTTCGCCATCTCACGCCTCCTGGGGCCGGTAGTGCTCACGCTTGAGCTGGAGGGCGCGGTCCTCGATGGCGTCGAGGAGGCATTCCGCGCGCCCGATGTCGCCCGTGCGGACGGCCGCGCAGAATCCCTCTTCATCGTCGCCGAGCTGATGAAGCTCGTGGTCGACCGGGCTGTTCAGGGCGTACACGACCACCTGCGGGTTCATCACGTGCTGTTCGTGGACCGCACAACAGTTCCAGCTTCCCGCAGCGAACTTGTCGTCGAAGGTGAAGTATCCGCGCTCCCTCGCCGCGGCGATCCGCTCGCGCCACGTCATCATTCCCTCCACGGTTACGGCGTTCCGTCCAGGTAGTACACGGCCACGTAGATCCCCATGACACCGCCCCCGGAGCAGACCGCGTAGAGGTAGGAGTCCGCGGCCATCGTGATCCGGCCAGCCCAGTCCTTGGTCCACGGAATGCGCAGCCACCGATCGGCCGGGGCCGCGCCGTGCGCTTCCCCGTAGAGCTTCACCGGGTTCAGCGCGAAGGGGTTGTAGGGGCTCTGATACCACGCATCGCCGATGTGGCCCGGCGGCAGGTCGAGCATGATGATGACGCTGTCGAGCTTGAGCCCCGCGCGCACAGGCACCCCGCCCCAGTTGTAGCCGACGCCGTGAACCTGGCCGTCACAGGGGAAGGCCACGCCATCGTAGGGGCTCTGGTAGTACACGTCCGCCTCGGCCACGAGGACCCAGGCGAGGAGGCCAAGGAGCAGGACGGCCAGGAGCGTCGAGAGGGCGCGGGCGATCTCGTGGACCGTCGGCCTCATCTCACGCCTCCGTGTCGCACCTTCAGACGACACGCCTTGAGCAGATCGGCGCGGATCTTTCGGTCGTGACCCAGAACGCCATCGGCGGCCTTAAAGATGTCCCGCTGCTCGAATCCCTGCGGCTCAGCGGACGGGTAGCGTTGGCTGACAGCCAGCCACGGGCAATTGCCGGTGTGCTTGACTTGCACGATTTCCCGCGTCCTGCACAGTCGCCACGGTCCGAGCTTAGGCAGCTTGGCGAGAAACGCTTGATACGTCATCTGACACTCCTCCCAACCAATGGTGCATATTGGGGACGCCCATTGGGCCAAGGGGTAGTGGAGGCTCCCGCTAACTGCGCGGCAACGCTGACTCCTGGTCCAACAGCAATTGGGGCTTGTGCTAGCATGCCGGCGCCCTATAGGTCATAGAACTCACAGGGTTCGTCGTCACGCGCCGTGGATCGATTCGGGCTGGTCGGCTCAGATTCGGGCCGCTTGGCCGTGCGCATCCGTTCCGCGATCCACGCCCGCGTCTGGTCGGTCGCCTG